>Ga0207701_10001816_pt1 | contig 22242 bp, 17 predicted proteins | sample KBSSwiSSwithPhiX_FD_184294 | JGI IMG/M metagenome (GOLD analysis project Ga0207701, IMG submission 184294) | Switchgrass rhizosphere bulk soil microbial communities from Kellogg Biological Station, Michigan, USA, with PhiX - S5 (SPAdes) (version 2) | ecosystem: Environmental > Terrestrial >... | reverse complement strand
GCCGGTCAGCAAGTTCGATCGCAAAAATTATTTCTATCCGGACATGCCGAAAAATTATCAGATTTCGCAGTACGACATGCCGCTGTGCACGAACGGCAGTGTGCCGTTGCATGATCTCGCTTATCCCAAGGACGCTCAGAAAAATATCGTCACGCATGACAAGGAAGTGCACCTTGTACGGATCCATCTGGAGGAAGACGTAGCAAAGAGTTTCCATTTCGAAAACAGCACCGGCATTGATTTCAATCGCGCCGGCACACCGCTGATGGAGATCGTGACCCAGCCGGAAATCAATTCGCCCGAGGAAGCGTTCGCCTTCCTTAGTGCGTTGAAACAAATCCTGATCTACGGCGGGGTGAGCGATGCTGATATGGAGAAGGGACAGCTCCGTTGCGATTGCAATGTTTCCTTACGTCCTGAACATCAAACCGAACTCGGAGCAAAAATCGAACTCAAGAATTTGAACTCCATCAGCGGCGTCCGGCGCGCTCTCGCTTACGAGATTCGTCGCCAGACCAGCATCCTGGAGCGCGGTGAACATTTGGAGCAAGAGACGCGCGGCTGGGACGATACCGCGGGTGAAACGTTTCTCATGCGGACCAAGGAATTCGCACACGATTACCGTTATTTTCCTGATCCGGATCTTCTCCCGGTGCAAACGGGTGCGCTGGTGACCGAGGTGCGGGAGCGCGTGCCGGAGTTGCCAAAGGCGAAGCGCGCACGGTTCGTGGAGCAATATCGTGTGAGCCCCTACGATGCCGCCGTGCTGGCGAACGATCTTGAGTTGGCGAGATATTTCGAGGCGGCTGCCAAAGGCGCAAAAAAGCCGAAGAACGTAGCTAACTGGATCCTAAACGATTTGCAGAACGCGCTCAGTGCTGCTGGCAAAGGGATAAGCCAGTGCCCAATTCCGCCGGAGGCGCTTGATGAATTCGTTAACTTGATCGACAGCGGAAAAATCAGCAGTAAACAGGGCAAGGACGTCTTCGCTGAAATGTTTGCGACCGGAAAAACCGCAACCGCGATTGTGAAAGAAAAAGGCATCGAGCAACTGAGCGACGTGAGCGCGATTGAAACGCTCTGCGACGAAGTGATCGCGGCGAACCCGAAACCGGTGGTAGATTTCCGAGCGGGGAATGTTGCATCGTTGAATTTTCTCAAGGGACAGGTGATCAAGCTGTCCAAAGGCAAGGCCAATCCGCAATTGGTCGGAGAAATTTTGGAACGAAAGCTAAAGTAGCGCATGCCTTCGGCTTGCGCCCAAGTCTCGCAAGCGGGACGCTCGCGCTACCAATGAAAATCCTCATCGCTCCGGATAAATTCAAAGGCATACTGAACGCGCAGGAGGTTGCGCAAAACATTGCGAAAGGGCTGCTCGATGTGTTGCCGGACGCGCAGATCGAAATGGTGCCGATGGCGGACGGCGGGGAGGGGACTGCAGAAGCGATTTGTCATGCGCTTGGTTGTTCGTGGTTCGAATGCAAGGCGCATGATCCGCTCGGTCGCGAGATCAACGCGAGCTACGGATGGACCGAACAGGAAAAACTTGCGATTATGGAGATGAGTGAGGTCGCCGGAATGCGGCGACTTTCCGAAAATGAACGCGATCCAAGTCGTGCGACTACGTTCGGTGTGGGCGAAATGATTTTGGACGCAACCAAGTGCGGCGCGAAAGAAATCATTGTCGGTCTGGGTGGCAGCGCGACAAACGATGGCGGTTTCGGAATGGCACGCGCGTTAGGATTTGACTTCGATTATGGGCACGAGCGCGAGCATGAGCAGGCATGCGTCACCAGTTTGGTTCAGCTTAAGGAAATCAGACGGCCGACAGATTTGGTGTTGCCCAGGATCATTGCGGCAGTCGATGTGAAGAATCCGCTGCTCGGCGAGAATGGGGCGACACGAGTATTTGGTCTCCAGAAAGGGGCGAGCAAAACCGATCTCGACAATTTCGAACGCGCCCTGACGAGGCTCTCGGACGTCGTCGCCACAGAATTCGGATTCGACTATCGGAACCAAGCGGGTGCGGGCGCCGCAGGCGGCCTCGGCTTTGGTCTGCTGAGTTTTTGCGGGGCGACAATCCGGCCGGGATTCGAAGTTGTCGCAGAAGCAGTCGGGCTTGAATCGAAGATGAAAGATGCGGACCTGGTAATTACAGGCGAGGGGAGCCTGGATCGGCAGACGCTCGAAGGGAAAACGCCAGCCGGTGTGGCGCGGCTGGCGCGAAAGCTCGGAAAGCCAGTCTTCGCAATTGTTGGCCGCGCGTCAGACGATCCAGAGCTTCGCGAGATTTTTGATGGCATTTACCAAAACGCCCGCCCGGGAATGAGCCAGCAGGAAAACATGAAACGCGCAGCCGAACTTTTGCGCGAAAACGCGCGCGAGTTGGCAGACACATTTGGCGTTGGGCTATGACGTGCCCGTTGCCGCGACCGTCTTAAGGAGATTTCTTCGCGTTTCGCGGATCGTCGGCAGGGTTCACGTAATTGATTTGCCACGGACCGACGCCGTGAAGTTGAATTACTGTTTCACCTTCAGACCACGCCGCGTGTTTCATGCCGGCAGGCCAGTAACCGAAAGAGCCAGCCGGGAGTTTTTTTGCGCTACTGCGATCAAGCGCATCTCCCATCGCGAGATGAAGAGCACCCGAAATCACCGTGACGCGCTCGGTTTTTGGATGGGTATGCGGTGCGACATGATAGCCGTCAGGGAATTGGAAACGCACCGCGAACCAACCTTCTTTGGATGGATCGCCTTCGAGCACAGCCATCTTTGCGCCAGGAGGTAAGGCGGCTGGTCCCGCTTTCCATTCAATGGTTTCAGCAGGATAAAGATGCATCTCCGCGGATTGCGTCTCTTCTGCAGATAACTGCGTTGGCGAGAAGGCCGCGACTAGGAGCATGGCTAATGTGGAACTAAAAATAGTTTTCATAGATGAATGGTTCTTTCGTTGTTCGGTGGCGTAAAAGGGGATTTCAATAAAATTCGCGGTACTGCTTCGCTGTTTCGACATAGCCCCACGCCCAACGGGCAATGTCGTTTTGTTCATCCAGTGTCAGCTGTCTGCGAATTTTTGCAGGTGAGCCGAGCACGAGTGAGCCCGGCGGGATTTTCATTCCCATAGTCACAAGCGCGTTTGCGCCGATGATGGAACGCGCGCCAACTTCGACGTCGTCGAGGATGATGGATCCCATGCCGACGAGCACTTCATTGTCGATCTTGCACGCGTGAACAATCGCGGTGTGGCCGATTGTGACCAGTTCGCCTACGCTTGTTGGGTAACCGGTGTCAACGTGGACGACAGCATTGTCCTGAACGTTCGAGCGTGGCCCGATGATGATGCGGTTGATATCACCGCGCAAAACCGCGCCGTACCAGACGCTCGATTCTTCTTCAAGCGTTACGTCACCCAGCACAGTCGCGCCAGGAACAACCCACGCGCTTGAATGGATGGTTGGACCTTTTTGCAGTCGCGGGACGATGCCGTCGTGTCCTGTAGGCAGTGAATCTGGTTCGACATGCATTGGCGAGAAAGACCAAGATGGAACGCGCAACGCGCGTTCGCAAGACTACGGGCACGCTCGCCTCATGGAGACGGCAAGCATGTGGCCCGAGTGCATTACAAAATTGTAATAAAAAGGCTTGCTTCGCTTGGAGCAATCGACTTTGATCGCCGATATGCCTTCAAAAATCACTTTCGCCCTCGGAACTGCGTTGGCAGTGATTGCGCTTTGTTGCTTTGTCGAGTCGAGCTTCGCTCAGGACGCCCTCGTTGCGTCTCTTGACGCGACCGACAAGGACGACAGCGATGCTGATGACAAGGATGATAAGGACGAAAAGTCCGGCACGCGTCGAACAAGTACAACAACAGGCAATCTCCCCAGCCGGTTTCTGACACCGCCTAATCTGTCATTAGGCCTAACAAGCGTCGACGACGCCGTGGAGGCCGACACGGTCGTCGTTACCGGAACGTGGTTTGACGCGTATCCAGTTCCGTATCCCGCGTTGCCGCCAGTGGAAGGGACGAAAATTAATGCCGGCAAGAAAACGTCCTTCGTGAAACCGGCAGAATTTCCCACGTTCGCTGGCAACGACTATCGAGAGGTAATGGCTACCACGCCCGGCATACTCGTTAGCGAAGAGCCCCAATCACCAATTATTAACTTCGGTTACCGTGGCTTGAATTCGCAGCGCAGTGAGTTCATGCAAGTGCTCGAAGATGGCGTCTCGCTCAAGAACGAGCAGTTTGGTTTTCCGGAAACCCATTACACGCCAATTCTCGACGCGGTGGAGCGCATCGAACTCATTCGCGCAGGTGCAGCATTACAATACGGCTGCCAACCCGGCGGAGCCCTCAATTTTGTCATGAAAATGCCGCGTCTGGATGCGCCAATTCATCTCACTACCAGGAATGTATTTGGCAGCTATGGGTATTATCGCAATTTCTCAGAAGTGGACGGCACGGTCGGCCCGTTCGGCTACTATTTCTATTTTGATCACCGGACTCAGGATGGATTCCGCGACGCCAACAGCGACTATCGGCTAGACAATGGCAGCACGCGTTTCGTATTCGATCTCACGAGAGATAGCCAATTAATCCTCACGCTCGATTTCTATGACGAAGAACACGGCGAACCGGGCGGCATGCGTCGCCGGGAGGAAATAAATCCCCCAAACTCTGTCTTCATCGAAGACGGTTTTACTCAGACCAGTCGATTTTTCGATCGGTTCCAGCTTAAGCGCGACTTTGCCATACTTGAGTACGAAAAGTTTTTCTCTGAGAGGACGGAACTCGAGATCAAGGCGTTCGGCGGCTATTTGTCGCGCTGGAGCAAGCGTCAGCGCGGGGGCGGGTTTGGCACACTGCCCAGCGGAGACGCTGCGAACACAAATTCCATTCAAGAGCGCGAAGCCTGGACAGAGGGCGTCGATGCCCGCGTTCGTCACGACTACGACTTGTTCAACGACGTTTCGACGATTGCCGGCGGCATTTATTTCTATCACGCGCTACAGGACCGGACCGATGAGCGCGGCCAAACGCCGGACGCAGAAAGCGGAATGCTTCGCAATTTGAATACTGGTGAAACATGGGACGGCGCGATCTTTGCCGAAAACCGTTTCCATTTTGGGCGACTTTCGATTGTTCCCGGGATGCGTCTTGAATTTCTCAATCAAAGCGTCGACGAGCAATTGAACGTGGCAAAAGCCTCCAATGGCGACCCGCTTGCGCACCAGTCCGATTTCAATTTTGTGCCGTTGTTTGGGTTGGGGCTCGGCTATACGCTGGTCGAGGGTCAGCCGATCCTCGCTCCGGCTCCTGTTGCAGGAGGAAAAGGTGCCGAGACTAAAAATCCTCCCGCGCCAATAGTCACAGGTTTTGGCCCGCCGCGCGTTGAACTTTACGGCACAGTGTCGCAAGCTTATCGCCCAATCACTTACGGTGAGTTGGTGCCGACCGGCGCGAGCAGTGTCGTCAATGGTGACCTGAAGGAAGGGAATGCGCTTCAATTCGAATACGGAGTTCGCGGCAAGCCATTCCCGTTCCTGAATTTCGATGTAGGCGGTTTCTACTTCACGTTTACTGACCAAATCGGCGAGGTCATTCTGCCGAACGGTTTTACATCGACCGAGAACGTCGGCGACTCCCGTTACATTGGGTTTGAAGCCTCCACCGAGCTGGACATTCTGTCGCTCATCAACGGCGGCGCACCAAGCCCCTACGGCAACCTTACCCTGTACGGTAATGTGACGTTGCTGGATGCCCAGTTTACCTCTGGGCCTAACGACGGCAAAACGCCGGCGTACGCTCCGAATTATCAGGTAAAGACCGGCGCGATCTATAGCTACAAGAATACCTTCAAACTGGCCATGCTGGGAACGCTAGTGGATGATGAATTCGGCGATGACGGCGATTCATTCGAAGGCTTCATCCCCGCCTACAATGTCTGGGATCTGACGGCCGAATTTAGGTTTTGGAAGGGGCGAGCCGGGGTGTTCGCGGGTATCCGCAACCTGTTCGACGAGAGTTATTGGGGCGAAGTCCGCGAGGAGGGTATTATGCCCGCGCTGCCGCGGAACTACTACGGCGGGTTCGAATTCTTCTTTTAGTGAAAATCTGTAGCGGCGGTGTCTGAGCGCCGGTGCATCTGGGTTAGGGGAAGCCGGTGCTCAGAGAGCGCCGCTACAGCAAAGAATCGAATTTTCTAATCCTCGGACTTGGGCGATTATATGCCTCGCAATGCCCGAGCTTCCTCCGGAGCAGGTTACACCGTTCGTTTTCTCCGATCCCAGCGGTAAACGCTGGCCTCGGCTACGCCTCATTCTGCTAATCGGCGGCGTGCTTTTCTTCGTGGCGCTGGTGCTTTTCGTTCAGACACTTTTTGTCATACCAAAGATGAACGTTCCTTTTTCGCTGCGGCAGTTGAAAGGCCAATTACGAGCGTTGCAACGGGAGAATCCTGCGGGCCACGTTTCTCCGGCTTCGTCGCTATGGCAGAAATTTAGCGCGACTCGCCAGGCAGCAAAAAAGCTCGCCGGAACAGCGCCGGCTTCTTCGCCGCGCCCCCGAAAGAAAGCGCCTGATAACGAAGTGCGCCTCGCATTCTATGTAAATGGCGATCCGTACAGCTTCGCGTCGCTGGAGCAACACGCCTCACAAATTACACATGTGTCCCCGGAATGGATGACGGTCATTGATGGCTTGGGCCATTTGCAAATCGACTCCGATAGTCGTGTGTCAAAGCTGGCCGCCAGCAAGGGCATCGCGCTGATGCCGCTACTGACAAATCTGGTCGGCGACACGTGGCAGCCCGAAGCAATCGAGAACCTGGCGCATGGACCGGCGAAACGGCAGGACCGCTTTATCCAGGAGGTGCTTGCCGTGTTGCGCAACGCAAAGGCCGCCGGCGTCGTTGTCGACTGGCAACAAATTGATCCTGCTTACAAGAAGGATTTATCCGCATTCATCGACAAGTTTGCGGACGCGTTGCACGACGATAACAAAGAGTTGTGGTTGTGCGTTCAACCGGGCCAGGAGTTGGATTACATCGACATCGATGCGCTGAGCGACAACATCGATCGTTTCGTCGCGATGTTGTTTGATGAAACGTCGGAGACCGATCCACCGGGACCGCTGGCGTCCCGTTCATGGTTTGAAGGTTGGCTGCATGTGCTGCTGGATGGTTCAGATACCAGGCAATGGATCATCGCAATTGGCAGCTACGGATATGACTGGCCGATTGGCGGTAAGAAAGGCGAACTGATTAGTTTTTCCGAAGCGATGAGCCGCGCCAACGACGCGGAAATCGAAAGCGTCCAGGTTCAGGGGCCGAGTTACAGTCCGTATTTTTACTTCCAGGATGAGGACGCAGAACATGGTGTCTGGTTCCTGGACGCTGTCACCTTCCTTAACCAAGTACGCGAGGTGCGCGATGAAAAGGCGGGCGGGTTTGCGCTCTATCGGCTCGGCAGCGAAGACCCGGCAATCTGGGACGCGCTCAACGTGCAGCGCAATTTTGACCTCGATAGTCAAACACGACAAGCACTCGAGCTGATAAAATCGACGGACACCATAACCGACGTAGGCGACGGCGAAATCGTAACTGTGGACGAAGATCGCACTGACGGGATGCGCAAATTGACTGTTGATGCAGACGGCTATCTGACAGCGAAATATGTGAAGTTTGCGGAATTTCCGACGCTATATCACCAGGGCGCGGGCGGAGAGCACCAGGTCGCACTCACTTTTGATGACGGCCCCGATCCCCGATGGACGCCGAAAATTTTGGACATTCTCAAAACAGCAAACGTAAAGGCCACGTTTTTCGTCGTCGGAGTAAACGCAGAGCGTTACCCGGCGCTTGTTCGCCGCATCGTCAACGAAGGACACGAGATCGGGAACCACACCTATTACCATCCGAACCTGGCGCTGTGCTGGCCGGAGCATATTCGCTTGGAGTTGAACGCTACGCAGCTGTTGCTGGAAACCATTACCGGCCGCGCGACGACGTTGTTTCGCCCGCCTTACGCAGCTGACACCGGCCCGACGGAACTGAGTGAACTTGCTCCTCTGAAGATCGCGGAAGATCTTAATTATCTCGTTGTCCTTGAGAATATTGATCCGCAAGACTGGGCAAAGCCAGGCGCAGACATTATCCTCCGCCGGATTAAACAACAAAGACACGATGGCAGCGTGATTCTGCTCCACGATGCGGGCGGCGATCGCTCCCAAACAGTGGAAGCGCTTCCGCAAATTTTGGATTGGCTGCACACGCGTGGCGACACCATCGTGCCATTGAGCACCTTGCTCGGAACGACCCGCGACGCGGTGATGCCGCCCGTGCAGGGCAATGGTCAGTCGCTTACCCGTCTCGTCAGCAGCACCGGGTTCCGCGTTTACCACAGCATCGAAGAATTCCTCTGGGCGTTTATGATTGTGGCGACTGCGCTGGTCGTCGTTCGGACGTTGATTGTCATCTGGCTCGCGGCGCGTTTTCGGCGACTACCAAGAACAAACTTTGCGGAACCGGTCAGCGTCGTGATCGCCGCCTACAATGAAGAGAAATTAATCGCAGAAACTCTGCGCACGCTTTTCGCCACAGATTACAAGGCCGAGATCGAAGTGGTCGTCGTCGATGATGGCTCGACTGACCAAACTGCTGCGGAAATTGAGCGCGCTGCGCAGAAGGAATCGCGTATTCGTTTACTCCAACAAGAAAATCACGGCAAAGCGCGCGCTCTCCAACGCGGCCTCGCTGCCGCGCGCAAGGGGATCGTGGTCTTCATTGATGCCGACACGCAATGTCAGCGCGACACACTGCCGCGTTTGCTCGAGCCGTTTGCAGACGAGCGCATCGGCGCGGTGTCAGGTCACGCGAAGGTCGGGAATTTGCGCACATTCATCGCGCGTTGTCAGGCTCTGGAATACACCTGCGGATTCAATCTCGACCGGCGTGCTTACAACCGCTGGCAATGCATCACCGTTGTGCCGGGCGCGATTAGCGCCATTCGGAAGGATGCGATTGACGAAGCGGGCGGACTGAGTTTGGAAACGCTCGCCGAAGACACCGATCTCACGCTTTCGCTACACCGGCATCGTCAGCGCATCGTGTATGTGCCTGACGCGATCGCGTGGACCGAAGCGCCCGAAACCGTGCGCGGCCTGGCGCGACAACGTTCTCGCTGGGCTTATGGCACATTGCAATGTCTGTGGAAACATCGCGATATGGTGTTCAACTGGAACTATCGCGCTCTCGGCTGGTTCAGTTTGCCCAGCATCTGGTTTTTCCAAATCATTCTCGTGGCCGTCACCCCGATGGTGGATTTGTTCCTGCTGGCTTCTCTGCCATTTGGCGTCTGGAACGCTGTGCTGCCGTTCATCATCATATTCCTCGCGATGGACGTGCTCCTCGCCACGCTGGCCTGCATCCTTGAGGGCGAACCGATCGTGCGCGCCTGGCGCATCCTTCCAATGCGCCTGATCTATCGACCGATGCTCAGTTACTGCGTATGGAAAGCAATCCTGCGCGCCATCAAAGGAGCCTGGGTCAGCTGGGGCAAACTCGAGCGCACCGCCAGCGTGCCCGCGCGCGCCTAAGCGTCTGGGTAGCGCGTTCGTTCTCAGGGATCGGCTTCACTGAAAGCAACCGGATCATGCAGATTTTATCTGCAATTGATTACAGATATTTGGGGCCAAATTCTCGTTAGATGCTAAAAGCCTTTTAATTGCCGTGGCTGGCTAGAAATAGTTGAATCCAAATAAGGCGTTGAACGCATCCTACGGTCCAACCACGCATTATGAATAGATTATTTATTGTCTGTGTTTGTTCCGTCGCGCTTTCAATTAGCTCGTTTGCGCAAGCGCCTACGGCCTCACCAATCGCAACCACACCGCCGGAGGTTCAGAAATTGGCCTATTATCTTGGCACTTGGAGAGGTCAGGGAGAGACAAAGGGCGGCCCGTTCGGACCTGCAGGCAAGCTTTCGAGCACGGTGACCTGCGATTGGTTCGCCGGAGGTTTCCATCTCGTATGTCGAGGCGAGGAGAAAGGGCCAACGGGGGAGCGAACGTTCCTAAACATCCTCGCCTACGACGAGAAGGCGAAGGCGTACACCGAGTATGGCATCAGCAGCCTTGGCGAGAGCGAATATAGCACAGGTGGTTCCATCGTCGGAAATAAACGGACCTTCGTAAAAGACCTGGGTAGCGATGTAGAAGGGAAGCCGACCAAACTCAGATATACCGAAGTGCAGGAGTCGCCGACATTTTACACATACCGGGCCGAGGCGTCGAAAGACGGTGGACCATGGACGGTGATCGCAGAGGGCAAGATTACGAAAGTCAGATAGCCGGCGCCCACATGGCCCAACCATCTAACCAATCGATGAAGGCCACGAACGGAACGTTTGATGTTCGATGTTTGATTTAGCGGCGGCGCGCTACGGCGACTGACATTCATCTCATTAATTCGTGAGTGCGCTTTTCGCAAAACCTGTCATAAGCGAAATGGCCGACGAAAAAATGATCTAGAGCGGGCGACGGAGTGCACTTAAAGTTTCCAGGCAAATGGAGGATGATGAGAAAACCAAGCCGCGCCTGGAGATCGCGCATGTTTTGTTCATCGATATCGTCGGGTATTCGAAGCTGCTGACCGACGAACAATCAGAAGCGCTTCAGGAATTAAATCAAATTGTCCGCAATACCGAAGCAGCGCGTGAAGCCGAAACAGCGGGACAACTAATTATCTTGCCGACCGGCGACGGCATGGCTCTGGTCTTCACCGGTTCAGTGGAGGGCCCAGCCGAGTGCGCCTTGGAAATCAGCCAGGCTCTGCACGCGCAACCGAGCGTGCCGGTGAGAATGGGAATCCATAGTGGGCCGGTGCAATACATCAGGGATGCTAACGAGCGCGAAAACATTTCCGGAGTAGGAATCAATATCGCGCGGCGTGTCATGGATTGCGGCGACGCAGGTCATATTCTGGTGAGCAAACGTTTCGCGGGTGATCTGGCGCAGCACCGTCGTTGGCAGCGTTACCTGCACGAATTAGGCGATGTGGAAGTGAAACACGGAGTTGTCGTTTCGTTAGTCAACCTTTATGCGGAGACGATTGGCAATCCCGCGCCTCCGGCGTGTGTCACTGGAGTGCGACGGGCCGCGCCTGGCGTCACACCGCGCAAAGGACTTTCTCCGATTGGGCTCGCGATTTTTATAATCGCAGTATTGCTCGTCGTACTTGCCATTGTGTCAGTGATTTTCGCGCCAGCGATCGTGCGCTCAGTTGATAGAAATAGAGGGACGTCAGCACCCCAAGCGAGCGCTACTGCGTCCCCTTCGCTCGGCGATGCGATTCAAAACATCGTCAAACAGAGAATCACCGAAGAGTTGCAGAAAAATCTTCCCGGGAAGAGTCACTCACCTGCACCCGCGGTCCCGTCCCCGAACACTCAACCGACGGCCCCTCCGCCGCCATAGTTCGAGCGATTTCTCCTAATGGAAAACGCTGATTTTTCCGGGCGCGTCGCAATAATCACCGGTGCGTGGCGCGGCCTCGGACGGGCTGCCGCAGCGCGTTTGCATGAGAGTGGCGCTTCGGTCGCCGTGAATGTTCGCGATCGGGAGCGTGCCGAGACGCTGGCGAAGGAAATCGGCGAGCGCGCGTTCGCCGTGCCGGGTGATATTGCCGCGGAAGGCGTCCCCGATGAGATTGCGCAACTTACAGTCGAACGCTTCGGACGGATCGACATTCTCGTGAACAACGCCGCGCTTCCGCTGTCGACCCGGTTTCCGGATCTCAGTGTGGAGGAGTGGCGCAAAGCGGTCGAGGTCAACCTCACCGCGCCGTTCTTGATGACGAAAGCTGTTCTTCCGGCAATGCGTGCCCAGCATTATGGACGCATCATTAATATCTCGTCCTCGGGCGGGCGGATGGTGAGCACGCTCGGCGGCGCGCATTACACGGCATCGAAGGCCGGACTGCTCGGACTGACACGCGCTGCTGCGAAGGAGCTCGGCAAGTTCGGCATCACCGTGAACGCTATCTGCCCAGGCATGATCGATACCGAACTGACGCGTGAAAACGCATCGGACGACTTGCTCGAGCGCCTCGCCGCGAGTTATCCGGTGCGACGCCTCGGCACCGCTCTTGAAGTCGCCGATTTGATTTGCTTTGCCGCCTCCGATGCCGCCGGCTACATCACTGGCGCCTCTCTCGACATCAATGGCGGTGACTTGATGATGTGATCCATTTTGTTCGCCAACGCATCCGACCTCTCTGATGACAACGACTCTTCGCTCCGCTGAATACCCGCTGGGTCACACCGACGCCGAGCATGAGCGGCTGATCCGGCAAGCTGCGCGTGTCGCTCCCATCACCGAAAGATTCTTTCGCGAGGCGGGCATTGGACCCGGGCAACGTGTTCTGGATCTCGGGTCGGGAGTAGGGGACGTGGCGATGTTAGTCGCCCGGATGGTGGGTCCTTCGGGGGAAGTTGTGGCTATCGAGCGGGACCGCAATTCCATTGCCAAGGCAAGTGCTCGCGTGAGTGAGGCCGGCTTTCACAACGTAAGCTTCAATGAGTCTAATGTGAATGAGATCCCACACGAAAAGGCTTTCGATGCGGCGGTGGGCCGTTTCATTCTGATGTACCTTCCCGATCCGGTTGCAACCTTGCGCTCAATTTCACAAGTAGTGCGGCCGGGAGGCGTGATTGTTTTTCAGGAGCCAACGTGGGTCCCGGTCGTTGCCCATTTGCGGGCGCTGCCTCTGTGGTTCGCAACGGCCTCTCTCATTGACAAGACAATGCGCGTCTCTGCCAATCACGACATGGGAGCGGAGCTTTACGATACATTCGTAGAAGCTGGATTGCCTGCGCCTACCGTGCGAATGGAACTGCCTATGGGAAAGGAACCCTATCTGGCGCAATGGTATTACGACACCTTATCCAGTCTGCTACCGCAGGTGGAACAGTTGCATATGCCTGTCGAGTCGTTAGGTCCGCTTAACACTTTGATGCAGAGGCTGCAAAGCGAGGTTGCAAATTCGAAGACTGTTGCGTGCTGGTTTGCATCCGTCGGGGCGTGGTGCAGAAAATAGAGAAACATTATCGCGACCTCTGAAGTCGATTTTCGAAAGTGGTTTGTCGAAAGCCTTGCTCTATTACGAACGAATTGCGATGCAGGCTTCACTTGGGTCGTGAACAGCAAGATGCGATCGATAAAAGAATGAGAGGAGGGGATCAAACTGCAGCGACGAAAGCGGCTCTGGCAGAAACGAAGGTCGCGAATTAACGGCGTTGGATTGTTTGCTGCTGGACCGATCAGGCCTGGCACGCCGATCATCGAGTTCAAGGGCCGGATCGTCCCGTGGGACACAGGCGCAATTATGTTATTGCGCGGGGCTAAGCATGTAATCAAGTTTGATGCTAATCACGATCTGGATGCCCGACCGCAATGGAGTGCAGCGGGCCACGTCAACCATGGTTGTTATCCCAATTGTGCCATCAAAAAGAAGCGAGGTGGCCTTTGGCTAACCAGTATCCGGCCCATCAATCAGGGCGAAGAGCTCTTAATCGATTATGCCTTCGATTTGGGCGAAGAATTTGAGCCGTGCAGGTGCGGGCATCCCCGTTGTCGCGGACTAATGCTCAGAAAAAAAGACTGGCCGAAACTGCGGAGAATAATGTCTAAGATCTCTAAATGAAACGCACATGGACGATCATCGGCGTAAGTGACGTTCCCGGCAGCTTCAAATGGTACCAGTCGCTCTTCGGCCAACGCGAGATAGCTCCGGGCCATGACCACTGGGGTCAGATCGTGGATACGGATGGAACCGTATTGCTTTGCCTGCACCAGTGGGGAGCGCACGAACATCCCACCTTGATGGGGCCCGACGACGGAAAACCCGGCAATGGTCTTCTCTTGTTTTTCCGCGTCGACGACTACGAGATGGCCCTGAAGAGGGCACGCGCTTTGGTCGACCGGTTCGCAGAGGAACCACATTTGAATCCGAACACTCAAACATGGGAGTTCTCGCTACGGGATCCGGATGGATACTACGTGACGATCAGCGCGCTCTAACCAATCGATGAAGGCAACCAATGGGGAATGTTTGATGTTCGATGTTTGATTCGTTATCTAGCTACAGCTTCATGAAAACACGCATCATTATTGTCATCGTCGGAATTGTATTTTCGCAGCTTGGTATTTCGGTGGCCACTTCGTCTGAGAATTCGGCAGCTCGTGATGTTGCTGCGGCAAAATCCCTGGCGTTCGGAGGAGTTGGAGTTGCCGGGCTGATGTCCGAAGGGGAGCGGAATTTGCGCGCGGTTTTGCAGCAGTCTGATGCCTCGCAGCAGTTGCAAGCTGCCCTGGCTCACGCGACACCGGCTGGCAAGCTTTACATTCTGGTTGGGCTGCGCCGATGTGATCGCGCTGCGTATCAAAAGGTCTTTGATTCGCTGGCTCGGCCTAACGATGACGTTGAAGTCGTGCGCGGATGCATGATCAGCAAGGAGCCCTTTCGTCAGGTTCTCTCACAGGTTCAAGATGGTCGATTCGATGGTTACCTGTCGCAGCCGCCAAGGTGATTGTCAGCCGTTGCGGTGCATCACTCCGCAACTTTTCCGCGAAGAATGGTAAGTGAATACGGCGGGAGTTCATAGGTTGGGGATGCTTCTCGCGTGAATTGCGCAGGCGGCAGACTGCGGATTGGGCGGCCTTTTGAACCATCGTCACGCCAGGCGTATTGCTCTCGCGAGTATTGAATCATATCAACGGGTCCGACAAAACTCAGCGGCTGCTTCGCCCTGGGAAGAGTAAACCCCACATTGAGTTGCGCTGCGCGTTTGGGATCCTTGTTGATGGCGAGCAGGGCCCACTGCTTGTCCGGTCGTCGCACTGCATACGCAGTTACGGTAGGACGCGTCACTCCCGCCTTCGCCGAAGCTCCGGCGGGCAAGCCGCGCGCGCCGTTTTTCGTTTCCTTTATCGTGACAGGAAACATTTCGTGCTGCTCGTTAGTCGGCTGCATCCATTCTTTCGTGAGGAGCTGAGCAGCGTAATAAGCGGAGAGGCGGTTCAATTGATCGCTGTTGGGACCTAGCTGAAGCATCATGAGATTGCCCCACGAACATTTGAGCTCGTCCTGGAGATAGTTTGGCTCGTAGCCGTACAGATACGACTTCGAACCGCCTAACGACAGAAACACACCGACTGTGTCCGCGTTGAAGAGCGCTCCTTCGATATCAACCTCCGGGCGTCCGGCAAAAACAGAATAGCCGTACTCGGTGATGAGCCACGGAATGTCTGCGGGCACTCCGTCTCGGCGCAAGCTGGCCATCATCGCGCCCAGGCGCTCCGGGATTTCCAACAGATGCGGCGCAGCATCAGCACAGATGTTGTCAAACGGGTAAAACTCAAATGACAGAAAATCGAAGGGGACTTTTGCACCTCGAATGTATTCGAGAAATCGATTCATCCACGAACGATTCCCCCATGTATCCGCCCATGTGAGCAGCCGGTCTTCGAAATTTTGCAGGCTCGGGCCTCCGACTTTCAGTGGCGACTTGAGTTCCGCCAAACGCCGGGCAACTCCAGCGTACAGTGCGCCGTAATCTTCAGGCGAAACCCATTGTCCATCGGGTTCTTCGCCCAGTTCGATCCCTTCCAAACTATAATTTCGACGCAGCAGGTAACGGATTTGAGCGGCAGCATTTTCTGGCGTGTCGTACAAGACGCCCACCGCAACAAGCATTGGCAAGTTGTTGGTGAGCTTGCTGCGCAAAACGAAATCCAATCCGGGCTGCTCTGTGCTGGGATTAAGATCTTCCGCCCGATGCCAGGGATCGGTAGACGACGTATAAATAATTGTCTGGCGATGCCGATCGGGTGCGTGACGAACGTGATCATGAAAACGTCCATCCTTACCCAATTTCCCAAGATCTATCTCGTGAATCGCGAAGCCTAACCGATCGCGAACATCATCCGAGCCTTGCTCGACGCTGTGCGAACTCTGGCTCATTAGGATTCGCACAAACTGTACCGCGCGCGGACGCTTTGTCAGTCGAACCAGTTCACGACCGCCACGGGCATCATCGATCCTGCCATTCTCGAACGGCTGCCAGTCGTCGTCATCGTCGGGGTGCAGATGCATCGGATCGTCGCCGGGCCAGTACTCGACACGATATTGTGTGGCGTACGGGGTTCCCCAATGAATTCGGATCACGTCGACCAGTTTTGGTACGCCCAAATCGATCACCACCCACTGCGGATGAGCGTCCTCCGATTCGCCGGTGAAATGTGAATCGAGATACGGATTGCTTTTCCAAAATGAATTCGGATCGCCGTCCGCGATACGAGAGTAACCGTCGTCGTTTGCCTGATCGATTGTGTTTCCGCGTCGTGGCAACCGATAGCCGTACGAAACGTTGATCGGTTCGCCGAGCGAGTCGTCAGAAGTCCAGTATCCGCAACTGTGAACCGGATCACTCCACGTGCCCCGGGGGTTCCAATGCCACACTTCGCTGCCCAGCTCGGTTCGCAGTCGATATGTCAGCGGTCCAAGTCCGGCGGATAACATTTCCGTGATGTTCTTGTCCGTGAACATTTGGGCGCATTCGCCTTTCTCGTGACCGTCGACGCCGGCGCCCAATGTTTCTGTTGGGATGAACCGGTTGACCGGACGGTCGGCGGAGACAATGGCGGAAACTCTGAGCGGCTTCTCATTGCCGTGTGTTTGTGTGGCGAACACGACTTGGAGAGCGGTCGAGAAGAGCAGTATTTTACACAACCAGTTTCTTTCCAAGAAACCCCCGGACCGCCATCTATTCACGGCGGCGTATCTAAACGAGGATGGATAAGAATGAAAGCGAGGCGAGGACGCATCGTACTCCAAAGCACTTCGTGCGAAATCACTCAAAGCGCCGATTTGTTTCGCGAAGCTTTGGGAGCGCCCGCGCGTCCTCGTGCCGCCTTTTTTTCCTATCGCTCCGCTTTATCCAATCGTTTTTTAACTTCGCTTTTTTCCCGACGAACATCTTTCAGATGGCTCTCGAGAAGCGGCAGCTGAGACTTTCGCGGATTTGGCTGGTGACGCACAGACTTGCCCTGCCGATATTCTGGCCCGGGCTTTTTTGCTTCGCCGATTTGGAGAAGCAAGTCATCTTCCTGTTTCTGAAGCTCGCCGTAGTGGGTTTGCAAGCTTTGGGTGCGATTTGCGGCCTCCTGTTGTTTTAGTAATGCCGCATTGTTTTTTGCGTCGGCTTCCTGTTGTTGACGCCGGGTTTCCTCCTGTTGCTTTTGATATGCGGTGTAATTGGCGGCCTGCTCGGCAGAATACGAGGCGGCTTTCGCGGAGTCGTAGTGAAATTGTTCCTGAACGTCTTTCGGCAGTTCGGCGAAGTAAATCTTTGTGACTCCCGACTTTGTATTGACGACGATGCCATCGGGTTCGACGCGCGTGACCGCGGCGTCCTTGTATTCCTTGCCGTTAACCGTGTGGAAGTCTTCGGAGAGCACTGCAGGCGCGAAAGTTAAGAACAAAATTGCAAAAAGTTTTGTCTGCACTTGCCGCCTCGATCCAGTACGAATCTGTTCTCAAATATCAGTATTCCAGTCAAGGCGAATTGGCCGGCAGCGGAGCATTCAAATCACAAATTACCCTGTCGGGTTGAGCGAAGCGAAAGGTCCTTGGTCTAATCCGCTGGTGACTTCAAAATTGATTCGAGATTCTTCCCAGGCTTCGCACAGGGCTACGGCGGGGCAAGCGACTTCGCTCAGAATGACACCGAGATATGGCTTGTAGTGCAGTTCGGAACAACAGGCGGCTTCCAACGAACGGCCAAGTTCGAGTGTGCGCCGGCGCAGTGCTTAAAGTAGCCATCGTACTCGTTGGATTGAGTCTCGCGCTTACGGGATGCCGCGAACATGCTACCGTTGCGCGAGTCGATCCGAACGGCCCGGTCGAGGTCGTGATTCCTGATCATGGCGTTTACACGGGCGCGTTCATGGATTTTGGCGATGCGGAGGACGACGTGACGCTCGAAACAATCGAAGACTTCGAGGAGATGGTCGGCAAGCATCAGGCTATCATCGTTTCGTCGAGCTACTGGGGAGAACAAAATTTTCCTGCAGACAATCTCAACGTCATTTGGCGGCACGGCTCGTTGCCGCTGGTTTTCTGGTCGCCTTGGGACAAGCCGTACGAGGAAGATCGCGGCCCCGACAAGTTCAGTCTGACTGAGATCCTTGCAGGAAAGTGGGATGCATACATCGACAAGTGGGCTGACGCTGCCCGGGATTTTGGCCACCCAATGATAGTTGTTTTCGGTGTCGAAATGAACGGCACGTGGTTTCCCTGGTCCGGCGCTTACTACGGCGGTGCGCAATGGGTCCCGGAATACAACAACTGGAAGGGCCCGGAAACGTTTCGGCGAGCGTACCGATATGTTGTGGACCGCGTCCGCGCGCGCGGTGCGTCAAACATCAAATGGATGTTTCATACCAACAATTATCCGTACCCGTACGAAACCTGGAACGGCGCTCCGGCGTATTATCCCGGATCCGATTATGTCGATTGGCTTGGGCTAAGCGTTTATGGGCAGCAATACAAGGACGAACCTAATCCGGACATTCCTTCATTGGTCGACTGGCCGTACCAGGAAATGAGCCGTCTCGATCCGCGCAAGCCCATAATGATTGCGGAATGGGCGACCGGCGAATTTCCGCTTACCACGGCGCCACCCAGCGCCATACGCAAACCGGCTTGGATCAAACAAGGTCTGGAGCTGTTTCGCACTCGTTATCCGCGGGTCAAGGCAGCCCTTTATTGGCACGAACGCTGGCAAAACGCCGACGGCTCTTACAGCAATCTCCGAGTGAATTCTTCTGTGGAATCCCTCCGGGCGTATCGCTCAGGAGTCGCACATCCAGATTGGCTCGGAGATCTAATTCTGCGTGCATTGCCGAAGAGCTAATTCTAAGGGAGCGCACGCCCCATCGCGTGCCCTTCGCGGCGCCCCTACCGCGAAGCATCCCTCGTAACGGAGACAAAACTTTGCTTACGTCCGCCTCGGCCATTTCAATGTTAGCTCACATATGTGAGCTAACATTGAAATGCAGTATTAGGGGAGGGCGCCAGCCGCTGCATGCGAGGGGGCGTATGCTGCCCAGAAACAATCCTCGTGTTGATAGACAAAATCTCCACTTGGCGGCGTCTTGAAAGTAAAGACCGTGAAAAGGTCATGGAGCCTATCGTCAGCCATGAGAATTGGAGGACCTGCTTTTCTGAAGTTGCGCCCGGATTGCTTCTGTTCGCCCGTCAATGGGTACAATCAGCTGCCGACGCGGAAGACATTGTCCAGGACGCTTTCGTCAAGTTTTGGCGACGTAACCACGACATCCATAACCGCGGATTGCTCTATTCGGCGGTTCGTTCTCTCGCGCTCGATTTTATCCGTCGCGACGCACGACGCGCACGACGCGAGGCGACAGCTTTTGCTGAAGCCGAGCCGGCCATTGAGCCGCACTTTGAACTGGAAGATGACACGCAGTCGGCGCTCGCCGCGGCAGTGGAATCTTTGCCGCGCGATCAGCGGGAGGTGCTCGTCTTGAAAATCTGGAATGATCTTACATTTGGAGAAATCGCAGGCGCGTTGGGAATTTCGCAGAACACAGCAGCATCGCGCTACCGGTATGCCTTGACCAATTTGAAGAAAACTCTGCAACCGCAATGAACGATCTTTCCGAGCTTGAAAACGAACTGCGAAAGCTGCGACCAGCTCAGCCGTCGTCGGTGCTTTTCGATCGGGTAGGGGACTCTCTAGAAAAGAGAACGTCAATCGCGGCGGACGCCAAATGGAAACGATGGCGTTTCAGAGAATGGAGCCGCCGGGGGGCGAGCGACATAGACGCAAAGCTCGGTAGAGCGAGAGAGCGGGAACGAACGAGTCAAACGCCCTACAATTGGTGGTCGTTAGGCTTTGGTCTCGCCGCTGCCGCGGTTTTGATTTTGTTCGCAGTGGTTACCATGGAACGTCGGCACGAGCGGCGAGAAACCGTCGCGCAAAGTTCGACTGCGTCCGAAACACGCCCGGCTCCGCTCGGGGCGAAGCGATCAACATCTCCCGGCAGGTTCGTTCCTGCCGGCGGCACGAACCTTGTTTATAACGCCCGCGACGAAGGATTGCATTTTGCTGACGGCTCAGAACGACCGCTGCGGCGTGTTCGCTACAACACACAACAAACCTGGCGTTGGCGCAATCCGGAAACGGGTGCCTCCCTCCGCGTCTCCTATCCCAGCGAGGAAATCGTGCTGATTCCAGTTTCAGTTCAATGATTCAACATAACAAACCATGAAAATGAAATCTGTATTCACCATCACAGTCATCGCGCTGTTGCCGATTGCAGCATTCGCACAACCATCGCCTGCGCCGCCACAGCCACCACAACCACCGCGCCCACCGCACCCGCCCGGAATGCCCGATCATCACGAGAGACGTCCGAAGGTGCCGGTCACGTATCTCGGCGTGGATACATCGCAGGTGCCAACAGTCGTGAGTGATCAGCTCGGTCTGGCGAAAGGCTTCGGGTTGGTTGTCGATTATGTCGAGCCGAACAGCCCCGCTGCGACTGCCGGCGTTCAACAGAACGACATCCTCAAAATGTTGAACGACCAAATTCTGGTTGAGCCGAGTCAATTGCGAAAGCTGTTGCAAACCTTTCCCGACGGAACGGAGGTGACGCTTACTGTCTTGCGCAAAGGGCAGGAGCAAAAGCTTACCGCTAAACTTGCCAAGAAAGACGTGTCACAGCGACGCAATGCTTTCCCTGGGGAAAACCCCGACTGGCATTGGGATTTCGATGCTACGGGTGATATGAAAGAACAAATGCAGGAGCTCAAGGAACAACTCAAAGAGCAACTGGGCGATCAACGCGGCGTTATCCGCGACGCAGTCGAACAAGCTCACGAAGCGGCCAGACGCGCGCGTGACGACGCCCGTCGAGCAACTGATCAGCTTCGGATCTTTTTTGAAGACGACGGGGAGGTCAAGGCCAGCAAGATCGATTTAGGCAAAGCGCAGATCGTTTTCTCAGATGATAAAGGCGAGCTCAAATTAGCGAATGTAGACGGAAGAAAACTGCTCACGGTGAAAGATCCGCAAGGCAAATTGCTCTTCAGCGGTCCAGTCGAAACCAAGGAAGACCTCGACAAGATGCCAGCCGAGGTGCGTGAGCGATACAACCGGCTAGAACAAAGTCACTTGCCTACCGTCGCGCCGCGATTAGACACAGATAGCGCGGACGACGCCGATACGGACGATGGAGATGACGAAGATGATGACGACGACGAGGAAACAGGCGAAGTTTCGCAGCAAGTGTCCTTTCAGTCGTGTCCTCGCCAGATGATTCCTCAACCAATCTCATTTTGATTCGCGGCGTCTGATACAGACGCCCTACAGTTCGTCGCGCAGAGCAGTCCGCTTGATGTAGGAATTGTAATCGCATTTTTCTTGCCGTTAGAAACTCGCGTGCTTATAACGGACACGCGTGATGCTACGGGTCTTGTTGCTCACCGGAATCGTTGCGTTCGTATCTCCGCTGTTTGGTCAAACATCATCGCCCTCGGCTGCGCCGTCGCTCGAGCAACGCGTGGCTGATCTTGAAGCGTACGTAACCAATTCGCCGCGCGGGGCGGATTTGGGTTCGGCGAGCAGCTCGAACATTGCCGCACCGGGTCCGAGTTACAACGCATGGATGATGACCTGCGCCGCGCTGGTGCTTTTTATGACCTTGCCAGGCCTGGCGCTCTTCTATGGCGGGCTGGTCCGAGCAAAAAACGTGCTGTCCGTCCTGGCGCAATGTCTCGGCATAGCCGGGCTGGTCACCATACTCTGGTGGACGGTGGGTTACTCGCTCGTTTTTTCGCGCGGGTGTCCCTTTCTCGGCGGATTAAAGTTTGCATTTCTGCACGGGGTCGATGCACGACCGAACTCCGACTATTCGTACTGGGTTTCGCAGAATGTTTTCGCGATGTACCAACTGATGTTCGCCATCATTACGCCGGCTTTGATCATTGGCGCGGTGGCGGAGCGGATGAAGTTCGCTGCGGTTCTTGTCTTCGTAAGCATCTGGATGTTCCTCGTCTATTTCCCGATCGCACACATGGTTTGGGGAATTGACGGCTGGATGAATGGCGTGTGGAATCCCAGAGCAAAAATTACCGCAATCGATTTCGCCGGCGGAAC
>Ga0207701_10001815_pt1 | contig 22251 bp, 21 predicted proteins | sample KBSSwiSSwithPhiX_FD_184294 | JGI IMG/M metagenome (GOLD analysis project Ga0207701, IMG submission 184294) | Switchgrass rhizosphere bulk soil microbial communities from Kellogg Biological Station, Michigan, USA, with PhiX - S5 (SPAdes) (version 2) | ecosystem: Environmental > Terrestrial >... | reverse complement strand
CCGCCAGCCGGGCCAGCCAGTCGCCGACCACCCTCACATTGGGGGCCAGCAGCACCGCCAGCGGCCGCGCCGCGGTCGCCAGGCCCACGCCGAAGGCGCGCGGGAACCCGGCCACCGCGTTCGGGCCGGCGGCCGCGCCCGAGGGCAGGGCGGGCACGACCTGCACCCGGTCAGGGTGGCGGCCGGCGAACCGGCGCACGAAGCGGCCCGCGGCGGCGCCCCCCGAGTCGTCGACGATGACGATCTGGTCCTGCGCGCCGGTGGTGTACCAGAGGTTCTCCAGGCAGGGGGCGATGGTCCAGATCGACCGGCTGGCCACCACCACCACGCTGAACCCCGGCCGGTCGGGGGCGACCGCCAGCGGGCGGCTGGTGCGGCGCAGGTCGGGGTCGCAGCGAAATCCGAGATCGTCGAAGGCTTCGATCCAGCGCGCCATCAGCCGTTCGGTGTTGGCGGCGCTGCTGTCGAAGCGCCCTTCGCTCACCGACTCGTGGTGGGTGACCACGCTGGCCGGCGTGAAGACGATCTTCAGCCCGCGCGCACGCACCGCGAGGCAGAAGTCGACGTCCTCGTACCCGTTGACGTAGCCCTCGTCGAAGCCGCCCAGGGCGCGGAAGATCTCGGGCCGCACCAGCATGCAGGCGGCGGTGACCGCGTCCAGCTCGCGGCGGGCGCTGGCCGCCGCGGCGGGCCGGCGCGAGTCGACGTGGAACGGCATGATGGGCTGCCAGGTGGCGTACGCGAAGCCCACGCCCGCGTGCTGGATGGTGCCGTCGGGGTACAGCAGCTTGCTGCCGACCACCGCGACCGCGGGGTCGCGCTCGATCTCCGCCACCATGGCCGCCGCCCAGCCCGCGTGCGGCTCGGTATCGTTGTTCAGGAACAGCAGATAGCGCCCGCCGGCCATCGCCGCGCCCTGGTTCGAGGCCCGGGCAAAGCCCAGGTTCTGGGCGTTGCGCTGGACGCGGATGCCCGGAACCCGGAGCAGCGCCCGCTGCGTGTCATCCGAGGAGGCATTGTCGATGACGATCACTTCGTGCGGGACCTCACGCGTGTGCGCCGCCAGCGCGCGCAGGCACCTGGCGGTGTACTCCCACTTGTTGAAGGCGGGGATGATGATCGACACCACGGGTGCGGACATGCGGGCTCCGCGTGCAGTAGAACATGACCGCGGGCCGAAGAGGAGCGGTCGTCAGTCGGCCGCCAGCGGGGCCTTGTGCTGGCTGATGTTGGCGCCGTCGCTGCGGGTCAGCCCGCGGAACAGCAGCGCCGACAGCACGGTGAAGCCACCCAGCGCCAGAAAGGCGTGATGGATCCCCTGGGTCAGGCCGGCGGCGCTGCCGCGCGCGGGCGCCGGGACGAACAGCGCGGCCGCCAGCGAAGCGGCCGCGACGCCGAAGCTCAGCGACATCTGCTGCGCGGTGCTGGCGATGGTGCTGGCCTGGCTGGACAGCTCCTCGGGCACGTCGGCGTAGGTCAGGGTGTTCATGCTGGTGTACTGGCACGACGAGAAGAATCCGAAGGCGAACGCCTGCACGACGATCGCCCAGGCCGGCGTGCCGGGCCCGACCAGCGCGAACAGCGCGATGAGGACGCCGATCATCACGGTGTTGGTCAGCAGCACGCGCCGGTAGCCCAGGCGGCGCAGGATGCGGGGGATGAAGATGCGCAGGCTCATGGCCGCCAGCGACTGCGGGAAGATCAGCAGGCCCGACTCGAGCGGGCTGTAGCCCAGGCCGACCTGGTACAGCATCGGCAACAGGAAGGGCATGCCGCCGATTCCGATGCGGGTCAGGAAGGCGCCGCCGATCGCGACGCGCACCGTGCGAAGCTTCAACAGCGACAGGCGCAGCAGCGGGTGCGGCCAGCTGACCGCGTGGCGTACGTAGGCGAACAGCAGCGCCAGCGCGATGGCCAGCAGCGCCAGGATCTCGTAGCCGCCCAGCGAGTGCTCGCCGAACACTTCCAGGACGTAGGACAGCAAGGCCACACCGCCGCCGAACAGGATGAATCCGACCACGTCGAGCGGAGGCACCTCGGCGGCGCGGTAGTCAGGCAGGTGGCGGTACACCAGGTAAAGCCCGGCGGCGCCGATGGGCAGGTTGACGAAGAAGATCAGGCGCCAGTTGAGAAAGCGCACGATCGCGCCACCCACCACCGGCCCCAGCATGGGCCCCACCAGGGCCGGGATGGCGACGAAGGCCATGGCGCGCACCAGCTGCGCCTTCGGAAAGGTGCGCACGACGGTGAGGCGCCCCACCGGCACCATCATGGCGCCGCCCACGCCCTGAAGAACGCGGAAGAACACCAGCGCGTGCAGATCGGTCGAGAGCCCGCACAGCAGCGAGCCCAGCGTGAAGATGCCGATCGCCGAGGCGAACACCCGCCGCGTGCCGAAGCGGTCGGCGACCCAGCCGCTGATCGGGATGAAGACCGCCAGGCTGAGGGTGTAGCTGGACAGCACCGACTTGACGCTGAGAGGCGGCACGGCCAGCGCGCGCGCCACCGCGGGCACCGCGGTGTTGAGGATGGTGGTGTCCAGCGACTCCATGAAGAAGGCCACCGCCACCAGCCAGGGCACCATGCGCGGCACCGTGGTTTCTCGCATCAGCCGACCCTGGGCAACACCTCGGCGATCGAGATCTTCAGATCGGGAAAGCTCTCGGGATGGATGACGTCGCCGGCCGCGTGGGTGACCACCGAGGTGTATCGTTCGCCGCGCGGGGCGCGATGAACCTCGACCGTCCGATCGGTGAGGTTGAGGATCCAGTACTCGGGTACCTGGGCGCGCGCATAGAGGGCCGCTTTCACGCCGCGGTCCTTGCGCAAAGAGGATTCGGCGACCTCGACGATCAGCAACGCCTGGGTGGGGTGGTCGTGCGAATAGTCCTGATTGGGTACGACCGCGAGATCGGGTTCTGGTTCTGAATCCTCCGAGGCCCCCAGCGGAACTTGGCTGCGGACGCCGGCGCGATCGCCAAGGCCGCGCACGAAGAGGGTGAACAGCTTGGTGACGGCATAGGCATGGCCAGCCCCCGTAGGGCTCATGGCGACCAGCATCCCGTTGAGGAGCTCGATCTTCTCGTCCTCGAAGTACCCGAGCTGGACCAGCCGGTCATACTCGCGCCGCCGCAACGGACGGATCCGTTCGGACGCCAGCATCGCCGGATCGATCATCTCCACAGCTTAGCACTCCGCCCGAGTTGGCCGTCGTCACCCTGACACACCGTTTTGCCCGGTGTATCGGCGCGGCCCGGCAAACGGTTGCGCGGCGTCAGACGTTCAGCTCAGAGCGTGATCTTGCCGAGCACGCGCGGCCCGGCGGCGCCGGTCACGCGCGGGACGTTGCCGGGGTGGCCGAACAGGGTCTCGTTGGCCAGCACCGCGAAGGCGATGGCCTCCTTGGCCTTGGGGTCGATGCCCAGCGCGTCGGTGGTGGCGACCGGGATCGGCGCCAGCAGGTCGCCCAGGTGGTGCATCAGGGTCAGGTTCAGCGCGCCCCCGCCCGAGACGTAGACCTCGGTGGGCGGCGCGGGCAGAAAGTCGCGGTAGCTGCGCGCGATGGCCTCGGCGGCAAAGCGGGTCAGCGTCGCCAGCAGATCGTCCAGGCGGTTCTGGAAACGCGCCAGCAGAGGGCTGACGAAGTCGCGGCCGAACAGCTCGCGCCCGGTGGACTTGGGCGGCGGCAGCGCCAGGAAAGGATGGCGGAGCAGATCGGCCAGCACCGCGTGGTCGATGGTCCCGCGCGCCGCGCGCCGGCCGTCGACGTCGAAGGCCTGCTGGCCGCCGGAGGCCGCGCGCGCCACCGCGTCCAGCGGCATGTTGCCGGGCGCGTTGTCGAAGGCGACCATGTCGGCCAGGCGCGCGCCCACCAGGGTGACGTTGGCGATGCCGCCGATGTTCTGCAGCGCGCGCCGGTGGTCGGGCTTGCGGAACAGGATGTGGTCGACCAGCGGCACCAGCGGCGCCCCCTCGCCCCCGGCGGCGACGTCACGCACGCGAAAGTCCGACACCACGGGGCGTCCGGTCCGTTCGGCGATGACCGCGGCCTCGCCGATCTGCAGGGTGGCGCCCAGCTTGCCCGCCGAGCGCGGGTGGTGGACCGCGGTCTGTCCGTGCGAGCCGATGACGTCGACCTCGTCGATCTTCACGCCGGCGATCCGGCACACCTCGCTGGCCGCGGCCGCGAAGGCCTCGCCCAGCAGCACGCTGACGTCGGCCAGCTCGGCGTTGGGCGCCTGGTAAAGGCCGAAGATCCGCTCGCGCAGCGCGCGCTCGAAGGGGACGATGGTGAACGCCAGCACGTGCAGGTCGGTGGCCTCGCCCGCGCCGGCGATCTCGCACAGGGCGGCGTCGGTGCCGTCGGCGCTGGTGCCCGACAGCAGGCCCAGCACCAGGCGGCTCGGCTGCGCGCGCAGCGCCAGGAAGCTGGCCAGCGGATCCGTCGCGGCGCGGCTCGCGACCTCGGCGCCGCCGACCTCCTCGCCGGCGTCCTCGAGCGTTGGCGCCATGGTGCCGCTACGCCCCCTTGGCGGCGGCGCGGCCTTCTTCGTCCAGGTTCGGCCGCGGATGCTCGTCATCCATGTCGCCGACGATGGCGCGCAACGAACCCTTGTTGGCGATCAGCAGATCCCGCGCGCGGGCGGCGTTGACGCCGGTGTGATGCATCACCAGGGCGACCTTGGCGCGGCCGCCGGCCCGCTGGATCAGCTTCAGGGCGGCGTCATCGGGCAGCCCGGTCAGGCTGGTCACGATGCGCACCGCGCGCGCCCACAGCTTGGCGTTGGTGGGCCGCACGTCGACCATCAGCCCGCCGTAGGTCTTGCCCAGCATCACGAAGGCCGCCGTCGAGATCGCGTTGAGCACGATCTTGGTCGCCGTGCCGGCCTTGAGCCGCGTCGATCCGGCGATGACCTCCGGACCGGTGGGCAGCTCGATCACCACGTCGGCCAGCTGGCTGACCCCGTCGACCCGCCCGCAGGTGACGAAGATGGTGCCCGCGCGCCGGAAGCGCGCGTACTCCAGCGCCGCGCGCGCGAACGGGGTCACCCCCGAGGCGGCGATGCAGCAGACCGCGTCGGCCGGTCCCGCGGCCACCCGGCGCAGGCGTTGCTCGGCGTCGCGGGCGTTGTCCTCGGCGCCCTCCACCGATCGGGTCAGCGCCTGCGGGCCGCCCGCCATCACCCCCACCACCCGCGAGGGCGGGATGCCGAACGTGGGCACGCACTCGACGGCGTCGAGGGTTCCCAGCCGCCCCGAGGTGCCGGCGCCGACGTAGATCAGCCGGCCGCCGCTGGCCAGCCGCTGCGCCACCAGGTCGGCGGCGCGGCCGATGGTCTCGGCCTTTCCGGCGGCCGCCTTCACCGACTTGGCCTCCTCGGACAGCATCAGCCTGACCACCGCCTCGGCGGGCATGGTGTCCAGGCGGGTCGAGCGAGGGTTGACGGCTTCGGTGGGCAGCTGCGCGTAATCCGGCGCGGTCGAACGGCGGGGCATCGCAGCAATATTACCGCCGAAGCGGCCAGACTTCTCGTTTCGGGGCTGTCGGGCGCGTCCGGACCCGGGCCGGCGGGGCCTGGCGGTCTAGAGGCCCAGGACGTCCCGCATGTCGTACAGGCCGGGCTCGCGGCGCTGGCCGGTGCCTCCCGGCCCGCCGCCCGCCAGCCAGAGGGCGGCGCGCACGGCGCCGTGGGCGAAGGTGTCGCGCGAGGTCGCGCGGTGGGTGATCTCGACGCGCTCTCCGGTACCCAGGAAGTGCACCGTGTGATCGCCCACCACGTCGCCGCCGCGCAGGGTCTGGATCCCGATCTCCTCGGCGGTGCGCGCGCCGATCTCGCCGTGGCGATCGTAACGCGCGGTCGCGCCCAGATCGCGCCCGGTGGCCTCGGCCAGCGCCTCGGCCAGGCGCAGCGCCGTACCCGACGGAGCGTCGCGCTTGGCGCGGTGGTGGGTCTCGACGATCTCCAGATCATAGCCGGGGCCCAGCACCCGCGCCGCGTCGGCGACCAGCTTGAGCAGGACGTTGACCCCGACCGACATGTTGGGGGTGAAGACGATCGGGATCTGGCGCGCCGCCGCGCGCAGCTCTTCGCGGTCCTCCGGCGACAACCCGGTGGTGCCCACCACCATCGCGACGCCCATCGACTGGGCGGCGCGCACGGCGGTCAAGGTGGCGGCCGGGATGGAGAAGTCGATCCAGACATCGGTCTTGTTGGTGGGGGTGCCCGCGGTGATCGGGACGCCGGCGCTGACGCCGGACGCGATCACCCCGGCGTCCTGGCCCAGCGCCGGGTGCCCCGCGCGCTCGACCGCCGCCGCCAGGCTGGCGCCCGGCGTGCCCGCGATCGCGCGGATGATCGCGTTGCCCATTTTTCCCGTCGCCCCCAGGACGGCGATGCGCGTTCCGGCCATCGATCTACGCTCCTCCGCTCCTAGACCAGCTTCAGGTCGGCCAGCATGCCCCGCAGCTTGTCGCGGTGGCCGGCGCTCAGGGGGTACAGGGGCGGGCGCACCTCCTCGCTCATGCGGCCCATCATCGCCAGCGCGGCCTTGACCGGCGTGGGGTTGGGCTCGACGAACAGGCCTTCGCCCAGCGGCAGCAGCTTGTAGTGCAGCTCGCGCGCCTTCTTCCAGTCGCCGGTGGCCGCGGCGTCCCACATCGCCGACATCTCGGCCGGCGCGACGTTGCTGACCACCGAGATGCAGCCGCGCGCGCCCAGCGCGAACAGCGGGAACGCGGTCGCGTCGTCGCCGGACAGCACCGCCAGGCGGTCGCCGACGCGGGCCAGGATCTGCGACGCGCGCAGCGCCGAGCCGGTGGCCTCCTTGACGGCGACGATGGGCGCCAGCTCGGCCAGCCGCGCGACGGTCTCGGGCAAGAGGTCGCACGAGGTGCGGCCCGGGACGTTGTACAGGATGGTCGGCAGCGGCACCGCGTCGACGATGGCCTTGAAGTGGCGGAAGAGACCGTCCTGGGTGGGCCGGTTGTAGTAGGGGGTCACCTGCAGCAACCCGTCGGCGCCGACCTTGCGCGCCTCCTGCGACAGCTCGATGGCCTCGTGGGTGGCGTTCGATCCGGTGCCGGCGATCACCGGCACGCGCTTGCGCGCCGCCTCGACCACGATCTTGATGACCCGGATGTGCTCTTCGAAGTTGAGCGTGGGCGACTCGCCCGTGGTCCCGACCGGGACCAGGCCGTCGATGCCGTTCTTGATCTGATCGTCCACCAGCGCGCGCAGCGCGGTCTCATCGACGGCGTTGTCGCGAAACGGGGTGACCAGAGCGGTGATGATGCCGGTGAACATCGCGGCAACTTACCACAGCGCGCGGCGCGCGGAGCGCGGTGGCGCTTCGATCCCCGGACCCGTCGGAGCGGTCACTCCGCGTGGTGGGGGTCCAGGCGCACCAGCGGCACGAAGCGCTCGCCGTCCAGCTTGCCTGCCGCGGCGCGCACCGAGTGCACGCCGGTGATGGGCAGGGTCAGGCTGCCCTGGGCCTGCGCCAGACGGACCGTGCGGCGCTCCGCGGCGATGCCGGCGGCGTCGTGGCGCAGAACCAGGATCTGTAACGCCGGGCTGGGCGTGCCGTCGGGCAATCGCCACTTGAGCGTGACCTGCTGGTCGTCGTGGTGCTCCTGGATGTCGGTCACGGGCCGCGCCTCCACCTGGATACCCTCGACGGGGCGGGACCGGCGCGCGCCGCCATCCTCTTCCAGCTCGGCGACCCGGCGCGCGTGGCGCGCGCGGGTGGGCTCGTCCGGCGCGCTGGCCAGCAGGCGGCGGTAGATCAGCAGGGCGTCGCGCACCAGCCCCTGCTTGAGGCACAGCTCGGCCATGGTTTCGGTCTCGAACATCAGGCCCCCATGACTTTCCGGGTTTCGCGCAGGTCGTCCTGGATGCGCGCGACCAGCGCCGCCACCGATTCGAAGCGCTGCTCGTCGCGCAGGCGGTGCACGATCTCCAGGCGCAGCCGGCGCCCGTAGAGGTCGGCGTCGAAGTCCAGCAGGTGCGCCTCGATCGACAGGCTACCCGCGCCGGCGGTGAAGGTCGGGTTGCTGCCGATGCTGAGCGCGCAGATATGCGACGCCACCGGCGCCCCGCTGGTGGCGTCGAGCAGCAGCGCGCGCCCCGCGTAGATGCCCGGGCGAGGCAAGAGCTCGGCCTCGGGTTGCAGGTTGGCGGTCGGGATACCCAGGCCGCGCCCGCGCCCCGCGCCGTGGATCACCGCCCCGGTCACCTCCAGCGGTCGTCCCAGCAACATCGCCGCCCCCTCGACCCGCCCCTCGAGCGCGAACTCGCGCACCTTGGTGGACGAGCAGGTCAGGCCGCTCACCGTCACCGGGGGCACCACCGTGACCCCCATGCCCAGCGCCGCCCCCTCGCTGGCCAGCAAACGGGTATCGCCCTTGCGCCCGCGCCCGAAGCTGAAGTCGTAGCCGACCACCACCTCGCGCGCGCCCAGGTCGCGCGCCAGCACCTCGCGCACGAAGGCCACCGCCTCGATGGCGGCGAACTCGGCGGTGAACGGTTCGACCACGACCTCGTCGGCGCCCGCCTCGCCGAGCAGCTCGATGCGGCGCTGCAGCGAGATGATCAGCGGCGGCGCCAGCGCCGGCGCGAACAGCCGGGCCGGGTGAGGGTCGAAGGTCAGCACCCCGACCGCGCCACCGCTGGCCGCCGCTCGCTCGCGCGCCGCCCGCACCAGCGCGCGGTGGCCCAGGTGAACGCCGTCGAAGTTGCCGATGACGTACGCGCTCGCACGGCTCGCGTCGCGCGAAGCGGCGAGGGCGGAACGCCCGGCGACGACCTTCATGGGGGCAGAGGATACAGCAAATGACGCTCGCTTCGGCGAGAGGCCGTTCCAAAAGGCCCCGAGCGTAGACCTTGACGTAGACCTTGACGTTGACGTCAAGGTCTACGTCTACGTCAACGTACGGCCCGAGCGGTCCGGAGCGGTTTTTTCGACAAACCCGCCTTTCGGGTCTGGAATGGGGTGGTGTCCCGGTCTGGCTCCATAACGCGGGGGCGCGTCCCTGTGCCGCGCGCGGCCGCTCCGCGGCCGGTGGCGCCGCCCGAGTGGCGGGGGCACTTTGGGGTCTGGGCGTCGGTGGCGGGGCTGGCGTTCGTCGCGCTGGCGCTGGCGGGGTTGCGCGCGCCGGCGGCGGCGGCCGAGACGGCGAACGACGCCCTGGATCCCGCGGCCTCGCTGGCCTGGTCGGTGCTGGCACCGATGGCCGCCGGTTTCCCGCTGGGCGATCCCCGGGCGCACCTGCGCTTGCTGTCATGTGGCGCCGCGGCGGCCCTGCTGGCGCTGCTGCTCTGGCGTGCCACGGATCGTGACCATTTGCGTGACGAGCAAGCGGCAAGCGCGACCGAGATCGTCGCCACCGGCTTCGGCGTGCTGGCGGTCGCGCTGTCGCGTTCCTTCTTCGGCGCCGCGATCAGCGGTGGCCCGGTCGCCGCCGGCGCGCTGGCCACCTGCGGCCTGCTGGCCCTGGTCGAGCGGACCCTGCGCGCGCCCGCCGACACCCGCGCCGGCGCCGGGCTGGCAGCCATCGCCGGCGCGGCGGCCGCCGGCCCGATGACCGCGGCCGCGCTCGGCTGGCCGCTGGCGGTGCTGGCGGTGTGGCGCGCGCTGCGGCGTCGGGCGCGCTGGCCCGGCCCCGCCACGATTCTGTTCGCCGTCACCACCCTGGTGGCGCTGGTGCTGGTGCTGCGCGCCTGCGGGTGGTCGCGCGCCGGCGACGTGGCCGGCCACCTGTTCCTGGTCCCGGTGATTCGCGGCCTGGCGCACCTGTCCACGCCCGCGCTGCTCCGGGCCGCGGCCGAGCTGGTCGATCAGATCGGGGTGGTGGGGATGCTGGTGGCGGCGATCGGAGTCACCCGCCTGCGCCCGGGCGCGCTGTTCTTCGCTGTCTGGTCCCTGGTCGGGGGGCTGGTGCTGGCCGCCGCCGAGGGTCCCGCGTCGGGTGGCGCTCCGGGCGCCAATCTGGGTACCAATCTGGGTACCAATCTGGGTACAACGGTCGGTCTGCTGGTCGCCCTGTCCGCGCTGGCGCTACCGATCGGCGCGGGGACAGCGCGCCTGGCCGGGCGGCTGGGCCGCGCCGCGCTGCCGGCGACGGCCGCCATCGGGGTCATCGTCTCCACCTGGCCGTTGCTCGCGCGCTGAGCCGCCGGGCGGCCAGGTTTCGTGCAGGTGTCGGGCCGGTGGGCGGCCGGTAACAAGGCTGACATTCGTAGCTGGCGTGCGCGCCGCACGATCCACCAGCGTCGAGAGCGGGTAGAGTGTCGCCCGAATGTCGAAGTTCGACGGCCGCACCAAGATCATCGCCACGCTGGGACCCGCGCTGGACGCCGAGGGAGTGCTCGAGCGGATGCTCGACTCGGGCGTCGACGTGCTGCGCGTCAACTTGTCGCACGCCTCGCCCCGCGACCAGGCGGCGCGCGTGCGGCGCGCCCGCAGCCATCGTCCCGACATCGCCGTGCTGGCCGACCTGGGCGGCCCCAAGCTGCGCCTGGGCGAGCTGCGCGAGGAGATCAAGATTCGCCCCGGCGAAACCATCACGCTGGGCGAGGGCGGCATTCCGGTCGCGGATCCCTCGCTGTACGATCGGGTGCGCCCCGGCGATCCGGTCTATATCGCCGACGGGACCCTGGACCTGGTGACCGTCGAGGTGTGCCCCGATCGAGTCATCTGCAAGGTGCGCGTGGGCGGTACCTTGCGCTCGCGCAAGGGCGTCAACCTGCCCAACGACACCTCCTCGCTGCCGGCGCTGACCGACAAGGACCGCGCCGATCTGGCCGAGGTCGGCGTGCTGGCGCCCGACTACATCGCGATCTCTTACGTGCGCCACGAGAACGACATCGCCGATGCGCGCGCGCTGACCTCGCTACCCATCGTGGCCAAGATCGAGAAGCAGCAAGCGCTGGAGCGCCTGGACGCGATTCTTGCCGCCGCCGACGCCATCATGGTGGCGCGCGGCGATCTGGGCGTCGAGATCCCCATCGAACGAGTTCCGGCGGCCCAGAAGCGGCTGATCCGCGCCGCCAACCTGGCCGGCCGCCCGGTCATCACCGCGACCCAGATGCTGGTGTCGATGGTGTCCAGCCCGCTGCCGACCCGCGCCGAGGTCACCGACGTCGCCAACGCCGTGCTCGACGGCACCGACGCCGTGATGCTGTCGGAGGAGACCGCGGTCGGACACGATCCGGTGGGCGTGGTGCAGATGATGAGCCGCCTGCTGTGCGAGACCGAGCCCCTGCTGGGCCCGCACCCGGGCCCCACCCAGCGCGACGAGGCCTACGCGCTGGCCCACGCGGCGGCCACGCTGGCCGAGGAGCTGGACGCGGCGGCCATCGTCGTGCCAACCCGCACCGGCATTTCGGCGATGCGCGTGGCGGCCTTTCGCCCGCGCCGGCCGGTCCTGGCCTACAGCCGCGTACCGGAGGTCACCCGCCGCTTGCAGCTGGTGTGGGGCGTGCGGCCCATCGACCTGCGCCCGGTGCCCGGCCTGGACAACCTGCACGCCACCCTGGCCGCCGCCGGCCGCGACCTGCCGCCGGGATCGCGCGCGGTCGTGCTGGACATCGCCCCACCCGGATCGAGCGCGCCGTCCCTGGTGAACGCGATCCGGTTCTAGAGAAAAAGCGTCAGGCGCGGGCGAGCATCGCCGCCACCGAGTCCAGCAGCGCTTCCAGCTCGAACGGCTTCTCGATCACCCGATCGTGGCACACGCCCAGCGCCGCGCGCCGCTTGGACGGCACGCCGGTCATCAGGGTGATGGGAACCTCCGGGAAGATGGCCGCCAGCTGAGCCGCCAGCTGGGCCGGTCCGGCCGATCCCGACACCATCAGATCGCTGAGCACCCCGGCCGGGTGCAGGCCTCGCGCGGCCTCTGCGCGCGCCGCGTGGACATCGCGCACCAACTCCGGCAAGTAGCCCGCCTCGCGTAGCACCTGAGCCACGAGCCCTCCGATGTGGAGATCGTCTTCGATGATTAAGATGACCTTGTCTGGCATTGACTTCCGCGCTGCGGAAAGAAAGAATCGACTTCCGAGTTGAAGACAACAATTCTCTCGGCGTCAACACCCGGAACGACAGCGGGCGAGCGGATACGGCATGCCGTTCTTTTCGTCTTGTCGGCCTCCTTGTCGTCGTCGTCTTTTCTACAGGAGGAGTCTAAGCCATGAACGGGTCTACGCGTCCCGGTCCGAAGCAAACCAAGTTCATTTTCGTGACCGGCGGCGTCGTGTCCTCGCTGGGCAAGGGCCTGGCATCGGCCTCGATCGGCAGCCTCCTGGAAGGGCGCGGGTTGAAGCTGACCATCCAGAAGCTGGACCCCTACCTGAACGTCGACCCGGGCACCATGAACCCGCTGCAGCATGGCGAGGTCTTCGTCACCGATGACGGCGCCGAGACCGATCTCGACCTCGGTCACTACGAGCGCTTCATCTCGCAGCGCATGACCCGGCTCAACAACACGACCTCGGGGCAGATCTACCAGACCGTCATCCAGAAAGAGCGGCGCGGCGAGTACCTGGGCGGCACGGTGCAGGTCATCCCCCACGTCACCGACGAGATCAAGGCGCGCATCCTGGCCTGCGCCAAGGGCAACGACGTGGTGATCGTCGAGGTGGGCGGCACCGTGGGCGACATCGAGTCGCTGCCCTTTCTCGAGGCGATTCGCCAGCTGCGCCTGGAGGTTGGACATGGCAACGCGCTGTCGGTCCACGTCACGCTGGTCCCGTACATCGGCGCGGCCGGCGAGCTGAAGACCAAGCCGACCCAGCACTCGGTGATGAAGCTGCGCGAGATCGGCATCCAGCCGGAGATCTTGCTGTGCCGCTCCGAGCGGGCGATCGAGCCAGCGCTCAAGAAGAAGATCGCGCTGTTCACCAACGTGGCCGCCGACGCGGTGTTCAGCGCCGAGGACGTCAAGTGTATCTACGAGGTGCCCATCCGGTTCAACGCCGAGGGCGTCGACGACAAGATCGCCGAGCTGCTGAACATCTGGACGCGCGCGCCCGAGCTGACCGGCTGGGAGCGGGTGGTGAACCGGATCAAGAGCCCGCAGGCCGAGGTCGACATCGCCCTGGTCGGCAAGTACGTCGACCTGGTCGAGTCATACAAGAGCCTCAACGAGGCCCTGATCCACGGCGGCATCGGCAACGACTGCCGGGTCATCCTGCACCACATCGACTCCGAAGAGGTCGAGAAGCGCGGCGCCAAGGAGATGCTGTCGGCGGTCGACGGCGTCCTGGTCGCGCCCGGGTTCGGCACGCGCGGCAGCCAGGGCAAGATCGACGCGGTTCGCTATGCCCGCGAGGGTAACGTCCCCTTCTTCGGCATCTGCCTGGGCTTGCAGATGGCGGTGGTCGAGTTCGCGCGCAACGTCGCCGGGCTCAAGGGCGCCAACTCGACCGAGTTCGATCCAGCCGCGCCTTACCCGGTGATCGACTTCCTGCCCGAGCAGCGGACGGTGACCGAGAAGGGGGCGACCATGCGCCTCGGCTCCTTCCCGTGCATGCTGACCCCGGGCTCGCGCGCCGCCACCGCCTACGGCGCCACCGAGATCAGCGAGCGCCACCGCCATCGCTACGAGGTCAACAACGACTTCCGCGACGCCCTGACCCGCAACGGCATGGTCATCTCGGGGACCTCGCCCGACCGGCGGCTGGTCGAGATGATCGAGATCCCCAGCCACCCCTACTTCGTGGGGTGCCAGTTCCACCCCGAGTTCAAGTCCCGGCCCCAGGAGCCCCACCCGCTGTTCCAGGCGTTCATCGCCGCCGCCCTGAGGGCCCGCCTGGCCTCTCGGCGGCCGGCTGGCCGCGAGAACGGCCACCTGGCGGACCGCCCCTCCTAGCTGGACCGGGCCCCCAGCCCAGCCAGAGGCCAGGGGACCCCCTGCGGTCCCGGTTGGATCACCGCGTCGTGGTCAGGTCCGTTCCTGACGCGTGACAAGCAGGTGACTGCAATACATGTACCACCTGACGGTTGGCGCTTTACCCGAAGAGCGGCCAGGTGCTAAAAGTACAAAGTCTGGCCGCCTGTTTGGGCTCGATTAGCGACGGCGGTAGGGGAGGAACAAATGTCGATCGAAATCAAGCAGCATCTCAAGCTCTCGCAGCAGTTGGTGATGACTCCCCAGCTGCAGCAAGCCATCAAGCTGCTGCAGCTGTCCCGGATGGAGCTGGTCGACATGGTCCGGGACGAGATGCTGGAGAACCCGATTCTCGAGGACTCGGTCGAGTCAGGCAACGAGCAGGCCAAGACCACCGAGGCAGCCACCCCCTCCGAGACCGCCAGCAACGAGGCCGAACGGGTCGGCGAGACCGAGATGCCCATGGCGGAGATCCCGACCGACAAGGTCGATTCGACCGCCGAGGTCAAGGCCGACACCCGGTCCAACGAGGCGGTCGCCGACTTCGACTGGGACACCTACCTGGACAACCAGGCCCAGGCGGCTCCCATGCCGTCCTACAAGTCCAACAACGACGACCTGCCCTCGCTCGAGTCGACTTTGACGCGCGGGACCTCGCTGTTCGACCACCTGGAGTGGCAGCTGAAGCTGTCCCACTTCACCCGGGAGCAGGACGGGATTGCCATGTTGATCATCGGCAACCTGACCCCGGACGGCTACCTGCAGGAACCGCTCCAGGACCTGGCCGAGGAGGCGGAGGTCTCGCTGGAGCTGGCCGAGGGCGTCCTGCACAAGATCCAGGAGTTCGACCCGGTGGGCGTGGGGGCCCGGACCCTGCAGGAGTGCCTGTTGATCCAGGCGCGGCACATCGGGGCTGATGACGAGGTGGTGATCGGAATCATCGAGCGCCACCTGCCCAACCTGGAAAAGAAGAACTACGCCGCCATCGCCAAGGACCTGGTCCAGCCGGTCGAGGAGATCTACGAGGCGGCCAAGGTCGTGCAGTCCTTCGACCCCAAGCCCGGGCGCCAGTACACCTCCGAAGAGCCGACCTACATCACGCCCGACGTCTATATCCACAAGGTGGGCGACAAGTACTTCGTGGTGGCCAACGACGACGGCCTGCCCAAGCTGAAGATCTCCGACTTTTACCGGACCGCGCTGGCTGGCGGGTCCAAGGCGCGGGAGTACATCCAGGAGAAGCTGCGCAGCGCGCAGTGGCTGATCCGGTCGATCCAGCAGCGCCAGCGGACCATCGTGCGGGTCACCGAATCCATCTTGAAGTTCCAGCGCGACTTTTTCGACAAGGGGACCGCGCACCTGAAGCCGTTGATCCTGCGGGACGTCGCCGAGGACATCGGCATGCACGAATCCACCGTGTCGCGGGTTACCACCAACAAGTACGTGCATACTCCCCAGGGCATCTACGAGCTGAAATACTTCTTCAACTCGGGGATCTCTCGTACCGACGGCGACGACCTGGCGTCCGAGGCCGTCAAGCTGAAGATCAAGCAGATCATCGCTCAGGAAAACACCAAGCACCCCCACTCCGACCAGCGCATCGTCGAGCTCCTTCGTGACCAGAACATCGAAATCGCGCGCAGAACCGTTGCGAAGTATCGTGAGCAGCTTAGGATCCTGTCGAGCAGTAAACGTCGCCAAGTCTTTTGAGACGCCTTCTGAACGCCTTCCGAGCTGGGACTAAAAAGATGTCCGTCGACGAAAAAATCGGGTAGAAGCGTCCCGGCTCGGCCGACAGAGAACCTAAGGAGAGTCATGCAGCTCTCGACAACCTTCCGTCACATGGATGCCTCTCAGGCGGTGCGTGACTACGCCGAAGAGAAGCTGGACAAGATCCGGAAGTATTTTCAGAAGGACCCCATCGCGGCGCACGCGGTTTTCGCCGTCGAGCGAGGCTTCCATCACGTCGCCGACATCAACATCACGCTGCCCAACGGCATCGTGATCAACGCCAAGGAGACGACCGAGGACATGTACTCGTCGATCGACCTGGCGACGGCGCGCATCGAGCGCCAGGTGCGCAAGTGGAAGGAGAAGATCCGCGACCACAAGCCGCACGGTGGCCCGTCGGTGTCGGTGCGCGAGATGGTGCTCCTGGCCGAGGACATGGAGCCCCGCCCCTCGTCGTCTCCGGGCGGCGCGGCCGAAGCCACGCCCAACCGGACCGCCCCGGCCAAGCCGGCGGCCCCGGCGCCTTCGGGGCCCCCCCTCCAGGTGGTCAAGGACGAGACCTTCATCGCCCGCTCGATGAAGGTCGAGGACGCGGTCATGCAGCTCAATCTGCTGGGTGACGAGCTGCTGGTCTTCACCGACATCAACAGCCAGACCATCTCGGTTCTCTATCGGCGCAAGGACGGGAACTACGGCCTCATCGAGACCGGCCGCGAGGCGACCAGCAAGCCCGTGACGCCCAGTCGCTCGGGAGCGCACTCCTGAGGCTCCGCGCCCGACGGCAGAGCACCCCAGATGAAGGTCATCGATTTCCTGCAGCCGAAGCGGATCGTCGCCCACCTGAACGCGCGCACGAAGGCGGGGGTGCTGTCCGAGCTGTCGGGCCACCTGGCGGAGCAGGAACCGGGCGTCGAGGCTGAATCGCTGCGCAAGGTGCTGGAGGAGCGCGAGCTCCTGGCCTCGACCGCCATCGGTGACGGCATCGCCATCCCGCACGGCAAGCTCGACTCGGTGGGCCACCTGGTCGGCACCCTGGGGCGCTCGGTCGAGGGCATCGAGTTCGAATCCATCGACGGCAAGCCCACCCACCTGATCTTCATGCTGGTGGCCCCCGCCAGCTCGACCGGCGTGCACCTCAAGGCGCTGGCCCGCCTGTCGCGCCTGTTCCGCGACGCCGACTTCCGCCAGCGCCTGCTGACCGCCCCCGACGCCCCCGCGATGTACCAGGTCATCGCCGACGAAGACGCCAAGTACTAACCGCCGCTCGCTGCGCTCGCTGGGAGGGGTCCGTGGGGAGGGGTCTCCCCCTCCCCACGAGCGAGCGGAGCGAGCGTCTTCGCGCGCCTCGTCACAACAGGGTAGACTGTGCCCCGATGCTGACGGTCCGGTCGCTGCTCGACGAAAGCTCCGGGCTCAAGCTCGTCCTTCTGGCTGGTGAATCGGGCCTGGGGCGGCGGATCACCATCCATCGCATCCAGAAGCCGGGGCTGGCGCTGGCCGGCTACGTCCGGCAGGTCCACCCGGAGCGGGTCCAGGTGCTGGGCGCGACCGAGATCTCCTACCTGGGTACGCTGTCCGAGGAAGATGCGCGTCGCTCGGCGGAGTCGTTCATCGCGCTCAACCCGGCTTGCGTGGTGGTGACCAAGGGGCTGGAGGTGCCGCGCCTGCTGCTGGACGTCGCCGACCGCGTGGGTGTCCCGGTGCTGCGGACGCCGCTGGTGTCGTCGACGGCCATCGACACCATCCAGAAGCACCTGGAGCTGCAGCTGGCCCCGACCGCCAGCATCCACGCCGTGCTGATGGACGTGCTGGGCGTGGGCGTCCTGCTGCTGGGCAAGAGCGGCATCGGCAAGTCCGAGGCGGCGCTGGACTTGATCATGCGCGGCCATCGCCTGGTCGCCGACGATCTGGTCGAGGTGCGCCGCACCTCGGGCGACGTGCTGGTGGGCTGGGCGTCGGAGCTGATCAAGCACCACATGGAGGTGCGCGGCCTGGGCATCATCAACATCAAGGACATGTTCGGCGTCGCCGCCGTGCGTGACGAGAAGAAGATCGAGCTGGTGCTCGAGCTGCTGCGCTGGGACCAGACCGAGAGCCACGATCGTCTCGGCCTGGACGAGATGGTGTATCCGATCCTGGACGTGCAGGTGCCGCTGCTGCGCATCCCGGTCAGCCCGGGCCGCAACGTCAGCTCGCTGATCGAGGTGGCGGCGCGCAACCGCCTCCTGCAAGTGCGCGGCCACCACTCGGCGCGTGAGTTTCAGGAACGCCTCGATCGCGCGCTGGCCGACGCCCGCGAGCGAAGATGGAGGGACGACGTCGAATGAGGCTGGTGGTGGTGACGGGGGTCTCCGGCGCGGGCAAGTCGACGGCGCTGCGGGCCCTGGAGGATCTCGGCTACTACTGCGCCGACAACCTGCCCATGCCGCTGCTGCCCAAGCTGGTCGAGCTCCTGTCGACGCGCGCCGAGATCGACCGCGCCGGGTTGGTGATCGACGCCCGCGGCGGCGAGTTCCTGCAGGGCACGACCGCGATCCTGGCCGACATCCGCGCCGCCGGACACTCGCTGGAGGTGCTGTTCCTGGACGCCGGGGACGACATCCTGCTCCGCCGCTTCTCCGAGACCCGGCGGCGACACCCGCTGTCCGACACCGACATCCGTGCCGGGTTGCGCGCCGAGCGCGACCAGCTGACCCTGCTGCGCCAGGAGGCGAGCGCGGTCATCGACACCGGCGGGCTGACCGTGCACCTGTTGCGCGCGCTGATCCAGGAACGCTACGGAGGCGCCGAGGACGACCTGGCGGTCACCTTGATGTCGTTCGGCTTCAAGTACGGTTTGCCTACCGAGGCCGACATCGTTCTCGACGTGCGCTTCTTGCCGAACCCCTTCTTCGTGCCCAACCTGTCGGCTCTGTCCGGCGAAGACGAGGCCGTGGTGACCTACGTGATGCTGAACCCGGAGACCCGCGCCTTCGTCGACAAGGCGGAAGAGCTGCTGAAGCTGTCGATCCAGGGATTCCGGCGCGAGGGAAAATCCTATGCCACGGTCGCCATAGGTTGCACGGGCGGCCGTCACCGATCGGTGGTGATCGCCAAGGAGCTGGCGCAGCGGCTGCGCAAGGACGATTCGCTGCCGCTGTCGATGTCGATCCGGCACCGCGACATACAGCGCACGAGCGCCGCCTGAAAGCATCGAGATCGACTACAATAGGGTTGCGGAAACATGGCTACTTCCGATCAGATTGCCGATCCCAATGATCCCCCGGTCGGCGTCGTGGTGGTCACCCACGGCGGCGCGGGGCACTGCTTGCTGGCGGCCGCCGGGTCGATCGTCGGCCCGCTGGACAGCGCCGAGGCGGTCAGCGTGGCCATGGAGGATTCGTTCGAGGTGGTCATCCGCCACGTCGAGCAGGCATGCACCGACGTCGATCACGGCGCCGGCGTGGTGATCCTGGTCGACATTCACGGGTCGTCGCCGTTTCAGGCCTGTCTGGCCATGCTCGACGGCACCCGCGCCGTCGAGATCGTGTGCGGCGTCAACCTGCCCATGCTGCTGAAGCTGGCGACCGTCGATCGCCGCGAGCTGCGCCCCTACGAGCTGGCCGAGCTGCTGCGCGACGTGGGCCGCCGATCGATTCGTCTCGGGTCCGAGCTGACGGGCAAGATCGCCTTCCAAGAGTCACGCTGAATGGCCGACAACCAATCCAGCGCCGAACAGGCGCGTGAGGTGACCATCCGCAACCGGCTGGGAATGCACGCCCGTGCCGCGGTGAAGTTCGTCCAGACCGCGAACCGGTATCGTTGCGAGGTCAAGGTGCTCAAGGACGGCCAAGAGGCCAACGGGAAGAGCATCATGGGCCTGCTGACGCTGGTGGCCGCGCACGGCGTCACCATGTCCATCGTGTGCGCGGGTGATGACGCCACGGCGGCGGTCGACGCCCTGGCCGCGCTGGTCGACACCGGGTTCGGGGAGGGGGTAGATCCTTGATCCGGGCGGGGCGCGCCTCGACCGGTGCCGGGCGCGCCTCGATCGGCGCCAGACCCGCGGCGACCGGCTCGGAGCGCGGCTGACGTGGAGCGGCTGGCCGGCGTAGGCGCCTCCCCCGGAATTGCCATCGGGGTCGCGCACGTCCTGGGCAGCCGGGTCGACGTGCACGAGCGCCGCATCTCCGCCGACGCGGTCGAGGCGGAGCTGAAGCGCTTCGACGAGGGGCTGGCGCAGACCGACGCGCAGCTGGCCCGCATCCAGCAGCAGATCGCCGAGCGCGAGGGCGAGGAGCACCAGTACCGCATCCTGGAGGTGCACCGGTTGATGCTCTCCGACGTGCACCTCACCGAGCAGGCCCGGCGCCTGATCCGCGAGGAGAAGACCTCGGCGGACTGGGCGGTCCGGCAGGCGCTGGACCAGATCCAGTCGGTGTTCGACCGCATCGAGGACCCCTACTTCCGCGAGCGGCGCAGCGACATCGCCATGGTGGGCGAGCGCCTGCTGAGGAACTTGCTGGGCATGGTCGAATCCTCGGCCGAGGACACGCCCAAGGGCAGCATCGCGGTCGGACACGAGCTGTCACCCGCCGACGTCGCGCAGCTCGGGCGCGCCGAGGCCGCCGGGTTCTGCACCGAGGCGGGCGGCCGCACCTCGCACACCGCGATCGTGGCGCGCGCGCTGGGCTTGCCCCTGGTGGTCGGCGTCGACCGGCTGGGTCACCGCGTCTGGTCGGGCATGCCGGTCATCGTCGACGGCAGCCGCGGCGAGGTGATCCTGGACCCCGACGCCCAGGCGTTGCGCCGCTACCAGGAGCGCGCCGACGGCCAGCGCGGGCGCGCGCAGCGGCTGGCGGCGCTGCGCGACACGCCTTCGGCCACCATCGACGGCCAGGCCATCCACCTGGCCGCCAACGTCGAGATGCTGGAAGAGATCCCCATCGCCGTCGACCTGGGCGCCGAGGCGGTCGGGCTGTTCCGCACCGAGTTCCTGTACCTGGAGCGTCCCGAGCTGCCGACCGAGGAAGAGCAGTACGCCCACGCCGTGGCCGCGCTCAAGAGCGTGGGCACGCGCCCGATCACCTTTCGCACGCTGGATCTCGGCGGCGACAAGCTGCCGGCCTCGGTGCGCATGCCGATGGGCGCCAACCCGTCGATGGGCCTGCGCTCGATCCGTTTCTCGCTGCACCGGCAGGACATCTTTCGCGTCCAGCTGCGCGCCCTGTACCGGGCGTCGGTCGAGGGGCCGATGCAGATCCTGTTTCCGCTGATCTCGGGCGTCGCCGAGCTGCGCGCCGCCAAGCAGATCTGCGCCGAGGTGTGCGCGGAGCTGGCGGCCGAGGGCATCGCCCACGATCCCAAGGTGCCGATCGGCGTGATGATCGAGACGCCCAGCGCCGCCTTCATCACGGATCTGCTGGCGGCGGAGTGCGACTTCCTCAGCATCGGCACCAACGACCTGATCCAGTACGCGCTGGCCGCCGATCGCGAGGACGAGCACGTCGGTTACCTGTACCACCCGCTGCACCCGGCCATCATCCGCGCGCTCAAGCAGATCGTCGACGGGGCCGCGCGCGCCGGCAAGCCGGTCGCCATGTGCGGTGACATGGCGGGTGATCCGTTGCTGGCCTGGATCCTGATCGGCCTCGGCCTGCGCAACCTGTCGATGGCGCCGCGGCAGATCCCGGTGCTGAAGTCGATCGTGCACGCCACCAGGCTGGCCGACGCCGAGAGCCTGGTGGCCGCCGCGCTGGGCCTGGCCACCGAGACCGACGTGGAGGCGCTGGTCTACGGCACCATGCGCGGCCGCTTTCCCGTCGAGCTGGCCGACGAGGAGGACAGCTGATCCGCGCCGCCAGGCCGGGCGACGTGGACGCCCTGCAGGCGCTGTGGCGCCAGATCGACGAGTTGCACGCCGCGCTGGTCCCCGGATATTTCCGCGCCTCCAGCCCGGGGCCGGGCGCGGGTGGCGGTGGGGGAGGGGCGCGCGCGCCCGAGCGGTTCGTGGCCGATCCCCACGCCGCCATGCTGGTCGCCGAAGCCGACCCGCCGCCGGGCGGCGGCGTCATGACCGGGGCAGTGATCGGCGCGGTGCTGGTGCGCGCCTATGACACGCCGACTGATCCCACCATGGTCCCGCGCCGGCGCGCGCACGTCGAGGCGCTGGTGGTTGATCGGCGGCACCGGCGCGCTGGCGTCGGTCGCGCGCTGATGGAAGCGGCGTCGACCTGGGCGCGCGAGCGCGGCGCCACCGAGATCGTCCTCACCGTGTGGGCCGGCAATCAGGCCGCCGAGGCGTTCTACCAGCGTCTCGGCTACCAGATCGTATCGCGGGCGCTGAGCAAACCGATCTAGCCGCGCCCCGGTCAGGCGACCGCGGGCGGGCGGCGCTGGGCGCGCGCGCGGCGCGCCCAGAACAGGTACAGCAGGGGCGCGGCCAGCAGAGAGTACGAGATGAAATGGCCGATCGTCCCGTCCGGACCCAGGATCTCGGTGGCGTCGTGGAAGGCCTGGCTGCCGTGGATCACGCCGCTCTCCGCCAGCTCGTGAATGCCGTAGACGAAGAGCTGGATCAGGAACAGGCCGAGAAAAAGAGCGGTCACCTTGAGGAGCACGCCCAGGTTCAGCTTGTGGCTGTAGCGGCTCCAGTA
>Ga0207701_10001814_pt1 | contig 22251 bp, 19 predicted proteins | sample KBSSwiSSwithPhiX_FD_184294 | JGI IMG/M metagenome (GOLD analysis project Ga0207701, IMG submission 184294) | Switchgrass rhizosphere bulk soil microbial communities from Kellogg Biological Station, Michigan, USA, with PhiX - S5 (SPAdes) (version 2) | ecosystem: Environmental > Terrestrial >... | reverse complement strand
GAAAAGCGTGGCAAAAGCCGCGGCCGCGCCCGTGTGCTCGGTGCCGGCAATCGGATGGCCCGGGATGAATTGCGGCAGCGCCGCTCCCAGGTTTCGTCGCGCCTCCGCAATCACGTTCTGCTTCGTGCTCCCGGCGTCCGTCAGGATTGCGCGTTGCGGCAACCGGGCGACGATCGCGCGGAAGAGCGACTCGAACTGCGCGACCGGCGTGGCCAGCAACACGACATCCGCGTCGGCGAGTTCCCGCGTCCAGTCGCCATCGAGGGCGACACCGTCGTCGATGATGCCGCGGGAGCGCGCGACATCGAGATTCGCGCGGCCACGCCCGACGCCGACGATCTTGCCGACAAGGCCCGCGGCCCGGAGCGCCAGAGCGAACGATCCGCCGATCAGTCCGACGCCGACGACAACGAGCTTCCCGATCCGGGGCGCGCCGCTCGTCACGATTGAAGCCACGTGCCGGACTGCGCGGCGTCGTCGCCGTCAGCGCGTGAGGGCGATGGCGAGCGCATCGAGGAAGCGCCGGTTCTCGGCGGGCAGGCCGACCGTGACCCGAAGGTACTCCGGCAAACCGTAATTCGCGACCGGACGCACGATCACGCCTTGCCGCAGCAAGCTTTGGTAGACCCCGTTCGCGTCGCCGACGTGCATCAGCACAAAGTTGCCGTGCGACGGGATGAAGCGGCGGTTGAGCGCCCGCGCGCCGTTTTCGAGCTCGCGCATGCCAGCCCGGTTGAGCGCGCGGCTTTCCTCGACGTAGGCCGTGTCCGCGAGCGCTGCGATCGCCGCCGATTGGGCCAGGGCGTTGACGTTGAAAGGCTGACGGACTCGATTCAGCATGTCCGCGACGCTCGCGTTCATGATGCCGTAGCCGACGCGCAGCGCCGCGAGGCCGTGCGCCTTGGAAAAGGTGCGCGAGACGACAAGGTTCGCGTGCTCATCTGTCCAGGCTGCGCTCGGCGCCTGCTGCGAAGGGTCGAGATACTCGTTGTATGCCTCGTCGAGCACGACGATGACGTCCTCCGGGATCGACGCGACGAACGCCTCGAGTGTCTGCGGGTCGATCCAGGTTCCCGTCGGATTGTTCGGATTGGCGACGAAGATTGCGCGCGTTTGCGGCGTGATCGCGGCACGCATCGCCGGCAGGTCGTGCGCGTAGTCCTTCGCCGGCACTTCGATCCCGGTTGCGCCGCGCGCTTTAACCGAGAGTGGATACACGGCGAACGCATGGCGGGAGTAGACCGCGTGATCGCCAGGGCGCAGGAATGCGTGCGTCACCAGTTCCAGCACGTCGTTCGACCCATTGCCGAGAACGATCCGCTCGGCAGCGACACCCAAGCGCTTGGCAAGCGCCGTCTTGAGCGCGAAGCCGTTGCCATCCGGATACCTGGACAAGTCGTCAGTCGCCGCCGCGATCGCAGCGCGGACCGAAGCGCTGGGGCCGCGCGGATTCTCGTTCGAGGCGAGCTTCACGATTTCGTGCTCCGCGAGGCCAAACTCGCGCGCGAGCTCGTCGATCGGCTTGCCCGGTACATAGGGCGAGAGCTCGCGCACGTACGCGGGGGCGTTGCGCGACGGGTTGGCGTGAGTCGCGAGTCCGGATGCAGCGTTCGGCGTGTTGGCCATTATTCTAATAAACCGCTGCAGGATACGACCCCAGTATCTTGATCATCGGAGCTTTTTTGGCAAGCTCTGCCAAGGCGGCAGCGACCGGGGCGTCGCTTTCGTGCCCGGCGAGGTCGACGTAGAACAGGTACTCCCACAGGCCGGTGCGGGCGGGTCGCGACTCGAGCCTCGTCATGCTGACGCCGTGCGTCGCGAACGGCTCGAGCAGGCTGTAGACGGCTCCCGGACGGTTGGGCGCCGACATGACGAGGGATGTCTCGTCGCGACCCGACGGCCGCACCCGGCTCTTGCCGAGCACCCAGAAGCGCGTCGTGTTGTTCGGGACGTCCTCGATGTGCGGCGCGAGGATGTTGAGACCGTAGATCGCGGCGGCGCTCTCACCGGCGATGGCGGCGGTGCCGCGCTCCGTCGCCGCAAGCCGCGCGGCCTCGGCATTGCTCGCGACCGCGACGTGCGAGGCATTGGGCAGGTGCCGCGCAAGCCATTGCACGCACTGGGCGAGGGATTGCGCGTGCGAATACACGCACGTTATCCCGGCGGTCGTCGCCGCGGCAGACAAGAGATATTGGCGGACGCGCAGCCTTATCTCGCCACAGATGACGAGCGGCGTCTGGAACATAAGATCGAGCGTGCGCCCCACCGCGCCTTCCGTCGAGTTCTCGACCGGGACGACCGCATGGTCGGTCTGGCCGCTTTCGGTCGCCTGGAACACGTCGTCGATCGTCGCATAAGGCTGCATGTCGACCGACTGCCCGAAGTGCTTGCCGACCGCTTCGTGCGAGAACGTACCAGGCGGCCCGAGGTAGCCGACGCGCAGCGTCTGCTCGAGCGCGAGGCACGCCGACATCGTTTCGCGAAAGATGCACGCTACCGCTTCGTCGGGGAGCGGCCCGGTGTTCGCGTCCTGCAAGCGAGCGAGCACCTGCGCCTCCCGCTCGGGGCGATAGGCGGCGCCTCCACTCTTGAGCGCGCCGATGGCCTGCGCGTGCTTCGCCCGCGCGTTGAGATGCGCCAGGATATCGCGATCGAGCGCGTCGATCGCCGCGCGGTGGCGGGCGAGCTCGGCGTCGCGGTCGGTCGAGTCGGTCACGCGCGGCCTCCGAGCCGGCATGGTATCGGTACCAATGTCGTGTCGGCCTTACTCATTCGCCGATTCGTCCTCGTCCTCGCGCTCGACGACGCGCTCGAGCCCGGCGAGCTTCTCGCCTTCCCCGAGGCTGATCAGCGTGACACCCTGCGTCGAACGGCTCATTTCGCGGATCGACTTCACCTGCGTGCGGATCAGCACGCCGGCGGTCGAGATCAGCATCACCTCGTCGTCGGGGCGGACGAGAGCGGCCGCGACCACGGTGCCATTGCGCGCGCTTTGCTGGATCGCGATCATGCCCTTCGTGCCGCGGCCATGCCGCGTGTATTCGACGATCGGCGTGCGCTTGCCGTAGCCGTTTTCCGTCGCCGTCAGCACCGACTGCTGCTCGTCCTCGGCGACCAGCATCGAGATCACGCGCTCGCCACGGGAAAGCATCATCCCGCGCACGCCGTGCGCGTTGCGTCCCATCGGGCGCACGTCGTTCTCGTCGAAGCGCACAGCCTTGCCGCCCGAGCTGAACAGCATCACGTCGTGCGTGCCGTCGGTCAGCGCGACGCCGATCAGGCGGTCGCCGTCGTCCAAGTCGACGGCGATGATTCCCGACGGGCGCGGCCGGGAGAAGTCGGCGAGCGCCGTCTTCTTGACGGTGCCCATCGCGGTCGCCATGAACACGAACTGCGTCTCGGTGAATTCCTTGACCGGCAGGATGGCGGTGATCTTCTCGTTCTCCACGAGCGGCACCAGGTTCACGATCGGCTTGCCGCGCGCGTTGCGGCTGCCTTGCGGGACGTTGTAGACCTTGAGCCAGTAGACGCGGCCGCGGTTGGAGAAACACAGGATGTGGTCGTGCGTGTTCGCCATGAACATGCGCTCGACGAAGTCGTCCTCCTTGGTCGCGGTCGCCTGCTTGCCGCGGCCGCCGCGGCGCTGCGCCGTGTACTCGTCAGCGGCCTGGGCCTTCATGTAGCCGCCGTGGGAGATCGTGACGACCATGTCCTGCGGGGCGATCAGGTCCTCGAGCTGCAGGTCGACGCCTACCGCCACGACCTCGGAGCGGCGGGCGTCGCCGAACTGGTCGCGAACCGCCGTGAGCTCGTCGCGGACGATCGTCGTTACGCGCGCCGGTTTCGCGAGGATGTCGAGGAAGTCGACGATCTGCGCCATGACATCCTTGTATTCGCCGAAGATCTTGTCCTGCTCGAGGCCGGTCAGCCGCTGGAGCCGCAGCTCCAGAATCGCCTGGGCCTGCGCATCCGACAAGCGGTAGCCTGGCGGCGTTGCGTCGGCGTGCCAGCCGAATTCCGGCGGCAGGCCGTCGGGTCTTGCGGCATCGGCGGCGGCCCGCAACAGCATCTCTTCGACGAGCGGCGAGCGCCATACCTTCGCCATCAGCGTGGCCTTCGCTTCGGGCGGCGACGAGGCGGCCTTGATGAGCGCGATGATCTCGTCGACATTGGACAGAGCAACCGCGAGGCCCTCCAGGATGTGCCCCCGCTCGCGCGCCTTGCGCAGGTCAAACCGCGTGCGGCGCACGACGACTTCGCGCCGGTGCTGCAGGAAGAACTCGAGGAACTGCCTGAGGTTGAGAAGGCGCGGCTGGCCGTCCACCAGCGCGACCATGTTCATCCCGAAGCTGTCCTCGAGCTGCGTCAGCTTGAAGAGATTGTTGAGGACAATCTCCGCGACCTCGCCGCGCTTCAGCTCGATGACCGCGCGCATGCCGGACTTGTCCGACTCATCGCGGATGTCCGAGATGCCTTCGATCTTCTTTTCCCGCGCGAGCTCGCCGATCCGGGCGAGCAAGTTCGACTTGTTGACCTGATAAGGGATCTCGTCGATGACGATTGCCTGGCGGTTGCCCTTCTCGAGCTCCTCGATGTGGGTCCGCGCGCGCATCACGACGCGGCCTCGTCCCGTCCTGTAGCCTTCACGTACGCCGTCGAGGCCGTAGATGATCCCGGCCGTGGGAAAGTCCGGCGCGGGAACCATGTCGATCAGCTCGTCGACGGTCATCTCGGGGTTGCCGAGCAGCGCGAGGCAGGCGTTCACGACCTCGGTCAGGTTGTGCGGCGGAATGTTGGTCGCCATTCCGACGGCGATGCCGGACGACCCGTTGATCAGGAGATTCGGGATCCGGGCGGGAAGGACCGACGGCTCCATCTCCTTGCCGTCGTAGTTCGGGACGAAGTCGACCGTCTCCTTGTCGATGTCCGCGAGCATCTCCGCGGCGATCTTCTGTAGACGACACTCTGTATAGCGATAGGCCGCGGCCCCGTCGCCATCGACCGAGCCGAAGTTCCCCTGGCCGTCGATCAGCGGATAGCGCAACGAGAATTCCTGCACCATCCGCACGAGCGCTTCGTACGTCGCCCCGTCGCCGTGCGGGTGATACTTGCCGAGGACGTCGCCCACGACGCGCGCGCACTTCACGTACGGGCGGTTCCATACGGTATTCGACTCGTGCATTGCGAAAAGCACACGGCGATGCACCGGTTTGAGGCCGTCGCGGACGTCCGGCAGCGCGCGCCCCACGATCACGCTCATCGCGTAATCGAGATACGAATGGCGCATCTCGGCTTCGAGGCTTACGGGTAGGGTTTCTTTGGCAAACTGCTCCATGAGCGCGGATTTCTTCCTGAAAGGGTGCTCTTGCGGGTTCGTTCGAAGTTCCGGGCCTTCGCCGGACTTCGATGACGTCGACGCCGGGCTTTGGGACGATCGCCGGATTGCGGCCGCCCCGAGGTGCCTTCGAGCCTTGTCAGCGGCCCGACGACGGGCCGCGCAGGCGCGAAAGAGCCTTGAAAACGCATGATTTTATCACGGCGTTGCATTACCGCGACACTGCCGCCCGATCTGTTGCGAAAACCCGACTTTTTTTTGCTTGGGCATGACCCCTGTGCTATATTTTGCCGGGAAGCAATGATTTGGCGCGACTGTGGTTTGTCCAGTTTTTCCACGTCCGCGCGGGTATTCCGGGTCCGCAATAACCTATCCAAAACCAAAGCCTAAGGGGTGAAACAATGACTCGTCGTATCGTTACCGGTGCCCTCGTTGGCGCGTTGGCCGTCGCGTTCTCAACGGGCGTTGCCGCACAGGCGAACCCGACCAATAGCGCGTACGTGCTGTCGGCCGGCTTGCTCGCCACGGGCGATCCTGCCAACAACGTGCTGCGCAACGGCACGTCCGAGAGACTGTGCTGGCGCACCGGTTATTGGACACCCGCCCAGGCAATCGTAGAGTGCGATCCGGACCTCGTTCCGAAGCCGCCGCCGCCCGCGCCCCCGCCGGCTGCCGCGCCGCCGCCGCCACCGCCACCGCCACCGCCGCCCGCGCCGGCCCCTGCACCGCAAGTGCAGAAGATCACACTGGCGTCCAAGGCTTTGTTCGATTTCGACAAGGCGGTGCTGAAGCCTGAAGGCATGGCGGCGATCGACTCCGAGATCATCTCCAAGCTCCGCGACGTGCAGAAGCTCGAGCTGGTGTTGGTCACGGGCCACACCGACCGCATCGGAAGTCAGGCCTACAACCAGAAGCTGTCCGAGCGTCGTGCCGACGCCGTGCGCAACTACCTGGTGTCGAAGGGCGTGCCGAGAGACAAGATCGAGACCCTCGGCATGGGCAAGACCCAGCCGGTCCCGGGCGTGACCTGCACGATGACGGCGATGAAGCAACTGATCGCGTGTCTCGCGCCGAACCGCCGAGTCGAGGTCGAGGTCAAGGGCGAGGCGATCAAGCGGTAACACCTCCGCTCCCGAAAAAAGCCCCGCGTCTGCGGGGCTTTTTTTTTGGCGCCGTGGCAAGGCAAACGCTTGCGCGGCCCTGATGGACACACCCGCTTGGCCCCGCTTCTTTTCGGGTACGCTTCGCCCATGCAAACGTGCGAGCTTCGCATCGACGCCGCGTGGGTGGTGCCCATCGAGCCTGCTGGTGCGCTGACCGGCCACGCGGTGCTGGTCGACGCAGGGCGGATCGTCGCGGTTTTGCCGCGAGCGGAGGCAAACGATCGGTTTGAATCGCGCAGCCATCTGGAATTCCCGCACCACGTGCTGCTGCCAGGGCTCATCAACGCGCATACCCATGCGGCGATGAGCCTTTTTCGTGGCATCGCCGACGACTTGCGGCTCGACGTCTGGCTAGAACAGCACATCTGGCCGCGCGAGGGCCGCTTCGTCGACGAGACCTTCGTCTACGACGGCGCGCGCCTCGCGGCCGCGGAAATGCTGCGCGGCGGCGTGACGTGCTGCAACGACATGTACTTCTTCCCGGAGGCAAGCGCGCGAGCGTTCCTCGACCTCGGCTTGCGCGCCATGCTGGGCGTCGCGATCCTCGATCTGCCCACGGCGTACGCCGCGGACGCCGGCGGCTACCTGGCGCGGGGCCTTGCCGTTCGGGACGCACTGAAGCACGAGCCTACGCTCTCGTTCTCGCTCGCGCCCCACGCGCCCTACACGGTCGGCAACGCGACGTGGGAAAAGATCGTCGTGTACGCCCGGCAGCTCGAACTCCCCGTGCAGACGCATCTCGCGGAAACCGCACACGAGGTGAGCGCGAGCCGCGACGTGCACGGGCGTTCGCCGCTTTCGCGCCTTCACGAGCTCGGCGCAACGGGGCCGCAATTCATCGCGATTCACGCCGTGCACGTCGACGACGACGACATGGCGCTGCTGGCCGCGCATGGTTGCCACGTCGTGCACTGTCCGGTGTCGAACATGAAGCTCGGATGCGGCATTGCGCCCGCCGCCGCACTGGTGCAGCGCGGCGTCAACGTGGCGCTCGGCAGCGACGGCGCGGCCTCCAACAACCGCCTCGACGTGTTCAGCGAAATGCGCATCGCCGCGCTGCTCGCGAAGGCGTCGACGGGCGACCCGTCGGCTTGGCCGGCGCAGCAGGCGCTGAACGCAGCAACGCTCTCCGGCGCGCGCGCGTTGGGCCTCGACGCCGAGACCGGCTCGCTCGTCCCCGGCAAGCAGGCGGACATGATCACCGTCGACCTCTCCGGCTCGGCCGCCGAGCCCTGCTACGATCCCGTCTCCCATCTCGTTTACGCGGTAGGGCGCGAAGCCGTGACCGATGTGTGGGTGGCCGGCCGCAGAATCGTCGACAGCCGGGTGCTGCAAACGGCGGACGAGGCCGCAATCGGCGCCGCGGCTCGGCTTTGGCAGGAGCGACTCAAATGAATGCAACGGCAACGCCCCGGCCTCGACTGGCGCAGGCGAGCACAGCCGACGTCGGTTCCACCCGCACCGGCAACGTCGACGCCGGCGAGCTCGACAAGTTCGCCGCGCTCGCCCATCAATGGTGGGATCCGGAAAGCGCGATGTTCGGGCCCCTGCACAAGATGAATCCGCTCCGCCTCGCCTGGATCGAGCAAACAGGCGAAGGGCTTGCGGGCAAGCGGGTGGTCGACGTCGGGTGTGGCGGCGGCATCCTGACCGAAGCGATGGCCGGGCGCGGCGCGCAGACGCTGGGCATCGATCTCGGCGAAAGGGCGCTCGGCGTCGCGCGACTGCACAAGCTTGAATCCGGGACGACCGCCGACTATCGCCTCGTGTCTGCGGAGGCGCTGGCCGCCGAGAAGCCGGGCGCGTTCGACATCGTGACGTGCATGGAAATGCTCGAGCACGTGCCCGACCCCGACGCGATCGTGGCCGCCTGCGCAGCGCTGACGCGCGCCGGCGGAACCGTCGTCGTCTCGACGATCAGTCGCAGCGTCAAGGCTTACGCGCTGGCGGTCGTCGCGGCCGAGTACGTGCTGGGGCTGCTGCCGAAAGGGACGCACGACTATGCGAAGTTCCGCACTCCGGCCGAGGTCGCGGGCTACGCGCGCCGCGCCGGGCTGCAGACGCACGCGATCACCGGCGTTGCTTACAACCCGCTCGTCAGGACGTTTCGCCTTGCGGACGATGCCGGCGTCAATTACATGATGGCGTTTCGCCGTGGCGGCTGAAGCGATCCGCGCCGGCGGCAGCGCGAGCCCGCTGCCCGTCGACGCGGTGCTCTTCGACCTCGACGGAACGCTGGCCGATACGGCGCCCGATCTCGGCGCTGCGCTGAACCGCGTACGCGAGGCGCAGGGACTCGATCCCGTCCCGCTCGAGACATTGCGTCACGCCTCTTCGCACGGCGCGCGGGGACTTCTGCGGACTGGATTAGGCGTGTTGCCGGAGCATCCCGAGTACGCCGCCCTTCGCGATGCGTTCCTCGCGCAATACGAGGCAGCGCTCTGCGTCGACACGAAGCTTTTTGCCGACGTCGAAGCCCTCCTCGACGCAATCGAGGCGCGCTCGCTGCGGTGGGGAATCGTCACCAACAAGGCCGCCCGTTATACGGCGCCGCTCATCGCGCGGCTGGGTCTCGACAAGCGAACGGTGGCCGTCGTCTGCGGCGACACGACGGCTCATCCCAAGCCGCATCCGGCACCCCTGCTCGCAGCTGCGGAGCTCCTCGGCGTTGCGCCGCAGCGATGCGTTTACGTGGGCGACGCGGAGCGCGACGTTACGGCCGGCATCGCCGCGGGCATGCGCACCATCGTCGCCCGCTACGGCTACATCGAAGCGCACGAGGCGCCGGAGACATGGCCGGCGGACGGACACATCCATCATCCGTCGGCCCTGCTCGACTGGCTGCCGCTGCAAGACGGACCGCGGTAGCCGGACAGCCGCTAGCCCGGGCAGGCGCCGGCGTTGACGAAGAGCCACGCGGCCGGCTTGCCATCGCGAAGTCCGGCGACGAGCACCTGCTGGCTTGCGATCAGCGGCTTCACGAAGGCGGTGAGAATGTCGTCGATGCCCCGGAGCGCGATGCCATTGGCCTGCGCCAGCGAATCGCCCGGCTTCATGCCGAGCATCGACGCCGCGCCGCTGCCATCTCGCACCGAGAGGCCGCCACCGGGGGCGGGCCCGAGCAGCGCGGTCCAGCCCTCGGGCCGTGCCGCAATACCGGTGAGGAGCTCGGCGTTGATCCGGTAGATCGGGCCGGTGTAGCCGGCGGGCGGTGCGCAAGCGGCGGAAGGCCGCGAAGGCGTTGCCGATGGCGTCATCGCTGCCGCCGTCGCTGCCGCATTCGCGCGCAGTGCAAGGTCCCGTGTTTCGCCGCGGTCGCGGATCCGGATGCCGTCCGGGCGCACCTCGAGCAGCGTGACGTCCTTCGTGATCTCCTCGCCCGAACGCACGAGGACGGCGCCCCGACTTCCGAGACGGAACAGCGCATGCCCTGTGCCGCCGGCTCCCGCGAACACGCCCAGGAGCCGGGTGTCGCCCGCGAGAGACGCGGGCGGCTCCGCGACTTGCGCGGCCGGCGCGCCGGCCCGGCCGAAGAGCGGCACGGCGACGATCGACGACGCAAGCTTGTCGGGGGGATTGAGGCGCGGCAAAGGCGCGGGCTCGGGACCGAGCCATCGCCAGCCCCAAAAGGCGATGACGTAGGCGAGCGTCCCAAGGGCGGCGAGCGTGGCGATCCACGCGCCTATGCGCCAAGGCAAAGGCGCGCGCGCTGCGGTAACCGCGTTTCCCGTATCGACCGCCATCCGCACGATTATCCCACCGTGACGGAGAGGTTCTCCCCGCAGTCCCGGAGCGGATCGGATCATCGCGCTCGCCGATGGCGCATTCTGTCGCCACCGGCGCCGCTCCGTCGCGCGGGCGGGGCCGGACTGCCGGCGCGAACTAGAATCCCGCCATGACCGAACATACCCCTGCCAGCGCTTCCGCGGTCCTGGCTGCGCTCAAGCGCGGCTTCAGCTTTTCCTGGACCACGATTGCGATCATCGTCGTCGTTTGCACGGGAATCGCAACCTTCGAGTCGATCGAGGACATGCGTCCGTACTGGCATCCCTTTGTAACGGTCGAGCTGTGCGGACTGGCAATCGCTTACTGCGTCAATGTGGCGCGTCCCTGGACCCGCGCGAGACCGATCGTGCACCTCGCGATCGCGGTCGCCATCGGCGCTATTCTCGGCCATGCATTGATGGTCCCGACGAAGAACTTCATCCTCGAGCAGTTGCTGAACGAGCCGCGGTTGTACACCCTCGACTACGTGCTGAGCCACAAGAAGACCTTCTTCTTCAGCGCCTTCAGCGCCTTTCTCGTCGGGCTGTGCATCAGTGTCTTTTTCCTGCTGAAGTTTCGCGAAGCGCGCGCGGCCGAGGCGCTGCACAAGGCCGAAGCCGAGCGGCTGCTGCTGGCGAAGCAGGCGATGGAATCCGAGCTGAAGCTGATGCAGGCGCAGATCGAGCCGCACTTCCTCTTCAATACGCTCGCCTCGGTGCAGTTCCTCACCGAGACCGATCCGCCGCAGGCCTCGCGGCTCCTCGGCCACCTGTTGTCGTACCTGCGCGCCGCGCTGCCGCAGATGAGGAGCGAAAGCGCGACGCTCGGGCAGGAAGTCGAGCTCGCGGAGGCCTACCTCAACATCCTGCGCATGCGAATGGGATCGCGGCTCGATTTCTCGATCGACGTGCCGCCGGCGCTCAAGACGCACCCGTTCCCTCCGGTTCTCCTTATCTCCGTCGTCGAGAACGCCGTCACGCACGGCCTGGAGGCGCTCGCGGCAGGCGGCCGCGTCAACATCGCCGCGCGGCTGGACGGCGACCGCGTGCTCGTCACCGTCGAGGACACGGGCATCGGCTTGTCCGGCCCGTCGCGGCCGGGAAGCGGTGTGGGCCTCCTGAACGTCCGCGAGCGGCTCTCCGCATTGTTCGGAGTGCGCGGACGATTCTCGCTCGAGGAAGCCAAGCCCCGCGGCGCGCGCGCCACGATCGAGATTCCATTCGCGCCCGCAAATCCGCAACCGGCCCTGGCCGCGGCGCAGGCGTGACGTCATGACGACCGCCCTGATCGCAGAAGACGAGCCGATGATGCGCGCGCAGCTCAAGGGGCGCCTCGCGCAAGCCTGGCCGGAGCTCGAGATCGTCGGCGAAGCGCAAAACGGCGAAGAGGCACTGGCCCTTGCCGATGAAAAGCGACCCGATATCGCGTTCCTGGACATCCGGATGCCGGTGCTCTCGGGTCTCGACGTCGCCCGCGAGCTCGCCGGACGATGTCACATCGTCTTCGTCACCGCGTACGACGATTACGCGATCGCGGCGTTCGACGAAGGCGCTGTCGACTACGTGCTGAAGCCCCCGATGCCGGAGCGCATCGCGAAGGTCGTTTCGCGGTTAAAGGCGCGCGCCGCGCAACCGCCGCTCGACCTTTCTGCGCTGCTCGCGAAGCTCGCGGCCCAGGAGCCGGCGCAAGGGCCGCTCAAGTGGATTCGCGCGTCGCTCGGCAACTCGATGAAGATGATCGCCGTCGACGACGTCCTGTATTTCCGCGCCGAGGACAAGTACACGAAGGTCGTCACCGCCGAGGGCGAGGCGCTCATTCGCAAACCGATCAAGGATCTGTACGAGGAGCTCGATCAGGAAGCGTTCTGGCAGATCCATCGCAGCGCGATCGTGAGCCTGCGCGCGATTGCGCGTGTCGATCGCGACTGGCGCGGCGAGCCGGTGATCGTCCTCAAAGGTCGCGACGAGATGCTCGCCGTCAGCCGCACGTTTGCGCACAGGTTCAAGGCCATGTAGAAGGGGGCGTGCCGCCCCACCCCGCCGTCGCCTCGCGCGCGCTAGCTTTCATCGGCCGGCACGCCACGAAGTTCATGGCGGCGGGCGTGCTCGTAGGCTTCGCGGCGCCGCCGCTTGCTGCACTGGCGAAGCCCCTGTTGGCGCCGGCCCTCGTGATTCCTCTGGCGCTCGCACTCGTGCGCCTCGACTGGTCGGCGATGGCCGGCTTTCGCCGCCGCCCTGGTCTCGTTGCGGTGCTCGTATTGTTCGTGCTGGGCGCATCGCCGATCGTCGTCTGGGCGCTCACCACGGCGGCGCTCGCACTCGGCTTTCCCGCGAAGCTGCGCGAGGCGTTGATCCTGATGGCAGCCTCGTCCCCGATCGTGTCCAGCATCGCGATCGCGCTGTTCGTGGGACTCGACGCCGCACTCGCGGCAGTGGTCGTCGTCGTGTCGACGGCGCTCGTGCCGCTCACGCTGCCACCGCTCGCGCTTGCGCTCCTGAATCTCGAGCTCGCGATCAGCCTGCCGGCATTCATGCTGCGCCTCGCCGCGCTGGTCGGCGGCGCCTTTCTCCTGGCAGGCGTCGTCCGCCGCGTGGTGCCCAAGGCGACGCTCGCGTCGTGGCGGGACCCGATCGACGGGCTCGCGGTGCTGAACCTCTTCGTGTTCGCGCTTGCGATCATGGACGGAGTCGCCGCGTTCTCCTTCGAGCGGCCGCGCTACGCGCTGCTCGCGGTGGCGATGGCGTTCCTGTTCAACCTGCTGCTGCAAGGCTTGGGGTGGCTCGCGTTTCGCACTTTGGGCGCGGTGACGGCGCTGACCGCTGCCCTTATGGCTGGCAACTGCAACATGGGAATCGTGCTCGTCGCACTGTCCGGTCACGTCGAGGGCGAAGTGACCGCCTTTTTCGCCTTGGCGCAAGTTCCGATGTATACGCTGCCGGTGCTGCTCGAGCCGCTCTATCGGTGGGCGCGGGCGCGCGCCGTCGAGGAGGCATGATTGCCGGCGATCCGGGCGGTGCGGCCGCCGAGGTAAAATAGCGAGGGCCGTCCCCGTTGCCGGACAAGCATTCGCCGCACCTTATTTCTCAATGACCGATCTGCAAGCCATCATCGACAGCGCATGGGAGACGCGAACCGCGCTCTCGCCTGCGTCCTCCACGCCCGAGGCGCGTGACGCGGTCGCCGAGGTGATCGCCGGTCTCGACGCCGGGCGCCTTCGCGTTGCCGAGAAGATCGGCGGCACGTGGACGACGCATGAATGGATCAAGAAGGCGGTGCTGCTTTCGTTTCGCCTGACCGACGCCGTGGCGATGCGCTTCGGGCGTCATGAAGGCAGCGCCGAGCCGTTCGCGTTCTACGACAAGGTGCCATCCAAGTTCACTGGTCTCTCCGACCAGGCGCTCGCCGCCACCGGTGTGCGGGTGGTGCCGCCCGCCGCCGCGCGCCGCGGCGCCTACCTCGCGAAGAACGTCGTGCTGATGCCCTCGTTCGTGAACATCGGTGCGTATGTCGACGAAGGGACGATGGTCGACACGTGGGCCACCGTCGGCTCCTGCGCGCAGATCGGAAAGAACGTGCATCTGTCCGGCGGTGTCGGCATCGGCGGCGTGCTGGAGCCGCTGCAGGCGAATCCTACGATCATCGAGGACAACTGCTTCATCGGCGCCCGCTCCGAAGTGGTCGAAGGCGTGATCGTGGAGGAGAACTCCGTCCTCGGCATGGGGGTCTTCATCGGCCAGAGCACGAAGATCTTCAACCGCGCCTCGGGCGAAGTGAGCTATGGCAAGGTTCCCGCCGGATCGGTCGTCGTCGCGGGCAGCCTGCCGTCGAGCGAAGGCCGCTGCAACCTCTACTGCGCCGTGATCGTAAAGCAGGTCGACGCGAGGACGCGCGCCAAGACAAGCATCAACGAGCTTCTCCGCGCCTGACGCCGCCAATGCGCTCTCATGTTCAAATCAGCGCTGCCTGACGCCACGCCGATGTCCGTTCAACTCAAGTCGCAGGAAGACATCGCAGGAATGCGCGTAGCAGGCCGTCTCGCGGCGGAGCTGCTCGATTTCCTGGAGCCGCACGTCCAGCCGGGGATCACCACCGGCGAGCTCGATCGCATCGCGCATGATCACCAGGTCAACGTCCAGCACGTCGTGCCGGCGACGCTCAACTATGCGCCGCCGGGACACCGTCCGTATCCCGCGTCGATCTGCACGTCGGTCAATCACGTCGTGTGCCACGGCATCCCGGGCGACAAGAAGCTCAAGGCGGGCGACATCGTCAACATCGACGTCACCGTGATCAAGGATGGCTGGCACGGCGACACGAGCCGGATGTTCTACTTGGGGACGCCGTCGATCCAGGCGAGGCGGCTCGTCGAGACGACGTTCGAGGCGATGTGGCGCGGCATACGCGCCGTCAAGCCCGGAGCGAGATTAGGCGACATCGGTCACACGATCCAGGAATTTGCCGAAGGTCACCACTTCACGGTGGTACGCGAATTCTGCGGTCACGGCATCGGCCGGCAGTTCCACGAGGAGCCGCAGGTCGTCCACTACGGCCGGCCGGGCACCGGCATGCAGCTGCAGCCGGGGATGATCTTCACCATCGAGCCGATGATCAACGCGGGTCGCGCCGCGATCCGTGCGCTCGCCGACGGCTGGACGATCGTCACGGCGGACCATTCGCTGTCCGCGCAGTGGGAGCACACGGTGCTCGTGACGCCCGACGGCTACGAGGTGCTCACGGTGTCGGAGGGCGGGCCAAAGCCTCCGGCTCCGTGACGCCCGACCTTCGCCCGACAAGCGCTCGAGGCGGGTCTTCTCGCCATGAATGAAGCCATCGCAGCGCTGCCGCCTGCCGAAGCTTCGAGCGCCCATGCCAAACGCTGGCAGCAGGAGCTCAAAGCCGGTCGCGCGGAGCTGCGCGCTGCGTTCCTGCAACGTCCGGATACCGGCCGCCTGCTGCGCGGGCATACGCGGCTCGTCGATCGCATCCTCGCCTCGATCTGGCGCGAGTTGCGCGCTCCGTCCGACGTCGCGCTCGTGGCCGTAGGCGGCTACGGCCGTGGCGAGCTCTACCCGCACTCCGACGTCGACATTCTGATCCTGCTGCCCGGTTGGCTCGATCCCGCTGGCACGGCGTTCGTCGAGCGGCTCATCGGGGTGTTCTGGGACATCGGGCTCGAAATGGGTCACAGCGTGCGCACGATCCCCCAGTGTGCCGACGAAATGGCGGCCGACGTGACCGTCAAGACGAGCCTCCTCGAGCAGCGGCTTGTTGCCGGCTCGCGCGTGTTGCACCGGTCGTTCGCGAGGATGCTCGCGACGGCGATGGACGTGCCGTCATTCTACGAAGCGAAGATGCTGGAGCAGCGGCAGCGCCATCTCAAGTATCACGACACCGCGTACAACCTCGAGCCCAACGTCAAGGAAAGCCCGGGCGGCTTGCGCGACCTGCAGACGGTGCTGTGGATCGCGCGGGCCGCGGGCGTGGGCCGCGGCTGGGGAGAGCTCGCGCGGGCGGGTCTCATCACCGTGCAGGAGGCGCGCACGGTGTCGCGGCAGGAGCGGCTCATCGGCGCCCTGCGGGCACGCTTGCATTACCTGTCGGATCGCCGCGAGGATCGGCTCGTGTTCGACTTGCAAAGCGCGCTCGCCCGCGAGATGGGCTTCGTCGACCTTTCGGCACGGCGGGCAAGCGAGCAGTTGATGCAGCGCTATTACCGCGCGGCGAAGACGGTGCGGCAGGTGAACGTCATCCTGCTGCAGAACCTGCACGCGCGGCTCTTCGCCGTCTCGGCCGACCCCGTCCCCATCGACGACGAATTCGTCGCGATCGATGAGCTGCTGCACGTCCGCGACGAGACGCTGTTCGAGCGCCGTCCCGCCGCGATGCTCGACGCGTTCCTCACCATGCAGCGCCATCCGGAGCTTAAGGGGATGTCCGCGTGGACGCTTCGCGCGCTGTGGCGCAACCGGCATCGGCTCGATGCGGACTTTCGCCGCGACAGCGACAACCGTGCGCGCTTCCTCGCGCTGCTGCGCGCGCCGCGCGGCGTCACGCACGAGCTGCGACGCATGAATCTCTACGGCATCCTGGGCCAGGTCGTCCCGCCGTTCGGCCGCATCGTCGGGCAGATGCAGCACGACCTCTTCCACGTCTACACGGTGGACGAGCATATCCTGATGGTGATCCGCAACCTGCGGCGATTCACCGAGTCGCAGCACGCGCACGAATATCCGCTGTGCTCGCGGCTCATCAGCGATTTCGAGCCGAAGGAGGTGCTGTACCTCGCCGCCTTGTTCCATGACATCGCCAAGGGCCGCGGCGGCGACCACTCGACGCTCGGCACGGTGGACGCCCGGCGCTTCTGCCGCGCGCATGGAGTGCCGGCAGCGGACACCGACCTTGTCGCCTGGCTCGTCGAGCATCACCTGACGATGTCGTCGACGGCGCAGAAGCAGGACATTTCCGATCCGAACGTCGTCGCGGCCTTCGCCGATCGCGTCGGCAGCGAGCGGCGGCTAATCGCGCTCTACCTCCTGACCGTCGCCGACATTCGCGGCACGAGCCCCAAGGTGTGGAACGCGTGGAAGGCGCAACTCCTCGAGGACCTCTACCACGCGACGCGAGCGCGGCTCAAGGGCACGGGCGTCGAGGTGACGCTGGCCGACAGCCTGATCGCGCGCCAGCGCGAAGCGCAGCGCCTGTTGCGGTTTTACGCCGTGCCGGAGGACGCCGAGCGCAAGTTGTGGCCAGAGCTCGACACCGTCTACTTCCAGCGCCATACCGCGGACGAGATCGCCTGGCACGCGCGCCACCTGCACTGGCGCGTGAAGGGAGCGGCGCCGGTCGTTCAAGCGCGGCTGTCACGCTCCGAGGCCGGTCTGCAGGTGGCCGTCTACCTGCCCGACCAGAAGCACTTGTTCGGCAGGATCAGCGGCTTCTTCGGGCGGCGCGGACTGTCAATTGTCGAGGCCAAGATCCACACGACGCGCCACGGCTACGCGCTCGACACGTTCACCGTCCACGATCCACGCGACGAGAAGGCCGCGTATCGCGACGCCATTCAGATCGTCGAGGTCGAGCTTGCGCAAGTGCTAAAGGAGGAGCGCCCGCTCGAGCCGCCGACACCGGGCCGCCCCAGCCGTCACCTGCGCCACTTTCCGCTGACGCCGGAGGTCAGCATCTTTCCCGACGACCAGGGCACGCACTTCATCCTGGAGATCGTCGCCGGCGACCGTCCGGGCCTGCTCGCGATGATCGCGTACACGCTCGCGATGGCGAACATCAACGTCGTGAGCGCGAAGATCAACACGCTCGGCGAGCGGGCCGAGGACGTGTTCCTGATCGATGGCGCGCGCCTGCACGACGAGCACGCCGTGCTGCGGCTGGAGACGGCGTTGTACGAGCAACTGCGGATCTAGCTCAGATCAGGCTTCAGCGTTGCAGCGGGCTTCAGCGTTGCAGCGCCGCAGGGGCAAGCCTCCGGGCTTCATACCCCAGGCGCCCGCTGGCTTGCCCCTGCGTCACTGCAACGCGAGCGGTGGCCATGGGAGCGGGCTGCACATGCAGGACTACAACGACATGCAGGACCTACAACGTAGCGACGGCGTCGCCACCCGCAGCGGGTGCGGACCGAGGGCGGCGTCCGCGGGCGCCTGGGGTATGAAGCCCGCGGATGCTGCCCTCGGTCCGCACAAAGCAGCGAGGGCCGTGTCCGCGGGCGCCTGGGGCCCGCGGATGCTGCCCTCGGTCCGCACAAAGCAGCGAACGTGCGGGCAGCGCCGCTATTCTTCGTCCGGGGCGCTTTCCGGAAAGATGATGTCCGTGAAGCCGAAGCGCGACATGTCGCGCATGCGCATCGGGTAGAGGATGCCGTTCAGGTGGTCGCACTCGTGCTGTACGACGCGCGCGTGGAAGCCGCCGACCTCGCGGCTGATCGGGTGGCCGAGCGGATCGAAGCCCTCGTAGCGAAGCCGCGTGTACCGCGGCACGATGCCGCGCAGTCCGGGCACCGACAGGCACCCTTCCCAATCCTCCTCGACCTCGTCGGACAACGCCGTCACCACCGGATTGACGAGCTCGGTGTACGGCACCGCCTCGGCGTCCGGATAGCGGTCGCTTTTCTCGAAGCCGAAGATCACGACCTGCTGCAGCACGCCGATCTGCGGCGCGGCAAGACCGGCGCCGTTCTTTGCCGCCATCGTGTCGCGCATATCCTGGAGCAGCGCCGCGAGCTCCGGCGTGCCGAAGGCATCGACCGGCGTCGAGCGGTGCAGCAGTTGCGGATTACCCATGCGCAGGACTTCGCGAATCATATGCGGTTTCCTCCAGGCCGCCGTCGCAGTGCGTACATGTGCATGGTGCCCCTAGATGAGTGGAGTGACGTGATCGAGCAGCGCGCGGACCTTGACCATCGCCTTGCCGAGCATCTTGGCGATACCCTGCATCGACACCTCGCGCGACGATTCGTTTCTCCCTGCGGCATGATTGACGACCACGGCGATAGCCGCATAGGGAAGTGCGAGCTCGCGTGCGAGCGCCGCCTCGGGCATGCCCGTCATGCCCACGAGCGTGGCCCCATCGCGCTCCATGCGGTCGATTTCGGCTGCGGTCTCGAGGCGCGGTCCCGACACGGCACCGTAAACGCCGCCGTCAGCGAGCGGAATGCCCGCGGCACGCGACGCGGCGAGGCACTTGTCGCGCATTTCCGGCGAGTACGGATGCGTGAAGTCGACGTGCACGACGCGCTGATCGCCGCCATCGAAGAACGACAGCTCCCGGCCGTGCGTATAGTCGATCAGCTGGTGCGGCAGCACGAGATCGCCGGGCGCTGCGCCGCGGATTCCGCCCACAGACGCGACCGCCAGGATCGCCGTCGCACCGCGGTGCTTGAGCGCCCACAGATTGGCGCGGTAGTTGACGCGATGCGGCGGAATCGTGTGTCCGTGTCCATGGCGGGCGAGAAACACGACATCGTGCCCCGCGATCTGGCCGAACAGCAGCGCGGACGACGGCTCGCCGTACGGCGTCCGCACGACTTCGCGGTGAGCGACGGCGAGGGACGACAGGCGCGTTAAGCCGCTGCCGCCGATGATCGCGAGCATGAGGGGAGAAGAGCGGATGGAAGGGGATGAGCTGTTGCTTGCACGACGCGAGCGAGGCGGAAAACTCGCGCTCGGGCGTACGTAACTGGTATTGCCCGTCAAATCATGACATTATCATCCAGATCATGGCCGCGGCCGGCGCCGAACGCACGGCATGGCCGTCGCTCGCGCCGTCTGAAAAGTGTTCCAAGCGTGCAACCCGCGCGCGGCCGTCATTGTAGCCCGGAGGCGTCGCAAAAATGTATCTCGACCGACTGTTCAAGATGATGGCCGAAAAGCAGGCGTCGGACCTCTTCATCTCGTGCGGCGCGCCGATCAGCATGAAGATCAATGGCGTGGTCACGGCGCTCACGAACCAGAAGATGGACATCGACACCGTCCGCCGAGTCGCCTACGAGATCATGAGCGAGGATGAGGCGAAGACCTTCGAGACCGAGCTCGAGATGAACCTTTCGCATCTCGACCCCGCGGTCGGGAATTTCCGCATCAACATCTTTCGCCAGCGGGGCACGATCTCGATGGTGATCCGCTACGTGCGGAGCGATATTCCGTCCTTCGAACAGCTGCACCTGCCGCCGGTGCTTCTCGAGCTCGTGATGGAAAAGCGCGGCCTCATCTTGATCGCAGGCGCCACCGGCTCCGGCAAATCGACGTCGCTGGCCGCGATGATCGACCACCGGAACACGCAGAAGACCGGTCACATCCTGACGATCGAAGACCCGATCGAGTATCTGTTCAAGCACAAGAAGAGCATCGTCAACCAGCGCGAGCTCAACGTCGACACGCTCACATACACGAAAGCACTGGCGAACGCGCTGCGCGAGGCGCCGGACCTCATCATGATCGGCGAAATCCGCGATCGCGAGACGATGCAGCACACGCTGCTGCACACGCTGACCGGCCATCTCTGCCTCGCGACGCTGCACGCCAACAACAGCTATCACGCGCTGTCGCGGATCATCAACATGTTCCCGCACGACGCGCGCTCCGGTCTCCTGTCCGACTTGTCGATCGGCCTCCGTGCGATCGTGTCGCAGCGGCTCGTGCGCACTACCGACGGCGGCCTGCAGCCGGCGGTCGAGATCCTGCTCAACTCGTCGCTCATTGCCGAGCTCGTCAAGAACGGCGAGATCGTCCAGATCAAGGAAGCCATGGAGAAGTCGCTCTACCCCGGGTCGCAGACCTTCGAGCAGGCGCTCTGCCGCCTTTATCTCGACAAGAGAATCTCGTACGAGGAGGCGATGACGGCGTCGGATTCGTCGACGAACCTCGCGTGGCTCATCAACCAGAACGCGCCCGACTCCCGCGTCGGTGCGATGGCACGCGACGGCGAAAAGGCGAAGTCCCAGCAGATTCGAAGCGACTTCAACGAATTGCAGATCGAACCGGAGATGCTCGACCGGCCGCAGTAGGGCCTGTCCGAAGTATGAACAGGCGCTAGGCTCTCCCGACCAAGGCCGATGGCTTCCATCGACTCCGACCTCGCCAAGCCGGCTCGCGCCGCGTCGCGCGCCGCGAACAACCTCGCGAACGAAACGCTCGGCCTGACGCGCGCGCTGATCGCGAAGAAGTCGCTCACGCCCGACGACGCCGGTTGCCAGGCGCTGCTGGCGGCGCGCCTTGCCCCTCTCGGTTTTCGCATCGAGACGCTCGAATCGAATTCGGTGACGAACGGCTGGTGGCGGCGGGGCACCGGCTCGCCGCTCGTGTGCTTCGCCGGGCACACGGACGTCGTGCCGACCGGCCCGCTGGAGAACTGGCAGTCCGACCCCTTCGACCCGACGGAACGAGAGGGCTTCCTCTACGGCCGCGGCGCAGCGGACATGAAGACGTCGCTCGCGGCGTTCGTCACGTCGATCGAGGCGTTCGTAGCGGCGCACCCCGCCGCGCCCGGCTCGATTGCGCTCCTTGTCACCTCCGACGAGGAAGGGCCGTCGATTGACGGGACCGCGAAGGTGGTCGAGAAGCTCGCTGCCGCGGGCGAGCAAATCGACTACTGCCTCGTCGGCGAGCCGACGTCCGTCGACCGGCTGGGCGACATGATCAAGAACGGGCGGCGCGGCACGCTGTCCGGCACGCTCACCGTCAACGGCGTCCAGGGTCACGTCGCTTATCCGCAGCTCGCACGGAATCCGATTCATCTGCTGGCGCCGGCGCTCGCGGAACTTGCGGCGGCGCGCTGGGACGAGGGCAACGACTACTTTCCGCCGACGAGCTGGCAGTGCTCCAACATTCACTCGGGCACCGGCGCCACCAACGTCATCCCCGGTTCGCTCGAGCTCATGTTCAACTTCCGCTTCTGCCCGGTGAGCAGCCGCACGTCGCTCGCCGAGCGCCTGGAAGCCGTGCTGAAGCGCCACGCCGTCGACTACACGCTCGGGTGGACGGGATACGGGCCGCCGTACCTGACGCGACGCGGGAAACTGGTGGAGGTCGTCACCGACGCCGTCCGCGACGTCACGGGCATCACGCCGGAATTGTCATGCACGGGGGGCACATCAGATGGCCGCTTCATTGCGAACGTGTGCGGCGAAGTGGTCGAGCTGGGCCCGGTCAACGCGTCGATCCACAAGCTCAACGAGCGCGTGCGCGTGGCCGACATCGGGCCACTCGCTGCAATCTACCTGCGCGTCCTCCAGCAGCTGCTGCTTCCCGAATGAGCCTCGCCACGTGAGAATCGGGACTCGATGAGTGCGCCGACGCACGACCTCGAAACGGTGCGCGATTGGCTGCGTTATGCCGTGTCGCGCTTCGGCGAGGCGAAGCTCGCGTTCGGGCACGGCACGACGAACGCCTACGACGAGGCGGCCTACCTCGTGCTGCACGCGCTGCACCTGCCCCTCGACCGGCTCGACCCGTTCCTCGACGGGCGGCTCACCCAGCCCGA
>Ga0207701_10001813_pt1 | contig 22252 bp, 14 predicted proteins | sample KBSSwiSSwithPhiX_FD_184294 | JGI IMG/M metagenome (GOLD analysis project Ga0207701, IMG submission 184294) | Switchgrass rhizosphere bulk soil microbial communities from Kellogg Biological Station, Michigan, USA, with PhiX - S5 (SPAdes) (version 2) | ecosystem: Environmental > Terrestrial >... | reverse complement strand
GAGGCCGGCCTCGCCGCGGCGAGAGCGTTGGAACCGGAAGCCAATAGCGCGCCCTACGCGGTCAATCTGGTCACCCATGCCACCAACGAGCGAATGCCGGGCGACCTGGAACTGTGCATCGAATATCGCGTGCCGGTCGTGCTGACCTCGAAGGGCGCCCCTACCGACGCCGTCCAGCGCATCCACGAATATGGCGGGATCGTCCTTCACGACGTCGCGAGCCGGCGCCATGCGGAAAAGGCCATAGACGGTGGCGTCGATGGGCTGATCGTCGTCGCGCAGGGGGCGGGAGGCCACACCGGGACCATCAATCCGTTCGCGCTGATGCGCGAGATAAGGGCGTTCTACTACGGGCCGATCGCGCTGGCCGGCTGCATCGGCACCGGGCAGGACATTCTCGCCGCCCAGGCGATGGGCGCCGACTACGCCTATGTCGGCACCCGCTTCATCGCCACCGAGGAATCGATCGCGCCAGCGGGCCATAAGGCGCTGATCCTGTCCGAAAGCGCGAGCGACATTTTCCACACCGCCGCCATGGATGGCGCTCCGGCAAACTTCCTGACGCGCAGTCTGGTGGAAGCCGGCGTCGATCTCGATGTCCTGCGCACCACGCTGCCGGGCAAGATCACCGGCAGTGGCCACGGCGCCAAGCGCTGGCGCGACATCTGGTCGGCCGGCCAGGGAGTGGGCGCGGTCAAGGAGGTCGAGTCCGCCCGGGCGCTCTGCAAGCGCCTGAAGACGGAATATCGACAGGCCCGACAGGCCCTCGCCGCTCGATTGGCGGCCACCAGCCGGTACGACTGAGCCGGTTCTCCGGCCAGGCGCGCCAAAGCCGTTTTTGCAAGGAAGGATGAAGCCTATGCTGCGCGACCATTTCGACGATCGCCGCCCGGGTCCTCTCTCCAGTATCTGCGTCCTCGACCTCACCCAGTTTCTGGCGGGCCCGTTCGGGACGCAGATACTGGCCGATCTCGGCGCGACGGTGATCAAGGTCGAAGCGCTGGATGGCGACATGACGCGCGCCGCCGGACCGTTCCATCCGGCCGACGCGGATCGACGCCATGCCGGGTATTTCCACAGCGTCAACCGCAACAAGCGCAGCATCGCGGTCGATCTGAAGACCGACGAAGGCAAGGCGATCGTCAGGAAGCTGGCCCGGGAATGCGACGTCCTGGTCGAGAATTACAAGGCGGGCACGCTCGAATCGTTCGGCCTTTCCTATGAGTCCCTGCAGGCGGAGAACGAACGGCTCATCTATGGCGCGCTGCGCGGTTTCGGCGATCCGCGATCCGGTGCGAGCCCCTATGGCGACTGGCCGGCGTACGACGTCGTCGCGCAGGCCATGGGCGGGATCTGTGGGGTAACCGGTCCGGGACCGGGCCAACCGACCAAAATCGGCCCCGGCATCGGCGATATCGTGCCGGGAATTTACCTGACAGTCGGAATCCTTGCCGCGCTGATCGACCGCCAGTTCTCCGGCAAGGGCCAGTTCGTCGACGTCGGCATGGTCGACGCGATCCTCGCGATATGCGAGCGGATCGTCTTCCAGAAGTTCTTCGCCGGCGTCACCGCGGGTCCGCCGGGCAATCACCAGCCGTTTCTCGCCCCCTTCGGCATCTTCGGAACCCGCGACGGCCATGCCGCAATCGGCGCGTCGACTGCTCGGTTCTTTCCGAAATTTTGCGAGCTGATGGAGGCACCCGAGCTGGCCGAGGACCCCCGCTTCAGCACGATCGATGGGCGCCGGACGAATCGTGCGGCCCTGATCGACGAAGTCGAGGCCAGAACTGCGCGCTTTACCAAGAAGGAACTGATGGATCGGCTGGGTGGCAAGGTTCCGCTCGGCCCGGTTTACGACATGGACGACATCATCGCCGACGAGCATTTCCGCGTGCGCGGCATGCTTGCCGAACTGGACCTGCCCGATGTCGATGCCGACCTTGCCGTCGCCGGCCAGCCGATCAAGATGTCGCGCCATCCCCAGGAGAAGCTGCGGCCCGGCCCCGGGCTCGGCGCCGACACCGCCACCGTGCTGGGTGCCCTGGGCTATCCGGCCGACGAGGTCGAAAATCTGCGGACGGCGGGCGTCGTCCGGTAGCGTCCCACACTCTCCGTCACCACCACGTTTCAGATGATGCCGGGGGTCTAAAACGCCAAGATCTTCGGGGTTTATCGCCGTCGCCCAAGTCGGCCCAGGTTGTGCCGTAGCGTTCCTGGTTACCAAGGCGAAAAACATGGTTCCGCCTGCTAATCCATGGTGGGATGGGCGGGTCGCCGTTGAGAAGCCAAGTCAGCGTAAGTTGCGAGCGAACAGGGCCAGCAACTCGCGCCACCCGCGCTCGGCAGCGTCCTCATTGTAGATGGGAAAATCGGGCTGCATCCAGCCGTGCAGCGCCCCTTCATACAGCTCGCAGCGATGGTTCACGCCAGCCTCGGTGAGCGCGTTCTCCATCCGCACGGCCATTTCAGGCGGATAGCTCGGATCGTTGTCGGCGGCCGCCACGTAGACCTCGGCCTTGATCTTCGGCGCTAGCAGGTGAGGGCTGTCAATTTTGTCGCAGGCGAGGTAGCCGCCATGAAAGCTGGCCGCCGCGGCGACGCGGTCTGGCCAGGTGCCCGCCGCCGCCAGCGCCATGCCGCCACCCATGCAGAAGCCGACAGTGCCTACCTTGTCGCCCATAACGTCGGCGCGCGAGTCAAGATAATCGAGGAAAAAACCTGTGTCTTTGGCCGCCGCAACGGGGCCGGTGGCGGCCATCAGCGGGCCGATGATAGTCATTAGGTCGCCGCTCGCAAATGCTTCCTTGGGCGGCGGGATTTTATAGTCTCCGGAGCGGTAGAACAGATCGGGCAGAAGCGTCAGATAACCGTTCTCGGCCAGCCGCTTTGCGATCCCGACCATTGCGGGACGTATGCCGAGCGCGTCCATGTAAACGATCACCGCGGCAAACGAGCCTCCACCCTCGGGGCTCAGCACGTGGACCGGGCAAACGCCATCGGCCGTGCGGATGGAGACTTGTTCGTGCGCCATCGTTTTCCTCTAGCCCGTCTCCGCCATCAGGCAAGTGGTCCCACCTTGCGCCGTAAGCCGAGCGACTGAATCGGCCGCACCCGGGTGGTTAGCGGACATCCACCCCGGCCACGTTCAGCGGCAGAAACGGGGCCGGGTTGGGGACTGTCTACTATCCGACACGGGTCGGTGCATAGCTGCCGTCTTCAAGCGACGCATTAGCGAAGTGATACCGCTACTGGGTGAGAACTGGCGCAATGAACGCATTTGCGGCGGACATCGCACCGCTAAAGCATGCCGCCGTACAAATGTGCCTCAACCGAGACGACCTCGATGCATGCTTTGTTGGCTCCTCGCTGCAGAGTGTTGCGGCGGTCACCGAAACTCGCGCGTCAGGCTCGATCCTCGCTTGTTCCGCAAGCATCATAACCAATGGAAGCTGGTAGTTGTGCCCTACCGTAGCAGGCGAGGGAACGGGCCGAACAGCGATTGTCGGCCAACTTCGCTCTGCAGCATCTCGTGCGGGAAGCCGAGCGAGATGCCAGAGACTGCTTCGAGCGCCGCCAAGTGGCGTTCCTCGAAGCGCACGTCGAAGGCACCGAGGTTTTCCTCGAGCTGCTGCGCGCTGGCGGGACCCGAAAGCGGGATCGCGCCATGGCGCCCCTGTAGCACCCAGGCGATTGCCACTTGTGCGGCGCTGCGCCCGATCTCCCTTGCGATGCTCCGCGCCGTCTCCGCGATGCGCAGCTTTCGCTCGGTAATATGCCGCTTGACCGCATGGTTTTTCAAAGGAGCGTCGTCGTCTGGCCGCTCCAGGCGCCGCCACAGCTCGTCCATCGGATCCGCGTCCGTCAGAAGGCTTCCGGCCAATACGGCGAAGGCGGTGGCTGCCATGCCCATCTCGGCGGCCATTGGCAGCATATCCCGTTCGGGAGTCCTTTCGACCAGGCTATACTCTCCCTGGATCGCCACCAGCGGCGCCCAGCCGCGCAGATCCGCGACCGTTTGCATGCGCGAAGCCTGCCACGCCGGAATGTCGGAAAGTCCCGCGTAGACGATCTTGCCTTGGCGCACGAGATCGTCGAGCCCCCGCGCTATCTCCTCGACAGAAGTGGTCCCGTCCCACATGTGGACATAGAGCAAGTCTATATAATCGGTCTTTAGCCGGCGCAGGCTTCTTTCGACTGACATCATCAGGTTCTTGCGGTGATTGCCGCCGCTATTGATGTCAGTCGAATCGATGATCATGGAGTATTTGGTGGCGACGACCATCCGGTCGCGGCGTCCGTCCAAGATCTCGCCCAGGAATATCTCCGACTCGCCGTCATTATAGGAGCTCGCGGTGTCGACGAAATTGCCGCCCCGATCTGCATAAAGGTCGAAGATGCGGCGTGATTCTTCCAGCTCGGCGCCCCGCCCCCAGGCCGTGCCGAAGCCGAGGCAGCCGAGGCAAAGAGGCGATACGCGTAGACCGCTGCGCCCCAGCAGCCGATAATCGTCCAGCCCCGATCGGATCACCATGCCCGTCCCTCCATTGGCCCGCGCGACAACCCGGATCGGCCTGCTCCCCGACAATCCGCAGCAGTCCACGGGCTAGCCAATCGCCTTCTCCTTTACTCGCCTGATTTAGATTCCTTCTTGCTGCACGATACTTGTCTCTTCCCCGATCCGGGATCGCGCCGCGCCGGCCGCGGCCCGAGCGGCAGCGAAGTAGAACATCGCCGCGAGCACGCTCATGGTGCAGCACACGACCAGCAGCGCGTAGCGCAGCGACTCCTGGCCATAGCTATGCTCCAGCATTGAGCTGAGCGCACCGGTGGCCGTCGGCCCCACTCCCGAGCCGACCAGGTTGAACGCCATGCCCACCACAGCCTGCGATGTCGCCCGCATGTGAGCCGGGACGAGCGACTGGCTTAGCGCAAAAACCGGCGGCGGATAGGACTGGGCCAAGGAAATCCAGATATAGAAGGCGACGATCGCGGCGGTCGTAGATGACGCCAGGACCATCGCAGAAGCGCTTCCCGCCGCGAGCAAGTTGATGACGGCGAGGATGCCCATCATCGCCGAGCGAGAGCGGACGCCGTAGCGATCGGAAATGAAGCCGCCCAGGAATTGGCCGAGCGGCGCCATGAAGAGGATGGCCAGGCCGACCATGCTCCCGGCGTCGACCAAGGAAAGGCCGTGCGAACGCTGAAAGAACGGCGTTATCCACGACAGGCAGGTGATCGCGGCCGAGCTGGCTGCCCCGCCGAGCATCGCCAGAACCAGGACCCGCTGGCCTAGAATCTGGGCCATCGTCTCCCGGAAGGTCGCCTGGACCCGGGCGCCGCCGGCGCGTTCGGGCTCGGCGACGGTTAAGACTATCAGCAGGGCGAGAAAGACGCCGGGCAATCCGATGATGATGAACGCGATCCGCCAGCCGTAATGCGTTGCGATCCAGGCGCCTGCGGCGAGCGCGAACGCGCCACCGAGCGCGCCGGCCGCATTGTAGCAGGCGATCGCCGTGCCCCGCCTGCGAGCCGAGAACAAATCCGAGATCATCGCGATGCTTGACGGGCCGCCCCCGGCTTCTCCAATTCCGACTACCAGACGCGCCGCCACCAGCTGCGCCGATGTGACGACCGCCCCGCTGAGCATCGTCGCGCCGCTCCACAGAGCCAAGCAGATCAACAGTACGTTGCGGCGGTTCCAACGATCCGCCAGTCGCGCCAGCGGCAGGGAACAGACGCTGTAGAAGACTCCGAAACCGAGGCCGGTCATCAGGCCGAGCTCAAGATCCGAGAGCCCGAACTCCTGCTTGACGGGCTCGATCAGCGCCCCGAGGATCTGCCGATCCGCATAGTTCAGGAAGAACGAAAAGCAGATCAGGGCAAGGACGTATCCGCGGCGAGCCCCAGTCATCGTCGATCAACGTTTGCCGGCATGGTTTTTCATGGTGACTTGCCCCCAATACCCAGCAGCACGCCTCCAGTGGCGTTGCGGTGGATCAACTGCCACACAGCAGCGATGATTCTCTTCTGCTGTATACTCACGCGCGCTTTCGAGCGGTGATCTCAAAAGCGGACCTTCGCCTCAACTCCGTATGTGCGCGGCGTACCGGGAGTGACCGAATTGAAGCCGGCGGCCGAGTAGGTGGTGCCGATCAGACCCCGTAGGTAGGCCTTGTTGGTCAGATTAGTGGCGAACACCGAGACATCGAGATTCAGCCCCCTGACTTCACGGACTCCGATTCGCCCATTCAACAGGCCATAGGATGGAATCTCGGCCGCCGGTTCGCCGACCACGTAGCGATTGGTGAGGGGGTTCAGGACCAGGTCGGCGTCCGGCTTGTTCGCCGCATGCTGGCGGCTCTGCCAGCTGTAGTCGAAGTTGGCGGCAAACGTCCCGATTCCGTTGAGCGGCTGCTCCACTGCGGCCGAGAGCCCGAATTTGTGCCGCGGTGTGTAGACGAAGTCGATGTCGCTGATGTCGCGGCCGTATTCGAAATTGAAGAAGCTGTTATATTTGCCGTCGGTGAGCGCGTAGTAGCCGCCGAGCGTGAGGCCGGGCGCCGGCCGAACCGTCAATTCCGCCTCAAGCCCCTTGATCACCGCGCTGGCCGCGTTGAGCACCACGGTGCTCAATTGGGTCCCCACCGGCACCACGACGATCCGCTGGGCGTCCTTGTACTTGCTCCGGAAGGCGGCGATATTCATCCGCACCGGCATCGTTCCTAAGTCGACGTTCGTCTTGAGCCCGAGTTCGACGTCGTCGACGACTTCCGGCGCATAGGTCAGCGGCGCGCCTGCCGGCGCGAAGCCGTTGGTCGCCCCGGTTCGATAACCGCGCCGCGCGGTGATATAGGCCAGGGTGCGTGGCGAGATCGTATAGTCCGCACCGACCAGCCAGGTCAGCTTCTTGTTCTTGGTCGTCAGGGTGCGGATGCAGAAAGCCGACGGATTCGTGAACGGGGCGGAGCAGGTGATCGCCCCGCTGGCGGCATTCACGACGAACTGACCGGCGTCGTTCCTCACCGTATCCCAAGTATAGCGAAGGCCGGCGTTGAGCTTCAACCCATCGACGATCTCGTAGCCCCCCTGAGCGAACAATGCCTTGGACGTAATGGTGAAATAGTTGGGCCTCTGGGTGACGTTACCGAATACCTGCGAATTGTTGGCCCGGAATGGATCGAGGTTCGTCGGCTTGTTTTTCAAGTAGAAAGCACCTGCGATCAGGTCCATCCGTCCGAGGTTCGCCTGTATCTGGAACTCTTCGCTGAACTGTTCCTGGTGGTCGTTCAGAGGATCGTTCTGGATCAGCGACAACGCGGTGCCGTCGGTATCGATCGTCCGGACCAGCTTGACGAGACGATAGCCGGCAATGTTCTTCAGGGTCACGGCGTCGCTGAGCCGGGCCGTGGTGATGTTGGTCAGCGTGATGTTGTCGATGTTGGTTCGCGGGTCGGGAGGGGTGTTCGCGATTACGTAGGGGCCGCGCGCCCGCTGCGCCGCCAACAGTGGGTTGAGCGTCGCCGCCAGACCGTTCGCAATCACGGTGCCGTCGGGCGCGGTGAGGTTGGGCCGCACGGCGAAGATGAAGCTGGCCCCGCCGGTCGACCGTTCCTTATAGTACGAGCCGACCAAGTAGTTGGTGATTGAGGCGCTCGGCTCCCACAACAGCCCCAGCCGCATCGCCCAGAATTTCTCGCCTTCCAGTTTCTTCCCCGTGGTCAGGTCATGGACGAAGCCGCGGGTGTCGCCCACGGCGTAGGCGAGGCGGGCGGCAAGCGTGCTGCCCAGCGGCATGTTGACGAACCCGTCCGATTCTTTCTTGTCGTAGTTGCCCAGGCGCAGCGAAAACGCCGCCTTGGCATCCTTCTCGGGACGGGCAGGCTCGAACAGCACGGCGCCGCCGGTGGTGTTACGGCCGAACAGCGTGCCTTGCGGACCCTTCAGGACCTGAACGTTCTGGAGGTCGTAAAACAGCGCGCGGCCCACCGCGCTCGTCGGGATGTCCGCGAAATAGGTGATGACGGCATCGTTGGGCGAACCGAAGAAGCTCTGCTGGCCGCGAATGTTGAAGTTGATCAGCGACTTGTCGCTGGTGTTGTTGACGACGGTGAGACCGGGGACTTGCGTTTGCAATGCGAAGACATCGTGGATCGACTTGTTTTCGAGCGCCTCGCCGCTCAGCGCCGTAATGGCGATCGGGACCTTTTCAAGACTCTCCTCACGCCGTCGCGCCGTCACCACGATTTCCGAGATGTCGGGTGCCTGCCTCGCTTCCCCGGAAGCGGCCGCCTGGCCTTCGGCGGACTGCGCCAGGACTGGAGCGGGCCGAATGGCCAGGAGCAAGCCGAGCGCCGCGCTCGACACGACTTTTCCGCTCAGACGAGCCATCCGCTTTTCCCTTCCCTTGTCGCCACTCCGGTTCTCGCCGGAAAAGTCGCAACCCGGCCCTCGGTTGGGCTGGGTGTCCTTCATTGAGATAGTTGATTATCCCAGTCAAGCGAGTTAAGAGCACAATCGAAGTCGAATTTGCGCTCAGTCGCGGTGCAGGACGCCCCGGACGCGGTAAGCAGTCCGCAATTGAGATAGTGAATTAAAACGCGGGCGCGGAGAGCGGCGCGAGCGGCAAAATTCCAATCTTATCAAGCGGCCCCGCGCTGGATAGGTCAAGCTGGACGTCTTGGCGCGACGTTCGAGGGAGAGATGTGAATGACCCTGCGGCAGGAAGTTGATTTCGAGACGTTGCCGGGTGGTCCGTGGGACGGGAAGCGCTACTCGTACATTCCGAAGCTACCGCTGCGCATCAGCCCTGAACTGGAGATCTTTGCCGAGCGCGAGCCGGCCGATCCGGTCACCTACCAGGTCCTGCGCTGGAAGCTGTGGGGCATCAACATGGAGCATTCCGACACGATCAAGCGTGTCTCGGGCTCCGCCGTGATCGTCTACATGGACGACTTCGCCACCTCGATCCTGACCGGCGCCGGTGAGAACGTGGTGATGAGCCCGACCATACAGTATTTCGCCGGCGTCGCCGACCTAGTCGTCAAGTGGACGCTCGAAAACCGCGGCACCAATCCCGGGATCGAGGACGGCGACGTCTTCCTGCAGAACGACCCGTATGTCGGCACCGCCCATCAGATGGACACCGCGATCTACGGGCCGGTGTTCTGGCAGGGCAAGCTGCTGTGCTGGGTCTACAGCTGCTGCCACATGGGAGACATGGGCGGGATCGCTCCGGGCAGCTTCTGCGTCGACGCCAAGGACATCTATGACGAGCCGGTCGTTGTACCTGCGATCAAGCTCGCCCGCCGCGGGGTACTTCAGCAGGACGTGTCGGACATGTTCGCGCGGCAAAGCCGGGCGCCAGAACACGTCGCGCTCCAGATCCGCAGTCAGATGGCGGGTATCAACACCACCCGCGCCCGCATCGTGGCGATGGTCGAGCAATACGGTCCCGCGATCGTCGCCGGGGTGATGGAGCGGATTATCGACGATTGCGCCGATACCGTGGCGAAACGGCTGCGCGCATTGCCTGACGGCGAATGGAGCGAGCGCATCTATTGTGGCGGCGTGGTCCCCGGCGACCGCGAAGCCCATCCCGTCATCACCACCATCCGCAAGGAAGGCGACGTCGTAACCTGCTCGAACGCGGGCACCGCGCCGCAGCTGCAGGCGGGCAATGGCACCTACGGATCATGGCGATCCGGCCTGCTCTGCGCCGCATCGACCATCTTCGCTTACGACCAGATGGGATGTCCGGGCGGTTTGCTCAGGCACATGCGCTTCGCCCCGACCCCGGGCTTGTTCAACTGCGCCATTCATCCGGCGGCGGTCACGACCGTTACCGGCACCCTGATAAGTCTGGCATGCGCCGGCCAGGTGTTCAGCAAGTTAGCCTTGGCAGGCACCGACGCGATGCGCGGCAATGCCCGCGCCGCGGGTGGCGGCAGCGGCCACGGGCCGTGGTTCCTCACCTGGCTAGATGGCGACCGCCAGCGCCAATCGAACTTCACCGGCGACACCACGATCGCCGCAATCGGTGCGTCGGGGGTCCGCGACGGGATCGACCAGGGTGGCCCCTGGATTTCGCCCGCGAACACGGCCGGCGACGTCGAGGAATGGGAAGAGCATATGCCGCTTCTCTACCTTTATCGATGCGATGCCGTCGACGGCGGCGGACCGGGTCATCATCGCGGCGGCAACGGCGGGGTCACGGCCTATTTCGCCCACAAGGCCGACGACGTGTATGCCCAGATGTATGCCTCGGACGCCGCGATGAACACCGAGCCGGGGCTGGCCGGCGGCCTGGCGGGGGTCGCCGGCGACCTCGCCATCGTCAACAATTCCCCGCTCCGGAGCCTGCTTGCGAAAGGCGAACTGCCGCGCAATCCGGACGAGCTGAAAGAGAAGCTGGGCAAGCCCACCCGGATCCATCCACGTTCGCTCAATCCGATGGGCAGGGACGAGGTGCTCGTCACGGGCCAGTCGAGCAGCGGCGGCTTCGGTGATCCGCTGCTGCGCTCCCCGGCCCAAGTCGCTGCGGACGTCATCGCCGAGGTCGTCAGCCCGGCTCTCGCGCGCCGCACCTATGGTGTGGAAATCGGCGAGGGGGGCGAGGCCGACATCGCTGCGACCGAGCGAAGACGCGCGGCAATCCGCGCCCAGCGCCTCGAAGCTTCGGCTCCCGCCGCGCATCCCCCGTCGGGTTCGAAGCTACGCCCGGTTCAACTGGTCTGCGCGGTCGGCGACAGCCTGAACGTTGCGGTCGACACGGGCGGCGCAGGGGTCTGGGCCTGCGGCCACTGCCGTGGCGAGATCGCGCCGCTCGCCGACAATTACAAGCTAGGCTGCCGCGTGCAGACCGTTTTGCCCGAGCTGGCCGACGGCGATCGCTACCCCAGCGTCGCCGACTTCAACGACGCCGAGATGGTGATGCGCCACTATCTCTGTCCGGGATGCGGGACGATGCTGGACGTCGAGTTCTGCCACCGCGGCGATCCGCCCCTCCACGACATCCGCATCGACGAGCGCTGGGTGCGCCAGCACAGCCTGCACGAGGCGGTCGCCTGATGCCGGCGCAGGAACGCCGGTTCACCGTCGGCATCGACATCGGCGGCACCTTCACCGACTGCGCGGTCATCGAGGAAACCTCGGGGACCATCACTGACGCCAAGGCGCTGTCCACGCCGCACCGGCCATCCGAGGGCTTTTTCAACTCGCTGGCCGCCGCGGCCGAGAAAATGGGGATGAGCATCGAAGCGTTGCTGTCTCGCACCTCCCGCATCGTCCACGGCACTACTCGGGGCACGAACGCGTTGGTCGCGCGGCACGGAGCGAAAGTCGGGCTCATCACCACCACCGGGCACCGCGACATGACCCACATCATGAAAGGCGGGGCGCGGACCCGGGGCATTTCCCCCGACACGGTGCTGCACCTGCCCTCCACCGGAAAACCCGTTCCGTATGTACCCAAGCATCTGATTCGGGAAGTTAATGAGCGGATCGACCGCGACGGCGACATCGTACTGCCGCTAACCCGGGACACGGTTCTCGCGGCACTGGCCGATTTACAGGCGCACGCCATCGAGGCGGTGGCAATCAGCTTCCTGTGGTCAATCCGCAATCCGGTGCACGAGCAGCAGGCGCGGGCGTGGATCGCGGAGGCCGCGCCGGAACTGTTCATCTCCTGCTCGCATGAGCTTGTGGCAACCGCCGGCGAGTTCTCGCGGACGATGACGACAGTGATGAACTCGTACATCGGTCCGCTGATGGTCCGCTACGTCGGCGACATCGAGACCGGTGCCAGGGAACGCGGCTTCGACGGTCCGATCCTGTTCACACAGTGCGCTGGCGGTGCGATTACCGGCGACGAGGTCCGTTCCGCGCCGATCCAGACGCTGCAGTCGGGGCCGGTCAGCGGGGTCATGGCGTCCAGCTTCCTCGGCAGCCGCCTGGAGATGCCGAACGTCATCACCGCCGACATGGGCGGGACGACGCTCGATGTCGGTATCGTATCGGAAGGCCGCGCCTCGACCCGTGAGCGCTCGCTGTTCGAGCGTTTCGAGCTGGCGCTGCCGATGCTTGACCTTGAATCGGTTGGCGCGGGCGGCGGCAGCATCGCCTTCATCGACGACTCAGGCCGCCTCCAGGTCGGTCCGCGCAGCGCCGGATCTACGCCGGGCCCGGTCTGCTTCGGGCGTGGCGGTCGCGAACCGACCGTGACGGACGCCGACGTGGTCCTCGGGGTGATCGATCCTGCCAACTTCCTCCACGGTCAAATGGCGCTCGACGTTGAGGGCGCACGGGCGGCCATCTCCGCGCTCGGCGAACAGCTCGGCCTTGGACTCCTCGAGACCGCGGCGGGAATCAACCGGATCGTCGACAGCCGGATGGGCGATCTCATCCGGCGAATGAGCCTGCTGCGCGGATACGCCCCACGCGAGTTCGTGTGCTTCGCATTCGGCGGCGGCGGCCCGCCGCACGCCGGGGCGATGGCCCGCGAGGCCGGTGTGGCGAAAGTGCTGATCCCGCTCCTCAATGTCGCCTCGGTGTTTTCCGCGTTCGGCGGGGCGGCGTGCGACATCGTCCGGGTCTTCCAGAGCCCGCGACGGATCAAGCTGCCGGTCAGTGCGGAGGAAATCCGAGCCACCTTCGCCGAACTGACCCGGCGCGCAGTCCAACGCAGCGCGCACGACGAGCTTTCTAACCAGGGCCCGACGATCGAGCGCAGCGTGCGGATGAAATACGTGGCGCAAGTGCACGCGGTGGAGGTTATCGTGCCCGACGATTGGGTCGATCAAGAAGTGAACGCGCTCCTCGAACGGGCGTTCGCCAGCACCTACGCCCGCCATTACGGCGAGGGCGCGGGCTCCCCGGGGGCGGGGACCGAGATCGTCTCGTTCCAGGTCCGCGCGGTTTCGCCGGTCGGCAAGCCGGCGCTGCCCGACACGCCGCTCTCCCCCTCACCGCCGAGGCTGGGCAGCCGCGAAGTCTACTGGGACGAGGCCAAGGCCGTGGTCGATACCCCGGTGCTCGCCGTTGGCGCGAGCCTTCCTGGAGGCCGCTTCGATGGGCCCATGTTGATCGATCTGCCGGATTCGGTGATCGTCGTGCGGCCGGGCCAGACCGGCTACTTCGACGGCCGCGGCAGCTTTGCGATTGAAACCAACAACGCCTAGGTTGCCTCCCGAGCGTCGATACGCGCGGGGCATGTTCACGCGGTGACCGTAATCCCCAAGGCTAGTTCGGACGGCAATTCGCCGGCCAACGTCCGGATCGCGCGTTCGGCCTCGGTGAGAGCGAAGCTGTGGGTGTGCAGCGGCGCGAACTCCTCAGATCGGGAATTGATTAGAGACACGGCCTGGGCATAGCTGTCGGGGCCGGGCCCGTTGGTGCCCTTGATGGTCAACGCCTTGTGGGTGACCTTGTCGAGACGAACGGTAGCCGGCTCGTTCTTTAAGCCAACGATGACGATCGTCGCGCCCTTGTCGGCCATGTCCACCGCCGCCTCCAATGTCCACACTGCAGTGGGCGTGAAGTCGATGATCCGGTCGGCCCCGGTGCCCGTGATCGCGCGGACCGTCTCGGCGACGTCACCCTTCGACGAATCCAGCACATGGGTCGCTCCGTAAAATTGCGCTAGCTCCGCCTTGGCTGGATTGCCGCGCCCCACGACAATGATGTTGCGCGCACCGGCCCGTCGCGCGCCTATGATCCCGGCGAGCGCGCGGGTTCCTGGCCCCATCAGCACCACGTCCTCGCCCGCCGTCAAGCCGGATTGGTGCACGGTCCAGTCGATCCCGCCGGCCACGGCATTGAACAGCGCCGCCTCCTCGATCGGCACGGAAGGTGAGACGACATGCAGGCGCGAGCCGGGATGGATCAGCATATATTCGGAGTAGGCGCCCCACAGCGATGGAGCATCGGCTGTCGAGCGGAAGCCGTAGACGAACCGCGCGGTGCAAAGACTGGGCCGGCCACCCTCGCATCTCGCGCACCGCGCGCAGAACGCGGCTGGTTCGATCGCGACTCGGGCGCCGACCTCCACGCCCCATGCCGCACGCGCTTCGGGCGTCAGCGCTGCGATATAGCCGACCGCCTCGTGTCCCAGCACAGCCGGATAATCGTACATGCCGAGGCCGCGGGTATGACCGTGAAATTGACTGATGTCGGTGCCGCACATCCCACTTGCTTCCACCCGCAGCAAGCCAAAGCCGGGCTCGAGATGATCCGGGACCGGGAACCGGACCATCTCAATCTGACGAACGTCGGTCTGGACAGCGGCTAGGCTGGTCCTCACTTCTGCCTCCCCGGTAGGGTCTGGAAGAAAGAGACAATGGCGCAATCTCCGCGATCATCAACAGCAGGTAACTCAAGGTCGGCCGAAGATTGGACGATTTTTCAGGATTGCCGTGTCTCCACGCTTGGATCGCGACCTGGGCGAGCGTCCGTTCGCGATCAATGCCGTAGTCGCAATGCCCCTTTCACAACTGGGTCAACACGAGCGTAAGCGGAATAGCTTTTTAAGTCACCAGGATGCCGCGCGCGGTTATGATGCACTTCAATCTCTTCATGAACCCCGCCTTGACAGATTTAATGAACCTGCCACCGGACTCGTTCAAACCAAGATGTGGGACGCACTACTCTAGTATCGTGGTCTGATCCGTTGTATGTGTTTTTAGTAAAGAAAACAAACTTCGAACAAAATCTGCTGAAGGATGCCATTGTTCCTTCCGCTCTCGAATTTATGCCTAGGGATAGCCTATAACCTGCATATCGGCCGCGTTAGATCGCCAGCGACCGGTCGATTTCCTGTAGGATGAAGAGCATGTGCGCCCACTCGGCGGCGCCGATCCGCCGGATGAGGTCGTTGATTTTCTTGCTGTAATCGCTGCTGCGAGATTTCTTGACCATTGCCAGCCCGGCCGGGGTCAGTTGGACGATCCAGGCGCGGCGGTCGTCGGGACAAGACAGGCGCTTGACGTAACCCACCTCCTCCAGCCGGTCGATGCGGCGGGTTATGCCACCGGAGGTGAAGCCGATGGCTCGCTGGATTTCGTTGGCCATCGCCTGGTAATGCGGCGGCCGGCGATGCAGCAGCAGCATGACGTAAAGATCCGAGACGTGCAGTCCCCCTTTCTTGGCGATCGCCGTGGATGAGCGCCGCAGCAAGGCGGTGATGCGATGGATGAGATGGATGCAGGCGACCGCGTCGCTCTCGTCCACGCCGCTTTGACTCGGACGAGACCATGAAGGACACGAACGCCTCGCTGGCGTTGCCTTCGCTATGGCCTGCGGGAACCGCAGGGTTGCTCTTGCGGGGATGCAGATCGCTGGCTTTGGCCTGCCCGTTGGACGAAGCCCTGGCTGTCCTGGTTTGCCGCGAGCGGGCCGTCTCCCTTTCCGCAGATTTAATCGAACCCATGGTAATCTTCCTGGGAGACGAGGCTCCGCTAGTACTGCGCTGCGCCTATGCGGCACCGCCCGAGGTCGTGCCGGACTTGGGCGTGCCTTTCTGCCCGACTGTCCTTCCCGACAAGCCGCGCGACTTGGGCAGCGCCAGCGACAGCAGCATGCCCAAAAACGATAGTCCGGCCATGAGCAAGAGCACCAGCGTATAGGACTCGTCCGTTGGAAACTTGGCGTCCGTCGCCGCTTCGCGCACGACCGAAGTCGCCAGCAACAGCATCAGCAATTGCGATCCGACGGCGCGCGAAACCGAACGAACCACCGCCATGAGTCCTGTGGCTTCGCCGGTGCGTTCCGACGGAACCACGGTCATGATCGCGTTGGGTATCGCCGCATATGTCATCGTCACGCCCATGGTCGAAACAATGAGCACTACGATGATGATTGCTATCGAGCCGTGGTCGAAAGCAGCGAGCGTCAGCCCCAGGCCAGCCGCGCCACTGCCGATCAGCATCGGCGAGCGCGCGCCGAACCGGCCGCTCGCCCAACCCGAGATCAGAGAGGCGAATGTGCCGCAAACCATCGAGGGGATTTTCACGATCCCGAGCATGGTCGCGGTCAGGCCCAGCCCTACGCCGGTCCAGACCGGTTGCTGCAACAACAGGGAAACCAGTTGGAGGAACTGCATCGCCCCGACGGCGCAACAGACGAGAATCAGGTTGGCGAACAGAAAGCTGCGATTGCCGAGCAGACGGATATCGATCAACGGGTGGTCCACACGCAGCTCGTGCCATGTCCAGAGCGCCAGGCCGGCGACACCGGCGGCGATTGAGCCAAGCACAAGCGGACTGAGCCAGCCGGCCTGATTGCCGTTGCTGACGCCGAACAGGACGACCGCAATGATCGGGCAGAGCATGAGACCGCCTGCGAAATCGACCTTGCCGACGTGGCCGCCGATCCGCCCGCGAGGGACGATCGCCACGATCGCTGTGAACGACAGCGCGGCCCAGGCCATGCTGGCCCAGAAAACGCTGTTGGGTCCGAAGGTGTCGGTCAGGTAGCCGCCGAGCAGCAGCCCGAGCGATCCGCTGAGCGTGGCCGCGGCGACGACCATGCCGACGCCGAGCGGCACTTTGTCCTCGGGCAAATGCTCGCGCAGCAGGGCATACGCCAGCGGCAGAATTCCTCCCGCCAGACCCTGGACCGCGCGTCCGACGATGATCCACTCGATCGCGTTGCCGAAAGCGCTGATCGCGGACCCCGTGCCGCAAGCCGCCAGCAGGCAGAGGATCACGCGCCTGCGTCCGAAAATGTCCCCGAGACGTCCGGCGATCGCGGCCGTGGATCCGGCGACCAGCAGGTAGCTGGTGACGACCCAGCCGACCAGCGCCGGCTCCTTGTAGATGCGTATCCAGGAGTGGAGGGCGGCGAGGACCATCGTGCTTTCCAGCGCGGAACAGACTTCCGCGGTCAGGATCGCTGCGACGATCAGGCCCTGTTCGCGCCGCATTGTGTTCCCCTATGTTGGCCCGGGAGCCGCGCCGCTCAATCCTTATGTAGCAGCAGGCTGGCGCTGCCGCAGCGACAACGGGAGCGCCAATGTTTGGTAACGCAGCAGTGTGTGACGCGTCAACAAACTTGCCAGACCCGCATATTGAGTATACGGAATGGGCGAGCAGGGCCGGACGACCAAGTCCGTCTGCGTCGACCATGCCGGCCCGACAGTGGGGCCAAACGGGGAGGGTTTCTGGTTATGAGGAGCAATTTGCGCATCGCTGGCGCCGCCGCGCTGTTGTGTTCGGTGTCCACCGCTAGCCTGGCACAAACCGCGGCCGAGCCTGCCGCCCCGGCCGCTAGCGATGACCAGGGTCTCGAAGACATTGTCGTCACGGCGACGCGGCGTGAGGAAAGCCTCCAGTCGGTGCCCATCGCGGTTACCGCATTGACCGCCGAGGCGCTTCAAAGCCGCCAGATCGTCGACGTGAAGGCTATCGAGCGCAGCGCCCCCAACGTGCAGATCAGCGCGGCCGCCGCGGACAACTCGAGCGCCAAGATCTCGATCCGCGGGCCGATCGCGACCGACACGCTGATCACCATCGACCCCTCGGTCGGCATCTATCTCGACGGCGTTTATATCGCGCGTTCCCCCGGCGCGAACCTCGAGTTCCTGGATCTCGAACGGGTCGAAGTCCTGCGCGGACCGCAGGGCACGCTGTTCGGCAGGAACACCATCGGTGGCGCGCTCAACATCGTCACCCGCAAGCCCTCCGACCGGCTCGAAGGCTTCGGCGGCTTCGACGTCGGCAACTACAGCGCGTTCAAGGCCTATGGTGCGCTCAACGTTCCGATCGGCGATAAGGCCGCCTTCCGCCTTTCGGCCAGCCACAACGAACACGGCGGGTATGCCCGCAGCACCGTCACCGGCGCCGAGATCCAGTCGCTTAACTCCGAGTTCGTCCGCGCTCAGCTGCGCCTGAGGCCGACCGACGGGATCGAGGTCCTGCTCGCCGGTGACTACAACAAGTCCACCGAAGGGCCGCAGTGGGTGACCATCGTCCACGCCTACGCCAACGGCAACGCTACGGTTCAGCGCCTGTCGAACGGGACAGCGACCCTCGACCAGTTCGTCGATCCGTTCGCCCGCAGAATCGCGACCACTTCCAACTCGACCATTACGACGCGTACCCGCGGGGTTAGCGGGACCGTCTCTGCCGATGTCGGCGCGCTGACGCTGAAGTCGATCTCGTCTTACCGCGACCTGCATCAGGTCGGCGGCCCGGTGGATCTCGATTCGACCCCCTTCGTCATCCAGTTCAGCCGCGCCAAGTTCATGGACGTCAATCAGTTCAGCCAGGAAGTCCAGCTGTTCGGCAAAGTGCTGGACGACAAGCTCGATTTCATCGTCGGCGCCTACTATTTCCGCGAGCACGGGACCGATCTCCTGAACTCGACCTCGTCGCTGTCGGACGGCGAGGCGACGAACAAGAGCCAGGCGATTTACGCGCAGGCCACCTATTCCGTGACCGATCGCCTAGCCCTGGTCGGCGGCATCCGCCAGGCATGGGACCAGAAGGAGCTGATCTACCGCAACAAGGTTCTGGCCGTCGCGACCGGCGCCGTCCTGCGCTGCACCTTGCCCACCGCGGTGCTGCCGACCTGCGCGGTCGACCTGCCCAAGCGCAAGTTCAGCTTCGTGCCGTTCCAGATCGGCGCGAACTATACCTTCCGTCCCGGACTGATGGCTTACGCAAAGTGGGCCCGCGGCTTCCGCGCCGGCGGCTTCAACCTGCGTGGCATCACGCCATTCGCCGTGACCGGATTCAATCCGGAGCAGCTCGACTCCTACGAAGTGGGGCTCAAGGCGGATATCGGCCGTTGGCTGCGCATCAACACCACCGGTTACTACAGCGATTACTCGGGCCTCGTGCTGAGCCGCGTCACCGCCGACCCGGCCGGGGGCACCGTCTCGACGGCCTCCAACTCCGGTGACGCGCGCGTCTATGGCATCGAGGTGGAGGCGACGGCTCGGCTCGGCGCGCTGACCCTGGCCGGCTCGCTGGGCACCGCCGACGCCAAGTACACCCGCATTCTGCCTGGAGTGACCACGGTCACTCTGCAGAGCCCGATCGTGCTGGTACCGAAGTACACCGCCAACCTGTCGGCGGACTACGACATCGACCTGGGCGATTCGGAGCTGATGCTTCACACGGACGTGACGCGCCGCGGCACCGTCTACTTCAGCAACCCGTTGCCGCCCGCGGTCCAGATCGTCCAGCGGCCGTACAACCTGGTCAACGCCGTGGCGACGTGGAAGCTGGCGGACCGCAAGCTGCAGTTTTCGGCATGGGTGCGCAACCTTTTCGACAAGCGCTTCCTGACCCGCGGCACAGACTCGACCGCGGCCGGCCTGCTCGTCGGCAACCCCGGCGATCCGCGCACTTACGGCCTGTCCGCCCGGTTCGATTTCTAGCGGTCAAGCTGCCCCCGCTGCGCCGCGTGTCAGTGCAACTCCTCGCGGCGCAGCGTCGGCACTCGCATAGCCGGCGCGGGTCTAGCTCGGCTGGCTCCGTTGCGGCTTCACCCCGCGGCTCCGCCTATTGGGATGTCGACGGCAAGGCGTCGATGTCGCGTGACAGGGCAGCAAGGCGTTCGCGCGCAAATTCCTGGCTGGCGCCGTTGGTCAGGATCACGTGGCGGCCAGCGAGCAGGCCGTCAAAAGCCAAACGGGCGACGGTCGAAGCCTTCTGCGCATAGGGCGACACTGCCGCGGCGAATTCGGGACTGGCCTTGATGAAATTCTGGACGTTTTCAGTCAGAACCCACCCGGGGGCGAGCAGCGACACCGAGACACCGAGCGGTCCTAGGTCGCGGCGGGCGGTGTCGGTGAGACCAAGCGCCGCGTATTTGCTCGCGGTATAGATGCTTATTGGTGTCACGTATGGCGGAACACCCAGCGAATGCTCCGATCCGGTATTGAGCAGATAGGCCGATTGCCCGGCGGCGGCCGAAGCGATCAAGGCTGCGGCCGCTGCTCGTATGCCATGGAAAAGACCGAGCACGTTGAGGTCAAACACCGCTTTAGCCTGTTCCGGGTCGACCTCGTGCAGGCCGCCTCCGACTCCCATACCGGCGTTGTTGCACAAGACATTGAGGCGGCCGAACCGATCCTGCGCAAAGGAGACCGCGGCCTCGGCCTCGGCGAAATTACGCATGTCCGTTCTGATCCACTCGGCACTCCCGCCCAGGGTTCGCAGTTCGGCGACGGCGGACTCCGCATCTGCGATGTCAGCCAAGACGACTTTTGCACCTCGCCGCGCCGCCTCAAGGGCGAGCGCCTTACCTACGCCCGCCGCGCCACCCGTCACCAAAACGACATCGCCGTCCAAGTCCTTGCTCACAACATTCTCTCCGCAAATCGGCCACCCGAAATCACTCAGCCAATGTCGTTGCTTTCTGCAAACCGGCCGGTCGAATCAATCGCTCGCACCGCGATCGCCAGCATCCTCGGCATGCCCGAAAGCGGACAACTGCACTTGCGTGCGCTTCCAAGCCTGCTATAGGAATAAAGGTTACTCAATAGGGAATCGAGCGGGGAGGATCCAATGAGCGACGTCTTGGTATCGGTGCGAGATCGGACCGGCTGTGGTCCGACGCTGCGGCTACCGCTCTTGCTCTCGACCGTCTGCCTCCCGGCCATGCTCTCCTGGGCTGCCCCCGCGGCAGCCCAGGACAGGGCAGCCGCGCCACCAACAACCGACGAGGTCAGCCGGCCAGCAACGGCGCAGACCCAAGCGGCGGCACCGGCGCCCAGCGAAACGCAAAATGGTAACGATATCATCGTGACGGCTCGCCGGCGCGAGGAGAGCCTGCAGCGCGTCCCGGTCTCCGTGACCGTGGCCACGCCGCGGATCCTCCAGGAGCAGCAAATCATTCAAGCGCAAGACCTGCAGCGGCTCGCGCCGAGCCTGGCCATCGTCGTGCCCTCGGTCGCGCAGCAGCAGAGCGCTTCCTTCACGATCCGCGGGCAGGGCCAGAGCTTCGGCGGCGCTCTGCCGAGCGTTATCGCCTACTTCAGCGAGGTTCCGCTCGATCCCAATGGAGGCGCTTCATTCGCGCTCTATGACATCGATTCGATCCAGGTTCTGCGGGGGCCGCAAGGCACCCTGTTCGGACGCAACACCAACGGCGGCGCGGTTCTCCTTACACCGACCGCGCCGAGCCACGAATTCGGCGGCTATGTCGACCTCTTTATCGGCAACTACGACTATCGGGAACTCAGGGCAGCTGTGAACGTCCCGCTGGGCGACACCCTCGCTTTTCGCGCTGCCGGCAATGTGGTCCGCCGCGACGGCTATATCAAGAATCTGGGCGGACCGGACTTCAACAACCAGAATTCGGACAGCTGGCGGTTTTCGCTTCGCTGGGATCCAAGCAGCAGCTTCCGCAACGACCTGATCTATAGCGGCCAGAAGGCCGATGAGACGGGTTCCGGCTATGTACTGTTTGCGCTTCGCCCAGGACGCCTGGCCACCACCTTCAACGGCGGCTCCCTGGTTCAAGAGCTTGCCGCCCAGCAGGCCCGGGGGCCTTTCGTGGTCAACCAGCCTTTCGACGGGCTCGGGGCAAACCGAAAGATACACCTGATCACCGACACGGCGACGTTCGAGATCAGCGACTCGGCCCGCCTGCGGGCGATCGGCTCCTACCAGCGGGTTCGGGTCAATTACGGTACCGACTTCGACGGCACGACCACCTTCTTTCAAAGGACCACGTCGCTGCCGAACCTGGTCACCCGCACGGCCGGAGTGACGATGTATCCCGACACCAATATCAGGCAACTGACCGGCGAGCTTCAGCTGAGCGGCTCCGTGCTCGATGATCGCCTCGATTATCAGGTGGGGGGCTTCATCCTCGACAGTCGGAGCCCCGGGGGGCTCAACGTGTTTCGCGCCTATCGCAACGGCGCCAGCGCCCCGAGCAACACGACAGTCCAGCACAACTTCGTCACCAATCAGATCGTCGACCAGAGCAGGGCGATCTACACCCAGGAAACCCTCCACTTGGGCGATAATCGGCAGTTCTCGCTCACCGCCGGCTTACGCTATACTTGGGACCGGCGCGCGCAGAACAACGGGCGCATTGTTGCGACTGTGCCGATTGGGGTCATTCCATTGCCATCTCAATATGTTTGCCAAATTCCGACGGTGCCGACGAACCAGACCACCACGACTCCGGTTAATCAATGCTTCAAGATATTCAGGCGCCGCGATAACGATTACGGCTATAACCTGACAGCAGACTGGCAGATCAATCCGGATCTGCTCGTCTACGGGGCTACTCGTCGCGG
>Ga0207701_10001812_pt1 | contig 22255 bp, 20 predicted proteins | sample KBSSwiSSwithPhiX_FD_184294 | JGI IMG/M metagenome (GOLD analysis project Ga0207701, IMG submission 184294) | Switchgrass rhizosphere bulk soil microbial communities from Kellogg Biological Station, Michigan, USA, with PhiX - S5 (SPAdes) (version 2) | ecosystem: Environmental > Terrestrial >... | reverse complement strand
CCCGTACGACACTGGCGAACGAGCGCGCGAGTGAGCCCACGCGAGCGGAGCGGGGCGTGCGGGGCCCCGCGAGCGAGCGTGCGGGGGAGTCCGAGGGGCGGAGCCCCTCGGAGTGATGATGACCGGCGGTCTTCGCCTGTGGTGGCGGCGATTGTCCGTGTCCCCCTTGCTGATCGGATTGACACGACGGCGTGTGGCCTTCCAGTGGCGAGCCCGCGGCCGGCCATTGCCGCCGCCGCACGTCGTCAAACAGCTCGCGATTCTGGGATACCAACGCGCCCGCCGTTTCCGCACGCTGATCGAGACAGGAACATTCACCGGCGAGATGGTCGATGCGATGCGGCCGCATTTCGATCGAATCATTTCAATCGAGATGTCACCGCACCTGTACGAGGCCGTCAGCCGCCGCTTTGCCGGCGACGCTCGGATTCTCCTTGTGCGCGGCGACAGCGCGACAGAGCTGCCGCGTGTGCTGGAGGCGCTGGATCATCCGGCGCTCTTCTGGCTCGACGGACACTTCATGGGAGCCGGGACGGCGCGCGCCAAGGAAGACAGCCCAGTGAGAGCAGAGTTGGGCGCGCTGCTTCGTCACCCTGTTTGCGGACATCTGATCCTGATCGATGATGCCCGGCTGTTTCGTGGGATGGACGGTTACCCGGCGCTTTCCGAGCTGGAGGCGTGGATCGCGCGTGAGCGTCCGGGCTCGCGCGTCGATGTTCGCGACGACATCATCCGATGCTCGCTCGACGCGGAAGATGCCGTATCCTAACGCTGGTTGAGCACCCTCCACCATTTCAAAGAGTTCGCGCTCGTGGTCACGCGGCTGCGGCCGTTTCTCCGCGGCGAACGGGTGCGACTTTTGGCGGTGTTGGCGGCCTCGCTCTTCGTCATGGTCTTCGAAGGCGTCGGCGTCGGGCTGCTCGTCCCGCTCCTCTCCCTGCTTCTCGGCGGCGAGAATGCGACGCCCATGCGGCCCCTGCAGTGGCTCGAACGGCAGTGGCCTGGCCACTCACCCGCGTTCTACGTCGCCGTCGTCTGCTCGGCAATTGTCGTGGCGATCGCGGCGAAGAACGTCGCTGCCTACGTCTCGCAGGTACTCGCGGCCGATTTGAAGAAGCGCATTTCCGTCACGCTGCGCGACGCGCTCTTCCGGCGGCTGCACAGTGCAGACCTCGATCTGTTCGATCGGTCGCCCGGTGGCGAGATTGCCAACGTCTTTCTCGTCGAAACCTATCGGGTCGCGCTGGCGATCGACGTGCTCGTCTCGACGCTGCAGCGCGGTTCGATCGGGCTCTTCTATCTTGGCGCTCTCTGCTACATCTCCTGGCCGCTCACGCTCCTGGTCGTGGCGCTGGCGGCAGCCATCGGTAGCGCCCTGGCATTCGTCTACCGGAGAATCACGAGCGCAGGCGTCGAGCTGACGGAGTTGAATCACCGGATCGCGGCGCTCCTCACGCAATCCTTTGCCGGCGTGCGCATCGTGCGCGCCACGAATTCACAGGCGCGCGTCATCGACGAGTTCAGAGCGATCAGCGTGGCTCAGGCTCGTGCCGAAGAGCGAAGCACGCACGCGTCATCACTGCTGTTTCCGCTGACGGAAACGCTGGCGGTGATGGGCGCCATGTTGATTGTCTGCTGCGCCTACGTCTTCCTGGTGCGGCCGGGCCACATGTTGAGCAGCTACCTGCTGGCCTACGGATTCATGCTGCTGCGCCTGCTGCCGCTGCTCAACCAGCTCTATGGACTGCAGGGGCATCTGCTGTATCTCGCCGGCGGCGTCCGCGAAGTGCAGGTCTGGCTCGACACGCCGCAGTATCCGTCGCGTCCGTTTGGCACGCGCAGCTATACGCCGCTCCGGCGCGGCATTCACTTCGAAGGGCTCAGCTACACCTACCCGAACGGGGCGGTGGCGCTCCAGGGTATTGACTTCACCGTACCCGTGGGTCAAACCGTCGCCATCGTCGGGTCCAGCGGCTCCGGAAAGTCGACGCTTGCCGCGATTCTGCTCCGGTTCCGTCCGCCGACAGCGGGCCGGGTCACCGTCGATGGCAGCGACTACTGGGAGTATTCCCCGGAGGCCTGGCACCGCGCGACGGCGCTCGTCGAGCAGGACGCATTTCTCTTCCACGGCACGCTGCGCGAAAACATCGTGTACGGCCTCGCTGGAGCGACGCCCGACGCGATTCAACATGCGATCGACGTGGCGAATCTCTCAGATGTCGTCGCCTCGCTGCCGCAGGGTCTGGATACGCTGGTCGGTGAGCGCGGCGCGATGGTGTCAGGCGGCCAGCGACAGCGCATCGCCATCGCCCGAGCCGTCATTCGCGATCCGTCGATCCTGATCCTGGACGAAGCGACGTCGCACCTCGACTCGGTGTCCGAACAGCTCGTTCAGCAGGCGTTGATGAATGCCTCCCGCGGCCGGACGACGATTGTGATTGCCCACCGGCTGTCGACGATTCGCGAGGCCGACAAGCTGATCGTCCTGGAGCGTGGCCGGCTCGTCGAGGAAGGCACGTGGGACGTTCTCGAAGCGTCCGGCGGCGCATTTCAGCGGCTGCTTCGCAGCGTATGAGCAGCGATCATCCGTCTTCGATCCTCTTCATCTGTGATTTTGCGCCGGGATTCTCCGGGGCCAGGCATCACGGCAGCGGTGTCGGCGGTACTGAGGCTCTGGTCGTCGTGCTCGCCGAGACGCTGGCGGCGCGCGGTGTTGCGGTAACCGTGGCGACGCCGATTGAACAGGAACGGTGCGACCGCGGCGTCCGGTATCAACCGGTGAACGCGGCGCGGCCGCGAGACGCGGCCGTAACCGTGCTCGTCAAACAGTGGAGTAGTGCGGCGGCAGATGCCGGACCGGTGCGTGTGTTTCTGGCGACCGATGTTCACGTGCCGGATTCCGATGCGCTCACCCGTGCGATCAAATGGTCGTCGTGCAGCCTGGCTCTGTCTCCGTTCATGCGCGACAGTCTTGCCGCGGTGGTTGCGACGCCAGGGATGGGCGTGCTGTCGCCGCCCGTTGACCTGGACGATTACGCGCGCGTCGGCGAAGGGCGCGATCGCGTGCTCCTGTATTGCTCTGTACCCGATCGTGGCTTGTACTACCTGAAGGATTTGTTCCCCGCGATTCGGCGGCGGGTTCCTGATGCAATCCTGGTCATCACCTCCGATTTCAGCCTCTGGGGAAGGGAACCGGCGAAGGATGCGTTCATGCGGTTCTTCGAGAATCAGCCCGGAATCGAATATCTGGGGCACGTCGATCGCCCCCGCCTCGTCGCCGAGCAGCTGCGGGCCCGCGTCCTCGCCTACCCCTGCGTTTTCCCCGAAGGTTTCTGTATTGCGGCGGCCGAATGCATGGCGGCCGGTACCGTGCCGGTCACGACGAACGGGTTCGCGTTGACAACGACCGTTGGACCTGCCGGCGTGCTGATCGACGGCCGTCCGCGGAGCTGGTTCTACCGGCGGCGATTCGTCAACGCAGTGGTCGCATTGCTGACCGACGATGAGTACTGGCGCGAGCGCTCGAGTGCGTGCCTGGCAGGCGCGCGCGCCTACGGATCGAAAACGGTAGCGGAGGAGTTTCTGGCGCTGGTGACGCCAGCGGGGAAGACGGCATGACCGGCGTGAGCGCGCCGGTGCTGCTCGTGGTGCACCGGCGGCCTGACCTGACGCGGCGCGTCTTCGACGCGATTGCACAGGCGCGGCCCAGGCGGCTCTTTATTGCTGCAGACGGTCCGGCGACGGCGGCGGACCGCGAGGCGTGCGAGGCGACCCGTGCGGCCGTCCAGCGCGTCGATTGGGACTGCGAAGTCTGCCGCGACTTCAGCGACGAGAACCTCGGCCTCGATCGACGGATGATCTCGGCGCTCAATTGGATCTTTGCCGATGAAGAATCGGCAATCGTGCTCGAGGACGATTGCCTGCCGGACCGACGTTTCTTCGGGTTCTGCTCGTCACTGCTTGATCATTACCGGCACGAGTCGCGCGTGATGCACATCAGCGGCGAATGCTACCGGAACGAACGCGAAGGCAACGATTCGTATTTCTTCTCAAAGTACCCGCTGGTCTGGGGATGGGCAACATGGCGCCGCGCGTGGGATCGTTTCGATCCGCGTATCACTGACTGGCCGCGGTTCGCGAAACAGCCCGAGGTGCAGTCTTTATTCGACAGCGCAGACGAACGCGCGTACTGGCTCTCGACATTCGCTCGATTTCATGAAGACGCCGCGGCGGGCCGGCCGGCTTCGTGGGATTACGCGTGGTACTTCGCCTGCATGACCAACGGTTTGTCGATCCACCCTGCCGCTAATCTCGTGTCCAACATCGGCTACGGTCCGATGGCGTCGCACACGCGCGAGGCCAGCCCGCTCGCGGATCGTCTAGTCGAACCGCTCGAACAGAACCTGCGTCACCCCGACTCGATCGTGCGCGATCGACACGCGGACATGGATACCTTTGATCGGCGGTTTCCGGGCGCGCTGCTCAAGCATCAGCGGTCCTTGCGCCATCAGCTCGGACGGCCGGCGAGATGGGCGCTGCGAATGATGCGACGCGGGTTCGCGAGCCAGCGGGTGGATCCCTGAGACCAGTCGCGCGTCCGGCCAGCGGCACCCCGATCGATCGAATTGTGCTCGGGCTGCTGTCGGCGCTCCTTATCAGCCTGGCGGCCGCACGGCGCGACTTTCTCGGCGACGGTGTTCGGCATCTCCCCGCGGTCCTCGCGCCGCATCCCTCTTTCGGCGAACCCCGCTGGTTGCTCTTCCCACCGCTCGCGTGGATGTGGGTGCGGCTGGTCTCAGGCTTCACCTCGCTGAGCGGGCCATGGATCGCCATTCAGGCCATGCTCTGGATGTGTGTTGCATCGGGCATCGTGTTTTTGTCGGGTATTCGGACGTGGTTGTCGATTGACGGCCACGACGCGCGCACACGCGCATCGGCGTTGCTGCTGGCCGGAAGCTCGGCGCCGGTCCTCATTCTCTTCTCCGATTTCGCCGAACCTCAGGTGGCCGCCGCGATGGTCGCGCTCGGGCTGACGTACGCGCGGGCCGGTCGCGACGATCCCCGCTTGGCGCAGCGAGGCGCAGTCGTCGCGATCGGCGTGATTGCCGCCGCGACGTTGATCTACCAGGGCGCCATCCTGGCGCTCGGCATGGTGCCGCTCGTGGTGTCGTCGAAGACGCTGCCCGCACGGCGCGTGGCTGCCATGATCGCGGTGTGCGTCGTGGGCGTCTTCGTCGTGTTGATTGGGGCGCAGGTGGCCGCTGGCGCGACGCCCGGGCAGGCATTCGCGGCCGCTGTCCGCGGCGAACGCAATCCGCTGACGCGGTCGCTCATGGCGCGACCGTCGGCGGGGAAGTATCTCGTCGCCAGCGTTGCCGGACCGCCGCAAGGAATCGTCGGGCTCGAGAACTACAGCGGAATTCCCGCCCTTGTGTCAGCGCTGGGCAGCGACGACGAACGCGCGGCGCGACAGGCGATTCTCAACGGCTCGCGCCTGCTCCTCGGATGTCTGGTCGTTGCAGTCCTCGTGGTGACAGGTCTTCGCACCGCCAGCTGGCGCGTCCTTGGAGCGCTGTCGGTCTTATTGATCCTGCCAGTTCTTCGAAATCAGCAGTACGGCTACCCGAAGTTCTTCATCCTCTGGGCAATTCCCGTCGCCCTCCTTGCCGCGCGATGTCGCCTGCGGACGATCGTGGCAGCGGGGGGAGCCGTGCTGATGGCGAACACCTGGCTGGTGGCCCACGATGTCCGTCGCGGCCGCGAGCTGTTCGCGGCCCTTCAGGCGGATTACGCTCGCGCCACTCCGGCGACCTGCTGGTTTACGAGCGGGTGGTCGCCGCCGCTCTCCTACCTCTGGCCCGGGACTACGGTTCCGGTCATCGGAATCCTGGCGACCGGCAGCGATCCCGCCACTCAGGCGTCGGCGCTGACGGCGGCGATGCAGCGGTGTTTCTGCGAGTCGACTGCGGTCTGGACGGACACGTCATCGCGCGACGCGGATGTGGTCGCGTCGCTCGCGCGTCATTTTGACTACAAGGCGATCGATCTGAGATCTGTGCTTGCCGATCGATCGGAGCTCGACGAACTCGGGATCCCGGGCGCCTACAGCTACTCCGAACCGGCTCGCAATCGAGTCTGCCGGTCCGTGGCGGAGCGCTAACAGGCCGCCGTGAAAGTGTCCGTGATAATCGGCGGCTGAATCAGTTCCTGGGCGAGCGCGGATTCGACGATTTCACTGGCCGCCGCATAGCCCGCACCAGGCTGGAATCGCAACGACGGGCGGGCGTCGTTACACTGTCGTCATGGACTCGTCCGCGAAGACCGCGCTCGTCTATCTTTGGGCGCCGTTCGCCAACTTGCTCTGGTATGTCGAAACCGTTGTCATGGGGACGATCTCGCTGCTGGTGTGGCCGTTCGATCACAGCGGCGAGATGCAACACGCGTGCGCGCGCTGGTGGTGCCGAATGGTGGCCGTCACGATTGGCGCACGGATTCACGTGAACGGCGTCGAACAAGTGGAGGCCGGTCGCAGCTACGTCTACGTCGCCAATCATTCGAGCCTGATCGATACGCCCGCGCTGTTTGCGTACTTGCCCTACCAGTTCAAGATCATGGCCAAGCGGCCGCTCTTCTACGTGCCGTTCATGGGATGGCACCTGTGGAGTTCTGGCAACTTTCCCATCGATCGCGGTGACGCCCGCAAGACAGCGAAGAGCCTGAAGTTGGTCATCGACGGCGTGCGCGATGGCAAATCGCTGATGGTGTTTCCCGAGGGCACGCGCACGCCAGACGGCCGTCTTCAGGCGTTCAAACATGGCGCCTTCAAGATTGCGGTGCGTGCCAGAGTGCCCATTGTCCCGGTGGCCATTCGCGGTACCTTCGAACTCCTGCCCAAATCGAGCCTGGCGCCGCATCCAGGGCGCGTCGATGTGTTCATCTGCGCACCGATCGACACCTCGGAATGCCGCGAGCGCGACCTGCAGGGGTTGGTAGACGCGGCGCGGAGCGCGATCGCGGCGAAACTGGCGACTGGTACGGCACCAGCGCAACTACCTCAATGACAGGAAGGTGAAATGAACCTCGCAGGAGGGTAACACCGCGGGTTGACCGACGTATTGGGATGACATCCGCCGCATTCCCACGACCCGTGGCCGTGTCCTACTTGAAACATTTCGTGTGTCGTTCTTGACACACCGACGGAGTACTGGCAGGATAGTCGCCACTCCCCACAGTTCGCCGCTCTACCCGGCCGCCGTCCCTCGGGTCCTGCACATGTAACCGAGAGGGCGAAGCTGTCCGCGCGGCGCGCTCTGATCGGATCTCGAATCCCGGATAACGGGATCCCGGACCGGATCCCGGATCCCGGGCAACGGATCCCGACCAACGATCACCAAACACGTCATGCATCACCCAAAGACCGTCGGCCGACCGGACCTGACGCTGCCGCCGGATCTGATTGGCACGACCGCGGCTGTTCAGCGAGCTGCGGACGTGGTGCGACAGGCCGCCCAGTCTGCGGAAAGCGTCCTCATCGTCGCGGAGCCCGGTTTCTCTCCGGAGCGGATTGCCCGCGCGATCCACGAGGCCGGATCGCGAGCCTCGGATCCCTTTCTGAAGATTGATTGCGCCGATCCTCGAGTCGCCGTCGTCCGTCAGCTGTTTGGATCCGATCGGACGCCGCGCGCCGATTACGAGACGGCGATCGCCGGGAGCGCGCTGGCTGAAGTCGGGAAGGGCACCATTTTTCTTGCCGACGTCGGTGAGATGCCGACCGCCGCGCAGCTGCGGCTGTCGCGGCTGATCCGGGACGGCGAGATGCGCGTGCGACGGTCGACTGTGCCGAGTCGATTCCGCCTCATCGCAGCGGCCACGCTGGCGCTCGAGGCCGATGTCCACCAGCATCGCTTCCGGCCGGAGCTGTTTCGACGGCTCCAGCAGTTGCGAGTGGATGTCCCACCGTTGCGCGATCGACCGGGAGATCTCCCGAGTGTCATCGAGGCGGTGTTCGACGAGACGTGTCAGCGTCGTAACCTCCGCTGCGCCCTGAGCCCGGCGGCGCGAACGGCGCTCTCCGCGCTGCGATGGGCGGGCAACCTCGCCGAGCTGCGGGCCTCGCTCGAGCGCCTGATCGAGCGGTGCGCGGGCGGCCTGATTCGTCAGGAAGATGTGCTTGCGGATCTGCAGCAGCTCGAAACGCGCCCGCGGACGAGCCGCACCACGCTGGCGAGCCTCCGCGAGGCCCGCCAGACGTTCGAGCGAGACTACATCGCGAGCGTTCTCGATGCGCATGGCTGGCGCATGACCGATGCGGCGCGTGTGCTCGGCATCGAGCGCGCGAATCTGTATCGGAAAACGCGTCAGCTCGGCATCACCCGGCTCAAGCCTCGCACATCATGATCGGTCGCATCGTCCGTCCATGCGTTATCGCCGCCGCTCTGTGCTACGGCGTCGTCGCCGGCGGTCTGGCACAGGCCCAGACGCCGCCTCCGCCCGAGCCGGTCGAGTCGATGCCGTTCCACGCCGGCCCGTTCGGATTGCAGCCATCTCTGTCGATCACGAACGTCGGCAGCGACTCGAATGTGTTCAACGTTGCGGATGATCCGCAGGACGACTTCACCGCGACGATCGTTCCCCGGATCGTCGCTCGCCTTCGCGCCGGCCGGCTGACGTTTTCGTATGGCGCCGCCAGCGACATTGTCTATTACCGAACGTTCACCGATGAAGGATCGGTCAACGGGACGATCGATCCCAGGGTTGACGCGAATCTCGGGCGACTGCAACCGTATGTCTCGGCGGGCTGGGTTTCAACCAAAGAGCGGCTGAACGCGGAAATCGACGTGCGCGCGCCGCGGACGCAACACTCGGTCGCAGCCGGCGCACGCCTGCTGATGGGTTCGCAGACGTCGGTGATCGTCAACGCACGCCGATCCGATCTCCAGTTCGACGAGGGCAGCGAGTTTCGCGGCGCCGACCTCGCGCACAACCTCAATTCGCGAACCGACAGCCTCGAGTCCGGGGTGCAGATGGCGCTGACTGCGCTGACCACGCTCAATCTGACCACCACCGTCCAACGCGACCGGTTCGATTCGGAGCCATCGCGCAACGCCGATTCGTGGCGGGTGACGCCGTCGCTTCAGTTCGATCCGACGGCGCTCATCCGCGGTACGGTGGCGATCGGCTACCGTCATTTCGATGCGCTCGATCCGCAGGTCCCCGACTACAGTGGCGTGGTCGCCCAGGTTCTGGCGGGTTACACGCTGCTCGAACGGACGAAGTTCGATCTGGATCTCACGCGGGACGTGCAGTATTCATACGAGGATCTCGAGCCGTATTACCTCACCAACGGCGGCCGGGTGACGGTGACGCACCGTCTCGTGGGACCCTTCGAAATCCAGGGGACGCTGGGCCGACAGTCGCTCGCGTATCGCAACACGATTGCGGCGAACAGCACCCGGACCGACACGGTCGACACCTACGGCGCGGGTGTGGGCTACTGGCTGCGGCCGCTTCTTCGCGTCGGCTTCAATTGGGAACAGACGCGGCGGCTCAGCGCGATCAGTGACCGACGCTACGACAGACGGCGATTGTTTGCGTCACTCGCCTATGGATCCTGACCAATGACGATCCTTCTATCCATCCTTCTGCTGATGCAGGCGCCGGCCACGACGGGTCCGGCGGAGTACGTGGTTGGCCCCCAGGATCGGCTGTCGATTACCGTGTTCGACGAGCCGACGCTGACCAGGACGGTGACGGTCGACAGCGATGGCACGTTCGATTTCCCGCTCGTCGGCCGGGTGACTGCCGGCGGATTGTCGGTGCGGCAAATCACTGCAGATCTGAAGAAGCGCCTGGGACCGCCGAACGGATTCCTCGTGAACCCGCAGGTGACCATCGACGTCGAGACCTATCGAAGCCAGGTCGTCTACATCAATGGACAGGTGCGCGTGCCCGGCGCCGTCCCGTTGAAAGGCGCGATGACGATCATGGACGTGCTGGCGCAGGCTGGCTCTCCAACGCCGGATGCCGGACCGATGATTGAAATCTATCGAAAGCCTGCCGGCCAGCCGTCGCAAGGTCCAATGGATCCGGCGAAAGCTCCCGCACCTGAACGTGTCCGCATGGACGATCTGCGGAATGGCCGCGCGCAGCAGATCATCCTGCGCGACGGCGACACGGTCAACGTGCCGAAGGCGCAGACGTTCATCGTGAACGGGTTCGTTCGAACTCCGAATACCTACGTGCTCGAAGGGGACGTGACCGTGCAGAAAGCCATCGCGATGGCCGGCGGCGTGACCGAGCGCGGCGCTCTGAGCCGGGCGAAAATCCAGCGGATGGTCGACGGAAAACTGGTCGAGATAAAGCCGCAAATGACCGACTTGGTCCAGCCGAACGACACGATCGTCGTGCCACAACGGTTTTTCTGATCTCAACCGAGGGGCTCGCGCGCTCGCTCGCACCGCTGTTTCCTTTTTCCTTGTAAATGCGTGTTCTCCACGTGGCGAGCGGCCGCCTCTACGGCGGGATCGAGCGGATGCTCACGACGTTGGCGGAGTGCGGGAACAGCGGCGTCGAGTTTGCGATTGCCTCGGAAGGGCGATTGCTGTCGGAACTTCGTGAACGCGGGGCGCCGGTGCACTTTCTCGGGTCTGTACGTCTTCGGAACCCTTCGTCAATCCTGCGGGGCCGCCATCAGCTGGCTTCGATTCTTCACGTCAGTCCGCCGACCAGCGTGATTTGTCACGCTCCGTGGCCGCATGCGTTGTTTGCGGGGGTCGCTCGAAGCCGGGGTGTGCCGACCGTGTTGTGGCAGCACGATCGAGCGACCGGCGCTCCGCTCGTGGAGCGTGCGTGTCGTGCGGCCGGTGCGGAGCTCGTGATCTGCAACAGCAACTGGACGGCGAGAACCGCCGCGGTCCTGCAGCCCGACGCACCCTGCCGCACCATTTATTGCCCGGTCACGTCGAGTCCGGTGGCCGACTACGAGCGCGCGCGAACGCGCGAAGCGCTTGGCGCCGCGCCGGATCAGGTGGTCGTGCTCGCCGCGAGCCGCCTCGAGCCGTGGAAGGGACACCTGGAATTGATTCGCGCGCTCGCCAGCCTGGTTTCCCGGCCGTGGCTTCTGTGGATTGCGGGCGGCGCTCAGCGGCCGCACGAACGGGCGTACCTGGGTGGCATTGAAGCGGAGGTTCGGCGTCTTGGCCTGGAGTCTCGCGTGAAGTGCCTGGGTGAGCGGCGTGACGTGCGCAGTCTCCTCGCCGGGGCTGACCTCCTGGCGCAGGCGAACATCGAGCCGGAGCCGTTCGGCGTGATCTTCGCCGAGGCGCTGCTCGCCGGCGTGCCCGTGGTGACCACGAACATGGGCGGCGCTCCAGAGATTGTGGCACCGTCATGCGGCAGACTGGTGCCTCCCGCCGACCAGGATGCGCTGCGTGCAGCGCTCGATGAGCTCATCGCGGATGGCCGGCTTCGCCGAGCCCTTGGTGCGTCTGGCCCGGCGCACGCGGCGTCCCGTTGCGACCCGTTGGTTGTGCTGCCGCAGATCGATCGAGCGCTGTCGTCGATTGGAGTCACGACCGCGGCATGACTCAGGCGCGCGATCTTCTGCTGGAGGCGCGAGCACGACAGAGTCTTGGCCAGAGCGCCGACGCGATATACGAGGCGGCAGTTTCCGCGCTTCGCCGTCGAGGCGTGCGCGGCACTGCGATCGATGTCGGGTGCGGCGCCGGTCGTCTTTACTCGTGGCTGGCCGGCGTGTGTGACGCCTACATCGGCGTCGATGCGGTGCGATATGACGGATTCCCGGCGGCTGCGTCCTTCGTCCAGGCCGATTTGAATCACCACGGCATCCCGGTGCCGGCAGGCTCGGCCGACGTAGCGATTTCGCTCGAGACGATCGAACACCTGGAGAACCCGCGCGCGTTCTGTCGCGAGCTCGTACGGATCGCGAAGCCAGACGGCTGGATTCTCGTGACCACTCCGAATCAGCGCAGTCTCGTCAGCCTCGGCGCGTTGTTGACGAAGGAGCACTTTGCAGCGTTCCGGGACAACAACTATCCCGCACATCAGACCGCGTTGCTCGATACCGACCTTCTGAGGATGGCCCGCGAGAACAATCTCGAGGACGCGGCGATCGAATTCACCCGATCGGGGCGGATGCCGTTTACTGCGGCACATTACCCGCGCGCGTTCTCCGCCGTGTTCCCGCGAGCGCTGTCCGATCACGTGCTGCTCGTCGCCAGGAAGCCTGCACCGACGCCGGCGAACGAGCGGGCGAGTGAGCCCGCGCGAGCGGAGTGGGGCATCGGGGCCCCCGCGAGCGAGCGTGTCGGGGAGTCCGAGGGGCAAAGCCCCTCGGAGTGATGAGATGCGGGTCAGCTGCCTGAGCGTGTCGGATCAGATGGGTGGCTCCGAGGTTGCGCTCGTTGGGATGATTTCCGCCGTCCGACGGCTTCGTCCCGACTGGACATTCCAGGTTGTTCTTCCGGGCGACGGACCTTTGGGCCGCCGCCTCCAGGACATCGGCGCCGTCACGTCTGTCGTCGGCATGCCTGCTCCGCTCGCACGTCTTGGCGAGTGGGGCGCTGTCAGCGATGGATGGAGCGCGGGCGCACAGCTTGCGCTCGGTCTTCGACTCTGCGAAACCGCAGCGGCGCTGCCAGGTTACGAGTCGCGGCTTCGCCACGCGATATCAGTGTTTCAGCCCGATCTGATTCACACCAATGGATTCAAGGCGCACGTGCTCGGTGCGCGACTGAAAGGCCGACGTCAGGCGCTGGTCTGGCATCTGCACGAGTACGTGTCGCGTCGCAGGGTGTCGCGGTGGCTTCTGCGGCGTTACATGACGCGATGTGACGGCGTGATCGCGAACTCGGAGAGCGTCGCTGCCAACGCGCGATCGAGCTTCCTGTCGATGTCGCCGCTCCATGTCGTGACGAACAGCATCGACCTCGACGTGTTTCACCCCAACGGCGCGCGGCTGGACCTCGACGCCCTTTCGGGCCTGCCGCCCGCGCCGTCCGACGTTGTTCGTGTCGGACTGATTGCGACCTTCGGGCGATGGAAGGGGCACGATCTCTTTCTCGATGCGATCCAGCGTGCGGCGTCGTCGCGACCCATTCGTGGCTACGTCATCGGTGGGCCCGTGTACGACACGTTGAACAGCCAGTACACCCGGAGTGATTTGCAGGCGATGATCGCCGCGCGGCAGCTGGACAATCATGTCGGGTTGACGGGATTCGTCGAGGCGGCGCCGGCCATGCGGTCGCTCGATATCGTCGTGCATGCGAGCACGGAGCCCGAGCCCTTCGGCCTCGTCATCGCCGAAGCGATGGCATGCAGTCGCGCGGTCATCACGACCGGTGATGGCGGTGCAGCGGAGCTCGTCGAGCGGGGCCACGATGCGCTGATTGCGCCGGCGGGCGACAGGGCCACGCTCGCCGAGGCGATTGCCACGCTTGCCGGCAGTCCTGCGCTCCGCGCGTCGATGGGCGAACGTGCGCGGCTCGCGGCGGTGAGCCGGTTTGCGCCGGAAAAGATGGCGGCCGACGTCGTCCGGGTGTTTGAAAGCACCGGACTCGAGCCGGCGTTTGCGCGAAGCGCATGAAGGCCGCGGCACTCCTTCCCAACAGCGCAGCGCAGCCGCACTCGGCCGCGACCACGACCGCTGCGCGATGGGGATTCGCCGAATTCTTTGTCGTCAGTCAGACGTTGATCCCGGCGCTGCTCTACTTGCCGGGCACGCAGCCATTCCGACTTTACATCCGCGTCGCCTCATTCGCGATTTCCTTTGCGACGCTCGGATGGTGGGCGGTCGCGGTCGCGAAAACGTCGCGTCCACACCGAGTGCAGCCGTGGATATTCGCGGCCCTCGCATATCTGGTCGTGATGTTCTTCCACCCGTTGACGGTGTCGACGTTTGCCGGTCTCGCCCAGTTCGTCTTGTATCTCTCGGTGATGGCGCCGATTTTTTGGGCCGGCTCGTTCGTGCGGACACCGGAGCGTCTATCCCGGCTGATGGCGCTCTTCCTGATTTGCAATGGCATCAACGCGATCGTCGGGGTCCTGCAGGTGTACGACCCGGCTCGCTGGATGCCGCCGGAGATGTCGCGCGTCATGAGCGAGACGGTCTACGGACTGGGTACCGTCACCTATCGCGGTCCGGACGGGCGACTGATTGTTCGCCCGCCCGGGCTCTTTGACACGCCGGGCGCCGTCGCTGGTCCGGGGATGTACGCGGCGCTGCTCGGACTCGTGTTCGCGACGAGCGCGGTCGCATTCTGGAAGCGACTGGCGGCTCTCGCTGCCTCCTTCGCCGGGATTGCCGCCATCTATCTCAGTCAGGTTCGCGTCTCGCTGATCGTCGCGGTCCTCATGCTAGCGGCCTATGCCTCCCTGCTCACGATGCAAGAGCGAAAGGCCCGGGCGACGCTGTTTGCCGGTATCGCTGCCGCGATCGTGGTCTCCACGTTTGTTTTCGCGCTGACGCTCGGAGGCCAAAGCATCGCCGAGCGGACCTTCACGTTGTTCGCGCAGGATCCATTGACGCTCTACGCCGACTCGCGTGGTGGACAGCTGACCTACACATTCGGTGAGCTGCTGCAGACCTATCCAATGGGAGCCGGTCTGGGACGCTGGGGCATGATTGCGGTGTATTTTGCCAGCGCCGCCCCGCCGGACGTGCAACCGCTGTGGGTGGAGATTCAGGTCGCCGGCTGGGCGATTGACGGGGGCATCGCCTTCCTGGTGCTGTCTCTCGCAGCCATTGCAGTGACGCTGGTCACCGAACTCCAGGTCGCGCGACGCCATCCTGATGCCCGCGTTCGCGCCTGTGCCGCCGTGGTGCTGGCGGCCAATCTGGGAACCGCCGCCCTGGTGTTCACGTTCACCCCCTTCGTGACGCAGATCGGGTTGCAGTTCTGGTTCCTGGCGGGCGCGCTTCACGGGGTCGCCGCGACGCGGCAGGCCAGTCGTTCATGAGCGCCTGGCTGCTTGCATCAGGTGACTTCGTTCCCGTTGGCGGGATGGATACGGCCAATCACGCATTCGCGTCCTACCTTGCCCGGCGTAACGGCGCCGACGTTCATCTCGTCGCGCATCGAGTCGCTCCGGAACTTGCGTCGCATCGGGGCGTCCACGTGCACCACGTACCACGTCCGCTGGGCGTCCACAGCTTTGGCGAACCGCTTTTGACCACCGTCGCGACGAGACGCTCGCGCGAAGTTCTTCGATCGGGCGGTCACGTGATGGCCAACGGCGGCAATGTGAACGCCGGCGATGTCACCTGGACGCACTACGTGCATGCCGCCTACACACCGTCAGCGGCGGGCGTGCTGAACGCGACGCTGGTTGCCGCCCGGCACAGGAAGTATGTGGCGGCTGAGCGTCGTGCCCTGACCCAGGCCCGACTCGTCATCTGCAACAGCGACCGGACCGTGCACGACGTCATCAACCACATCGGCGTCGATCGGGCGCGCGTGCGGCGCATCTATTACGGGATCGATGCCGTCCGATTTCACGATCGAACAGATCCACGAGCCGCGAAGTCTCGGCTTGGCTACGACCCGCAGATTCCGATCGTTCTGTTCGTTGGCGCTCTTGGCGATAGACGGAAGGGCTTCGATGTCGTGTTCGAAGCGTGGCAGAGCGTCTGCCGCCGACCGGATTGGGATGCGCATCTGCTTGTTGTTGGAAGTGGCGCCGAGCTTCGGAACTGGCGTATTCGAGCGTCGACCATCGGTCCATCCGGCCGGCTCACGTTTCTCGGCTATCGCACAGATGTCGCCGAGTTGATGCAGGCGGCTGATCTGCTCGTCCATCCCGCGCGATACGAGGCCTACGGGCTCGCCGTGCACGAGGCGTTGTGCTCGGGTTTGCCGGCGATCGTCTCGGCCGGCGCGGGCATTGCCGAACGAATGCCGGAGACGTTGTCGAGCCTTCTCGTTCACGACGTGGACAGCCCCGACGAACTCGCGACGCGGCTCAGTTGCTGGCGGGAAGGCGCCGCCGAGTTCCGCGAGGCCGCTCGCGCCGCAGGCGCGATGCTCCGGATGCGAAGCTGGGACGACATGTCGCGCGAAATTGCCGGCGCGGCCGAATCGTGACGCACGCCGGCTTTGCCGACGTCGTCGCTTGCTGGGTGTGCGACGGCCGCACGCTCAGACGCGAGCACGATGCGATTCTCGATCTTGATGTCTATCGCGACCAGCACCCTGAGCTGGCGGCCTATTCAGGTGAGGTCGTCTGGTTCCGAAAGTGCGCCGCATGTGGTTTCACTCAACCCGAGCGGCTGCCTTCTCTTCCCGGCTTCTTCGATCGGTTGTACGACCAGCTCTGGTCGCCCGAATGGGTTCGTCAGGAATTCGAGAGCGACTACAAGGACATGATCTTTCGAGTCATTCTCGGTGGCCTCGACCGTCGAACGCCGACGAAGGGGCGACTGCTCGACGTTGGCGCGCACGCCGGACGATTCATTCATCTGGCGCAACAGACGGGATGGAACCCGGAAGGCATCGAATTGAACCCGCGGACCGCGAGTTTTGCCGCCGCCCGCACCGGCCTGCCGGTGCACTCGGTCAACGTCACGGAGATGCCGCTCGCCGAACGGGCGTACGGCGCAATCACGTTGATTGATGTGCTCGAGCACGTTCCCGATCCGGTTGCGCTGCTTTCAGCCGCCACCGCAGCGCTCGAGCCAGGCGGTTGGATCGTCGTCAAAGTGCCGTCAGGTCCCGCGCAACGGCAGAAAGAACGGGCCCGTGCACTTCTCCGTCGAGGCTATCGCCCGAGGCTTGCGGACAATCTCGTCCACGTCAACCACTTCTCACCAAACGCTCTACGGGCGTCGTTGCGGCGCGCGGGCCTGACGACGATCACGGTGGACATTGCGCCGCCGGAGCTACCCCCGGCGCAGAGCCTTCGGACGACTGCGTCGAATCTGCTGCGGCGATCTCTCTATGCCTGCGGCCGGATGATTCCCGGCGGCTTGAACACACCGCTCGCGTTGAACCTTCTCGCATTCGGCCGGAGGCCCGCGTGATCGACTCCGGCACTCGCGACCCGGCTGCGCTGACGGCAGTCATTCCGACGTTCAACAACGAGGCGATTCTTGCTCGCACGCTGGAGAGCTGGCGCACGCATGCTGGCTCGATCGACGTCGAGCTCCTGGTGGTCGAAGATGGCTGCCGCGACGGGACGACGGCATTGCTCGAGCGGTCGGCGGAGATGCACTGGGGCCGCGCCAGGTTCCGGTCGATTCACATGGACGATGCGCACGAGCTGCGGTGCACGAATGCAGGGTTCCGCGCTGCAAGCGGAACGCTGCTGGCGGCATGGCAGGACGACATGTTTCTTCAGTCCGGGTGGCTCGTCGCCGAAGTGATCGAAGTGTTCCAGCGGCACCGCGACGTTGGTCTTCTCGGCTTGAGCCGCGGCCTCGATATGTTTCCCGTCGACGATCCGATCGAGCAGTGGGAAGACCTGCTTGACTGGCGTCGGCTGCGAAGCACCATCGGGCCGTTTCCGTGGAACTGGGTGCGGCTGCAGGAGGTTGACAGCACGATCCGGCCGTGGGTGATCAGGCGGGAGTGTCTCGAGAGAGTGGGTTTGCTGGATGAAGCGTTCGTCCCGACCGAATGGGACGAGGCCGACCTGGCGTTTCGTGTGCGCGCCGCCGGCTGGAAGGTCGCGACCTGCGGTTACGAGCGGCTGGGTGGCTATTACCACGTGGGGAGCAGCACGCTTGGAACGCTTTCGGATGGTTACAAGGCGCGGGTCTTACGGAACGGACGGCTCTTTCATGAACGGTGGGATTCGGAGATCCGCCGCACCCACGCGCGAAGTCGATCGACCTGGGCGCGGCCGATGACGTTCGAGGGCTGGGCTCACACGGGAATGCAGGCATTGCGTGCCGTGCCGAGACGCCTTGTCGAGTGCCGCGGATGAGAAGCGAGTGAGAAACCCGACGCTCTCAGTTGCGCAACGGGCCTACGCCGTCGGTTTACGTGCGCGATACGGCCGGACGGGCATGCCCTGGCGCATTCACGACGTCATTGTTCGAATCGATCCGCAGGTGCGACACCTGGTGCCGCACTATTCAGAACCCAATCTGTTTCGATTTATCCAACAGCAGGTCGCGCCAGGCGAAGTCGTGCTGGACGTCGGGTCCTTCCTCGGGATCTATGCCGTTCTCGAGGCTCGCGGTGCCGGACCAGGCGGACAAGTCATTGCGCTGGAGCCGACCGCGTGGAGCGCATCGATCGCACGGCGACACATCGCCTTCAATGCTGACGGAGCGGCACCGGTCACCGTGATCGAGGCGGCGGCGGGAGACTCGCCTGGGCGGGCAGACTTCTACGAGTACGACGAGCCATACGTCAACTCGCTGGCCGCCGCGGTCGACGTGTCCGGAGGCGCGACGAAGCGCTCCGTCGAGGTCACGACCATCGATCACGTCTGCGATGGCTTTAGCATCGTGCCAACATTCGTTCGCATGGACGTACAAGGCGCGGAGTTTCACGCTCTGCGCGGTGCGCGGAATACGATTCGGCGCGCGGGCTCGCGGCTGAGAATCATTGCCGAAATGCATCCCCAGTGCTGGCCATCGTTCGGAGTTGACGACGCGTCGGCGCGCGACACGATCGCGTCCCTTGGCCTCGTGGCCGAACCGCTCGAGTCCGGCGCGGCGCTCTTTGCTCGCGACAGCCACGTCGTGCTCAGGCCGGGCAGATGAAGGTCGTGGTCGCGCAGGATGCGCTTCATGCCGAGGGAGGCGTCGAATCGTATCTGGCTGCCATCATCCCGGCCCTGCGACGCCGGGGGCACTCGATCGCGCTGCTGTTCGTACGTCGGGGCGGGGGAGTGCCGCTGGTTGGGGCGATAGACGGACCGGCGGTCGGCGTTGATACGCAGCACCTCGACTGGGCGATTGCCGAGCTGCGCGCGTGGGGCCCGGACGTCTGCTTCTCGAACAACATGGCGCCGCTCGATATCGAAAGACGCGCGCTGACGGAATGGCCGGTCGTGAAATTCATGCACGGTTACTTCGGCACCTGCGTGAGCGCGTTGAAGACGCACGAATTCCCATCGGGTGTCGCGTGCCATCGCACCCTCGGCCCTGCGTGCCTCGCGCTCTATGGGCCCCGGCATTGTGGTGTGCTGACCCCAGCGGCGCTCGTCAACGGCTACCGCTGGGCGCGCGCACAGCAGCGATTGCTTCCGCGGTACGCCGCCATCATCGTCGCCAGCGAGCACATGAGAGAAGAATATGTGCGTCATGGGGCTCCGGGTGAGCGGCTCGTCATGGCTCCTCTGTTTCCTTCACTCCCGGTGCAGTCACCAGCCGAGCCCACGCCGAAGGACTCGGTCCTGTTCCTCGGCCGGATGACGAGCCTGAAGGGAGGCGACGTTCTCATCAGGGCCGTGAGTCGCGCTGCGTCGGATCTGCGGCGTCCGGTTCGGCTCGTGATGGGCGGCGACGGACCGCAACGGGCCGCGTGGAAGCGCCTGGCGACCGAGCTGCGCGTCGACACGGAGTTTCCTGGATGGCTCGACGAGAGTCAGCGCATTCACGCATTGAGCAATGCGTCCGTGCTGGCTGTGCCGAGTATCTGGCCGGAACCCTTCGGTCTTGTTGGTCTGGAGGCCGCCGCGAGAGGTGTTCCTGCCGTGGCATTCGATACCGGCGGAATCCGCCAATGGCTCCGACACGACGTCAGCGGCCTGCTCGTTCCTCCCGGAGAAAGCTACCGTGGGATGGGCCGGGCGCTGGCAACGGTGCTCGACAAGCCACCGCTCCGTGATCGCCTGAGCGGCGGCGCGATCGCCGCGGCGCGCGAGATGTCGCTCGACGCTCACACCGCCGCGCTCGAAGCCGCTCTGCTTCACGCATCGGGTCAGGATCGCACCTCACTTTCGCAGGTGGGTGTGTAGAAGTGGTTTCAAGACTGGTATGACAGCCGAACGAGCGCCGCGAGTGAGCCTCGCGAACGGAGCGAGCGTGGCGCAGCAGCGAGCGAGAGAGCGAGTAGGGGAGTTCGAGGGGCGAAGCCCCTCGGAGTTGACATGAGCGTTAGCTGGCATATCGTTACCCCCGAGCTGCCACCCGACTGCGGCGGCGTTGGCGACTACACGGCGCAAGTCGCCGAGACTCTGGCCGGAAACGGCGATCGCGTTACCGTCTACTGCCCGCCTCCGGTGCGTTGGTGTCCTGGCAAGGGTCTCGACGTCGTTACGCTCGGCGATCGGTTTGGCCCCCGGGCCCTGTTCGAGCTGTCTGCGCGAATCGAGCGCAACCGAAACTCGCGCCTTCTGGTCCAGTACGTCCCCGCGGTCTTCGGCCGCCGTGGGACGAATGTCGCTTTCTGCCGATGGCTGCTCTCGAGGCATCGCGCCGGCCATGACGTCGCCGTGATGTTTCACGAGCCTTACCTGTACCTGCGCTGGCGTCCCGATCACATTGTCACGGCGTTCACTCAAAGGGCGATGGCAGCAATCCTGCTCGACGCCGCGAATCATCTCTATCTCTCGACCGACACGTGGCGCCGTTATCTCGCGCGCCTCCGGCCAGGAGCGGTGCAGGACGCGGTGACGCTGCCGATTCCGTCTGCCATCCCCTGCGTCGACGCGATGCACGCCGTAAACGCGACGAGGAACGCCTCGATCGGAAACGAAAAATTCCTGGTTGGGCACTTTGGCTCATACGGCGGTCACATCGCGCCGATCCTTGGTCGCGCCCTGAAAGATCTGCTCGCCTCAGACGATCGTGTGGCCGTGCTCTGCACCGGCGCGGGGAGCGACCGTTTTGTGAAACACTTCGCCGCCGACCATCCGGCGCTCCGCAACCGGGTGTCTGCCGTCGGGCGCGCTTCGGCGCACGACATCTCCGTCCAGCTCCAGGCCTGCGACGTCCTGCTGCAGCCGTATCCGGACGGTGTGACGACGCGACGGACATCGGTCATGGCGGGTCTCGCCAACGGGCGGGTAGTCGTGACCAGCGATGGCAAGCTCACCGAGGACGTGTGGCGGACGACGCAGTGTGTCGCGCTGACGCCGGCATCTGACGCTGCGGCTCTCGCGCACACGACTCGCGAGCTGCTCGACGACGCACCAGCGCGTGCTCTGTTGCAGTCCCGCGCCGCGGCAACTTATGCGTCGTGCTTCGCCCTTCAACACACCATCGACGCGCTGCGAGCCGAGCGCCTGCAAGCATCCTCCATCTGAGCCAGCTGGCACGTCATCCCAATGTCTCAGAGTTCGCCAAAGCTCACGGTCGGCATCACCACGCGAAATCGGCCCGTCTCCCTCCGAAGGTGCGTGGAATCGCTGAGCCACCTCGCTCACCTCGCGCCCGAAGTGCTGGTGTTCGACGACGCCTCCGAGCCGACCGCCGCGGAGTCGCTCACCGTCGATCATCCTCGAGCGCGCATTATCCGGAACGATCGCGGCCCCGGCAACATCGTCGGGAGGAACACGCTGGTGCGCGAGGCGTCTGGCGAACTGGTGCTGCTGCTCGATGACGATGCGGCGCTGCTCGATAGCGCGGGCGTGGAGCGCGCCATGGCGATCCTGGAAGGCGACCCGCAGGTCGCTGCCGTTGCGTTTGCGCAGGCCAATCTCGACGGGACGGCGTGGCCCGAGCCCATGCAACCAGGTCAGGGGCAATCGCCGCGCTACGTCGCCGCGTTCATCGGTTTCGCGCATTTGATCGACCGTCGTGTATTCCTGGAGCTTGGTGGCTACCGTGAAAGCTTCGTCTTCTACGGCGAAGAGAAGGAGTACTGTCTGCGCCTGCTGGAGCGCGGGTACCGTGTCGTCTACCTTCCTGACGCGCTCGTCGTTCACGCGCAGGACGCCGCGGGCAGAACGCCGCAGCGTTATCTCAGGTACGTGACGCGCAACGACTGTCTTCATGCTCTCTACAACGAACCGCTCTGGCGCGCACTTTGGCTGGTGCCGGCGCGGCTGGTGCTGTACTTTCGGATGCGTTCGCGCTGGGGCATCGACGATCCTGAGGGCCTGAAGTGGATACTGTCGGAGATCACGGCGAACGCAGGGGCGGCGCTGCAGTCGCGCAAGCCGGTCTCTCGTCAGACGCTCGCCAGGTGGCGCGATCTCCGTGACGGCGACGCACCTTACCTGCCGAAGGTGGCGCTGGGCACATTGCCGGGACGGAGCGTCGACTGAAGCGGCTGCTGACGATCGGTCACTCCTACGTCGTGGCCCAGAATCGCCGGCTGGCGCACGAGATGGCCCTGGCGGG
>Ga0207701_10001811_pt1 | contig 22257 bp, 19 predicted proteins | sample KBSSwiSSwithPhiX_FD_184294 | JGI IMG/M metagenome (GOLD analysis project Ga0207701, IMG submission 184294) | Switchgrass rhizosphere bulk soil microbial communities from Kellogg Biological Station, Michigan, USA, with PhiX - S5 (SPAdes) (version 2) | ecosystem: Environmental > Terrestrial >... | reverse complement strand
GGCATCCTCTCCGAACTCAAGAAGCGGCAGCACTACGAAAAGCCGAGCGCCAAGCGGAAGCGCAAGATGATTCAGGCTCGCAAGAAAATGCTCCGCAAGCTTTCGGAGGAACGTCGGGCGACGCCGTAACCCCGGGAGACGGAGACGGCGCCGACTTCGAGTCGCTCGAGTTCGGCGTCGTCCTCCGGCTCGTATCCTCTCTGGCTCGAACGCCGCCCGGACGGGCGGCGGTTCTGTCTCTGGCGCCCGCCCTCGAGGAATCCCGCGTCGCCGCCCTCCTCGCCGAGACGGCGGAGGCCTCCGGGTTCCAGATCCGTCACGGACGCCTTCCCCTCGCGGGTCTCGACGAGATCGGCCCCGCGCTCGACGCGCTCGAAAGCGCCGGCGGCTCGGGAGCGCCGGAGGACTTTCGTCCGATCGTGCGCGCGGCACGCGCCTCGGAAGCGGTTCGACGCGCGCTCGTCAAAGCCGACGGCCCGATCCTCGCCGCTCACGGCGAGAGCCTCCCGTCCTTCATCGCTCTGCTGGGGCGCGCGGCGAAGCTCTTCGCCGAGGACGGAGGCCTCAAGGATGACGCGTCGCCGGAGCTCGCCGCGATCCGCTCGCGCCTGCGCCGGCGGCGAGGAGAGGTCTCGCGGCTTCTGGAGAAGCTCCTCGACACGCGGCGTGAGGCGCTCGGCGACGCCGTCGTCGTGCTCCGCAACGACCGCTACTGCCTTCCCGTTCTGGCGTCCTCGCGGGGACGCGTGCCGGGGATCGTGCACGACCGTTCGGGCTCGGGCCAGACGGTGTTCGTCGAGCCGATGGAGGTCATCGAGTCCAACAACGACCTGGCCCTGACCTCGGCCGAGGAGCGGCGCGAGGTCGATCGGCTGCTTTCCGAGTTCGGCCGCGAGGTCCTCGCGCAGGCCGAAGAGCTCGAAGCCGCCGTGCACGGGCTCGCGGCCCTCGACGCGCTCGAGGCCAAGGTCGCCTTCGGCGAGATGGGAGGAGGGCGGCTGCCGGAGATCTCGCAGGACGGCGTCTGGACGCTGCGCGCAGCGCGGCACCCTCTTCTTGACGCGAGGTACGAAGGACTGCGGCGCCGCGTGCTCGGGGAGACGCGCGAGGGCCGCGTCGCCGTGCCCCTGGACTTCGAGCTTCCGCCGGAAAAGCACCTGCTGGTGGTCTCGGGCCCCAACGCCGGCGGAAAGACCGTCGTCCTGAAGACGGCCGGCCTCTTCTCGCTGCTCACCCAGTGCGGCATCCCGATCCCGGCGGAGACCGGCACGTGTTTGCCGGTCTTTCGCGCGATTCGCACCGAGATCGGCGATGCCCAGGCGATCCTCTCGGACCGTTCGACCTTCTCGTCTTCGATGGAGACGCTCGCCGGGATCCTCGCCGGAGCCGGTCCCGGAACGCTCGCGTTGATCGACGAAGTCGGAGGAGCGACGGACCCGGAGGAGGGCAGCGCCCTCGCCGTGGCGTTTCTCGAGGCGTACCTCGAAAGCGGCGGCCGGGCTCTCGCGACCACGCACCTCTCCGGCGTCAAGACCTTCGCGGCCTCGCGCCCCGACGCGCTCTGCGCGGCGATGGAGTTCGACGAGGCGACCGGACGTCCGAACTACCGGCTCCACCCGGGCCTCGCCGGCCGAAGCCGCGCGCTTTCCGTCGCCCGCGAGCAGGGCATCCCCGAGGCCGTCCTGGAGCGTTCGAAGCAGATCCTCGGCGAGGCCTGGGAACGGCGCGAGCGCGCGGAAGACGACGCCGAGAAGGCCCTGGAGCGGCTGCGGCGCCTCGAGGCCGAGGTCGCGAGCGAGCGCGCCGCGGCCGCCCGCGAGGCCGAGAAGCTCGAGGCCGAGCGGAAGAAGCTCGCCGAGGAGAAGGCGACGATGCTCGCCGAGGGGCTCGCCGGGTTCGAGCGCGCGCGCCGGGAGCTCGCCCGCAAAGTCTCCGAAGAGCTCGATCTCGTTCGCCACGAGACCGCCCGGCTCGCGCAGGCCTCCGCGGCGCGCGTGGTCGAGGAAGCCGAGCGCTCGGCCGGGACCGAGCCGGTGATCGCCGAAGCCCGCGAGGCCGAGGAGCTCCGCTCGCGCGAGGTCGGAGTCGGCGAGCAGGCGCGGGTGCGAGGCCTCGGCAGCGAAGGGCGCGTCGTGGCGTTCGACGGCGAGTGGGCGCACCTCGAATTCCGCGGCAAGCGGATGCGGGTGAAGCGGTCGGATCTGGAGCCGGTGGCAGGAGGCCGGAGGCAGGAGGCGGGAGGCAGGAAGCGGGAGAGGCACGAGTCCGGAGCCGGAAAGTCGTCCGTGGAGATCCCGGTCGCCGAGTCGAGCGGCCCCACCGTCGAGGTCAACCTGATCGGCCAGCGCGTCGAAGAGGCCATCGAAGCTGCCGAGCGCGCGCTCGACCAGGCGCTGGTGTCCGGAGCTTCGCGGCTGCGCGTGATCCACGGGCACGGCACCGGCCGGTTGCGGGAAGGGATCCGAGAGCACTTCCGTTCTCACCCCGCCGTCGAGAAGCTGCGCTCGGCGGACAAGAGCGAGGGCGGTAACGGAGCGACGATTCTGGAGCTGAGGTAGGCCTGGAACTGAGGTAGGTTGAAGGTTTGGCTTCCGATCTCGACATCAACGACCGGGTCCTCGCCGAGCTTCGGATGGCGGCCGACATCGTCGAGGTGATCGGAGACCACACCCGCCTCAAGAAGGCCGGCCGCTCCTGGAAGGGACTCTGCCCGTTCCACAACGAGCGCACTCCGTCCTTCACCGTGGACCGCGACAAGGGGCTGTACCACTGCTTCGGGTGCGGCGCGGGCGGCGACGTCATCCACTTCGTGCGCCAGATCGACCGGCTGGAGTTTCCCGAAGCCGTCGAGGCTCTCGCCGGGCGGTTCGGCGTCACGATCCCGCGGAGAGAGCGGCGCGGCCCGCGCGACGACCGGCGCGAGCAGCTGTTCGAAGCCGTCTCCGCCGCCGAGCGGTTCTATCGGGAACGCCTCGACAAGCCCGGCAACGCCGCGGCGACCTACCTCGAAGGCCGCGGAGTTCCGAAGGAGCTCTGGCAGCAGCTGACGCTCGGCCACGCCCCCGACGCCTGGGACTCGATCGGCCGAGCGCTCTCCCCCGCCTTTCCCGAAAGCCTCCTGATCGAGGCGGGCCTGCTCCAGCCTCGCGCGGAGACGAAGGGCGCGTACGACCGTTTTCGCGACCGGCTGCTTTTCGTGGTCCGCGACGAGCGCGGCCGCGCGGTGGGATTCAGCGGGCGCGCTCTCTCGCCGGAGGGCGAGCCCAAGTATCTGAACTCACCGGAGTCGCCGATCTTTTCGAAGAAAAGGCTCCTCTACGGTCTCTTCCAGGCGCGCGAGGCGATCCGCCGGCGCGACCGCGTCGTGCTCGTCGAGGGGCACTTCGACCACATGGCGCTCCTGCGCGCGGGCGTCGCCGAGACGGTCGCCTCGATGGGAACCGCGCTGACGCCCGAGCAGGTGGAGCGGCTGCGACGGCTGACGGACCACGCGATCGTCTGCTACGACGGAGACTCGGCGGGTCGCAAGGCCACGCGCGGCGCCCTGGCTCTCCTCCTCGCGCAGGGGTTCGAGGCCCGGGTCGCCCGGCTTCCTCAGGGCGAGGATCCCGACGACCTGCTTCGTGGACAGGGGCCGGAGGCTCTTGCCCGCCGCATCGACGAAGCGCCGGACTTCCTGACGTGGCTTCTGGAGGACGTCCAACCGGCTGCCCCCGGCCTCACGCCGACCGAAAAGCGCGAGCGGGTGGCCCAGATCCTCGAAATCCTGGCCACGATCCCAGACCGGATCCTCCGCTACGAGGAGTACCGGAAGGTCTCCGCGGCCGTCTCGGTCCCTGTGGATGTGCTCTGGGGCGCGGACAAGGCGAACCTCCAGCCGTCGATTACGCGTTCTAAGAGTGTGGGGAACATGATTCCGGCTCCTGGAACGCCCGGGAATGCAGCGGTGTTATCCGCAGTGGTCCTGCCCGGGGCGGAGAAGCAGCTCCTTCAGGCCCTGACGGCGGGAGGAGACCTCAACTCTCTGATTCTAAGCACTTTGAATCCGGATCATCTCACCGACGACAGGGTTCGGAAGGTGGTTTCGGCGCTCCGGAAGGGGTCTTCCGGGTCGGAAGTTGTTGATTTTCAACGGCAAATCGAACACCTTACGGAGGAAGAACGCAGTTTCATCTCCGGTTTCGCGCTCGAAGAGGCCGAGCCGACGCAAAAAGGCGTCGAGGAGCTCCTCAAGAGGCTCGAAAGCAACTACCTCGAGCGGGAAAGCGCGGAGATTCAGAGGGCAATCGATCGGGCGGGTGAGGGGTCTGAGGATCTGGCGGAGTTGATGCGCCGGAAACAGGAAATCATGCGTCGGAAAGCTGCGCTCGGCCGCGCTCCGCGATGGAAAGGAAACGAACTTGGTGATTGAGGAAAAGTTCCCTGAGGTCGGGGTCCTCCTGAAGGCGGGCCGGGAGAAGGGCTACATCCTCTACGAGGAGATCCACACGATCCTCTCGGACGAGGCGACCGCCGCGCCGAAGGACCTCGAGGGAATCTACGCCCGCTTCTTCGAGGTCGGCATCGAGATCGTCACCGATCCGGATCGGGCGGCCCGGCGCCGCGCGGCGGAAGCCGCGGAGACGGCGGACGAGGCCCGGGAGGCGGTCGAGAAGACCAACGACCCCGTGCGCATGTACCTGCGCGAGATGGGGACGGTCAAGCTGCTCGACCGCGAGGGCGAAGTCCGCATCGCCAAGCGGATCGAGCAGGGCGAGGCCAAGATCTACCAGGCGCTCGCGAACAACCCGATCGTGCTCGAGGAGATCCTCAAGCTCCTCGAAAACGCCGGCCGCGACACGCGCATCGTCGACGAGCTCGTCAATGCTCCCGACGAGGAGGACGAAGAGGAGCCGGAGGTTCGGGAGACGCTGGACGACCGCGCGACGCGCCGGATCGACGGCATCCTCGGGAGCTTCAAGAAGATCGGCGCTCTCGACAAAGACATCAAGCGGCTGAAGTTCAAGGCGCGCACGATCAAGAAGGGCACGAAGACCCTGGCGCGCATCGAAGCCTCGATCGACAAGAAGATCGCCGACATGGCGAAGCTGATCCGCGCCGCGGACTTCACGCCCGCCGTGCTCAACCGGGCGATCGGCATCCTCAAGGACATCGACCGGCAGATGTCGGTCCCCGAGATCACGATCCGCCAGGACACGAACACGCTCAAGAAGGAAAAGAACCCGACGCGGATCGACTTCTACCGCCGCCGGATCGCGAAGTACAAGAAGAACCTGCGCGAGCTCGAGCAGAAGTTCCTCGTCTCCCACGAAGACGTCAAGAAGACGCTCCGCATGGTCCGGGAGGGCGAGGAGGAGGCCGACCAGGCCAAGCACGAGCTCATCGTCGCGAACCTCCGCCTCGTCGTCTCGATCGCGAAGAAGTACACGAACCGCGGCCTCCAGTTCCTCGACCTCATCCAGGAAGGCAACATCGGCCTGATGAAGGCCGTCGAGAAGTTCGAGCACCGCCGCGGTTACAAGTTCTCGACGTACGCGACGTGGTGGATCCGGCAGGCGATCACCCGGGCGATCGCCGACCAGGCGCGGACGATCCGCATCCCCGTCCACATGATCGAGACGATCAACAAGCTGACCCGCACCTCGCGCTCGCTCGTCCAGGAGCTCGGCCGGGAGCCCAACGCCGAAGAGATCGCCAAGCGCATGGACATGCCGGTCTCCAAGGTCCGCAAGATCATGAAGATCGCGCAGGAACCGATCTCGCTCGAGACGCCGATCGGGGAGGAAGAGGATTCGCATCTGGGCGACTTCATCGAGGACCGTCAGGTCCTATCGCCGATCGACGCGGTCCTCGTCTCCAACTTGCAGGATCAGACGCGCCGCGTGCTGAAGTCGCTGACCCCCCGCGAGGAGCAGGTCCTCAAGATGCGCTTCGGCGTGGGCGACGGCTCGGAGCACACCCTCGAGGAGGTCGGCCGGTCCTTCAACGTGACCCGCGAGCGCATCCGCCAGATCGAGTCGAAGGCGCTGCGCAAGCTCCGGCATCCGTCGCGGGCGAAGAAGCTGAAGCCGTTTTTGGAGACCATCCGCTGAGAAGAGGCAGGATGCAGGAAGCGGGAGGCAGGGCTTGATTCAGAGCCTGCCGTCTGCCTCCGGCCTCCTGCCTCCTTGCCCCCACGACCCCTTTGTTATATTCATCGGGGTCCATAGCTCAGCGGTCCAGAGCCACCGGCTCATAACCGGTCAGACCCCGGTTCGAATCCGGGTGGACCCACCAACGAGGGCGGAAGATTGAGGCGTTTGATCCGAAACCGACTTCAAAACTCGCGGGCAACGCAAGGGTGTTCCACAACCGGAACACCCTTTTTCATCTGGGGCCGTCTCTGCATCGACCGTCGCTCCTTCGAGGTATCGCCATGAGCGACCTCCTCGGACAGCTCTACCGGCTCCAGACCCGAATCCAGTTCGTGAGGGACCGCGAGCGGAAACGCGACACGGTCCCGCCCGAGCTCATGGAGGTCGACCGGGAGTACCGCGACAAGGTCGAGGTGGTCGCCGGGCTGAAGGCGCGGCTGACCCAGGCCGAGCTCGAGAGGCGGCGCGCCGACCTCGAGCTCGCGGACCTTCGGGAGAAGCTCAAGAAGTACCAGACCCAGCTGCGCAACGTGCAGTCCAGCCGGGAGTATTCGGCGGCGCTCAACGAGATCGACGGCGTGGAGAAATCGATCCGGGCGACCGAGGACCGATTCCTCGAGCTCGAAGAGGAGATCGAGACCGCGCGCACCGACCTCGACGCCCGCGAGAAAAATCTGCCGTCGGAGACCGAGGAGCACGAAGAGAAGCTCAAGGACTGGCGCGCCGAGCAGCGGACGATCAACGAAGAGCTCGTCAGCGCGAAAGACGAGATCGCGCAGCTCGAGGCGGGGATTCCGGCCCGCGACCGCGCCGAGTTTCACCGCCTGATCGACAAGAAGCACGGGCTCGCGGTCGTCCTCGCGGTGGGCGGGTCGTGCTCGGCATGTCACGTCAAGATCCGGCCCGCCGCCATGCAGATTCTCAAGCAGGGGCGCGAGATCATCTACTGCGACAGCTGCAAGCGCATCCTCTACTACGAGCCGCAGAGCTCATGAACCGCCGTCCGCGGGACGGCTAACAGCTCGATGCGATTCCGGGCGTTCATCGACGGGGCGGCGCGCGGCAACCCCGGACCGGCAGGCGCGGGCGTGTACGTGTCGGCCGAAGAAAACCTTCCGGCCGAGGAGCACTTCGAGGCGCTCGGACACCAGACGAACAACGTCGCCGAGTACCGCGCCCTCCTTCTCGCCCTGAAACGTGCCGCCGAGCGGGGCGCCTCCGAGGTGTCGATCGCTTCGGACAGCCTGCTTCTGGTCCAGCAGATGCTGGGCCGCTACAGGGTCAAGGCGCCCAACCTCCAGCCGCTCTTCGCCGAAGGGCTCCAGCGCGCGAAGGGATTCCGCCGCTTCGCGATCAGCCACGTGCCGCGCGAGGACAACAAGAAGGCCGACCGGCTCGCCAACCTCGGCGCCGACGCGAGCGAGCGCGCCATGGCCGAGGCCGTCACCCGGGAGCGATGACCCCGGAAGCCGGGACGATCGCGCAGCGGCGCGAGGACGTTCTGGCGGAGATCGCGCGGGCGGCCTCCCGTGCCGGCCGGCACCCGGGCGAGATCACGCTGATGGCGGTGACGAAGACTCAGAACGCCGAGGCGGTCGCGCTCGCCGCGCGCGCGGGCATCGTTCGGTTCGGAGAGAACCGGGTCCAGGAGGGGGTCGCCAAGATCGCCGCCCTCCGCGACGACTTTCCCGGCCTCGAATGGCGATTGATCGGACCTTTGCAGTCGAACAAGGCCCGGACGGCGCTACAATGGTTCGGAGTCGTCGAAACACTAGACCGGGAAAGACTTGCGGCTCGGCTCGAAGCGATGCTGGCCGAAACGGGAGAAAAGCTGCCGGTGCTGCTGGAGCTCAATCTGGGAGAAGAGGCGTCCAAGGCGGGAGTCCTGCCCGCAGAGGTCGACCGGCTCTGCGAAGCCGCCCTCGGCTGCATCCACCTGGAGGTCCGCGGTCTCATGGCCGTGCCGCCGTACGACCCCGATCCGGAAAAGGCGCGGCCGTATTTCCGGCGGCTCGCCGGGATTCGCGACGGCCTCGCCCGGCGATTCGGGCAGCCCTTTCCGGAGCTCTCGATGGGGATGAGCCACGACTTCGCCGTCGCGGTCGAAGAGGGCTCGACGGAAGTGCGGGTCGGGACCGCGCTGTTCGGACCGAGGTCGAAGGCATGACTCCCCTGCGACGGAAAGCATCGTGAACGTCGGCGGCTCGGCCTCGGGCGCGATCCTGGACGCTCTCATCTGGCTTCTGACCGGCGTCCAGTGGGTCGTCATCATCGCCGTGCTCATCTCGTGGGTGAACCCCGATCCCCGCAATCCGATCGTGCGTTTCCTCTGGGGAGTCACCGAGCCGATCTTTCGGCCGTTTCGCCGCCTGCTGCCGCCCTCGCGCACCGGCAACATCGACCTCTCGCCGATCTTCGTCCTGCTGATCATCTTTCTCTTGATCCGGTTTCTGACGCGAATGGCCTACTCGGCCCAGCTCGCGCCCTGAAGGAGGTTCCCATGCGCCCCCGGTCCAGTCCGCTCGAGATTCAAAAGCGCGAGTTCTCGCGCCGCTGGAAGGGCCTCGATCCCGTCGAGGTCCAGACGTTTCTCACCGACGTGGCCGAAGACATGGAGTCGGTCGCACGCGAAAACATGAACCTGGAGACGCGTATTCGCGCGCTCGAGCTCGAGAACGACGAGCACCGCGAGCGCGAGCGCATCCTCAAGCAGACGCTGCTTTCCGCGCAGCAGGCTTCCGAGGACATGCGCACGACGGCGCGCAAGGAAGGCGAGCTCATCGTCCGCGAGGCCCAGGGCTCGGCCGAGAGGCTGACGCACAACGCCCTCCAGCGCTCGGCCGACATTGAAAAGGCGATCGCCGAGCTCAAGGTTCAGCGGGCCAACTTCCGGCTGCAGCTGCAGAAGATGATCGAGCTCTTCCAGCAGGTGCTCGACTTCGACCGCGACGAGGACGAGAAGGACCGCCCCCTGTCCTACATGACCCGGAAGGCGAACAAGGAAGAAACAGCCGGATGACCCGGGGGGCGCAGGCCCGCCGGCTCGTCCTTCCGGTCCTCTTTCTCGCGAGCGGAATCTGCGCCGGCTGCCGGCCCGAAAGCGTCCCGGCCGCCACCGAGCCTTGCGGTCCCTCAGCGTGGCGTTTCGTCTTCGCCAATGATGGCAACGGCAAAGACCTGCAGGGCCGCCGCGAAGCCCTCCTCGCCGCCATCCGGAGAGGAAGCCCCGTGCGGGTCGGCTGGAGCGAGTCGAGCTCGAAGGAAGGCTGGGCCGTCGAAGAGTTCTCGGACGCCGGCTTCACCAACATCATGGGCCGCCGGGACGTGGTGGCCCAGCTCGACCCGGCCCTGATCCAGACGAACTACATCGACGCGACGAAGGCCGGCCTGCGCAGCCCTCCCGTGGAGTGGCACGCCCTGATGTCGACGGACGGGCGGTTCGAGGCCGTGATGGTCGACCGCGAGACGGGACACACGACACGCCGGCTCGTTCAGCGGACCCGGATGCACTGGTACGTCTTCGCGCCGCCACTCGACTGCGATCGGCGCGAAGAGATCGTTCCGGACGCCGACTCGCGCAACGAGCTGATCGAGGACTCGCGCACGCCGTCGCCGGTGCCGGCGCACTGAGGCGTCACACAAGGAGCCGCTCTGCCGTCCTCTCTCGAAATCCGCAACATCGGCTGCCTCGCGACGCCGCTGGGCCGCGAGGCCCGTCGCGGGAAGGCGCAGGGCGAGATCCGGCGACTGAAGGACGCGGCGGTCCGGGCCGAGGACGGCCGTCTCGTGTTCGTCGGGAGCGAGAGCGACTACACACAGCAGTTCGCCGGCCGCTCCGCCGACGTCGTTCTCGACGCACGCGGCCGCGCGGTCGTTCCGGGCCTCGTGGACGCCCACACACACCCGGTCTGGCTGGGCGACCGCGCCGCCGAGATCGCCCGTCGCCTCGCCGGCGAAAGCTACGCCACGATTGCCGCCGAAGGCGGAGGCATCAACGCCACGGTGCGGGCGACGCGTGCCGGTTCGGGCGAGCAGCTGGCCTCGGCCGTTCGGAAGCGGCTCGAGACGATGCTCGCGCACGGAACGACGACGGCCGAGGCCAAGTCCGGATACGGTCTGACGGAGAGCGACGAGATCCGGGCTCTGGAGCTGCTCCGGACGCTCTCCGCCGAGCCGGACCTGCCCCGCCTCGTGCCGACCCTTCTCGCGGCGCACGAAGTCCCGCCCGAATTCGCCGGGAACCGCGCCGAGTGGGTCCGGATCGTGGCCGAGAAGATCGTTCCCCGGGTGGCGCAGGAGAAGCTCGCCGCGTTCTGCGACGTCTTCTGCGAAAAAGGCGTCTTCACCGTCGAGGAATCCCGGACCATTCTCGCGGCCGCTCGACGAGCAGGCCTGGGGCTCCGCGTTCACGCCGACGAGCTCGCCCGCTCGGGCGGAGCCATGCTTGCGGCGGAGCTCTCGGCGGCCTCAGCCGACCACCTCCTCTTCATCGAGGCCGAGGAGATCGCGGCCCTCGCGCGAGCCGGGACCGTCGCGGTGGTCCTTCCCGGAACCGCCTGGTGGATGCGCTCCCGCCGGGCGCCGGCCCGGGCCCTCGTCGAGGCCGGGGTGCCCGTGGCGGTCGCCTCCGACGCCAACCCGGGCACCTGCTGCACTGAATCGCTCGCTGCGGTGGCCGCCCATGCGTGCCTGGACTCGGGCCTGACCGTCGAAGAAACCCTGACCGGCATGACGCTGAACGCGGCCGCGTCCCTGGGCCTGGCCGGCGAAACCGGGTCCCTCGAAGCGGGCAAGGCGGCCGATCTGCTGGTCCTGGACGCCCCGGACGATCGCCACCTCATCTATCATTGGGGCATCAACCTGGTCGACGCCGTCGTTTTACGCGGCCGCGTCGTGAAGGGCCGGACGTGACGAACTTCTCACAGCTCTCGCTTCAGGGATTCCTCGATGCCCTGGCCTCCGACGCGCCGACGCCCGGAGGAGGGACTGCCGCTGCCATCGGCGGCGCCATGGGCGCGTCGCTCGCGCAGATGGTCGCGGCCCTCACGCTCTCCAAGGAGAAATACGCCGCCTCGCACGAAGCCGTCCGGCCGATCGCCGAGGCGGGCGAGCTCGCGCGGGCGGAGTTCCTCGGCCTCGCGGGGGAGGATTCCGCGGCCTACGACGAGGTCGTCGCGGCCCGCCGCGCGCCCAAGGACACCGAGGAACAGAAAGCCGCGCGCGCCCATCGGATCGCCCTCGCGAACCGCCGGGCCGCGGAAGTGCCCATGCGCACCGCGCGAGCCGCCGTGAGGCTGCTCGCCGCTCTGCCCGAGCTCGCCGAGAAGGGAAACCCCAACGCCGTCTCGGACGTCGGAGCGGCCTCGCTGCTTCTCGACGCCTGCGTGGAGGGAGCCCTGCTGAACGTCGGCATCAACCTGTCCTCCATCGACGACGCCGCCTTCGTGGCCGAAATGCAGCGCGAGACCGCGATCCTCCAGGAGGAGTCGCAGCGGCTGCGTTCGCAGGTCCTCGCGCTCGTCCGCAAGCGCTTCTGAGCGCTTTCGCGGCCAAGCCATCTCGCTGAACGGAAAGAGCTTTCCCGCGCGCGTACGCGCGAAAGAATTCTCTTGACAGCTTCGTGCCAAATCCCTAGAATAGGACTATTGAATCGCGCGACACCGATGACGGGTCGCGCGTTTTTGTTTTTTCCCCCCTCTCCTTTCCCGCAAACTCCTGACCGCTTTCCAGTTCGATGCGCGTTCGGTTCGCCCGATTTGAACGGCGGAAGGCCGGCATCTCACCGAAGGCGCACCAATAGGGGGTTTAGACGCGCTCCGCCTACGACGGAAAGCGCCCCGCATAGAATCCGGTTCCCATGCCTTCGGCTCGCCCCACCCTCTACCTGGTCGACTCGATGTCGAACATCCATCGGGCCTACCACGCGATCCAGCGTCTCTCGACGTCCGCGGGCCGGCCGACCAACGCCGTCTACGGTTTCGTCACGATGCTTCGCAAGATGGTCCGGGAGCACAGCCCCGACCTTCTGGCTGCCGCGTGGGACGGGCCGCAACGCACCCTGCGGCACGAGGCGTACGCCGAGTACAAGGCCAACCGCGTGGCGATGGCGGACGATCTCGCCACGCAGCTCCCCGAGATCCGCGAGGCCCTGGCGGCGTATCGGATCCCGGTGATCGAGCTGCCCGGCTACGAGGCCGACGACGTCATCGGCTCTCTCGCCAAGAAGGCCGAGTCCCAGGGCTACGACGTGGTCATCGTCACCGCCGACAAAGACATGCTGCAGCTGGTCTCCGGCGACAGGATCCGGGTCTTCCACACGGGCAAAGAGGTCTTCCTGGACGACTCCGGCGTGACCGCGTTCTTCGGCGTCGCCCCCGGCCAGGTCGGCGACGTGCTGGCGCTCATGGGCGACAGCGTCGACAACATCCCCGGCGTGCCCGGCGTCGGGCAGGTCACGGCCAGGAAGTGGATCACCGAGTACGGGAACCTGACGGCCCTGCTCGAGCACGCCGACGAGATCAAGGGCAAAGTCGGAGAGAGCCTGCGGGCCCATCGCGAGGACGCCCTGCTCTCGCGCCGCCTCGTCGAGATCCCGGTGGACCTGCCGGTGCCATTCGATCCGACGGCCCTCCGACGCTCCGAGCCCGACTTCGGGAGGCTGAAAGACCTCTTCGTCCGACTCGAGTTCCATTCGCTCGCGGCCGAGATTCACGGAGACGCCGCCGTGGCGCCCGAGCTCACGTTCGAGCGGCTGGCCCCCGGGAGCCCGTTTCCGGCGATCGCCGGTCCGGCGGGCGTCTCTCTGCTGACGCGCAACGGCCACGCTCTGCTCGCGGTCCGTTCCGGCGAGAAGACGTTCATCGCCGAAGAAGACGCCGCGGCGATCGTGCGGCGCTGGAAGGCCCTGGAGGCCGGCGGCGCCGCATTCGCGATGGGCGATGCGAAGCCGCTCGACGCTCTGCTCGCCGGAGCCGGCGAAGAAGTGCGGGCCGACGTCTTCGACGTGTGCCTGGCGCAATACGTCCTGGCCCCGGGTGTCGCCACCGCCGAGCTCGAGCCGATGGCGTTCCAGCGCCTCGGCCAGCGGCTGGTGCCCGACAAGGAAGCCGGGGTGTCCGCCTGCGCCCTGCCCGGGTCCTACGAGATCGCGCATGCCGACCGGTGGCTGGCAGAGCGCGCCTCCGCCGCCGCCGCGCTGGCGCCGGTTCTCTCGGCCGAGCTCGCCGCGCGGCCGGAGCTCGACCGTCTCTACCGCGACATCGAACGGCCGCTCACTCCGGTGCTCGCGCGGATGGAGCGGGCCGGGGTGGCGATCGACAGCCCGCTTCTCGCCGAAATCTCCAGGCGCATGGAGGGCGAGCTGCGGTCTCTCGAGCAGAAGATCTGGGCCGAAGCCGGCGAGGAATTCAACGTGAATTCCCCCGTCAAGCTCGGCCAGATCCTGTTCGAAAAGCTCAAGTACCCCGTCCTCAAGAAGACGGCCAAGACCCGATCCTCCTCGACCGGGTTCGAGGTCCTCACCGAGCTCGCGGAAAAGGGTCTGAGCCTCCCGAAGCTCGTCCTGGAGTTTCGGGAGATCTCGAAGCTCAAGGGGACCTACGTGGACGCGCTTCCTCTGCTGGCCGACGCGGCCGGGCGGATCCACTCCTCGTTCCGGCAGAACGTGGCGGCCACCGGGCGGCTCTCGTCGTCGGATCCGAACCTCCAGAACATCCCGATTCGAACCACGACGGGTCGTGAGATTCGCAAGGCCTTCGTCGCGCCGCGCGGATTCCGGCTCGTCGTCGCGGACTATTCCCAGATCGAGCTGCGCATCCTGGCGCATCTGTCCGGGGACGCGGCCCTCATCCAGGCCTTCGAAGAAAAGCAGGACATCCACCGCGCCACGGCGGCGCGCATCTTCGGCGTCGCGCCCGATCTGGTCAGCCACGAGATGCGGGTGGCCGCGAAGCGGATCAACTTCGCCCTGCTCTACGGGATGGCCGCGTTCACGCTGGGCAAAGAGCTCGGGGTCTCGACGTCGGAGGCGAAGAGCTACGTCGACTCCTACTTCAACCAGTTCCCGAGCGTGCGCGCCTGCCTCGACGGCATCCTCGCCGAAGCGCGGCGGACGAAAGAGGTCCGGACGCTCTTCGGCCGGGTGCGCCCGATCCCCGACATCGCGGCGTCCAACGGCGCCGTCCGGGCGAACGCCGAGCGCATGGCCCTGAACGCTCCATTCCAGGGCACGGCGGCCGACATCATCAAGATCGCCATGATCCGTCTGGATGCGGCCCTGGCGCGGGAAGCCCTGGCCGCTCGTCTCGTGCTCCAGGTCCACGACGAGCTGATTCTCGAAGCGCCCGAGAGCGAGGTTCCGGCCGTCGAGCGGATGGTGCGGGAAGTCATGGAACGCGCCGCGGAGCTCAAGGTTCACCTCGCGGTCGACGTCGGTTCAGGCCAGAACTGGCTCGAGGCAAAGTGACCGGCGACGCGCGGCTTCGCCGCGCCTTCGCCGGTCATCCCGAGGAGCGCAGCGACGAGGGATCCCGTCATAAGCAAGCCGGCGCCGCCGGTCATCCCGAGGAGCGCAGCGACGAGGGATCCCGGACTCGGCAAGCCGCCGCCTGCGCGGGTCGTCCCGGTTCCCATATACTTTCCGAAAAACCGATGCGTTTCGTCGTTCGCGCTTTTTCGATTGCGGTCCTTCTCGGCGCCGCGGCCAGCCGCTCCCTGCACGCGCAGGAGCCGGCCCCCGCGCCGACGCCGCCGCCCGCGAATGCTCCTGCCGAAACGCCTCCTCCGGTCGCCGAGACGGCGCCGGTTCCCGCGGACGCGTCGGTGCCGGCCTCAGCGGCTCTGGTGCCTCCGCCCCCTCCGCCGATCCCGGCCGCCCGCATTCACGACGCGGCGTCCATTGCGATCTCGAAGCTTCCGACCGAAAACCCTTACGGGAGCGTGTTCGACACTCCGGCCGCGCTCCCGGCCAAGCTTCCGTTCACGGACGCGGTGCTTTCGAGCGGGTTCTTCGTTTCGGTGCGCGTCGATCCGACCGGCAAGGCCATATCGGTGCGCCGGGACCGCGATCCGATCCCGTCCCTCGCCGCCGAAAGCATGCGGTCGATCCAGCGCTGGACGATCACTCCCGCCCGCCGCTCGGGACAGGCCGTCGAGACGTGGGGCGCATATCGCCTCGAGCTGTCCGTCGAGATCGACTCGCCGAAGGTGACGCAGGCGACGCTGACGCCCGTGGCGCCAACGACTCCGATTCCCGCGCCGTTTTCGTGGCCGCCCGACGCCCAGTGGCTGGAGAGCCGGAAGCCGGGCCCGACGCCGGAAGGCACGGTCTCTCTCCTCGAGGTCGACACGGCGCCGGTGCCGACGAAGACCCCGTGGTCCGCGGACTCCTTCAAGGGGCCCTTCTCCGGCCGGTGGTGGATCAAGGTCGACAAGAACGGCCGCATCGAGCGCGCGATCCCGTTCGAGATCACCGATCCCGTCTTTCTCCCATACTTCCGGCGCGCGATGAGCAGCTGGGCGCTTCGGCCCGCGCAGCTCAAAGGAGCGCCGGTCGAGTCCTGGAACGAGCTCGCGATGTCCGGCACCATCTCCTTCGACGACGAGCTCAAGCAGATCTCGGCGCTCCGCCGCGCGATCGGCCCCTGACGCCGGGGCTTCCCGGAGGCCGGAACCGGTCTACACGATCTCGCGCCGGTCGCCGACCCGCCGCGTGACCTTGGCGCCGTCCAGGTATTCGAGCAGCGGAATGGCCAGGCGGCGCGTCAGGCCGAACATCTCCTTGAACTCGGCGACGTCGAGCGATTTCTTCGCGCGGCCGCGCACGCGCTCGACGACCGAGTCCACCGCGTCTCGGGCGATGATCCAGCCGCCGGGCAGCCGCACGAGGGCTCCCGTCTTCACGAGATGCCCGATCAGGCCTTCCACGACCTTCTGGCGATGTCGGACGGCCTCTGCAGTCTCGGAAGGAGACGGCGGGTCGAGACCGCGCCGTCGGAAGAACGCCGTGATGCGCTCGGACAGCTCGCGGTCCGAGCCCCCGAGATCGGTTCGTCCCGGAGGCCGCGCTTCGTCGCCAACGATGGCGAGCGCGCCGCGGGCGGCAAGGGCCGCTTCGATCCCTTCGGCCCAGCGAGGGTCGGCGCGCGGAAGGATTCGTTTCAGGAGAGTCTGGCGGGGCACGCCGACCGCTCCCGAGCCCTCGGCCGCGAGCCTCTCGAGCTCCGATGTCGCGAGCCCGGCCAGACGGGCCAGCGCCGACTCCGAGGCGTAGCGATCGGGCGAGCGTCGGAGCGCGTAGACCCGGCGCTCCGCGAGAGACGGGGCGAGGGCGGCGCGCACCGCCCCCACTGCGGTGCCGGCTCGGCGAGCGAGCTCCTCCTCGTCGACGCCGTGCTCTCGCGATTCCTCGATCCAGAGGACGAGGCGGTCGGCGAGCGCGCCGCTCTCCAGCCGGTCGAGCATCCGACGCCGCCCCTCCTCGTCGCGTGCGGGGAAGGCCGTCGGACGGGGGTCCAGGACGACTCCGCCGCCGATCGTCGTGACCGGCGAAAGCCGGCGCAGCACGAAGCGATCCCCGGGCGCGGCCGCGACCGGCTTCGCGAACCGGAGCTCGACGCGCGCCGAGCCCCCGGGGGGCATCTCCCGGGCCTCGAGGATCCGCACGGAGGCGGTGCTTTCCGAGGCGAAGTGGTGGAACGACAGCCGATTCCCGCTCCGGACGCGCGGAGCGCCCGGCAGGAGCTCGACGCGGGCGACGACGCGAGTGGACGTCGCGAACGCGGACGGCGTCGCGAGGACGAGCCCCCGCCGCAGATCCGAGAGCTCGGCCCCCACGAGGTTCGCGCTCACCCTTTCCCCCGCGCGCGCTTCGTCCACCTCGCGTCCGTGGACCTCCAGGCGGCGAACGCGCACGGGCCGCCGATCCGGGAGGACTTCGAGCCGGTCGTCCTTGCGGATGCTGCCGGAGACGAGGCTCCCGGTCACCACTGGTCCGAAGCCGGCGACGAGAAAGGCCCGGTCGACGGGCAGCCGCGCGATCGCATCGTCCCGCGCGGAATCCGCTTCGAACGCCGCGCGGCGTGTCGCCAGATCGACGAGGGCCGCCTTCAACGCATCGAGACCCTCGCCCGTCTTCGACGAGACGGGCACGATCGGGGCGTTCTCGAGGAAGGAGCCGCGCGTGAGCTCGCGCAGGTCCGAAGACGTGACCTCGACGAGCTCCGCCGGAACGCGATCGCACTTGGTCACCGCGATGACGCCGGCCGACAGGCCGAGGAGACGCACGATCTCGAAGTGCTCCCGCGTCTGGGGCATCACGGACTCGTCGGCGGCGACCACGAGGAGCACCGCCTGGATGCCGCCGGCGCCGGCGAGCATGTTGCGCACGAAGCGCTCGTGCCCCGGAACGTCCACAAACGACATCCGGACTTCGTCCCACTCGGCGTGGGCGAACCCGAGATCGATCGTGATCCCGCGGCGCTTCTCCTCGGGAAGGCGGTCCGCGTCGATCCCCGTGAGCGCCTTCACGAGCGCGGTCTTGCCGTGGTCGATGTGGCCGGCCGTCCCGACGAGGAACCGTTTCACGGACGGAAGGGTAACTCCTCCGCGCGTTCTGACGGGTGATAGCCTCAAGACCCCATGCAGGAGAGGATCGAGGCGGACTTGAAGTCGGCGATGAAGGCCGGCGACAAGACCCGGGTCGCCACACTCCGACTGCTCCTCGCGGCGCTCAAAAACGAGAAGATCCAGGCCCAGCGCGCGTTGACGGCGGACGAGTTCGAGGCGGTCCTGCGCCGCGCCGTCAAGCAGCGTCGCGACTCGATCGAGCAGTACGCGCGCGGAGGGCGTCAGGACCTGGTCGACGCCGAAAGCCGCGAGCTCGTGATCATCGAGGAGTACCTGCCGAAGGGGATCTCGGACGCCGAGATCGAGGTCGCCCTCCGGGACATCATCCGGGACAAGGGCTTCTCGGCCTCCAAAGACGTAGGCCTGGCGATGAAGGAGCTCATGTCGGCCCACAAAGGCCGCGTGGACGGGAAGAAAGCTCAGGAAATCGCCCGCCGCCTGCTCCCGTGACGGCGAGGGCCGCGGGCGGCAACCGCCAGGAGATCGAGGTCAAGATCCCCGTCCGCGAGCTCTCGGCCGTCCGAGAAAAACTTCGCTCCGCGGGCGCGTCGCTCCACGCGGGGGTCCACGAGGAATCGAACATCCTTTTCGACGACCCCGAACGGCGTCTCTCCGGCAGCGGACGCACGGTCCGGCTGCGGCGCGCGGCCGGACGCGCGATCCTGACCTACAAAGGGGCGGCGCGGTTTCAGGCCGGCGCCAAAGTGCGCGAAGAGCGCGAGACCGAGGTGTCCAACCCGGAGGAAGCCGAGGCGATTCTTTCGGGCATCGGGCTCCAGCCGCGCTTCCGTTATGACAAGCGGCGGGAAGAATGGGACTGCGACGGAAGCGTGGTCGCCCTCGACGAGACGCCGATCGGCTTCTTCGTCGAGGTGGAAGGCGATCCGGCGAGCATCCGGCGGGTCGTGGCGGCGCTCGGCCTCGACGCCGCCGAATCCATCCCCTACTCGTACGCGGAGCTCTACGCGCGCCGACGCAAGGAGGATCCCGCGCTGCCGCCGGACATGGTTTTCCCCGAGGACGCCTCGCGCTCCTGACGGTCTGCCCCTCCCGGTGACACCACCTCCGGAGACTTCACGAACCCGGCGGCTGCGAAGTAGCGGTTGATTTCGATCACCTGGGCGATCAGGTCCAACGCCACCTGAGCCATGAGAGAGCGCACGCGTCGAAGCTCGGCGTCGGCGCGTCCCGGACACGAAGCGTCGCGGGTTTCCTCGGAAACGCGGCCGAGATCTTCGGGCAGGAGGATCTCCTCGGCGCCGTCCGTGGGCCTCTCCGGCGTTTCTCTGCGGAAGACAGGCACTCGAAGGACGATCCGCCTCTTGAGGCCGAACGGCACGGCGTCCCGCTCCACGGCGTCGGCCACCCAGGGCCCGAGCTCGCTCGGCGCCGGAGTCGCCACGAGCTCGGCTTCCTGTTCGACCATCTTTCGCACGTGGATCTCGGCCGCCCGGGCAATCTCTTCGGCCCGCCGCTCGAAGCACGCGCGCGGGGAGCCAGGATCGCCTCCGACGATCGCGAACCCTTTCTCGGTTCGCGGGCGATCCGATCCGGGGGCCGCCTTCTCTTCCTCGTCTTTCACGGGCTCGATCGGAATGATCATGGGGTCCAGCCTCTCGCCCCCCGCCGGTAGTAGAGCGTCCGGATCTTCGCCGTCGCGCCGAACACCCGCACAACGGCCATCCGATCGTGCGCGTTCCAGAGGTAGACGGAGCCCGGGGTCGCGTCGCCAACCGGAGAAAAGGAGCAGATGTCGGAATTGTTGAATCGGATGGGATCGTCGATCCGATCCAGGTAACGGCCCGGGCTGCTCGGATCGGGCACGCGGATCCCGGTCATGATGGCGGGCCGCACGTCGTTGCGGGACCAGGGATAGGCAATCCCGAGGAAGCGGTCGACACCACTCGCGATCTCCGCCGTGCGGACGCCATTCCCGTTGCCATCGCCGTAAAGCGCCCATTCGTAGCGGTCGCCGTTCTTGCGGAACTTCAGCCCGACGTTGCGGTCCCGGGAGACCGCGTACGAGCGCGCGAGATAGAACGCCACGGTCGTCTCGTGGACCGCATTGCGAATCGACACCGACTCTCGCAGCGAAAAAGTTCCGGGAGCGGCGAGCAAAACCAGGAACGCCACGACCATCAGGCTCACGATCAGCTCGTAAGCGGTCAGTCCGGAGCTCGGCGAGGTGGGCCCGGGGCCCTGAGGGCCCCGGGCGGGCGCGGAGTTCACCGTCCTTTGCCCACAGGGACGGCGTTGGCGGGTTTCTCCTTCGCGGCCGGCGCCGGGGAGGAAGCGCGGCCCGCCGAAGGAGACGACGAGAGCCGAATCTTGGAGTCGAGGGTGGTGGGTCCCGTGACGGAGAGGTAGGGCTTGAGACTCAGGAAGAGCTTTTCGCCGATCCCTTTGACCTCCATGAGCTCCTCGGGGCGGGCGAAGGGTTTCTCCTTGCGGCGCTCGACGATGCGCTCGGCAACCCGAGCGCCGATGCGCGGCAGGTAGGCGAGCTCCACCGGCGAGGCGGTGTTGATGTTGACCTTCTTCGACGGCCCGGACGCGTCGGCTCCCTCGCCGAACGCCAGAGCCGCCGCGCCGAGCGTCACGAGCGCGGCGATCGTGGACACACGAATCCTGGATGCGAGCATCGAGACTCCTTTCGGATCAGCGAGCCTTGGGACTGGGCTGCGAAACACGAAGAAACGGATGGGTTGAGCGGTACGGGTTTTGTCCTCATCGAGCCGTCACGATCAGGCGTTCTCCATCGGCACCTCCTTTCGGGAGGGTCGGGAAGGCGAGATCCGTGCCGAGGCCCGGGCGGAGAGAGAAGTCGAACGCGCCCCGCGGTTTATCGCCGGCGGCACGAACATGGAGCCCGACCGCCCCCGACAAAAACTCGGTCGCCGCTTCGCGGCGGCTCAACCTCAGGTCGCTGAATCGAAAGGGCGTCGTGCGGATGCCAGAGCCGTAGGACACCTGTCCAATTTCTTGTCGGACCCGCGTGTAGACTGCCCGCCGTGATCTCCAGGAAGGTCGCCGCGGGACGAAACGCGGGACGGGAAATCATCGTCGGCGTGTCGGGCGGCTCCGGCGCGCAGCTCGCCCGCCGCTTCGTGGAGGTGGCGCTCGCCTCCGGCGGCCTCGCGAAGCTCCACCTCGTCCTCTCGGATCCCGCTCTCGACGTCGCGCGCCGCGAGATGCGCGCGAGCATCGCGAGCCCGCAGGATTGGATCGCAACCCTCGGCGTTCCGAACCCGCAGCTCGCGCGCATCGTCCTCCACGACAACGGAAACGTGGGCGCGTCGATCGCCTCGGGTTCGTATCCGGCGGCCGGAATGATCGTGATTCCCTGCAGCGGCGGGACCCTCGGCTCGATCGCCCACGGAATCGGACGCGACCTGCTGCAGCGCGCCGCCGACGTCTGCCTGAAGGAACGGCGACCGCTCGTGCTCGCGTTCCGCGAGTCGCCGTACTCGCTCGTCCACGTCGAGAACATGCGCGCGGCGACCCTGGCCGGCGCCATCGTCGCGCCGCCCACGCCCGCGTTCTACGTCGCGTCCCCGACGGTCGAGAGGATGCTCGACGCCTATTGCATCCGCGCGGCGCGTCTTCTCGGCCTGGAGCCCCACGGCGAGGACTTCCGCTGGGAAGGCGGGGACTCCGAAGCGGGTCGGCCGACGAAGGCGGAGGCGCAGGCACGGCCACGTCGCCGGCTGAAGCGGTGAGCGCTCCGGCATCCGGCGCGGGAACGGGCGCTCTCCGGTCCGTCCGGACGACTCTCGAGATGATCAAGTTCTCGCACACGCTCTTCGCGCTGCCCTTCGCCCTGCTCGCCGCGGTCCTCGCGGCGGGCGGCTGGCCGCGGGGATCGACGCTCCTCAAGATCCTCCTGGCCATGGTCGGCGCCCGGAGCGCGGCCATGGCCCACAACCGGCTCGCCGACCGCCGGTTCGACGCGGAGAATCCGCGCACGGCGGCTCGCGCGCTTCCGTCGGGCGTCCTCTCCCCCGCCTTCGTCCGAATTTTCCTCGCCGCGTCGATCGCCGTCTTCCTCGCGGCGGCGGCGAGCCTCAACCGACTGACGCTGCTGCTCTCGCCGGTGGCGCTCGGGCTCCTGCTTCTCTACGCTTACACCAAGCGCTTCACGGCGCTTTCCCACCTCGTCCTCGGTCTCTGCCTCGGGATCGCGCCGGTGGGCGCCTGGATCGCCGTGCGAGGGGAATTCGCGCTCCTGCCGGTCCTCCTCGGGCTCGCGGTCCTCTTCTGGACGGCCGGGTTCGACGTCATCTACTCCCTCCAGGACGAAGCGCACGACCGCCGGGTCGGCCTCCGCTCCATCCCGGCGCGCGTCGGGGCGCGGCGCGCACTCTGGATCTCGGGGCTGTTTCACGCCGCCATGGCGGTCCTGCTCGTGGCGGTCTGGCGTCTTGCGGGAGGCGGGTGGCTCTTCTTCGCCGGCATCGTCGCGACCCTCGCGGCGCTCGTCTACCAGCACGCGATCGTC
>Ga0207701_10001810_pt1 | contig 22282 bp, 20 predicted proteins | sample KBSSwiSSwithPhiX_FD_184294 | JGI IMG/M metagenome (GOLD analysis project Ga0207701, IMG submission 184294) | Switchgrass rhizosphere bulk soil microbial communities from Kellogg Biological Station, Michigan, USA, with PhiX - S5 (SPAdes) (version 2) | ecosystem: Environmental > Terrestrial >... | reverse complement strand
TCAGAGCGGCGGGGGTAGAGCCTTATCCGAACGATTTCAAACCGACCCAGAGCGCTTCGGAGATCGCCAGCAAATTTGCCGATGCAAGTGAGCAAGCGCTGGCCGAAGCGCCCAAGGATCTGTGCGTCGCGGGGCGGATTGTGGCGATTCGGCGCATGGGGAAGGCCTCGTTTTTTCACATTCAGGACCGCCGCGGGCGATTACAGGTTTACATTCAGCAAAACAGAGTAGGCGAAGAAGTCTACAATTTGTTTCGAACTCTGGATGTCGGCGACATCGTCGGCCTTTCGGGCTACTTGTTTCGCACGCGGACGCGCGAGTTGACACTGGAAGCCGAAGGGCTTCGTCTGTTGGCGAAATGTTTACGGCCATTGCCGGAAAAGTGGCATGGGCTATCAGATATCGAAGCGCGCTACCGGCAGCGCTATCTCGACTTAATGGTCAATCCCGAGGCGCGCCAGGTGTTTGAAAAGCGTTCGCGCATTGTTCGGGCGATCCGGCAATTTTTCGAGCAGCGCGACTTTTTGGAAGTAGAAACCCCGATGATGCAACCGATCGCCGGTGGCGCAGCCGCTAGGCCGTTCGTGACGCACCATAATGCCCTTGATATGGAGCTCTATCTACGAGTCGCGCCGGAGCTTTTTTTAAAGCGCTTGTTGGTTGGCGGATTCGATCGGGTTTTCGAGCTCAATCGCAATTTCCGTAACGAAGGAACTTCGGTGCGCCACAACCCTGAATTTACCATGCTCGAGTTTTACCAGGCATATGCGACCTTCGAAGATTTGATGCAGCTTACCGAAGAGCTTTTCGCGACTTTGGCTACGGATCTCACGGGCTCACGGCAACTTCCCTTCGGCGAGCATGTCGTTGATCTGACGCCGCCGTGGCGGCGATTGACGATCGCCCAAGCGATTAGGCTTCACAGCGAAGCCGAACGTCAAAACCTCGATGATCTCGAAACCCTCCACCAATTCGCCAAAGACAAGGGGCTCCACATCGATTTGGGCGCGCCTTATGGAAATGCCCTCGTGGAAGTTTTCGAGGAAGTCGCCGAGGCAAAATTGATTCAGCCGACGTTCATCACTGGTTATCCGCTCGAAGTCTCACCGTTGGCGCGAAAAAATGACACCAACCCGGCAATGGTCGATCGGTTCGAGTTGTATATTGGTGGCCGCGAGTTGGCTAACGCATTCTCGGAGCTCAATGATCCGACGGATCAGCGGCAGCGCTTTCTCGAGCAGATGCGCGCGCGCGCAGCCGGCGACGACACGGCAAATCCCATCGATGAAGATTACGTGCGCGCACTGGAATATGGCATGCCGCCCGCGGCCGGCGAAGGTATCGGCATCGATCGCCTGGTCATGTTGCTGACAAATTCCGCGTCGATCCGCGATGTCATTCTTTTCCCCTTGCTTCGCCCGCACCGCTGAGTCAATTTTCCCATGAAATATGAGCTTTTTATTGGCCTGCGCTACCTGCAGGCGCGCCGGCAAGAAACTTTCATTTCGCTGATCACCGTCATTTCGGTCCTGGGCGTGATGATCGGCGTAATGACGCTCAACGTCGTGATGGCCGTCATGACTGGGTTTGAAGAGACCTTGCGCGATCGTTTGCTCGGCATTAACGCGCATATCGCCCTGGTGAAGTCGGGAGATATGTTGCAGGACTATGAACGACTCATGCAGCGGGTTGTGAAGGAGGATGGCGTCGTCGCAGCCACTCCGACCATCTATGGTCAGATTATGCTCACTTCGGGATCGCGTGTGTCTGGTGTCGTCGTTCGGGGCGTGGATCCGGACCGGGTCAATAGCGTCGTTAATTTGCAAAGCTATATTCGCGAGGGGAAACTCGAGGCGCTCAAAACTCCGCAGCCGATACGCGTGGACGATCGGACGGTTTTGCTCCCGGGGATTATTTTGGGCGAGCGTCTGGCCAATCAACTGGGGGTTTTCGTCGGTAGCCCTGTGCAGGTGGTCTCGCCTTTGGGCAGCCCGACGGCGATCGGTGTGATCCCGAAAGTACGCCGGTTCGTGGTGACCGGGATTCTCCGAACCGGCATGAGCGAGATCGACTCGACGCTGGTATTGCTTTCTCTCAGCGATGCGCAGAAATTTTTTGAAATGGAGAATGCCGTAAGCAATATCGAGATCCGCATTCGGGACGTAAATCAGTCGCGCCAGGTGGCGGAGCGCATCCAGCGCGATCTGGGTTTTCCTTATTTTGCCGAGGATTGGACGAGGCTCTGGCCAAATCTGTTTTCGGCGCTCAAACTCGAAAAGACCGTTTACTTCCTGGTCCTCCTGTTGATGGTTTTAATCGGCGCTTTCAACATCATTTCTACCCTCGTCATGGTGGTCATGGAAAAGAAGAAAGATATTGCCATCCTACGCTCCATGGGCGCAACGCAAAAAAGTATTCGTAAGATTTTTCTCCTCAAGGGCTGTATCATCGGCGTGGTCGGTACAACTTTGGGCGTGATTCTCGGGCTGCTGGTGTGCGCGCTGATCTCTCAATATGGTTTTCATCTTCCGGACGGAGTTTTTCTAATCTCCACGGTGCCGGTGCGAGTTTATTTCAGCAACTTCGTCCTTGTCGCTTGCACCTCTTTCGTCGTTTGTCTGCTTGCGAGTATTTATCCGGCGCGGCAGGCGGCGAAGCTCGACCCAGTGGAAATCATCCGCTATGAATAGTCTTCTTGCGGTTAGAGACCTGCACAAGTCCTTTTTCGAGGGTGGTAATGAGATTCATGTTTTACGCGGCGTCAATCTCGACCTGGGCGAAGGCGAACGTTTGGCGGTGGTGGGCGAATCTGGAGTAGGCAAAAGTACGTTGCTCCATATTCTTGGCACCTTGGATCATTTCAATTCCGGCCAAATCCTATTTGGCGGCGAAGAGGTGCCAGTGAACGACGAAGCTGCGCTGTGTCGATTTCGTAATCGACAGATCGGTTTCGTGTTTCAATTTCATTATTTATTGCCTGATTTTTCTGCTTTGGAAAATGTCATGTTCCCAGCCCTGGTTCAGGGAATGGAAGCGGTGCAGGCAAGACGTCAAGCGCAAGAATTGTTGGAGGTCGTCGGATTAAAAGATAGGCTCAGTCACAGACCGGGTAAATTGTCCGGCGGCGAGCAACAGCGAGTCGCAGTGGCACGAGCCGTGATTCTTAAACCCAAGTTGGTGCTAGCGGACGAGCCCACGGGATCTCTCGATCCCCGCATTGGAGAGGGCGTTCAGAATCTGCTGTTTCGGCTCAATGAGGAGCATGGGATCGCTTTGATTGTGGCCACGCACAACCGGCAATTTGCCGATAGCATTGGTCGTCGAACCGAGCTTCGCGAGGGTTTGCTATTTAACGTCTAATGCGAAGATTTGGCTTTACAAAAGTAGCGGTATCTGTTAGAAATTCGAAAATATTTGGGTCTTATTCCACCTTGCTGAAGGCCTCCCGATGAATTTTTCGATGAGCGCCCGGGCTAGCCTGATTTTCCTAATCATTTGCAATGCAATTCTGGTTTTAGCAGTCGTTCCTATTCAAGCCCAGATTCAACAAAAGACCACGCTCAAAGACATTAAAATCGAAGGCAACATGCGGGTTGAGGACGATGGCATCCGGTTGCACCTGAAAAGCCGGACCGGCGACTCCTTCGATCCGGCGACTGTCGATCAGGATGTAAAGGCCATTTATCGCATGGGCTTTTTCGACGATGTCAAAGCCGATCTGACGCCGGATGGCGTACTCATTTACACGGTGAAGGAGAAGCCTTATATCCGGGAGGTCAAAATCCAAGGCGCAGCGCAAGTCTCCAAGGAAAAAATCGAAACGGCTTTCGGCATCGGTGCGCGCACCATTCTCGATCGTGTCAAGGTTGCCGAAGGCGTCGACAAGGTTCGCAAGCTTTACGGCGAGCAGGGCTACGTTAACGCCGCGATTGATTACGCGGTCTCCGTCGAGGCGAATAACCAAGCGGTAATCACGCTCGATATCAACGAAGGTAACCGTTTGTTGATCAAGAAAATCATGTTCGAAGGCAACAAAGCTTTTTCGGAGAGCGATCTCAAAGGCTTGATTGCGACCAAGGAAGAATGGATTTTTTCGTTTATCACCAACCGCGGCGTGCTCGACCGAGACATGCTGACCAATGACGTGGCCATCTTGTCGAATCATTATAACGACAACGGTTACGTCGAGCATAAGATTGACGACCCGGTCATTTTGCGCGGCCGCGATGGGCTCGAGGTGGTATTTCGAATCAATGAGGGGCCGCAATATCGTGTCGGCAAGGTGGAGATCGGGGGTGAGCTGATCCAGGACGGCAAGGACATGCTCAAATCCGTAAAGCTCACCACCGGCCAGATCTTCCGGGGAAGCCGGCTGCGCGATGATATTACGTTGATAACGGATATGTATTCGAACAAAGGATTCGCCTTCGTTCAGGTCGATCCCATTACCAAAGTAAACCCGAATGACAAAAACGTCGACGTGGCTTTAGTGATCACGAAGGGGCCGCCGGTCTATTTCAATCGCATCCTGGTCGCTGGAAACACAAAGACGCGCGACAAAGTCGTGCGACGTGAATTGCTCACCAATGAGCAGGAGCTTTTTTCCGCTAACAAAGTGACCCAAAGCAAAAATGCGCTTCAGCGAACCGGGTACTTCGAGGACGTTCAAGTTACGACGAAAAAAACCGGCCAGCCGGACACGGTCGATCTCCTTGTCGACGTGAAAGAGGGCCCGACTGGAACGTTTCAGATCGGCGCAGGATATAGCAGCGGTGACGGTTTTTTGTTCAACGCCAACGTTTCCGAGAAAAACCTCATGGGAAAAGGTCAGGGGGTGAGCGGCAATTTCGCGATCGGTTCGAAGCGGCAAGATTACATCCTCAGCCTCACCGACCCGTATTTTAACGACACTAAAGTCAGCGCGGGGCTCGATGCGTTCAATACCAAGCGTGTATACACCGATTTCGACGAGCATAAGATAGGCTTTGGCGTCAACACCAATTACCCGCTGAAGGATTTCAGGATGCCCTTTTTCGGCGCGCCCCGAAAGGAGCCGGGTTCTGATGAGCTGGCGGGCGCCGCGCCAACGACGATATGGGATTACATGCGAGGCGGCGTCGCTTATGATCTCACCCGGGACACAATCGGCGGTGTCGATGCTAACGCCTCAGACGCGATCAAGTCTGAAAAAGGCACGTCTTTGACCAGCGCCGTGACCCCCGGCATTACCTACGATAGTCGCGATCATTTTTTTGCTCCGACGGAGGGCACCAAGTCTGCATTTTCTGTAAAGACCGCCGGACTCGGCGGAGATTCTCGTTTCATCAAAACCGATTTAAGCGGCAGATGGCACTATCCACTGCTCAAGGACCCCAGGTGGGGAGGCAATTACGTGCTGGCTCTGGGCGGCCAGCTCGGGTATGGAATAGGCTTCGCTGGGCAGTCGGAGACCAATGGCATGACTCTGCCGCTGTTCGAGCGCTATTTTCTCGGCGGCATCAACTCAATCCGCGGTTTTCAGGACCGAAGCTTGGGTCCGAGAGAGAAGACCTGCGTTTCGAACTCTACGGACCCTACGCTCCCGCCAGACTGTAGCAAGAGCGATGTCATCGGCGGCGACACAGCAGCGGTGATGAACGTAGAGCTCCTGTTTCCAATCATGGAGCAGTACGGACTCCGCGGCGTCGCGTTTTTCGATATGGGCAATGCCTTTACCAACGGGATTAACTTCGGCGATATGCGAAGATCGGTGGGAGCCGGGGTGCGTTGGATGTCGCCCTTCGGTCCGCTGCGAGTCGAGCTTGGCTTTCCCCTGAACAAAAAACCGGGCGATGAGACATCCGTGCTCGGGTTTTCCATCGGCAGTCAACCGTAAGGCGCTGCCATTCCAAACTTTTCAATAAGTACAAACGGAGGCTCTGAGTGAAGTACTGGCTGGCTATCGCGGTGCTGGTTCTTTCCGGTTCTGTAGCGTCTGCACAGGAAAGAATAAAAATTGGGTTTATCGATATTCAAAGGGTTGTTTCCGAGTCGCAAGCGGGAAAACAGGCTAAGGAACGATTTCAAGCTCAGGTGAAAAAGGCCGAGGCTGACGTTGTCAAAGAGCGCCAGGACCTTGAGAAATTGAGAGCGGACATGGAGAAAAAGGGTCCGCTTTTGAAAGATGAAGAAAGGCGCAATCTCGAGTCTGATTACCAAAGGCGCTCTGTCAATCTGCAACGCGCGATGTCTGACTACCAGCAGGAGCTGCAGCAAAAAAACAACGAGATGATGTCTGACATCCTTAAGCAGTTGGAACAAATCGTGACCGAAGTCGGAAAGGCCGACAAGTTCACTCTCATTCTAGAACGCTCGCAGATTCTTTATAGCGACCAGGGAATCGACATCACGAACAAAGTCATCGAGAGTTACAACAGCCGGACGAAAAAATAGGTGGCGCTCAGTAAAACCCTCAATGAGCTTGCTAGCCAGGTTGGAGGGGAGGTCGCCGGCGACGGCGATGTCGTCATTCACGGAGTCGCGCCCATCGACGAGGCGGTTGAGGGCGAGATTACCTTTCTTAACCATCCACAGTATCGGCGTTTCCTTCGAGAATGCCGGGCGGGCGCGGTGATTGTCGGGCCGGAGGCCTTTGATGAACCGCAGGGTAGGCGGCTCAATCTTCTCCGCTGCAGCGACCCCTACATAGCGTTTGCAAAAATTTCACAGCTGTTTTGTCCGGCGCCGCGATTCAACGGACAAATCAGTCCCGGCGCGTACGTTGACGAGAGCGCAATAGTGAATGAGGGCGTGACGATTTTTCCGTACGCCTGGATCGGCGCGCGCGCACAACTCGGTCCCGGCTCCGTCGTTTTTCCGGGGGTATTCATCGGTGAAAATGCGGTGATCGGCGCGGAGTGCGTACTGCACCCGAATGTGGTGGTGCGGGAAGGTTGCCGCTTGGGCGATCGCGTGATTTTACATGCCGGTGTTGTGATTGGCAGTGACGGTTTCGGCTATGCCGGCAAAGGGAGCGGCCGAGTCAAAATCCCGCAGACCGGCATCGTGGTGATCGAAGATGATGTCGAAATCGGCGCTAATACCACTGTGGATCGGGCGACTCTCGGTCGCACTGTCATCAAGCGAGGCGCCAAAATCGATAACCTGGTGCAGATCGCGCACAACGTGACGGTTGGCGAATTCTCCGTGATTGCGGCACAGGCAGGCATCGCCGGCAGCACACGGATCGGCAAAAACGTGACGTTAGCCGGACAGGTCGGTGTCGTGAATCACATCGAGATCGGCGAAGGTGCGATCATTGGACCGCAATCGGGTGTGCCGCAGTCGGTGCCGGCGGGCGCGGTGCTTTCCGGTGGTGTTGCCGCAGCGCCGCACCACGAATGGTTAAAGGTTATGACTTTGCTGCCGCAACTGCCAAAGCTTTGGACTTCGGTGCGACGTTTGGAGAAGCAGTTGGCGCACCTCCTTCAGACGGTTGAAAAGGAGCCTGATCGCGATGCTGGACGTTAATGCTATTTTTCAACATATCCCGCACCGTTACCCATTCCTGCTGGTGGATCGTATCCTGGAGATTCATGGCGAGGAAAAGATCGTCGGCATCAAAAATGTTTCCATCAACGAGCATTTCTTTTTCGGCCATTTTCCCAATCGGCCGGTCATGCCTGGAGTGTTGATCTGCGAGGCGATGGCGCAAGTCGGCGCGATTTTCGCCCATAACGCCCGAGGCGCGACAGGCGACAAGAAAGTGTTTGTGCTCACTGGACTCGATCATGTGAAATTCAAGCGTCCCGTGGAGCCTGGCGATCAACTACGCATGGAACTTACTTGCCTCAAACGTCGTGGCTCCTTCTGGAAAATGCAGGGAGTCGCTACCGTGGATGGCAAATTGGTGGCTCAGGCCGAAATCTCCGCCATGGAAATCGAATTGGCGTGAAGAAAGTGGCAGCCTTGAGCCGGGTTCATTCAACGGCAATCGTCCATTCCGCCGCTGAGCTAGCGCCCGATGTGGAAATTGGCCCCTATTCCGTAATTGGCCCGGAGGTGCGCATTGGCAAAGGCACAAAAATCGCTTCTCATGTGGTTATTCAGGGCCGAACCACATTAGGCGAAGAGAATGTGGTCTTCCCCTTCGCCAGCGTCGGCACCATCCCCCAAGATCTTAAATATAAGGGCGAACCGAGCGACCTCTCAATTGGCAATCGCAACACGATTCGCGAATATGTCTCGCTTAATCCTGGCACTGCGGGTGGCGGCATGGTCACGCGTATCGGTGACCAAAACCTGTTGATGATGCAGTGTCACATCGCCCACGACTGCATCATCGGTAATCGGAACGTCATCGCGAACGGTGCGACGCTCGGCGGCCACGTCACCATCGAAGACTTCGTCATCGTCGGCGGATTGGTAGGCATTCATCAATTTGTGCGGATCGGCACCAGTGCGATCATCGGCGCTGGATCGATGGTTTCAAAGGACGTTCCGCCGTACTGTAACGCGACCGGCGACCGCGCCAAACTGCACGGCCTCAACCTCGAAGGCCTGAAACGCCGCGGCTTCGACAGAAGCGTCATCGATATCATCCGCAAGGCCTACCGGATTGTTTTTCAATCCAGGCTCAGAACCGAGGATGCGCTCAAGAAAGTTTCCGTCGAGCTGCCAGGGATTCCGGAGATTGAAAGATTCGTCTCGTTTATAAGCCAATCCCAACGAGGTGTCTGCCGCTAAGAGCTTTTGCTTGGATCGATTCCACATCACCGTCTCTCTTCTGAAATGGATTTCCCCGGTCAGACTATTATCCAGTGAAAAACATAGGTTTGATCGCCGGTAACGGTAAGTTTCCTTTGATTTTTGCCAAGCACGCCAGCCGTGCCGGTTACAACGTCGTCGCGGTCGCGCACCACGGCGAAACCGATCCTGCCATCGAGCGGTTTGTGCAGGACATCCAGTGGGTGTACGTCGGGCAGTTGGGCAAAATCATCCGCAATTTTCAGCGCGCGGAAGTCAGTGAGGCGGTGATGGCCGGCGGCATTCGCAAGGTCAAGCTGTTCGACAATTTCCGACCGGATCTTCGAGGGACGCGGTTTTTGGCAAAACTCAAAAGCCGAGAAGACGATGATTTGTTGCGCGGCATTGCCAATGAATTGGCTGCAGATGGGATTAACATTATCGAATCGACGTTTTGTCTCTCCGAAATCATTCCAACCCAAGGTGTTCTTACCAAGCGTTCGCCAACCCAACAGGAATGGGACGATATTCATTTGGGTTTTCGCACCGCAAAGGAAATCGGACGGCTGGGCATCGGTCAGACCGTGGTGGTCAGAAAACAAATTGTCCTGGCGGTGGAAGCCGCCGAAGGAACCGACGCTGCGATCGAGCGCGGAGGAAAATTAGCTAGATCAGGCTCTGTGGTGGTCAAAGTCAGCAAGCCGCAGCAGGATTTGCGTTTCGATGTGCCTGCCGTCGGCCTCGAGACCGTCAATCGTCTGCACGAAGTTCGTGGCCGAGTGCTCGCCATCGAAGCCGGTAAAACCATCCTGCTCGAGAAGGACAGTTTGTTGAAACACGCGGAAGCGTGCGGCATTTCATTGGTCGGTGTCAGCGGCTAGTTATGTCGGAAGCGGAAGATATGATCACCACCGGCGTGGTCGGCGTCGGTTATCTCGGCAAATTTCACGCAGAAAAATACGCCTCTTCATCCAAGGCAAAACTGATCGGGATTGTCGATATTGACGAGTCGCGCGTCAACGAAATTGCCGCGGCGCTCGGCGCCGCGGCATTTACGGATTATCGAAGTTTGTTCGGCAGGGTCGCGTGCGTTAGCATAGCTGTACCGACCCGGCTGCATTATCAGATCGCGCGGGATTTCATCGATGCGGGCATCGACGTGCTGGTGGAAAAACCCGTCACCGCAAACATCGGTGAAGCCCGCGAGCTCGTCGCGGCTGCGCAAAGAAAAGACGTGCTGCTCCAGGTCGGTCATCTCGAGCGCTTCAATCCCGCAATTCGCCGACTGGAAGGGGTCATCAAAGAACCCAAGTTCGTCGAGTGCCATCGTTTAGCGCCATTCGTCGAGCGCGGTACCGATGTGGATGTGGTGCTGGATTTGATGATTCATGACATTGATGTGATCGCCAGTTTAGTGCGCGCGCCGATCGAGCGCGTCGAAGCGGTTGGAGTGCCCGTGCTCACCGAGCGCCCGGATATTGCCAATGCTCGAATCAACTTCGCCAACGGTTGCATTGCGAACATCACGGCCAGTCGTGTTTCACTCAAGCGGGAACGGAAGATCCGATTTTTTCAACCTGATGCCTACATTTCGATCGATTACGACCAACGCAGGGCGCAAATTTTTTACAAACCGGCTCCTGGCGCTGGCTGGCTCGACATTCGTACGGAGACCGTTGAGATCAAGGAAGGTGACGCTCTAGCCGACGAAATCGATTCTTTTCTCGAATGCGTCCGCAGCCGCAAACATCCATTGGTGGGCGGCGCGGAAGGGCTGCGCGCGCTGGAAATCGCATCGATGATCAGCGCGCAGCTTTGAGGGTGCGGTTTTGTCTGATGCAGGCGAAAGAAATCATGTTGGTCGTCGGTGAAGCTTCCGGTGATGCCCATGGCGCGCGGTTTGTCGAGGCATTGCATCGACGCGATCCTCAGGTGAAAGTCTACGGTGTCGCGGGCGAACAGTTAGAACGGAGTCAATTTGAGCCGCTCTTCAGCGTCGCCCAATTGACCGGCATGGGGTTGGTGGAACTGGCCGGGAATTTGAGAAATATCTGGCGCGCTTACACATTGCTAAAGCAAACTTTGAGAGCGCGTCGCCCCAATCTTTTGGTATTGATCGATTTCCCCGAATTCAACTTGCGTCTGGCACGTTTTTCCAAGTCCCTTGGGATTCCGGTGCTTTATTATGTCAGCCCGCAGATTTGGGCCTGGCGCAGAAATCGCGTCAAGCAGATCGCCCGATGGGTCGACCACATGGCGGTCATTTTTCCTTTCGAGACGGATTTTTATGAGCGCCACGGCGTCAAGGTCAGTTTCGTCGGCCATCCACTGCTGGAAATGGTCAAGTCGAATGCCGAGCGCGCGGAAACTCTCGCCAAGCTTGGTCTCGATCCTAACCGGCCGGTGATAGCGCTACTACCCGGAAGCCGTCGCGGCGAAGTGACCCGGCATCTACCCGCGATGGCCGAAGCCGCGCTTGATCTTTCGCGCGAACGTAAAGCGCAATTTCTTTGCATTCGGGCACCAACTATAGATGGCGCGGAGCTGCGCTCGTGGCTCGATCGAACCGGTGCGCGTATGCCCATTGTGGAAGACGATCGTTATGGCGCGATCCAGGCTTCTGACGTGGCCTGGACTGCTTCGGGCACAGCGACGGTGGAAATCGCGCTTCTTGGCCGGCCGATGATCATAGTTTATCGACTATCCTGGTTGACCTATCTGATTGCTCGCTGGCTCGTCCGGGTCGATCACATCGGAATGGTCAATCTGATCGCCGGACAACGACTGATGCCGGAGCTGATCCAGCGCGACGTGAGTCCGGATAGGATCGCTGCGGAAACTAGGACTTTGCTCGACGATCCGAAAAGACGGGCGAGAATAACTGCGGAACTATCCAAGCTGCGACAGCGCCTCGGTGCGCCCGGTGCAGCGGAACGGGTCGCGGACCTGGCATTTTCCATGATGCGGTGAAGAGGAGAGCAGCCGGTGCAATCTTACCTTCGACTACTTGCGTATCTCAAGCCCTACGTCTGGCCCTATTTTACTCTGGGGATGCTCTGTATGCTCGGCTTTGGCGCGACGGACGGGACTATCCCGTTTCTCGTGCAGCACATCATGGACGATGTCTTTGCACGCAAGGACCAGGCAACCCTTTCGTATCTACCTTTGTTGGTTGTGGCGATTTTTGCTTTCCGCGGCCTGATGAATTTCGGTCAGAGTTACCTCAACGACTATGTGGGATTGCGCATTATCAATGACGTCAGAAATCAGCTCAACCGGCATTTCCAATCCTTATCGGTTTCTTTTTTTCACCGCCATCCAAGCGGAACGCTCCTGTCTCGCGTCAACAGCGATGTTTCGCTCGTAAGGTATGCGATCACCGATGCGCTGGCTTCTTTTCTGAAAGACTCCACTTCGCTCGTGGTTTTGATGGTGGTGGCATTCTTGAAAGACTGGGTTCTGGCGTCGATCGCTTTCTTTGTCTTTCCCGCGTCGGTGCTGCCGATCATGCGGCTCAGCAAAAAAATCAAAAGATTCACTCGGCGCGGCCAGATCAGCACCGGGATGTTGACGGAGCTACTTCAGGAAAGCATCCAGGGTAACCGGATCGTCAAGGCGTTCGGCATGGAAGATTACGAAGACCAGAGGTTCATGCAAGAGAACTTCCGCCTGTTCAAGCAATCCTTGCGCGCGAGCCGAATCAAATCGATCGTCTCTCCTGCGATGGAGCTGCTGGCCTCGTTCGCGATCGGAGGTGTGGTCTGGTACGGCGGCTGGAGCGTCATCGCCGGCGGCCGAACCCAAGGCGAATTCATGGCATTTATGGCGGCCATGTTTTTGATGTACGGCCCGTTCAAGGGGCTGAGCAGAACGTATACCTCCGTGCATCAGGGCCTGGCGGGCGCGGAACGAGTTTTCGAGGTTCTCGACGAAAAGCCGGCGATTACGGATAAGCCCGACGCCAGGCCGGCGAAGCCGTTCGCTGAAGAGATTGAGTTCCAAAATGTTAGTTTTGCCTATGCCGATGCGCCGGTGCTCAAGCAAATCGACTTGACCATCAAGGCGGGTCAAACCGTTGCTGTGGTCGGCATGAGCGGAGTGGGTAAAAGTACGCTGGTCGACCTGATCCCGCGCTTTTATGACGTGAGCGCGGGCCGCATCCTGCTCGACGGCGTCGATATTCGCGACATCACGGTGCGTTCGCTACGCGCGCAAATAGGTATTGTCACTCAGCACACATTCTTGTTCAACGATACCGTCAAGAACAATATTGCCTATGGCATTCTCAATCCCGATATGAGTGCTGTCGTTACGGCTGCAAAGGCCGCTCATGCGCACGAATTCATCATGGCTATGCCAGACGGCTATGACTCTTTCGTGGGAGAACTGGGGATGCAACTGTCAGGCGGGCAACGGCAGCGCTTGGCCATCGCGCGAGCTTTGCTAAAGAATGCGCCGATTTTAATCCTCGATGAGGCCACGTCCGCTCTGGACACCGACTCGGAGCGCCTCGTGCAGGACGCGCTAGAAAATCTTATGACCGACCGCACCACCGTGGTGATCGCACATCGCCTATCGACCGTCCGTCGAGCGGACCGGATCGTAGTGCTGGTCGATGGCACAATCGCCGAGGACGGAACTCACGAAGAGTTGCTCGCAAGGAATGGGGAATACAATCGTTTGTACATGATTCAAGCCTTGGAAGAACGCAATGGCGAGGAACACGGCCTGTTGCAGTAGAGATTGTCACTTGTGGGTGAGCTACGTTTTGTACAACTTTCTTCTGATCGTTGTCTTCACGCTTGCGGCCCCGTTTGTTCCGTTGGTTTGGTTTCTCGGTCCACGTTATCGGGAGGGTTTGGTTCAACGCTTCGCCTGCTACGGAAAAAGCCTGACTTCAGGCCTGCGTGATCCGATCTGGATTCATGCCGCGTCCGTAGGGGAGGTCCGCGCTGCAGCTGAGCTGGTCCGCGCGCTTAAAGCTGAAGCGCCTGAGCGGAGTGTCGTGATTTCGACTTTCACAGCCACCGGCAATCGCGTTGCCCGCCAAGCCGGGGTTGGCGATAAGGTTATTTTTTTTCCGCTGGATTTTTCCTGGGTCGCGCGCCGCGCGGTGAAGCGCATCGGTCCCTCGTTGTTGCTCTTCCTCGAGACTGAAATCTGGCCGAATCTTGTCCGCGAAGCCTACCGACGTGGAATCCCAACGATCATGCTGAGCGGAAGGCTTTCCGACAAGGCTATATCGCGTTACGAGGTCGCGCGGCCGTTTTTTCGCCACGTGCTCGCACAGTATACCGCCCTCGGGATGCAGTCGGGGGAGGATGCAGCGCGCGTGATCAGGCTCGGCGCGCCGGAAAAAAAGGTTTCTGTCGTGGGCAATTTGAAGTTCGCTGTGGATGGCATAGTCAGCGGACGCGAAAACGTTGTTCGTTCCACTGTTCCAGATCGGCAGGTTTTGATCGCCGGAAGCACCCATCGCGGCGAGGAATTGGCATTGCTTCGGGCGCTGCAACTGGCTCGGGCCGACATACCGAAACTTATGATGGTTTTGGCGCCACGCCACCCGGAACGCTTCTCCGAGGTGGAAAAACTGTTGAGGGAATCTTCCTTTAGTTTCGAGCGTAAGACGACGTTGCAACCGGATCAATATTTTCAAAAAGATGTCTTGCTGCTCGACACCGTCGGGGAATTGACGGAATTCTTCAACGCGGCTGATCTGGCTTTTGTTGGCGGAAGTCTGGTTGATGCCGGCGGGCACAATATTCTCGAGCCAGCACGTTGCCGAAAACCGGTTCTTTTTGGGCCTTATATGGAGAACTTCAGGACGATTGCCGAAGGCATGAAGCGCAACGGTGGCGGCATCGAGGTGCACGGGGCGGAAGACTTGGCGCACGTCTTAACGAAACTATTAGCCGACCCCGAGGCGTGCCATAGGATAGGGCAAAGCGCCGCGGAGTTTGCCGCAGCTCATCAGGACGCACTGACGAAGAATCTGTCTCTCGCCACACGCTATTTGTAACTTGTTTTTTTATGGGCCATTTAGGACAGCGCATGAAGCAATGAATCTCTCGATTCGGGATGTCTGGGGACGCAAAGGCGTTGTCGGCAAATGTGTATGGCTGCTGTTTCTGCCGCTATCGTTCTTGTACATGATCGGCGCTCAGTTCCGTAATGGCTTGTTTACGTTCGGGTGTGCCAAGTCCGTGCGATTGCCGAAACCAGTACTGAGCGTCGGCAATCTCACTGTCGGTGGCACGGGTAAGACACCGAGTTGCTTGTGGCTCGCCGATGCACTGAAAAATAGGGGAATCCGCAGCGGAATATTGAGCCGCGGCTATGGCCGGCGCAACGCCGGCGCAATGGTGATCGAGCCGAGTCAAGAGACTCTCATGACTGGAAGCGCCGCAACATCCGGTGATGAACCGCTCATGATGGCGGCATTGTACGGGCAGACCGTCGCGGTCGCCAAAGATCGTTCCAAGGCTGCGTTAGAGCTGCTGAAGAAAAAAGAAGTCGATATCTTTATTCTCGACGACGGCTTCCAACATCGGCGCGTCAAACGGGATATCGACCTCCTGTTATTGGGGGCGGATAGCTCCGGCTGGATGCTGCCGGCCGGTCCATTTCGTGAGCCGCGACAAAATTATCGACGCGCCGACTTCCTCATGATCACCGGGGCCAATGATAAGTGGAGTTCAGTCATTCGAGGTAACGGCGGTGAGAAAGTCTTCGCCGCCTCGTTATCTCCGGTTTCATTGCTAAGCTTCGGCGCGAACGGGTCCAAGGAATTTCCGCTCACGCTTCTCTACCGGAGCAAAATCGTTACGGTCACCGGTGTCGCCGACCCGAGACCATTTTATCGGTTGGTTTACGATTGGGAAGGCGAGATCGTCGAGACTTTGGAGTTTCCCGATCATCATAGCTACACGGCGCGGGACTGGCAGGAGATCAACCGGGCCGCGCGACGGGTCGATTTGATCATCACGACCGAGAAGGATATTGTGAAGCTGGTACAGTTTCCATTTGCAAAAGACAAATTGCTGGCATTGCGGGTCGCCATGTCGGTGGAAAACGGCGATGCTCTGATCGACGCGATCATCGAGAAACTCGATCGCGCTCGAGATAGCGTCGTCTCGTGAAGCAGATGGTCCACAAAGCTCCGGGTTTTGGTGGTATCTTCGGGTTCAGGAAGATGTTCGAGGCGTGGCGCGACGCAGCGGCACCGAGCGCTGTTGCCTGCAGGAGCAAATGCTGGTGAAATCAGTTGTCACAGGTGTCGCCGGGTTCATTGGCTCCCATTTAGCGGAACGACTGCTCTGTGCGGGGCACGAAGTCATCGGAATTGACAATTTTCTCGATAATTATCCCCGCCGTTTCAAAGACCATAATCTTCTAGGCTTGCTGCAGGATACACGATTCAGCTTTATCGAGAGCGATCTCTTGCGCAGTGATTTGATCGAGCTTCTGCGCGGCGCCACATACGTTTTTCATCTTGCCGGCCAACCGGGTGTCCGAGCCAGCTGGGGCAACGAGTTTACCCGCTATACGGATAACAACATTGTCGCGACGCAGTTGTTGCTCGAAGCGGCAAGAGGGCAGGCTATCTCCAAGTTTATTTATGCATCAACTTCATCGGTGTACGGTGACACCGACGATTTACCCATGCGCGAGGATGGTCTCACGCGGCCGGTTTCGCCCTATGGCGCTACTAAACTTGCTGCGGAGCACTTGTGTTATCTTTACTATAAAGCTTTTTCGGTGCCGTCGGTTTCGCTCCGGTTCTTTACCGTCTATGGTCCGCGCCAGCGGTCGGATATGTTCTTTCATCTCTTCTTGCGGGCTTTGTTGCGTGGCGAGGAGGTGCCGCTCTTCGATGACGGGGAGCAGACCCGGGACTTCACATTCTGCCAGGATATCGTCGACGGCATAATCGCGGCAGCAATCTATCCCGGTAGGGGAGAAGTCTTTAACCTGGGCGGCGGTTCGGAAATCAGTTTGCTCAAAGCGATTCAGTTGGCCGAAAGGATCACCGGCCGCAAGGCACAGTTGAAACGTTTCGATCGCCAAAAGGGGGATGTGCGCCGCACGCGAGCGCGCCTGGACCAGGCGCGCGACAAGCTCGGTTATGCTCCAAAAATCGGCTTGGAGCAGGGACTTACCGAAGAGTGGAATTGGATTCGGGCTACAGAACGGTGAAGCTTTGGAGGGCTCAAACAAGTTCTCTGTCGTGGCTAAACCGTATGGAGGTCTTCCATGGACGAATACGCTGAAGAAGATGTTGGCAATATTGTGTCGCTCGAGCACATCAATGTGCAGGTTCCCGATCAATCGTTGGCGACGCTTTTTTACGTCGTGGGAATGGGATTTACACGCGATCCGTACCTGAACGTCGGAATTAACAATATGTGGGTCAATGTCGGCGAACAGCAGTTCCACTTACCGACTAGAACCCCGCAAGTTATTACTGGCCATGCCGGGATGGTACTGCCCGACCTGGACGTACTCGAAGCGCGCCTAACTGGCGTTGCTGAGACGCTCAAGGCCACACTGTTTTCATTCGCGCGAAACTCCGACTCTCTTCTCGTTACCTCTCCGTGGGGCAATCGATACCGTTGCTATGAATCAAAACTCGAGTTCGGCGATATGAGGCTCGGAATTCCGTACGTCGAATTTCTTGTGCCCACCGGCACCGCGGCCGGTATCTTGAGATTTTATCAGAGCGCGTTGGGCGCTCCGGTGAGGAGCGCAGAGGACCAGGAAGGCGCGTTTGGGCTGGTCCAGATCGGCCGTCACCAATCGCTCCGATTCCGCGAGACGAACCAGCCGATTGCTCGATACGACGGACACCATGTTGCTATTTACATCGCAAATTTTTCAACTCCTTATGCCTACCTGAAGAGTCGCGGCCTGATTTCGGAAGACGTGCGCAATCATCAATTTCGTTTCAAAGACATCGTGGATCCGCAGGATCAAAATCACAAGTTCACCCTCGAGCATGAGGTACGAAGTCTCAAACATCCGATGTACCACCGCCCATTTGTCAATCGCGATCCGCTGCAGACGCAAAGAGACTATCGGCGCGGTTGGGATGCGTTTACGCCTTTCCAGAATTGATCCGAAGATACGGCGGATTTATTTGTAGCCCATACCCTAGGAGAAATCTCATGACCATCAGCAAAGACTTATTGGATATTCTCGCCTGCCCGAAGTGCAAAGGAGATATTCATCTGAATGAAACCGGCGACGGGCTGATCTGCGGCGCCTGTCGGCTCATGTATCCGATCAAGGACGATATTCCGATCATGCTCATCGATGAGGCGATTCGTTTGTAGCTCATGGCCCTTCCGAGTTGGGAAAATGTGTTGCTAATGCAGACGAGCTTTCTGGGCGATACCGTTCTGACGTTGCCTTTGATCGACGAAATCAAAAGACAATTTCCAGTCAAGAAGTTGACTCTGCTGTGCCAGCCCGCGAGCCGGGAACTTTTCCAAGACCATCTGGGGATCGACGAAATCATTGTCGACGATAAAAAAAAAGCCGATCGCGGTTTTGCCGGATTGCGCAGCAAAGCCAAAGCTCTGCAATCTCATGGTTTCACTCTTGCGCTCACGCCGCACAAATCTCTGCGCAGCGCTCTCATGTTGTATTGGGCGGGGATTCCATGCCGTGTCGGCTTTCGACAAAGCAAAGGCTGTTTTTTTTTTCATAGGCGTGTCGATCGCGACTCAACGCGCCATGATGTGGAGCGCAACCTGTCAATTTTGACAGCATTTGGTGTACGGGTGGAGGATTGCAGACGGGAGATCGACCTACCGGTGAGCGCAAAAACTCAAGAAGCCGTGAATCGAAAGCTCAGCAGCCTGGGCGTGAAGGAACAGGACTTGGCCATAGGTGTATGTCCCGGTTCGGTGTGGGCGACCAAGCGCTGGTCGATTGCCGGATTTGCTGAATTGATCCGGATGATCAAGCAACGCATGGCAAGCTCAATTTTGCTTTTTGGCGGCCCCGAGGATGCCCTAGTCGTCGAACAAGTACATAGCCGATCGGGTGGAGCGGCGATCAACTTAGTCGATCACATTGACTTAGGAGAGCTACCCGCGGCCATCAGCCGGTGCGCTCTATTCATCACAAACGACAGCGGACCGATGCACGTCGCGGTGGCGCGAAGAGTTCCCACCGTAGCGATATTTTGCGCGACGACGCCGGAGCTCGGTTTTTTTCCCTACACGGACAAAGCGATCGTTGTGGGCAAGAACCTCTCATGCCGGCCTTGCGGGACGCACGGTGGCCGGCGTTGCCCCCTTGGTCACGCTCATTGCATCGAACAGATTCAAGCGACAACGGTCCTTGAAGCCGTGGAGAAGCTGCTGGGCAATGGCAAAACCATGAATCATCGCCCCGAGACGTTTCAGCCGGAGTTTCTCACGGTTTGAAAACTCGAGTTCTTCAGACGAAAAGGATAGCGCAAACCGGCTACTCGCTCGAAGTACCGGGTGACACGGGAGCGAAACTGGTTTGGGGCGTCTCTCCCGAAGGCTTTGAGCGGCTCGTCGATGGCCATGGCAATCGGCTGCTCATTCGTCAAGATCAGCTCGACTATATCGATTTTTCCCTTTTTCAAAGTAGTCCGGCCAAAACCGCTGGCGAGTCTCCCTACCACGGTCGCGGCGCGATTTGGCTATCCAAGCTTGCGAATGGCGAAACGGCTATCATCCGGCCTTACCTGCATGGTGGTGCATTACGTCGCCTCACAGGCGACCGGTTTTTTACCTGGCCGCCGCGGCCGTTTCGTGAATTGGCCATTACTGAAGAGCTGCGCCGGCGCGGCTTACGAACCCTTGAGGTTTATGCCGCATGCGTGAGCCGACCCTTTGGCCCATTTTATCGCGGTTGGTTGATTACCCGGCAATTGCTTGACGCAGAAGACCTCTGGTCGGCTCTAAAAACCGGCCTTGCAGAACGCCTGGGCTTCGATCGTGTCTTGCGAATTGTTGCCGAAAGCATCGCCGCGCTCCACCGACAGGGCGTTTACCACGCGGATCTAAATCTAAAGAATATTCTTATTCGCGTCGAAGGGACTGATGTTGCGGCGTACGTTATCGATTTCGATAAGTCTAAAGTTTTTTTGGCTAAATTGCCTGCGCCACTCGCCCGCAAAAACGTTGATCGCCTCGAGCGCTCCGTCCGCAAGCTTGATCCGGAGCGCAAATTTCTCCCGGCTGAGGCATGGGACCGATTCGTAAGCTATTATCATGCAGCTTTCGGTTCGTAGCTCAGATCCAAAAAGAATTTTACTGATCCTGCATGGCTCGATTGGAGATGTTACCCGGGCGCTGCCGTTGGCTACAGTGCTCCGAAAAGGATTCCCTCGATCGTATATCGCCTGGTCAGTGGAGCCAGCTTCGCGGCCTTTGCTCGAGCACAACTCGGCAATCGATGAGCTCATCGTGTTTGATCGCGCGCGTAGCTGGAGAGCTCTGGGTCCGTTTCTAAGACAAATCCGTGAAAGACATTTCGATCTGGTGTTCGATTTGCAGCGCATTCTCAAGAGCGGCTTGATTAGTTGGGCGTCTGGCGCGCCACGACGACTCGGCTTTAACCGTTTGGACGCCAAGGAGTTCAACTGGGTTTTTAATAATTTGCACATCGAGCCGTTCGGCGAGAGCATTTCAAAAATGGAGCATTACTTTCAGTTTACCGATGCTCTCGGGCTGCCGCGCGAGACTCCGCAGTGGGATTTCTTCCTGCAAGCCGCGGAGCGAGCATCGATCGAAACTCACCTTTCCGGTATGAAGCGGTCATTCGCGGTCCTCCTTGTCGGCACACGCTGGGAGAGCAAACGGTGGTTTCCAACGCAAATCGCCCGTTGCGCGGATTTGTTACACGAAGAGTATCATCTCGGTGTCGTTTTGCTCGGGGGAAAGCCTGACGAGAGACTTGCGGACGAGGTCGTCAGGGGAAGCAAGACAACGGTAACCAATCTTGTTGGCCGAACGAGCCTTCGCGAAGCGATCGGCATCATTGAACTTGCGAAACTCGCCATCGGTCCAGACACTGGGCTAATGCATATTGCGGCCGCGGTGAGAACCCCGGTAATTTCTCTTTGGGGAGCAACCCGGCCACAGCGAACCGGGCCATACGGCTATGGCGATCTGGTGATTCAAGGTCGCGCGCCCTGTGTTCCGTGCAACCGTAGACGGTGCAATATCGGCAGGCTCTGTATGCAATCGATCACCACGGCTGAAATCGGCGACAGAATTGCCGTCGCTCTCCGCCGTGACGATGCGAAGGTCGTCAGCAATGTTGAGGTCCTCTGATTATCAGCTACGCCGGGCCGGTCCGTGGGACCTGTTGGTTTTGCCCGACCGGTGGAGCGAACAGCTCCAGGAATCTGTCATGAACCGCATCCGCGAAAGAGAGGCTTCGAAACATCCGCAGACGATCCCCTTTGATGTCTCTGGACCGCATGCACAGAAGCGCTATTTTATCAAACTGTTTCATTGCAATGGGATCGGCGATGCGTTGAAAAACTTATTCAGGGCATCCAAACCCAAGCGTTTTTGGGGGCAAGGACTTGCCCTTTCGGCAGCAGGTTTCCGTGTTCCGACCGTCGTCGCGCTTGGTGAATTGCGTCAGTTTAGAGTTTTTCGAGTGGGATTTGTTCTGACCTCGGGGATTCACGGGCAACCGCTGCCGGATTTTTTGCAAAATTTAGCGGCTGCGCCGCAAGGCCGCCGCGATCTAAGACTGAAGCGCGACGGACTGGCCCGGTTAGCGGAGTTGGTGCGGCAGTTTCATAGGCTTGGCTTTGTTCATGGTGATTTGATCGCTAACAATTTGCTGGTCGCGGTTGCTGAGGCAGAGCCGCAGTTTTATTTTATGGACAATGACCGCACGAGCCGTTTTCCGCGTTGGTGGCCCGCACATGGATGGAAACGCAATCTAGTGCAACTCAATCGCATGCCGCTGGCTGGTGTTACCTTGCAGGATCGCATGAGTTTTTTCTGCCGATACTTGGGTCGACGCCGGCTCTCGGAACGGGATCGGCGGCTGGTGCGCTGGCTGGAACAACAGACACGCAAGCGCCGCTACGAGTGCGACGGAGTCGGGCCCAAAGGAAATTTCCGCCGGCTCATGCATTTTTCCGAAGCCGTTAGCAGCATCGATCGTTAAGGCCGCGGTATTGATTATGTTCCGTCACAGCTGCGCTACAACTGGCAAATCCTGTCATAGCTGTTTGATCCGGGCTCGCTCGTATCCGACAATGTTGTTGTGAAACCCCGTAACTGAACTCGAATGAAAATCGCGCTGGTTCATAAGCGGCTCGATCTAAAGGGAGGCACCGAAAGGGATCTTTTCGAGACCGCCGTCGGCCTCAGTGCGGCAGGGCATCAGGTGCACTTGTTCTGTAGCCAGTACGGCGTGCCGGCGCCCCCCGGTATTATCGCGCATCGCATCCTCGCGGCCCCGCTCGGCCGGACGGTCCGGCTATGGAGTTTTGCGTTGGGCGCTCAAAAGGCGACGCGGGAAACAGCTTGTGATTTTGTCATAAATTTTG
>Ga0207701_10001806_pt1 | contig 22299 bp, 16 predicted proteins | sample KBSSwiSSwithPhiX_FD_184294 | JGI IMG/M metagenome (GOLD analysis project Ga0207701, IMG submission 184294) | Switchgrass rhizosphere bulk soil microbial communities from Kellogg Biological Station, Michigan, USA, with PhiX - S5 (SPAdes) (version 2) | ecosystem: Environmental > Terrestrial >... | reverse complement strand
GGCCGTCAGTCTCGACCTGATGGCCGCGGATTTCGATACGCTGCCGCAGACGCTGGCGAGCCTGACCTCGATCTATCATTTCGCGTTCGCCGCCTCGCAGATTCCCGTCGGCGCCGCGATGGATCGATTCGGCGTCCGGCCGGTTTCGCTAAGTCTCCTGATCGGAACGATCGCCGGTGCCACGCTGTCCGGCTTTTCCGTCGGGCCAAAGACGTTCCTGTTCGGACAATTCCTGCTCGGGGTCGCAACCTCGGGCATGCTGATGTGCCCGATGACATTGGCGGCGAAGCAATTGTCCCCGGCGCGGTTCGGTCTGTGGTCCGGCGTGATCCTGTCAATCGGCAATATCGGCATGCTGCTGTCGTCGAGTCCGCTTGCGTGGGTGGTCGATCACTGGGGATGGCGGGCAGGGTTCTGGATCTCCGCCGGCGCCGGTATGGTGGTGGCGCTCGCCATCTATGCCCTGGTTCCAAATCAACCAGCCGAGCATGCCGATCGGTCTTCGCCGCTTTCGCAGATGGCCAGCGTCCTCCGTATCGGCCTGTCGCGCCCGTTGCGCGGACTGATCGCGCTTTCGCTGGTCTCGCTGGCAGCTGCACTCGTGCTGCGGGGGTTGTGGGGCGGCCCATGGCTGATGGACGTCAAGGGGCTGAGCCGGATCGAAGCCGGCAACGAACTCGGCCTGTTCACGATCGCGCTGATCGCCGGGCCCGTCCTGATCGGCATCTTCGACCGCGAGTTCGGCCATCGCCGCGAGGTGCTGGCGGTGACGCATTTTCTGGCCGCGCTGCTGTTTGGCCTGATGGCGGCCGGCGCGCCGCATTTTCCGGTCGCAAACCTGTTCGGTATCACGGTCATGCCCGCGCAATATGATGCCATCCTGCTCGTGCTGATCGGCCTTGCTTTGTCCGCCCAGCCGTTGGTGTACGGGATGACACGGCAACTGGTGGACGCGCAGAACACCGGCAAGGCGCTGTCTGCCATCAATCTGGCGTTCTTCCTCGGTGCAGCGCTGATGCAATCGACAACCGGCGTGGTCGCGACCGTCTTTGGATTGCCGGCCGTGCTGCTGTTCATGGCCGCGGCGCTGCTCATCGGGACAGCCGTGTTTTTGGCATACACCGGGCCGTCGAAATCCTAGATCGGGCGGGCCTGTCTGCGGACCTCGTTGGCGATCGGTTTGAGGGCTTCGATTGCGGTCTGTCCCACCAGGCTGTAGCCCATCCCGCCATCGGCCCAGGCAAAGCCCGAGACGTTGCCTCCCGAATGCGGCGCCATCGGTGCGCTCTGCTCCGATGCCATCGGGCGCGTCAGCACGACGAGCCGATCGCCGCGATCGTCATCATACATGAACATGGCAGCCGGACCGTGCGATGTCGCGACAAGACGTCCACCCATCAATCGATAGCCTGAGCCTGTGAGGTCCGGCAGCTTCACCGTTTGATGCAGACGGTTGGAGACCCATTGCTCCAATTGCGTGCTGTCGGACGCCCGCAGTTCGACCGGCCGGGCGCGATCCGGTGCGTAGACCTTGTAGGTATCGGTCGCTTCCTGTGCGAGCGCGGCGAGCCCGCCGGGCGATGCCTGCAGGCTGCCGCGCATCAGCCAGCCGCCGATACCACCGATGCTCAGCATCAGCATGGCTGCGACCGCCCACCGGACAAGCGAGGGCCGCTGCTGACGCTTCTCGATCATCCGCGCCAAATTGAGCTGCGGTGGCAGCGGCTCGTCGGCGATAGGGGCCAGCGCCTTGCGCAGGAGATCGCGCTGGTCGGAAAAGGCGGCGACGCGTCGGGCGACGTCGGGATGGCCTGCCAGATAGGCGGCGACTTCCGCCTGTCGCTCGGGTTCGAGAACGCCATCCACAAAGGCGTGGAGATCGTCTTCCATGATGGGCCGATTGCTCATTTCATGCTCCGCAACTGCACCACGTTCTTCGGTGAGCCGTCCGCAGTCCCCTCGATCTCCTGCTGCAATCTTTCCCGCGCCCGCGACAGGCGCGACATCACGGTGCCGACGGGAATATCGAGCACGTTGGCTGCTTCGGCATATGACAGGTCTTCCACTGCGACAAGCAGCAGCACCGCGCGCTGGTCTTCCGGCAGTCGCGCAAGCTTGTCGAGGACGTCCTGGTACATCAGTTTCTGTTCTTGCACGGCGTCCTGTCCGAAATCATCTTCATTGGCCTCTTCGATGGTGATGTGCTTGCCCCGGCTCGCCGAACGGCGGAACTGGTTGACGGCAAGGTTGTGCAGGATCGTGAACAGCCACGGGCGCGCATCGGCTTCGCGCCGTTGTCCCCAATTGCTGACGGCTCGCTCCAGACAATCCTGCACAAGATCGTCCGCGGCAGCGCGATTGTGGACCAGCGCCCGCGCATAGCGGCGCAGCGCTGGTATCACCGGCTCGACCAGCCGCAGCATGTCGCTCATGGGACGACCTGGACCTGTACGGCATCCCCAAACTTCGCGGGCTCGCCAGGAGTGATCACCAGATATCGTCGCCCGGCCGTCACGGAATTCTGGACGATCTGCCGGATCGGCCCGACTGCATTGACGATGGCCGAACCTGCCGGGTTGGTCATGAAGGCGGCGAGGGGTTGTACCGATCCGCTTCCATCATTGTTGTCGGCCAGCGCCAGCACGTAGCGCTGCTTCGGCTGCAGGCCGGTCACCGACGCCTGCAAGACCTGGATCAAGCCCTGATCGAACAGCGATACGCTGGTCGGCGGCTTTTCCGTCTTCGGTTCGTCCTTCGGGCCGAGAGTGAGATGTGCGACCTGACCTGCAACCCCAAGGCTCTGCAAATTCTGGCGGTCGTCCGGATTGGGGGCCGCACCCGGCACATAGACGATGGCTTGCGGGGCCTGCCCGATCGGAGTGTTGGCAACCACCTTGTTGCTGGCGGTATCGATCGCGGCGAGGGCATCAGCGTTTTCGAGGCCAACATAGATGCGCGTGCCGTCGCCAGACGGCCAGAGGCCGTGCGGCAGATTGCCGACCGGAACGGTCGCTACGTGCGAAAAATCATCGGTGCGAAACACCTTGACCTCGTTGGTGCCGCCGATCGTGACATAGGCGAACGTTCCCTTGGGCGTGCGCGCGAAGTTGACGTGGTTGGTGATCGGGCCGGTCTCGACCGTCTTGATCGGGTTAAACGGAGGTCTTGCATTGAACACCTGCGTCTTGCCGATGTCCTTGAGCGTAAGCCACACCTGTTCGCCGTCAGGCGTGGCGGCGATGTCCGGGCAGAACGGGCTTTCCTGCTTCACACGGGCCACGACGGCGTGGTCGGCGACGGTGACCACGACCGTTTCCGGATTGAAAGACGAGCAGATGTAGCCGTATTTGCCGTCGGGTGAGAATATCTGCATGCCGGGACCGCCTGGAACTTCGATGCGGGTCTTCTCCGAAAAATTGCTGCTATCGATCACCGCGATGTAGTTTTCGCCGCGCACGGTGACCCAGACTTCCCGGCCGTCCGGCGTGAAGAAGGCCTCGTGCGGCGAACGGCCGATATAGGTGACGTGTTTGATGGTATTGGTTGCGGTGTCGATGAAGGTGACCGAATTCGATCCGATCGAGACGACGGCGAGTGTTTTATGATCGGGCGAGTAGCCCATGCCGTGGACCAGCGCCTGTCCCTTGTAGAGGGGGCTGAAATTGCCGGGCTGGGGATCGCCGAGGCGGATCACGCCGAGCAGCTTGTTGTCGAGGGGATCCGTAACGGAGACCGTGTTCGAGAATTGTTCTGCCGCATAGACGCGGTCGTGATGGCTGATCGGAATGTCAGGGGAGGCGCCTGCGCTGGGCGCTTGGCCGGCCCAAGCCGTCGCCGATGCCGTAACGAGCGTGCAAGCCAGCAGGCTGCTTCGCAAAGCCGGGTAGTTCATCTCTATTGCTCCTGTTTCTTCATGCCTGCCGGCATGCTCAAGTGATGTGCCGGTCCCTGGTTCGGTGGTGTTGGCGCAGGAACGGAAGCCGCGACCGGTTCCCTGATCGCAAGCTTCATCGCCGCGATCTCCTGCATCTGGCTGACGATGATTTCCTGCGCGATACGCCGGAGCAGTTCGTTCTTGCCGTAGCGCAGTTCGAGCACGGCCATGTCGATCGCCCCCTGATGGTGCGGCGCCATCATGGCGACGAAGTCACGGTCGATGTCGCCGGTCGGCTTTGCCTCCATGGCGCTCATCATCCGGCCCATCGCGGCCTCGTTTTCGGCGAGGAAGGCGCTTTCGTCCGACGTCGCAGCCCCTTGCGCGGGTGAATGACCTTCATGCGCGAACGCCAGAGGCAGCGCGGCGAAAGCGACGAGCAGGCGCGTGCAGAAAACCGCCGCGCTCAGTCCGGGCTTAAGGAATTGCAGCATTATCGCGGTGCCTTCCGGATTTCGAACGATGTGTCGAAGACGCTCGCGCGTGTCCCGCCGAATGGGCGCCGATACGCGCGAGCCGTGGCTGAACTCGATCAGCCGGTCCGATGGATCAGGGCTGCGCCAGGTGCCACGCGCCGTTTAGGAACCCATCGCCGGTGATGTCGCCGGCTTTCTGGTCCTTGGCGAAGGTATAGAGCGGCTTTCCCTTGTAGGCCCATTGTTTGGAGCCGTCGTCGCGGGTGACGACGGTGTAGCTGCCGCCGGGCTGCTCGCCGGGTTCCGCCTTTAAAACCGGCCAGTTCGTTGCGCATGGTCCGTTGCAGGCCGACTTGCCGTCGGAATCCTTGTCGAACGTGTACAGCGACATACCCCTGGAATCCGTGAGTGTCGGGCCCTTCGAGGTCGTCGCCGTCTTGGTCGGAGGTGCCGCATTAGCGATCGAAACAACCGCCAGCGCCGCTGCGGCGGCAATGAGAATGCGGATCGATATTTTGTTCATTTTGGCTCCATGATGCAAACAGCTTGCATGGGTGATGACGCGTGGCGGCGCGTTCTATTCCGTCATCCGCGATTATTTTGGCGGGGTGTCGCGCACGTGATCGTGAGCAATTCGGACCGTGCCGTATTTTCTGCGCAGTAGCCACGGCAAAGCTTCGGTTTGCAGGCAAAAATCCAGCGGCTATAACAGCTTGCCCCACCATCCCTGGAAGACCGCATGTACCCGGATCCGAATTCGTCGTCGCAGAAGATGTATGATCGCGCGCTGTCGAGCCTGCCCGGCGGCAACAGCCGTACCACCGTCTTCATGAAGCCCTATCCGATCTACGCCGCGCGCGGCGAGGGTTGCCGTGTGTGGGACCTCGACGGCAACGCGTATATCGATTGCATCAACAACTTCACGTCGCAGATTCACGGCCATGCGCATCCCGCGCTGATCGAGGCCGCAACCGCCCAGCTGGCGCTGGGATCGGCGTTCGGTCTGCCGACCGCGTCCGAGGTCGACCTCGCCGAACTGCTGGCTGCGCGGCTGCCGTCGGTCGATCAGGTGCGGTTCTGCAATTCGGGGACCGAAGCCGTGATGATGGCTTTGAAAACCGCCCGCGCTTATACCGGCCGTCCGAAGATCGCCAAATGCGAGGGCGCCTATCACGGCTCCTATGACTACGCCGAAGTCAGCCTCGATCCGACGCCGGCAGCGTGGGGCCGCAATGCGCCGGTCTCCGTCGCCTACGCCAAAGGCACGCCCGAGCATGTGCTGGCCGATGTCCTGACCATTCCCTTCAATGATACCGAAGCCGCCGTCAGCCTTGTCCGCGAGCACGGCCGGGAGCTCGCCTGTGTCCTCGTCGATCCCATGCCCAACCGGGCCGGCCTTGCACCGGCTGATCAGGCCTATCTGGAAGCTTTGCGCAAGGTCACGGGCGAGGTCGGCGCGCTCCTGATCTTCGATGAGGTCATCACGTTCCGTGTCGGATATCGCGGCGCCCAAGGCCTGTGGAATATCGAACCAGACCTGACCTCGCTCGGAAAGATCATCGGCGGCGGCTTTCCGGTCGGCGCGGTCTGTGGCCGCAAGGAGTTCATGGCCGTGTTCGATCCCCGTGCGGGCAAGCCGGCGTTACCGCATGGCGGTACGTTTTCGGCCAATCCGGTGACGATGCGCGCTGGTATTGCCGCGATGGAACTGCTGGATGAGGCGGCGTTTGCGCGGCTCGACGCGATGGGGGCGGCCGTTCGCGCCGGGATCGATGCGGCATTCCGCCGCCACAATGTGCCAGGCCGCACCATTGGCCTCGGCTCGCTGCTCAAGATCCATTTCGCGGATCGGGCGATCCGCGACTACCGATCGGCCTATCCGAGCGAGGAGGAAACCGAGCGTCAGGCGGTTTTCAACCGCGCCCTGCTCAATCGAGGGGTGCTGGCGGCGGGCAATGGCTTGATGGCATTGTCGACCCCGATGACGGATGCCGATATAGATGCCATCATCGCGGCCGTATCGGGGGCGCTATCCGAAGTGTCGGCTTCGCTCTGACGACCTGATTCAGGACCAACCAGGCCAGAACAACAACAAGGCAAGAATGTCTGCCAAGATCGATCCCATCACGCGATCCGTCGTCCAGCATCGGCTCAGTTCGATCGTAAAAGAGATGGGCGAGGCCATGCTTCGCACCTCCTATTCCCAGATCCTCAATTCCAGCCGCGATTTTTCGCTGGCGATTTGCGACACGGGTGGGCGGCTGATTGCACAGGCCGACCACCTGCCGGTCCATGTCGGCGCGCTGCCATGGGCGACGCTGGCGATCGAGGAACGCTTCAAGGACGTCAAGCCGGGCGACGTCTTCCTGCTCAACGATCCCTATTTCGGCGGCAGCCATCTACCCGACCTGACCGCCTTCGTGCCGGTATTTGACGGCGACAAGCGCCTGCTCTGGACCATCGTGCGCGCCCATCAAAGCGATATCGGCGGCGCCACCCACGGCGCCTATAACCCCGGCGCGACCGAGATCTGGCAGGAGGGCCTGCGGATCCCGCCGATCAGGCTCTCCGAGGCCGGCCGGCCTCGCGAGGATTTGCTCGATATGCTGGCGCTGAACGTGCGAAACCCGCGCGAGTTTCGCGGCGACCTCGCCGCGATGCTGGGCGCGGCCCACCTCGGCGAGCGCCGCGTCTCAAAGCTGTTCCGCGAGTTCGGTGCCGTGGTGGTCGAAGCCGCCATCGAGGCGATCCTCGATGCGACGGAGCAGCAGGCGCGCGCGGTGGTTTCGACCTGGAAGGACGGCGTGTTTCACGGAGAAGCATTTCTCGACGATGACGGTCATGGCCGCACCGACATCCGGATCGCGGCAAAGGTCACCAAGAAGGGCGGCGATGTCGAGGTCGATCTCTCGCAGTCCGATCCGCAATCCACGAGCTTTGTGAATTCCTCGCATGCCAACATGCAGGCCGCCGTTGCGATGGCGTTTGCCTATCTGATCGACGCCGAAATCCCGAAGAACACCGGCGCGTTGCGCCCGCTGAAGGTGATCGCCAAACAAGGCACGATCGTCTGGGCCGATCCGGGCCGGCCGGTGACGCTGTGCACCAGCCATCCCTCCAACGAGATCGTCGAAGCGATCGTGAAGGCGATGTCGGCGTCCTGCCCGGAGCGCGCGATGGCGGGATGGAGCCGCAGGTTCCGGATCGCGATCCAGGGTGAAGACCCGCGGACGGCGAAGAATTTCATCTGGCATTTGTTTCAGGCACGCCCGGGCGGCGGCGCATCATCCGGCGGCGACGGCTGGTCGTCGATCGGCGAATGGCACAGCGTGGGCGGTCTCAAATTCGGCAGTCTTGAAGTGGCCGAGGCGCGCTTCCCGTTGCACTTTCGCCGTCATGAGTTCCGCGAAGGTTCCGGCGGTGACGGCCAGTTTCGCGGCGGCCTCGGCGTTGCCCTCGATCTGGTGCTGGAGATCGAGAAGCCTGCACGCGGCAATACCGCGGGCGACGGCGCGCGCCATGGCCCGTGCGGCATGCTCGGCGGCGAGGACGGCAAGCCGCATCATTATCGCCTGCTGTCGGAAGGGCGCGAGCCGCGCGTGTTGCGCACCAAGGAGGTTGGCATCGAACTCCATCCGGGCGATTGCCTCGAAATACGCTCCTCGGGCGGCGGCGGCTGGGGGCCGCCGTCAAAACGATCGGCGGAAGCGCGCCGGCGCGACGCCGAACAGGGCCTGACCTCCGCGGAGCGGCGTAGCTAACGATGTTCACAATCGGAGTTGACGTCGGCGGAACCTACACCGACCTGGTGGCCACGGATGAGACCGGGCGCACCGTGTTTGCAAAATCGCCGTCCACGCCGGCCGATCAGTCGATCGGCGTCATGGCGGGGCTGGAAGAACTGGCGCGACGGCTGAACGTCTCGCGCGCCGACATGCTGGCCGCGACGGAGCGCCTGGTTCATGGCACCACGGTTGCGACCAATGCGCTGTTGGAACGCAAGGGCGCCAAAGTGGCGCTGCTCACCACCGACGGCCATCGCGACGTCATTGAAATGCGCGAGGGCCTCAAGCCCGACCGCTACGATCTGCGCTCGCCACCGCCGGAGCCCCTGGTGCCGCGCGAACTGCGCTTCGGCGTTCGTGAACGGCTGAAAGCCAACGGCGAGGTTCTGATCCCGCTCGACGAGGCCTCGCTCGATCAAGCCATCGCCGGCATCAGGAAATCCGGAGCGACCTCGGTCGCGGTGTGCTTTCTGCATTCCTATCTCAATCCGGTCCATGAACTTGCCGCAGTCGCGCGCCTGGCCAGGGCATTGCCCGGAATTAGCGTGTCGCGATCGAGCGACGTGCTGCCGCAGATCAAGGAATATGAGCGCGTCTCGACCACGATCGTGAACGCCTATGTCGAACCGATCGTGCGAGGCTATCTCGCCAGTCTCGCACAGCGCCTGGCCGAGGCCGGCCTCAAAGGCAGTCTGTTTGTCGTGCTGTCGCATGGCGGCATGGCGCCGGTCGGGGAGGCCTCGCGGCTGGCCGCAGGCACGGTGCTGTCGGGACCGGCCGGCGGCATGTCGGGCGGCCGGCGCTGCGCCGATCTGCTGGGCATTCCCGATCTGGTCCCGTTCGACATGGGTGGAACCTCGACCGACATTTCGCTGATCTCGGACGGTCAGGCCTCGTTGTCGGACGACGGCATGCTCGCCGGCCAGCGCATCGCGCTGCGCAGCCTCGACATTGCGAGCATCGCGGCCGGTGGCGGCTCGATCGCGAGCGTCGATGGAAGCCGCACGCTGCGGGTCGGGCCGGAAAGCGCGGGGTCGATCCCGGGTCCGGCCTGTTACGGCAATGGCGGGATGGCTGCGACCGTCACCGACGCCAATGTCGTGCTCGGCTATCTCGATGCGGCGGCGTTCATGGGCGGCAAGCGGCCGCTCGATCGTGCGGCGTCGGAAGCTGCGATCGATCGCGTGGCGGCGTCGCTGGAGCTGTCGCGGCAGCAAGCCGCGGCCGGCATCTACCGCATGATCAATCTGAAGATGGCAGACGGCATCCGCCTGATGACCTTGCGCCGCGGCGTCGATCCGCGGCGCTTTGCGCTGCTGAGTTTCGGTGGCGCGGCGGGTCTCCATGCCGCCGAGGTCGCGCGCGAGCTGGAGATCAAGCGCATCATCGTGCCGACGGTGGCCTCGGTGCTGTCGGCATGGGGCATGCTGACCAGCGATCTGCGCTATGAGATGAGCCGCACGCATTACGGCGCGGGCGCGCGGATTTCGCCCCTGAAGGCGCGTGAGCTGTTCGGCCAGCTGGAACAGGCGGCCGCCGGCCGGCTGCGCTCATGGTTCAAGGGACCGGTGTCGATCGAGCGCTCGGCCGAGATGCGCTACGGCGAACAAATCTTTGAGATCGACGTATCGCTGGATGGGCTCGACTGGGACGCGGCCGACCTCGTCGACCAGATCGAGGGCCGCTTTCATCGCAAGCACGAGGAGTTGTATACCTACGCTTCGCCGGGCCAGGAGGTCGTGTTCGTCAACGCGCGCGTCGCCGCGATCGGTGCGGTCGCACCGACCGATCAGGACACGCGACCGGCATCGGCTGCGGGCGTTTGCGCGCCGCGCGGCAAGCGGCAGGCATTCTTTGGCGATTGGCGCGAAGTTCCAGTCTATGCGCTCGATGCGCTGCGGCCGGGGCATTCCCTGACCGGTCCCGCCATCATCGAGGCCGAGACCACGACAGTGCTGGTCGATACCGGTGACCGCGTGACCGTGAATGCGCTCGGCTGGCTCGATATTGCGTTGCGCTGATCGCAACATTTGATTTCAACTGGTCAGCTTTGCGCGCTAATCTCGCAAGCGCTGGAGGGTCGCAAGCCAGGGTCAGGTTGGCGTTTGAGGCCGCGTTGATGAAAACAATAAGAGGAAGCAGACGTACGCTGGCCTTGCTCGCCGCCATGTTCGTCGCGGCGACCCCGCTCGCGGCTCAACAGGCTCAGGACACCGGCGCGACCGATGCGGAGATCCGAATCGGCAATATCATGCCTTACACCGGGCCGCTGGCCGCGTTTGCGGCGATCGGCAGGGCCGAGGCTGCCTATTTCGACATGATCAACGATCGCGGCGGCGTCAACGGCCGGAAGATCAGGTTCATCTCCCGCGACGACAGTTCCAGTCCAAAGATGGCGGTCGAACACACCCATCAATTGGTCGAGCAGGAGAACGTGCTCCTGATGTTCAGCGCGTTCGGCACGCCCGGCAATCTGGCGACGCGGACCTACCTTAACGAAAAAAAGGTTCCGCAGCTCTTTGTCGCCTCCGGCGACGAGGAATGGGCGCATCCAAAACGGTTTCCGTGGACGATGGGCTGGCAGCCGACATTTCGCGCCGAGGGGCAGATCTACGCCAATTACATCCAGGCCGCCTATCCCGATCGCAAGATCGCCGTGCTTTGGCAGAACGACCAGTTCGGCCGCGACCTCTTTCGCGGATTGCAGGAAGGACTGGGCGTCACCGCCCGCATGATCGCCGCCGACATTGCCATCGAGGCGGATATGTCGATCGATACCCAGGTCGACATCCTCAAGAGTTCCGGTGCCGAAGTGCTCGTACTCAATTGCGCGCCGCCAATTTCGGCGCGTGCTATTCGGCGCGCGGCTGAGCTGGATTGGCATCCGGTGGTGCTGCTGGTGAACGCGGCGGCTTCGATTGCAAATGCGCTGAGGCCGGCAGGCCTTCAGAATGCCGTTGGCGTGATATCGACCTCGTTCCTCAAGGACGCCGGCGACGCCACCTGGAAAGAAGATCCCTCCATCAAGACCTGGTTGGCGTTCATGGACAAATATTATCCCGATGGCGACAAGGAGGATAGTTACGCCATCTTCGGCTATGCCGCGGCGGAGACGCTGGTTCAGGTGCTGAGCCAGTGCGGCAGCGACCTGTCGCGCGAAAACATCATGCGGCAGGCAGCCTCGCTGAAGAACTACCGGAGTTCGATCATCCTACCGGGTATTGCCATCAACACCGGGCCCGCAGACTTCCGCCCCATCGAGCAAATGCGGCTGGTGCAGTTCGACGGCACCGCCTGGCAGCCGATCGGGGACGTGATCGAGAGCGCGTTTGCGAGCCGGCCCGGGGACAATTGAGTAGAAGACAGGTGGCGGCGTTCCCCGGATGCTGCGCAGCACGCCGCATTCGCGGTGTGGTGCGCTGCTGATCCGGGGCCCATCGTGTATCGGAAGTGGGTCCCCCGATGCGCAATTGCGCATCTGAGCTCTGCGGAGCAGCGTTCCACGCTGCACCGCGTCCGGGACACGCATGCGGGGGTGGTCTACTTCTTCTGCCCGTAATTCAGCAACCCGCCCTTGCTTTTCGGCGGATGCGCCCGGAGCCCTTCCTCATTGGGTTCGGTGCCCCAGCCGGGGCGATCCGGGATCACCAGATGACCGTCGACGATCTCGGGCACATGGGTGAACAATTCATGGTCCCAGGCGAGACGGTCGATGTCGGTTTCCATGATCCGCAGGTTCGGCACCGCCGCGGAGAAATGCGCGTTCTGCATGGTGCAGAGATGGCCGTAGAAATTATGTGGCGCGACGTTCACCTCGAAATGTTCGGCGGCAGTGGCGATCTTCATCGATTGCCACACCCCGTTCCATGGCGTGTCGATGATCGCGACATCCATCGCCTGCTCGGTGAAGTAGGGCAGGAATTCGCGCAGGCCTAGGAGCGTCTCGCAGGATGAGATCGGGTGCGGGCTCTGGCGGCGGATATAGCCGAGCGCGTGCGGATTGAAAGTGTCGATCTCGACCCAGAACATGTCCATATCCTTGATCGCGCGCAGGATCTTCAGATAGCCCTCGGTCTTGGCGTTGAAGTTGAGGTCGAGCAGAAGATCGACATCGGGGCCGGCGCCGTCGCGGATAGCTTCGAGATGCATGCAGAGATTGCGCAGCACCGTGCGGTCGACGTTGATCTCGGGCTCGAACGGCGAGCCGAAGCCGGGCCGCCAGCCCAGCGGCTTGCCGTCGGTATAGACGAAGATATTGGTCTTCATCGCGGTGAAGCGCTTCTCACGCACCTCGCGGCCGATTGACTTGACGCCGTCGAGATCGGTAATTGCCGGCTTGAACCAGTCCGGATGGTTGATGCGCCAGGTCGCGCAATGCGACCAGTAGACCCGGATGCGGTCGCGGATCTTGCCGCCCAGCAATTCGTAGCAGGGCACGCCGAGTGCCTTGGCCTTGACGTCGAGCAGCGCGTTCTCGATGGCGCCGAGCGCCAGCGCCACCACGCCACCGGCCGCCGGGCGGGTGGCGGAAAACAGTTCCGCATAAATCCGTTCATGCTGGAACGCGTTCTTGCCGACCACCCGCGCCGAGAGCCGTTCGATCGCAGTCGTCACCCCGGGCGCGCCAAAACCTTCGTCGTATTCGCTCCAGCCGACGATGCCGTCTTCGGTCATGATCTTGACGAAGTGATAGTTGCGCCAGCCGGCGTCGCAGGAGAGCGTTTCGACGCTTCTTACACTGGATGATTTGGCCATGATTTCCCGCCCCGGCTGTTGTTGTCGTTGTCTGATAACAACAACGGATTGGCTGGGTGTCAATCGCAGGCGCTCGCGGGATGAGGCGAGGGCACCTAAGCCTGCGGTGGAAACAATGTCGGCTGGCGCCGCTCGAACACCTGGCGGCCGTTCTTGAAGCCCATCAGCACGTCAGGCAGTTCCGCAATCGCGTTCGCGCCAGTGTCGGTGTCGAGGATGACGAGATCGGCGGGATTGCCTGTTGCGATGCCGTAATCCCGCAGGTTCATCAGTCGCGCCGGCAGGTCCGTCACCAGATCGAGGCAGGCGTCGAACTCGCTGATCCCGGCATGGGCGACGTTGGCGTAGAGATTGGCCATGCGCAGCAAGGACGCATCGCCGAACGGCGTGAAGGGATTGAGCACATTGTTGGTCGCGACCGAACACAGGACGCCGTTCTCGACCAACCGGTGCGCTACCGTGAGGCCGCGCGGCGAATTGTGGGTGGCGTCGCGCCCCATCAGATAGAGGTCGGTTGCGGGCAACACGGTGACCGCAACGCCGGCCTTCGCCAGCCGTTCGGTCGCTGCCTTGAGCCGGTCCGGTGGCAGCGCGGAGAGCTTGGTCGCGTGTCCAATCGCGACGCGGCCATGGTAATTTCGCCGCTCGGTCTGCCGGCAGACTTCCTCGAGATGCCACCATGACGGATCGAGGTCGAAGTCGAGATGCAGATCGACGTCGACGTCGAATTCTCGCGCCAGGTCGAACACTTTCTCGAGATGCGCATTAGGATCGGTGTCCGTGTAGGGACAGCCGCCGATCACCTCGCCGCCGCCGCGCAGCGCTGCGATCAAAAAGTCTTCGGCGCCGGGATCGTTGGTCAGGCCTTCCTGCGGGAACACGCAGATCGAAAGGTCGATCGCCCAGGCATAGTCGCGCTTCAGCGCCTTGATCGCCTCAAAGCCGCGCAGCGCAATGCGCGGATCAATTTCAACGTGGGTGCGCATGCGCGTGGTGCCGTGCACGACGGCGCGCTCGATCACGCGTGCGCCCCGGGCATAGACATCCTCGACGGTGAAATCGCGCTTCATGGCCGCAACTGCGGCAATGGCATCGCTCACCGTCGCATGGTCATGCCCGCAGCGGCCGAGCAGGCAGGCCTTGTCGAGATGGATATGGGTGTCGACGAAGCCGGGAAGGGCGAGCTTGCCGCTGACATCGATCTCGGGCGCGTCGCAGGCAAGCCGCGGCTCGATCGCGGCGATCCGGCCACCGGATACGCCGATATCGACCGCGGTGGCCGAGGACCGGGTCCGGGCGTTGCGGAAGATCAGGTCGAAGGCGGTGCGCGCGCTCATCGGGAGAGCCTAGCGGAAGAGTTGTCGCGGAACAGCCCCCCATTGTGTGCAGTTTCCAGCCCACACTGTTCATAATATATGCATGCAATTCGATGAACCGGTTGTAGGGTTTCCTCGCCCGGGAGAAGCCGTCATGTCAATTGCCGCCAAAGCCGGAGCCCGCCCCGAAGGCAAATCCATGTCAGACGCCGAAGTCGTCGAAGCCTATCTCACCGCGTCGATGATCCCGGATCCGGACGCGGCCGCGGCCTATATGAAGCCGGGCACGGTCATCACCTTCACCGGCGGGCGCGAGTTCGATCACCCGCGCGGGCCGACCGGCTTCAACGCGCGGCGTTACCGCTGGGTCAAGAAGAAGATGGATCGCTTCGACGTCTGTCCGGGCGCCGGTGAGACGGTGGTTTACAGCATCGGCACGCTGTACGGCGAATGGATCGACGGCGCGCCGTTCGAGGGCAACCGCTATGTCGACCGCTTCGTCGTCAGGGATGGCCAGATCGTGGAGATGGATGTCTGGAACGACAGCGCCGAGCGCATCCTGGTGCAGCGCGGGATTGAGGCGTGAGGTAGACACCCCTCTCAAGTCCGTCATTCTGACGTGCGCGCAGCCCAATTCCGCATTACGGAAGAAAATTTCGCTTGCATCGGCAATGCGCTGGGAGAGTCCTTGCGCATCGTTCCCGATCCGACCATGAAGGATCGCTAATCTCTTGCGGGACTGGACATGCCTTTTCGTAAGCTCCTGATTGCCAACCGCGGCGAGATCGCCATTCGTATCGCGCGGGCCGCTGATGAAAGCGGCCTTGGCACCGTCGCGATCTATCCGGCGGATGACGCCCGGTCGCCGCATGTCCGCGCCGCTGCTGCGGCCCATGAAATTCCGGGGCGGGGCGCGCGGGCCTATCTCGATATCGAGGCGGTCATTGCCGCGGCCAAGGCCACGGGGTGCGATGCGATGCATCCGGGCTATGGCTTTCTCAGCGAGAGCGCCGCACTCGCCCGGCGCTGCGCGGAAGCGGGGATCACCTTCGTCGGGCCTTCGCCGGCAGCGCTCGATCTGTTCGGCGACAAGGCGAAAGCCAGGGCTCTGGCAAAACACTGCGGCGTTCCCATCATCGAGGGCACCAGTGGCCCGACCACGCTGGATGAGGCAAAGGCCTTCTTCGCGTCACTAGGCGCCGGTGGTGCCGTCATGATCAAGGCGATCGCCGGCGGCGGCGGGCGCGGTATGCGTATCGTCGATGACGCCGAAAGGCTCGAGGAGGCCTATGCGCGCTGCCAGTCCGAGGCGAAGGCCGCGTTTGACAGCGACGGCGTCTATGTCGAACGTCTCATTCGCAACGCCCGCCATATCGAGGTGCAGATCATCGGCGACCACCATGGTGCGATCAGCCATTTGTGGGAGCGCGAATGCACTATTCAGCGCCGGAACCAGAAGCTGATCGAGGTGGCGCCGAGCCCGTCGCTGAACGATAGCTTGCGTGTGCGCATCATCCAGGCCGCCAGGGAACTCGCCGCCGCCGCGAACTACGACAATCTGGGTACCTTCGAGTTCCTCATGGATGGCGATGCCAGAGGCGACGACAACGCCTTCGCCTTCATCGAAGCCAATCCGCGGCTTCAGGTCGAGCACACCGTGACCGAGGAGGTGCTCGGCGTCGATCTGGTGCAGGCCCAGCTCGCGGTCGCCGATGGCGCCACGCTCGGTTCGCTGGGGCTGGCGCAGGCCTACATCCCGAAACCGCGTGGCTATGCGATGCAGCTCCGGGTCAACATGGAAGTGATGGACGAGACCGGCGCCACCAGGCCGACCGGCGGTACGCTTGACCTGTTCGACCTGCCGGCCGGCCCCGGCGTCCGCGTCGATACGTTCGGCCGTTCCGGCTACAGGACCAGCGCGGCCTTCGACTCGCTGCTCGCCAAGGTCATCGTGCATTCGACCGGTCCGAACTGGACGGATGTGGTGCAGAAGGCCGCGCGCACCTTGCGCGAGTTTCGCATCGGAGGCGTCGCCACCAACATTCCGTTTCTTGGCGCGGTGCTGGCGCATCCGGATTTCATCGCCAACCGTATCAATACCGGCTTCATCGATGCCCATGCGGCCGCGCTCGTCCACGCGGCGAACGACCTCGCGGCGCCGGAACTGTCGGAAGCGGGCGATGCCGTGACCGTATCCGATACTCGCGAAATCTCGACCGGCCCGGCAGGTTCCGTCCCGGTGCCGGCCCCGCTGCAGGGCACGATCGTCGTCATCGAGGTCAGCGAAGGCGACCTCGTCCGTCCGGGCCAGCAGATCGCGGTGCTCGAATCCATGAAGATGGAGCATCTGGTGACCGCCCCGCATGGCGGCAAGGTGACCAGGATCGCGGCGAAAGCCGGCGTCACGCTGATGCAGGATGAAGCCATTCTGTTTCTCGAGCCGGCCGAGATCGATGCCCATGACATCGAGGAAGAAGAGCATGTCGATCTCGATCACATCCGCGCTGATCTGGCCGAACTGATCGCGCGGCACGCCATTACGCTGGATGAAAACCGGCCGGCGTCGGTCGAGCGCCGCCGCAAGACCAATCAGCGTACCGCGCGGGAAAATATCGCGCAGCTCGTCGATGAAGGCTCGTTCGTCGAATACGGCTCGCTTGCGATCGCTGCGCAACGCCGCCGCCGCAAGGTCGACGACCTCATCATGAACACGCCCGCCGACGGGTTGATTTCGGGCGTCGCCACCGTGAACGCGGAAAAATTCGGCGCGGAGGCCGCCCGCTGCATGGTGATCTCCTACGACTACACTGTGCTGGCGGGCACCCAGGGCCACATGAACCACAAGAAGATCGACCGCATGCTGGGGCTCACCGAGCAGTGGCGGCTGCCGCTGGTGTTCTACGCCGAGGGCGGCGGTGGTCGTCCCGGCGATACCGACCGGCTCGGCTTGACCGGCCTCGACGGGCCGTCCTTTGTGCAGTTCGCAAAACTGTCCGGGCTGGTACCGGTCATCGGCATCGTTTCCGGCTATTGTTTCGCCGGCAACGCCGCGATGCTCGGCTGTTGTGATGTGATCATTGCGACCAGGAACGCGTCGATCGGCATGGGCGGGCCGGCGATGATCGAAGGCGGCGGGCTTGGCGTCTATCACCCGGCCGAGGTCGGCCCGGTATCGTTCCAGTCGCCGAACGGCGTCATCGACATCCTTGTCGAGGATGAAGCTGAAGCAACCAGCGCGGCGCAAAAATACCTGTCCTATTTTCAGGGCGCGGTCGCCGACTGGAAAGCGCCCGACCAACGCCTGCTGCGGCGCGCGATCCCGGAAAATCGCTTGCGCGTCTATGACATCCGAACCGTCATCGATCTCCTCGCCGACGAAGGATCGGTGCTGGAAATCCGCACGGATTTCGGCTTCGGCATGATTACGGCGTTCATTCGTATCGAAGGAAAGCCGTTTGGCCTGATCGCCAACAACCCAAAGCATCTCGGCGGCGCGATCGACGCGCCCGCCGGCGACAAGGCCGCGCGCTTCATGCAGCTCTGTGACGCCTTCGACATTCCGATCGTGTCGCTGTGCGATACGCCGGGTTTCATGGTCGGCCCCGAGGCGGAAAAGACCGCGATCGTGCGCCATGTGGCGCGGATGTTCGTCACCGGTGCCAGCCTCACGGTGCCGCTGTTCGGGATCGTGCTGCGCAAGGGCTATGGCCTTGGCGCGCAATCGATGATCGGCGGCGGCTTCCACGCTTCCTTCTTCACGGTGGCGTGGCCGACCGGCGAGTTCGGCGGCATGGGCCTGGAAGGCTATGTCCGGCTCGGCTTTCGCAAGGAGATGGAAGCGATCGCCGATCCGGTCGAGCGCGAGAATTATTACAAGGCCAAGGTCGCCGAACTCTACGCCAACGGCAAGGCGGTCTCGATCGCCTCCGTGCTGGAAATCGACGAAGTCATCGACCCCGCGGACACGCGGCACTGGATCATGGCCGGACTTCGCTCGGTGCCGAAACCCGAGCCGCGGAGTGGGCGCAAGCGGCCCTGTATCGATGCGTGGTAGTTGACGCTGCGTAGGGTGGGCAAAGCGAAGCGTGCCCACCACCGATCCTCGATTGCCGCATTAAGTTGGTGGGCACGCTTCGCTTTGCCCACCTTACGAGCTACCCCAGCCTCAACTCGTCATATCCTTTTGCCGCGACCTCGTCGCATCTGGCGCGATACGCCGGCGCGCTGCCGCTGTAGCGCGCGATGATGCGGGTTTGCTTGCCGTCGACGTTGGAATTGATCCCGGTCATCCAGGAATTCACCTCGTTGGAAAGAAGCCCGACCCCGAGCGCCTTGACGTGGTCGGTCCATGATTGCACGCCGGCCGTGGTCGCTTCCAGCCGGGTTAAATGCTTGTCCCGCGCAAACCGGACCAGACCCGTGACCCAATCGACGCTGTATTCGATGCTGCGCGGGATATTGCCCAGCGCGGTGTGCGGGCCCATCAGCATCAACATGTTCGGGAAATCTTCGACCATGATGCCGAGATAGGTCTGCGGCCCGTTCTTCCATTTGTCCTTCAGCTTCGCGCCGCCGGCGCCGCGGAAGTCTATTCTATCGAAACTGCCGGTGATGGCGTCGAAGCCCGTGGCATAGATGATAATGTCGAACGCGTACTCCTTTGCGCTGGTCTCGATGCCCTCGGGCGTAATCCGCTCGATCGGCGTCTCGGTGATGTCGATCAATTCGACATTGTCCTGGTTGTAAACCTCATAATAGAACGTCTCCAGCGGCAACCGCCGCGTGCCAAAACCGTGATTCTTCGGAATCAGTTTTTCGGCGACCGCCTGGTTTTTCACCCGCTGGCGGATCTTGCGCGCCACGAAATCGCTGATCGTCGCGTTTGCCTTGCGGTCGGTCAGGATGTCGCGGAAATTGCCCTGCCAGATGCCGAAGCCGCGCTCGCCATAGAGTTTTTCGTAGAATGCCTCGCGCTCCGCGTCGGAAACCTCGAACGCGCCGCGCGGGTCCGGCGTATGCAGGAAGCAGGCGAAGGTTTCCTGGCAGCGGGCGAACATCTCGGGATAGCCGGCCTTGATCTTTTTCTGCGTCTCCGCGTCGATCTTGCCGTTGTGCAGCGGCGCGCACCAGTTCGGCGTGCGCTGGAACACGGTGAGATGGCCGACGTCCTTGGCAATGGTCTGGATGGTCTGCACGCCGGTGGCGCCGGTGCCGATCACGGCGACGCGCTTGCCCTTGAAGTCGACGGGTTCATGCGGCCAGCGCGCGGTGTGGAACGATTCGCCCTTGAAACTGTCGCGGCCCTCGATGCGCGGCAGTGTCGGGGTCGAGAGCGGACCAATCGCTGTAATCAGGAAGCGCGTACTAAAGTGGCTGCCATCTTCCAGCGCAATGGTCCAGCTCCGCGCATCCGTGTCGTAATGCGCCGCCGTGACTCGACTCTTGAACTGGATATCGCGGCGAAGGTCGAATTTGTCGGCGACGTGGTTGAGATAGCGCAGCGTTTCCGGCTGGCCGGCGAAATGCTCGGACCAGTCCCATTCCGCCAGCAATTCCCTGGAAAATGAATAGCCGTAGGAATAGCTTTCCGAATCGAACCGCGCGCCGGGATAGCGGTTCCAGTACCAGGTACCGCCGACATTGGTGCCGGCCTCGAACACGCGCACCCGCAGTCCCAATTCGCGCAGGCGATAGAGCTGGTACAGGCCCGACATGCCCGCGCCGATGATGATGGTGTCGTAATCCAGATCGGCGCCCGATGGCGTTGGGCTGCCGGTTTGGCGCGAAGTGGCCACGTCGCTGATCTCCCGTACCTTGCTGGTTACCAAGGCTAGCCGGTCTTGCGGCTGCGAACAAACCTGGCAGAGCGTATCTGCCATGGGGAATTGACGGGCATTGCGGGCTTACTTGCGGATATACTCTCTAAGGTATAGTCTAAGAATAATAGCAACCTGTGATACAGGAGCTGAGCCATGGCATATTCGCAATCGGCTGCTGCGATCCTTACCGGCAAATGGACCTATCGCAGCTTCCTCAACGACCCAACCCAGGTCACCAGCGATCCGAACAAGGCGGCCGAGAACCTGCTTGCACTGCTGTTCGCCGAGGCCGTGTTCACGTTCGAGATTCCGACACCCACGACCCTCAAAGGTGCGATCGACTGGCCCGGCGGCGGGCTCAATCTGCAAGGGACGGTCCGGGAGGACGGCGGCGCGCCGGTTCTGGCGATCAGGGGGATAGGCCGACCGAATACCGGCACCGCCCACTGGGAATATGATTATCACGGCCAGCTTGCGTATCGTTGGCCGCATGGCGTCAACCAGCGGCCGGCGATCGTCGGTAACGTGTTCCGCGCCAAGCCACATGACGGTGCGCCGGCCGGCGTCGTGGCGTCATTCATCGCGGTCAAGCAGGGGTGACATCGATAGTTCGCAATACGGAAAGACCACGATTGCGCCGCATGTGACCTGCGTCGGCTCGTCTTTACTCAGCACCCGATTTGGCTATCGTCCGTGATCCGGGCCGGCCGGCTTGGCATGTCGTCTTGCGCTGGCCCGGAGACACCGATCGCACCTTGAAGCGGCGACGGTTCATGCGGGAGTGAAGCGATGGCCCAGGCGCTGCAGCGAAAGTTGCATTCGATCGATGTCAGCGATCCCAGGCTCTATCAGGACGACAACTGGCGCCCGCTGTTCGCGCAGCTGCGCCGCGACGATCCCGTGCATTATTGCGAGGCCTCGGCGTTCGGACCCTATTGGTCGGTGACGCGCTACGACGACATTTTCGAGGTCGAACTCGATCCCGAAAACTATTCGTCGAGCTCCGAGCTCGGCGGCATTCAGATCACCGACCAGCCGAAAGGACAGGAGTACGCAAATTTCATCCGGATGGACCCGCCCGGCCACACCGGGCATCGCCGCACCGTCGCGCCGATCGTGGCGCCGTCGAACATCGCCAATCTCGAGCCGCTGATCCGTAAACGCACCGCCGATGTGCTGGATGCGTTGCCGCGCAACGAGACCTTCGACTTCGTCGCCCGCGTTTCGACCGATCTCACCAACATGATGCTGGCGACCCTGTTCAATTTTCCGTGGGAGGACCGCGAGAAATTGACCTGGTGGTCCGATGTGGCGATTGCCAATGTCGATGCGCCCGATGCGGTCGTGCATTCGGCGGAGGAGCGTGTCGCTGAGCTTGGCAAGATGGGCGAGTATTTCCGGAAATTATGGGATGCCCGCGCCAACGCGGCGCCGACCTTCGACCTGGTCTCGATGCTCGCGCATTCGGAAGCGACGCGCAATCTGGGGCCGCGCGAATTCATCGGAACGATTGCGCTTCTGATCGTCGGCGGCAACGACACCACCCGCAATTCCATGAGCGGCGGGCTGATGGCGCTGGTCGAAAATCCCGAGCAGTTCGAACTGGTGCGCAGTAAGCGCGAGCTGATTCCCAATCTCGTCGCCGAATCCATCCGCTACCATTCGCCGGTGCTGCATATGCGTCGCACCGCGCGCAACGACGTCGAACTCGCCGGCCGCCGCATCGCCAGGGGCGACAAGGTGGTGATGTGGTACATCTCCGGCAACCGCGACGAGGACAAGATCGATCGCGCGGATGAATTCATAGTCGATCGCGCCAAACCCCGGGCGCATCTTGCGTTCGGCGCCGGCATTCACCGTTGCGTCGGTGACCGGCTCGCCGAACAGCAAATCCGCATTCTCTGGGAGGAAGTATTGCAACGGGATCTCAGGTTCGAAATCATGGGGCCGCCGCAGCGGGTCTGTTCGAATTTCATCCGCGGCATTCGCGCACTGCCGGTGAGGATTGTAAATTGACCGTCATTGCGAGGAGTGTAGCGACGAAGCAATCCATGCTGCCAAAAAAATGGATTGCTTCGCGGAGCCTGTCATCGGGCGCGCATTCGCGCGACCCGTTGGCTCGCAATGACGAAAATTAGGGAACCCGAATGAACGATCCCGTTGATGTCCTGATCATTGGCGCCGGTGCGTCCGGCGCCGCAGTGGCCTGGAGCCTCGCCGACACCAAGATGCACATCCTCTGCCTCGACCAGGGCGGCTGGATGAACCCGTCGG
>Ga0207701_10001805_pt1 | contig 22300 bp, 15 predicted proteins | sample KBSSwiSSwithPhiX_FD_184294 | JGI IMG/M metagenome (GOLD analysis project Ga0207701, IMG submission 184294) | Switchgrass rhizosphere bulk soil microbial communities from Kellogg Biological Station, Michigan, USA, with PhiX - S5 (SPAdes) (version 2) | ecosystem: Environmental > Terrestrial >... | reverse complement strand
CGGCACGGGACAAGCCGGCCCGTCGCTGGCGGTGCGGCTGGGCGCCGCCGGCCGCAAGACCGCGATCCTCGAGCGCAAGCTCGTCGGCGGCACGTGCGTGAACACAGGTTGCATCCCGACGAAGACGCTGATCGCGAGCGCCCGCGCCGCGCACGTCGCCCGCCGCGCAGGCGACTTCGGCGTCGTGATCGAGGGTTCCGTCGGTGTCGACATGGCGCGCGTCAAGGCGCGGAAGGACGGAGTCGTCGCGCAATCGAACGGCGGCGTGACGAACTGGCTCAAGAATGCGACGAACGTCACGCTGATCGAGGGCCATGGGCGCTTCGAGAGCCCGACCATAGTCCGTGTGGGCGATCGGCTGCTCGAAGCGCCGCAAGTCTTCATCAACACCGGTGGCCGGCCGACCGTCCCGAAGCTCGAAGGCGTGGGCGACGTACCGTTCCTCACCAGCACGGGAATGATGAGCGTCGATTACCTGCCGGAGCACCTGATCGTCGTCGGCGGCAGCTACATCGGGCTCGAGTTCGCGCAGATGTACCGCCGCTTCGGCAGTCGCGTCACCGTCATCGAGATGGCGCCGCGCATCGTCGCCCGCGAAGACGACGAAGTGTCGGCGACGATACAGAAGATGCTCGAAGACGAGGGCATCGCGTTCCGGCTCAAGGCCGAGTGCCTGAGGCTCGAAACACGCGGGAACGGCGTCGGCATCCATTTCAGCTGCCACGAGGAGCCGCGCGAGCTCGAAGGCTCGCACGTGCTGCTGGCCGTGGGCCGCGAGCCCAACACCCAGGATCTCGGCCTCGACAAGGCGGGCGTAAAAACGAACGCGCGGGGGTACATCGAAGTCGACGACGAGCTTCGCACGAGCGCGCCGGGCATCTTTGCCCTGGGCGACGTCAATGGACGGGGCACTTTCACCCACACCGCCTACAACGACTACGAGATCGTCGCCGGCAACCTGCTCGACAACGATCGGCGGCGGGTTTCCGACCGCATTCCGGTCTACGCGCTCTTCACCGATCCGCCGCTCGCACGCGTCGGCGTGACGGAACGCGAGGTCCGCGAATCGAAGCGTCCCGCGCTCGTCGGCAAGATGATGATGGCACGCGTCGGACGCGCACGCGAGCGCTCGGAAACGCAGGGCTTCATGCAGGTCCTGGTGGATGAAGCCACGAAGAAGATACTCGGCGCGGCGCTCCTCGGCATCGAGGCGGACGAAGCGATCCACTGCATAATCGACGTGATGGCGGCCGGCCAGCCGTACACGGCGATCAGCAGGAGCGTGCACATCCATCCCACCGTTGCCGAACTGATCCCGACGCTGCTTGGAAGCCTGAAGCCGCTGCGGTAAGTATTCCGCTCGGGCGCGACCATTGCAGGGGCCGACGCGTTTCCGCCCTGCCCGCAACCCAATCCTCAAGGAGATCTCGAATGAACCACCAAGCCACGATCCAGGCCGCGATCGCGGGGCTCGCCGCCCTCGGTTTTGCCGCGTCCACGCTCGCCGCCGCGCCTGGGCCCGTCACGCCGAAGGCGGGGCAGGAGAAGTGCTACGGCATCGCGAAGGCCGGCCAGAACGACTGCGGCACGGCGAAGCACGCCTGCGCCGCGCAGGGCGCGAAGACCGACAACGACCCGCTGGAGTGGAAGTACGTGGACAAGGGAACCTGCGAGAAGATGGGCGGCAAGCTGCCGCCGCCGAAGGCGTAAATTGCCCGAGCGGTCAGCGCCTGGCCGCGACGACGCGCGGTCAGGCGCGCACGGCCCGATGAGGTCGAACGACGCGCTTCCCGCCGCCGCCGGACTGGGCTTGCGAGCGCCGCACGTGAAGCACGTGCTCGCAAGCCGCCCGCCTGTCGCGTGGTTCGAGGTCCACAGCGAGAATTACTTCGCTGGTGGCGGCCCCGCTCTTGACGCGCTCGAGCGCATTCGCTCGAGTTATCCGCTGTCGTTGCACGGCGTCGGGCTGTCGCTCGGCTCGACCGATCCCCTGTCCCGCATGCATCTGGATAAGCTCGCGCGACTCATCGCCCGCGTCGAACCGGCGCTCGTCTCGGAACATTTGTGCTGGTGCGGAGTGGGCGGCCGGCACTTCAACGATCTTCTGCCGCTGCCTTTCACGGCGGCGGCTCTCGCGAACATTTGCGCGCACATCGACGAGGCGCAGCATTGCCTCGGGCGCGAAATTGCCGTGGAGAACGTTTCCGCCTATGTCGCATTCGATGACTCGACGATGTGCGAGTGGGAATTCGTCGCGGAAGTCGTCCGTCGCACCGGGTGCAAGCTGCTGCTCGACGTCAACAACGTCTACGTGAACTCGGTGAATCACGACTTCGAAGCCGACCGATATCTGGCCGCGATGCCGGTGGACGCGATCGCGGAGATTCACCTCGCCGGCTTCGAAGCGTCCGACGCCTGCCTGATCGACACTCACGGCGCACCCGTCGCGCCGGAAGTCTGGGCGCTGTACCGCAAGACGATTGCGCGCATCGGTCCGCGGCCCACGCTGATCGAGTGGGACGTCGACATCCCTGACTTTGCGGTGCTCGAAGCCGAGGCCGAAACAGCAGCGGCGGTTCTCGCGGATGGCCATGCCGTCGCTGCGTGAGATTCAGCAGCGGTTTGCCGGCGACATCGCTGCCGGCAGCACGATCGCCCCGACGTTCGTGCGAACCTCGGGAACTTCCACAGGCGAGCGGATGGCGGTCTATTGCCGCACCATTCGCGCGAACTACCGCAACGCGATGAGCGCGACGTATCCTGCGGTGCGACGGATCGTCGGCACGTTGTCCTTCAACGCCGCGGTCGACGCGTATGTCGATGCGCATCCGTCGCGCTGCGGCGATCTCAACGAATACGGCGATGCCTTCGGCGACTTTCTCCACGGCTATGCCGAGGCAGACGAGCTCCCCTATCTTCGCGACGTCGCGCGCCTTGAATGGGCGATCGACGAGGCCCATCGGGCCGCGGAGCCAGCGCTTGCGCCCGAGGCCGTTCTCACCGCGTTGTCACACGTGGCCGCGGGCGCATTGCCTGAACTGCACCTTGGCCTCGAACCATCGTGCCGGCTCGTCGCGTCGGCGTTTCCGCTGTTGCGGATATGGCAGGTGAACCAGGCCGGCTACGACGGCGATCTGCGGGTGGATTTCGCCGCCGGACCGCACCTTCTTCGCATTCGGCGGGACAGGAACGCCGGTTCTTCGGAAGGCGCTGACGGCGCCCGCATCATGATCGAGCGGATCGACGCCGGGCATCACGAATGGCTCTCCGCGATCGCGCAAGGGCTAACGCTCGCCCAGTCGCTCGAGCGCGCCGTCGACACCGATCCCGTATTCGATCTGCAGGCGGCCTTGCAGAAATTCATCGGCGACGGCTCGATCGATCGGATCGGGCATGACCCGCGCGCAAGCCCACGGTCCGGCGCCGATTCCGTGACAGGTCTCGAGGCGCTGCGCGACTGACGCACATCTTCGATGTCCATCGTGGAGCCTTCGACATGCAAACCGCCGTCCTGCCGCGGCAAAGCGCTGCGCTTCGCGTCCATGCCCGCTTTGCGGAGTTCGTCGACAAGCTGCAGCCGTTGTTTGCCCTTGCCGTGCGCCTTTATGTCGCGCACGTGTTCTTCGCCTCGGGCCTCGTCAAGCTCTCGAACTGGAACTCGACGCTGGCGTTGTTCGAGAACGAATATCACGTTCCGCTGTTGTCGCCGCCACTCGCCGCGTGGCTCGGAACTGGCGCGGAGATCGGCCTGCCGATGCTTCTCGCGCTCGGCCTCTGCACACGCTTCGCTGCGATCGCGCTGTTCTTTTTCAACATCGTTGCCGCGACGTCATACCCGGATCTCAGCGATGCCGGGCTCAAGGATCACCTGCTGTGGGGCGCGCTGATGCTCGTAACTTTCGTGTACGGCCCGGGTCGGTACGCGCTCGACCGGTGGCTCGAGCGCCGGCAGCGCTAGTGGACTGCAACAGTCGAATCGGAAGTAAGTATCGCGCCGCAGTCGGCGGTCAGCGCGAGGCGCGAGGAAGAGTCATAGTTCAAACTATGGCGACGACGAGCAACAAAGCGCTGGCCGCCGAGAGCAAGCGAGACGCTTTCGATTTGGCTATTGCAGTCCACTATGGCGAGGACGTCGCCGGCGTCGCGAGGATCGACATCATTTCCGCGTACCCCACCTCGACGAAGAACGTGTCCGGTGGATCGCGGCTCACCCGGTACCGAACGTCGATCTCCGTCGTCTGCGTCGCGTTGGAGCCGGAGGGCGCCGGTACGGCGACGCGGAGGCGCGCCATGCAAGTGAGCTGTCCCGAGTTCGCGTCCCATTCGATGAGTCGCATCGCCTGCGGCGATACGCGCATCGACTTCGCCAGCCGCGCCCGCTTGGCGGCGTCGTAGGAAGGCGGGTAGCCGTCTTCCACGACCCGCCGCACGCGATCGCGGACCATCGACGACAGCGTGCGGATGACGGCGCTGTTCTCGCACTCGATCCTGGGCTCGCCGCAGCCCGCGACGATTACGGAGGCGAATGCTAGGAGACAGATGGTGATGCGGCGCATGGTGGCGGCGTTTAGGGTAGCTGGTAACCGCTGAACATCTCCCGCAGTCTCGTCTTCAGGAGCTTGCCCGTCGCGGTGTGCGGCACCTCTTCGACGAACACCACGTCGTCGGGCAGCCACCATTTCGCCACCCTGCCTGCGAGGTAGCCGAGGAGATCCTCGCGCGTAACCTCCTGACCCGCCTTGCGCACGACGATCAGCAGCGGGCGTTCCTGCCACTTCGGATGCGGCACGCCGATGACGGCCGCTTCCGCCACCGCGGGATGCCCGACCGCCGCATTCTCGATCTCGATCGAAGAGATCCACTCGCCGCCCGACTTGATCACGTCCTTCGACCGGTCGGTGATCTGCATGTAGCCATCGGGATCGATGGTCGCCACGTCGCCCGTGTCGAAGAAGCCTTCGCCGTCGAGGATCGCCCCGCCGTCCCCCTGGAAGTACCCGCGCGTGACCCAGGGCCCGCGGACGAGCAGATGACCGAATGCCTTGCCGTCGCGCGGCAGCTCGCGCCCGGCGTCGTCCGTAATCTTCATCTCGACTCCGAACATCGCGCGTCCCTGTTTGGCCTGCACATCGAGTCGTCGCGCGAGGTCGTAGGACCGGTGCTTCGGAAGAAGGTTGCAGATCGTGCCGAGCGGCGACATCTCGGTCATCCCCCACGCGTGGACGACAAAGGCCCCGAATTTCGTCTCGAACTGCTCGCTCATCGCGCGCGGTGCCGCCGAGCCTCCGATCACTACGCGCCGCAACACGAGATCGCGCTTCGGATCGAGCCCTTCGGCATCGACGTGCTGCAGCAGCATGAGCCATACGGTCGGCACCCCCAGCGCAAGCGTCACGCGCTCGTCCTTGAGCAGCGCATAGACGCTCTTGCCATCGAGCGCCGGCCCGGGAAGCACGAGCTTCGCACCCGACATCGGCGCCGCATACGGCATTCCCCATCCGTTGACGTGGAACATCGGCACCACGAGGAGCACCGACTCGTCCGGCGACAGCGCGAGGCTGTCCGCCATGCACGCGGCGTACGTGTGGAGCAGCGTCGAGCGATGCGAGTAGAGCACGCCCTTGGGGCTGCCGGTGGTTCCGGACGAGTAGCAAAGCGACGATGCGGTTTGCTCATCCAGCACGGGCCATTCGTAATCGGCCGACGCCGCCTCGATCCACTCTTCGTAGCAGATGAGGTTGGACACGCGAAGCGAGGGCATGTGCGCGCGATCGGTCATCGCGACGAATCCCCGGACGGACGGGAGCTCCGGCGCAAGCGCCTCGACGAGCGGCGCGAACGTCGTGTCGAAAAAGAGGTACCGATCTTCCGCGTGGTTGACGATGTAGGCGATTTGCTCGTGAAACAGGCGCGGGTTGATCGTGTGCAGCACTGCGCCGCCGCCCGAGACGCCGTAATAGAGCTCGAGGTGCCGGTAGCCATTCCACGCCAGCGTGGCGATCCGATCGCCGGGGGCAACACCGAGCGCCGCGAGCGCATTGGCGGCCTGCTTGGCGCGGCGATGAATGTCGCCGTAGGTGCAACGATGCAAAGGGCCTTCGACCGTGCGCGAGACGATCTCGGCGCCGGCGTGCAACGCGACCGCATGCTCGATGATCGACGAGATGAGCAGCGGACGGTCCTGCATCAGTCCTAGCATGAGGCGCCGGCCCGCAAACGCGACGTCAGTTCGCGAAGCTCGAATGCAACGTGGTTTTGGCTTCCAGCGCCTCCAGCCGGCCGAGTACGCCCGCCTCCTCGGCAGGCGAGAAGCCATACGCATAGAGGCTCCGCGCCTTCGACGGGCGCAGGACCATGTTCGTATGCCGGTGGAGGTGGTGCGCGATGTCGTTGAACGAGATGCCCATCAACACGGCAGGCGCGTCGACACGCGTGTTGTGGCGCTGCGAGCCGATCACGTAAAAGCCGAGCGACTTCTGGTAGAAGCCGACGTGCCGGGGATTCACCTCGATCACGACATAGTCGAAGTTGCGGACGCGAAACGCGAAGAGATAGACGGTGTGGAAGAGGCCGGCGAGCACCGGTTGCGAGCGCCGCGCCGTGCCGACGGCGAGACGCGTGAACTCGCAAATGCGATGATGTGCGCGGCGGAGGGCATCGATCTCCGACCGGTAGAGTGTGTCCGCGGCGACGCCGTCGGCGGAATCGAGCCGGACGGTGATGGTGCCGGCAAGATGGCCTTCGTCGTACGCCGCGAACGTCCAGAGATTCGGGTTGGCAGTTGTCGTGTGCGCGCGATAGCCGCGCTTCGCATATCGCTGCTGCACGAGGAGGCTTGCCGCGCGATGCGTTTCGTGGCATCCGGCGAGCCGGATCTTGAACGCGGCAGGGTCGCTCTGCTCGTCTGATCCCGTACTCGGAGCCTCGACGGGAAGGCCCTTCAAGCGAATCGCGACGTCACGATGCACGGTGAAGCCGCTGTCGTCATGAGGCAGGGACGCGCCGCGTTCCGCCTGCCGTGCGCGCGACCACGGCCAGCGCCGCTTCGCGTTTCCGCGGATACGTCCGAGAAATCTTTCCAACCGACCTTTCAATGCAACGCACCCGTCGAAGCCACAGAAGCGGGAGTGTTCGGCGGCGGCGACGCCAGCGCCACCTCCTATCTGGCCTTTGCGACCAGGCCATCGACGATGGTACCCTCCGCTTGATGCGAGAATTGTACGGCACATTCGGTGATGCCGCCTCGCGCCGCGAGGCCGATACGTGGAGCGACGTCGCGGACACGCAGCACCGGCAAGCGTTTCCGATGGCGACCGAGTTCTCAGACTCGGTTCACCTGCCCCTCGACCCGGGTGAGGACCAGGACGAAAAGATCGTCCGGCCCTCGCTTGCAATCCTGTTCCGCATGGCCGTCGGTCCCGACGCGGACTACTACGGGCCGCGCTTCCTCGAATACGAGCGGACCGGGCATAGCTTTCCGAGCTGGAACTGGGCGGCGTTCGTGGCGCCCGGCGTGTGGGCGATCTACCGCCGCCTGTGGGGTCCCGGAATTGCGTTCAGCGTTTGGCCGTTCCTGGCGCTCGTGCTCTGCTGGTTCGCGCTCCCGTCCTTCAGCGATACCGGTTTCATCGGCCTCGCGCTGGCCGCGCTCGTCGTGTGGTTCAGCCCAGGCGTCGTCGGCGCGCTTACCGCCAACATGCTGTTGCACCGGAAATCGCGTGAGCTCGTCCAGCAAGCCGAAGCAATCACGTCGGAGACGGACAAGGCCGCGCGCTGGCTTTCGCGGCGCAGCGTGATTGCGCCGCTCCGGGCGGCGGCGGTCTCGGTGATCATGCTGGCGGCGCTCGGCGTCGTCATGCCGGTTTTCAAATCGGCGTACTCCGACCACCTCGTCAAGACCCGAATCGCTGCGAGCATCGCGGCGATGCGACCGCTGCAACGACAGCTCGAGGAGTGGTTCATGTCGCGCTCGCCCGACGATGCGCCGGCAATCGCGATGTCTGAAACGCACGTCGACACGCCGCAGCTCGACAAGGTCAACGTGAGCCTCGTCAACGGCCGAGTGCGTCTCGCAATCGATTCATCCATCCCGGAGCTCTCCGGCCGCTCGATCCTGCTCGCGCCCGCCATCGACCGATGGTTGGAGGTGCGCTGGATCTGCATACCGGTCGACATCCCGGAGCGCTACCTGCCGCAGGAGTGCAAGCAGGGATAGTCGAACGGTCGGTCGAAGACTGCGACGCCCGCAGGGACTAGAGGGGGAGGGTTTCCTCGACGCCGGCGCGGCCAAAGCGACGCGGTCCGAAATCAGCGCGGTCCGCGCGATTGCCCGAATTTTTCCGGGAAGCGCCGACAGGGCGTCAACGGGCGTTTGCGGTTGCCCGTTAATTCGCGTTATGCCCAGTTCCGCGGCAGCGCGTCAGTCGCCTCACGGTCGTCCGGTCCGTGGCTCAAAGCCTCGCACGTGAACCTGCGGTAAGCTTCGCCGGCAGCCGCCGGATCGCGTGGCCCGACGTGGTCGAGGCGGCGCTCGTGATTGCCGCGGTCGCGCTTCTCTTTCCCTGGTTCGAGCGGGTCGCCGCGGAAGATGCCGGCCGCGACCGCCGCTTTGCCGACGGCGCCGTCACCGTGCGCGGCCTTCCAGCTCCTGCTTTGCCGTCGCTCTGCTCGGCCTACGGCGGCTTCGCCGAGCCTCTCGTGCGCGAGCGACTGTGCCGCCATAGCCACTTCGCCGCCTCGGCCGACTTCGCGAAGCTGCCCGCCGCCCTGACCGACACACGCCGCCGTGTGCGCACCGCGTTCCTGGCGCCGCTCAAGGAAACGGAAACGCGGCTCGCGGACCTTCGCTTGCAGCAACGCGAAGGCCTGGGCGACTTGCTGGTGCTCAGCACCGCGATCGAAGCGACCGAAGCCGAGCTGCGGCCTTTCGTCAATCGCTACGCGCTGGACGGCCCCGAGGGCACCGGCCCTGCACCGCTCGAATGCGCATTCGAAAAGACCGAGGGCGCGCTCGCGCGCGGTGCCTCAGCCGCCGAGCCGCCGTTCAGGGACATGACGCGCGCCAATGCGCTCTTGCTCCTCGGCGCCGCGCTCGACGGGCATCCCGCCACGCCCGCGCTGGCCGAGGTCGCACTGCTCTCGGCTGACCCAGCGCGCGACCGCAGTCGCTGCGGCGGCTGGCGATTGGCGGACGCGCTCGCGCAGGCGTCCGTGCTGATGGCCGACGCGCGCCAGGCCCCTGCCGCCGCCGCCAAGAACGAAGCGATGCGGGGCCTTCTGCGCACCGCCGGCTGGCAGTGGGCCGGCTGGATGATGCTGGGTTTCGGAATGGTCCAGCTCGCGCGGCGATCGATTCCGCCCGCTTTCGGCATCGCGCTTTCGCTCGCTGCGTGGGCGGTCGCCGCGTGGGCCGGGCGTGTCCCCTGGCCGCTCGCATCCGAACGCGCGTTCATACCGGGGCGGGAAGGCGCGTGGTGGTTCTCGCCGCCCGCGCCGTTCGTGCTGTGGCTTTTGGGAGGCGCTCTCTTCGTCCTGCTTGCCGCAGGGTCTTTGTCGAAGCGGCTCGCGCCGGGTCCCGAGACGATGGCGTCGCGCATCGGGTACCCGGGATTCGTCGCCGCCACCGGCATCGGCTTTCTGCTGCTGCTCGACCTTTCGGCCAACGGACACGCGAGCAACCGTTTTCTCGCGCTCTATCACCAGGGCCATCTCTGGCTCGGATTGCTGATTTTCAGCATCGTCCTGTTTCTGCGCCAGCCGATCGGCAGGCTCCTCGGCTGGTGCCTGTCGGTCGTCGACGGCGTGACGAGCGCAATCGGCTCGCGCGTCCGCACTGTTGGAGCGGTCGCCGTGTCCGTCATCGTGATGCTCGCCATCGTCGGCGGCGTCGGCTTTCTACTCGCCAACATTCGACAGCTCACCTCGGAGCTCGGTCGCGTGTGGCTCATCGTCGGCGCGTCGTGGTTCTTCTTCCTGCGCGGCACGCCGCTCGCGGAGCGCCTCGCAAGAAGCGACAGCTCGCTCATCTCGCTCGCGCGGTATGTCGCGCCGCTTTTGTTCGTCGTGCTCGTGCTGATCGGCACGATGGTGATCACCCGCGATATGGGGCCGCTCCTGATCGCGGGTTACGGCGCCGGCGCATTCGTCGCGGCATCGATTGCGATGTGGTGGCACCAGCGGCATTGCGCGGCGGGTCCTGCGTTTGCCATCGCGATCGCGTTGTTCGTTGCCTGGATCCTCGCGACGACGACGGCGCTGTTCGAGCTCGGGTCGATCGACGACGTGACGGCCGCGCGCCTCGAGAACCTCGCCGCGCCGATGGCGTCGGCGAACGACCAGCTCGCGCTCGTGAGCTGGTTCCAGGCCGCCTCGCCACCGACGGGCTTCGGGCTCGGCAATGTTCCCTGGTGCGGCTACTCCCTCGGCAAGGGCTGTGCCGGCGTGCCCGCGCAGATCCAGAGCGATTACACGTTCACTGCCCTCGTCGGCGCGTTCGGCTGGACGTTCGCGTGGGCGATGACGATCGGCAGCGCGATCTGGCTGCATCGTCTCGTGCGCCACCATGGCCGGGTCACGCGCGGCGAGCCGCGGCTCGTCGCCTCGCAGGGACGCGTGGTCAACGACGACCAGGCATTTCTGAGCTGGCTGGCCGTCACGTGGGTCGTCCTCGCGCTGTGCCAGCTTGCAGTCACCGTCGCCGGCAACCTCGCGGTGCTGCCCCTCACCGGTGTCACGTTCCCGTTCGTGAGCTTCGGCATGACGTCGCTCCTGGTCAACATGGCGATGCTCGGTCTCGCGCTGCACATCAACGTTCCGGGACGCGGCTACCATGGCTGACAACATGGTCAATAAGCGGCAGGCGACGCTGCTCGACTTCGCGATCGCCGCGAGCATCGCGGTCGTGCCGCTGCTGCTGCTCGTCCTGATCGCGGTCGCGGAAGTGCGGCCCGGCGATCCTTCCGTTAGGGCGCGACCGGGGAATAATCAGCACGTGAGTCTGCGCGAAGTCGCTGCGCTCAAGACATTCGAGCGCGCGATCGTGCGACGCGATGCTTTGAGGAGCGCGCTGCCGACGGCCGACGCCCTGCTAGAGCGCTTTCCGCAATGTCGCAACGAGTGGGACGGACGCGGCGGGCGGCTGCAGCGGCTGCGAAAGCTCGTGGCACGCGACCACGAGGCCACGCTGTCGCCCGCGCAGCGAATGGCGGCGCAGCTCGAAGAGCTCGACGCGTCGCTCAAGCGCTTCAGCACGGGGGCCAACCGGCGCGTCACCGACGCCGTCGGCTTCGATGCCACCCGCTGGTACGACGCCGTCCACACGACGCTCGAAACTCCGATCGAAACGCCCGACTACCCCGGGCGCCGGTTCGTCGTCCAGTGCGAGGACATTGCGCGCGCGGTGACGATGCTGTCGCGCGCGGAAGGCCGGATGCTGCCGGCGCTCGCCTGGCGCGGTACCGTCGTCGAGCGCGCGCTGAAGCATTGGCGGGCCGATCAATACGTGGAGATCGGCGCGCGGCAGATCGCCCGGGCCAATCCCTGGAGCGGCTTGCCCGGGTGCGTCTACATGGGATTTCCCGCCCCGGATGCGGATGCTCCGATGCCCGAGTACTTCGTCGCCGGGGCGCGCGGCGTCGCCACGCGCCTCTGCAATCAGCCGGCGATGCTCGGCGTCGCCATCACCGACCGGCCCGCGGCGCGTGCCGTCGGAAGCTCCGACGACGCGACCGCCGACATGCGCGCCGACGACGAGCGCTGGAGCGTTCCGCCGTCCCTCGGCATGATGTTACAGCCGCTCGCGACGCTGCAACGGCCGACGGGACCGCTGTATCGGCTCTACACGGAAGGCGCGGCAACCGCCGGGCTCACGCCGACCGAGTATCGCTACGGGCCCAACAAGATCGACTTCGGGGGCACGCCGATCGACGTCGGCTTCTCCGTCGACATCACGATCGACCCCGCCGCGCAGGCGCTCGCGCAGAAAACCGCCGCCTGCTACACCGGCCGGCAGGATATCTGCAAGGCGCTTGGCATCGTGCGCGCCGAAGATGCGGGACAGCCGATCGGCCACCGGATGCTCGAGCGCGCGGTCGTGCGGATGGCGGCGATCGCGATCATCGACATCCCCACCGGGCGCATCGAAGCGCTCGCCGGCGCGTTGTCCCCGTGCACGCGCGAAGAGTACGACGGACCGGGCCGCGCAAAGACGTGCGACAGGCGGCTGCCCTACCCCATCCGCTACCGTCCCGACGCGCTGCTCAACCCCGCGGTGTATTTCGACGCGATGCCTGCTTCGGTCATCAAGCCGATCATGGCCGCCGCCTTCCTCTCGGATCGCGATGTCGGTGCACGCTGGCTCGCAGCCGAGCAGGCGCAGATGCAGCGTCCCGGCACGCCTTCGGTCGACAGTCTTCGCGGGCAGCTGATGCGCTCCAACTCCGCGCGCTTCCTCGATCGCATGCTTTGCGCCGACCAGGGGTTCCAGAATTGCCGGCGCCCGTGGGAAGTTCAGGCGATGGCGCTCGCGTTCGGCTGGAACGAGGGCTGCGTCGACGGGCGGAACGATTGCGGCAAGCGTGATCTCCTGTTCGGCCGCGCGGTCGACGCGAGCGACGAATCGGGCTCCGTGGCGCCTCTTGCCACGCTCGTCCCTTACGGCCGGCTGTTCGCGGAGCCGGTTGCTGTCACCGCCAATGGCAACAAGCTCGGCGCCCCGTTTCGCTTGCGCAAGCCAGCGCCGCTCGACATCGCCCGCGTCCAGGGCTGCGCAGCAGGCACCGACGGCAAGCGCTTCAGCAACGACGACTGGGAGCAGTGCCGCGCGCGTGGCGTCGTCGACATCGTCGCAGAAGGCTGGGGACAGGGACACGCGCGGTCCAGCGCGCTGGGTGTCGCGGGGATGATGGCCACGCTGGCCGCAGCGGCCAACGGGCAGACCGACCTCAGGAAGCCGCATCTCGTCGACGGGTTGCGTGGCACCGGTCCCGCGAATATCGCGCAACTCCGGCCGGCGGTGATGCGCTTCGGGCTGGCCGACGCGCAGCCCGGCAAGATCTCGCACGAAGCCGCGGACGTGATTCTGAGCGGACTCTCGTACAGCCATCGGGACGGAACGGCGAGGGCGGCGTGCGAGCAGGTGCTCGATGCCGCAACCTGCAAGGCGATCGACTGGCTTGCCGGCAAGACGGGAACGCCGACGTTTCCCAACGACAACCGGACGCTGGACGAGCTTGGGCGGCTCTGTTCGACGAACGCGGCGCCGGGCGCGCAGCAGGGGGCGGCGCAGGGTTCGCACAGCGACCGCAGCGCGTGTGGGCCGCTGCGGCCTTACAAGTGGTACGTCGCCGCGTACAAGGCCGATCCGAACGATGGCCGTTGGACGAAGGCGATAGGGGTATTGACCGAGCGCAACTGGATCGCGGCGACGGGTCGCGTGCACAGCGCCGGCGATCAGGGCCCGAATCCGGCCGCGGAGATCGGCATCCAGGTCGCCGCGCGGCACAGCGGCCGTGCGTCGAATGCGGCGGCATCCGCGATGGCGAAAGCGGCCGCGCCGCCGGCCCCGAAAGCGGCGACAACCGCGGCCACTGCAACGGCGGCGGCGAAATGAAGCGTATCGTGTCCAGCAATGGCCGGCGTCCTGCAAAAAATCCCGGCGGAGAGATCGAGGCGCCGCTCATCTGGACGTTCGACGGACCGTTCGCGACGTGCCTCGCCGACATGGAGGACACGTTTCGCCGCGCCATCATCCAGGTTGGCGACGTCTCGCGCATCGCCGTGCAGATCGATCTGTCCCTGCCGGCGCTCAAGCCGCGCATCGACGCGGGGGAGACGATCCAGCCCGCGTGGGGCGACTTCGTCGATCGATTGACAAGGCGCTACGGGCTGCCTGCCGGCCCGCGCGTCCGGCACCTGAAGATGGCGGGGCCACTCGCGACGATGGTCATCGCGTACCGGAGATAACACATGGCAATCAAGGGATGGGTCGTACACAAGGTGAATCGGCTGTTCACTCGCGTCGACCTGCCGCCGCGCGCGACGCCGCTGGGCCAGGCCGTCATGCGCCGAAAGCGCGAGACCGAGCCCCGCGGCGGCGCCGCCGATTCGCTGCCGCGCCCGCAGCATCTCGGCGCGTACGCGCCGCTCGTCGCCGCAATCCGCGAAGAGCTGGAGCAGTTCGTTGCGAGCCACGTGCGCATGCACCTCGCGATCGCCGAGCACGACCGCTACCTCCTGACGTCGATCGAGGTCGCGTGCGAAGGCGACGAAGAGCGCGATCTGCTGCGGCACTTCGTGCGCGAGTTCAAGCCGCGGCAGATCAAGACGTACATCGAGAAGGAAGTCATCGGGCGGCTGCCGAACGCGAACGCGATCGATCTCGCGCATTTCGGCGGCCTCAACACGGCACCGATGGAAGGCGACGGCGCTCCCGACGAGGCGTATGGCGAATTGCTGGCGGAGCTTCGAAGCTCGGAGCCGCGGCCGGGCGCGCGACCGTTCGAGGTCAGTCTCAAAGGCCGGTGGTCCGAGCTCGACGCGAATATTTCCGCAACGCGCGACAAAGGCACGAGCGGCACCGTTCCGCGCACGCCGCTCGCGGGGCGCACGCTCGAAGTCGAGATCGACGATGCGCACGGCAACCGCCATGTGACGCTCAACGCCGTGATACCCGGGCGCCGCTACACCGTCGGCAACGGCGAGGCGTGCGACGTGGTCGTCAATGGCAAGTACGCAAGCCGCCGCCACTGCGAGATCTGGCTCGACAAAGGCGCCTGGTGGGTGACGGACAGCGGCTCGACCAACGGTCTGCGCGTCGAGTCGGCGAAGAGCGTGCTCGGTGCCAGCGGCGGCAACGGCGACAAATCCGCGGGGCAGACGGTGATTGAAGTGGTTCCGGGCTCGCGCATCGTGCTCTCGGGCGTGGCGCGCGGAGAGGCCGGCCATTACCCCCGCCTCCTGCTCAAGACCGCCGGCGAGCCAGGGGCGCTCGCAACGCCCCTTGCGCCGCGCATGCTCGCGCCCACGACTCCCGCCACGCCGATCGTGGCCGCGCGCTCGCGCACGAGCGGCCTCGCGCTCACCGTTCGCATGGCGACGGGCGAGCGCACGATTCCGGTTCCGCTCGAGCGGCTGCCGTTCCGCATCGGACGCTCCCGCAGCCAGACGCTCGTCATCGACTGGGCGCACGAGGACGTCTCCGGCCATCACGTCGACCTGGTCGAGCTCGACGAGGGCGGCGCGAAGGTCGTGGTCCACGGCGATAACGGTGTCCACGTCGACGGCAACCATCGTCCGCAGGGTTCGCAGTTCCGGTGGCAGGCGGGCGAGACGATGCGCCTCGGCCGCACGAGCGCCGGCGAGCCCGAATGCACGCTGACCCTTTCGCAGAAGCCGTGACGATCATGAATCTCGTGACACCGCGCGAGCCCGGAACCCGCGAACCGCTGACACCCCAGCGCGACAGCGGCGGGCGCCGCGAACGAACAACCGTCTCCGAGGCTGCGACGCTCAAGTCGCGCGGCGTCCGTCTCGACGTGGCCGCCGCATCCGCGCGCGGCAGGCATCACCCCGTCAACGAGGATTCGCACAGCGCGCTCGATCGCGCGTGGCCGGTGTACGTCGTCGCCGATGGCGTCGGCGGCGGCGCGATGGCGTCGTGGACGAGCCGCGAGCTCGTGCGCAGGCTGCACGCGGCGCTCGATCACCGTCGCATCGACGAGCGGGCGCTGTCGAATGCGCTGCTCGACGCCGACCGCGAGGTCGCGCGCGACCTGGCAAAGCGCACGGCGGAGTGCGGCGCGGCGACGGTCGCCGTCGGCGTTGCCACGGGGCATCTCCTGTCGCGCTGGCTGATCGCGTGGGTCGGCGATTGCCGCATCTACCGCGTGCGGACGGCGCAAGAAGACCCGGCACTGCTTCTGACGCGCGACGACACCTACGCGCACCTGGGCGAAACGCCTCCGCCGGGCGGATCGCCCGACGACCCGGCGCGGATGGTCGGCAACGGGGCCGTCGATTCGCCGAACGTGGCGAGCGTGCAGCTCGCCGACGACGAGATGCTGGTCGTCTGCAGCGACGGCTTGCACAAGCACGTCGACCCGTCCGAAATCCAGCGCCAGCTGCGGGCGCGAGCGCCGCTCGCGCGCTGCTGCGGGCGTCTCGTTGAGCTCGCTCGGCTGCACGGAAGCACCGACGACGCGACGGTGCTCGCCATTCATCGCAATGCCAGCAACGCCAAACTGGAGCCCGCCCCATGACCCCCGAGCAAATCGATCGCGTATTTGGGCGCGGCCGCCTCAAGATGGTGACCGGCGAGCACGTCGAAGTGTTTCGCGAAGCGGTGGTCTCCGGAGAGCGCCGCCGTTACACGAAGCGCTTCCTCAACTCGACGGACGGCGATTTCGCCCACTGGACCGAACGCGAGTGGAAGATCCTCGCGCGGCTCATAGGCCATGGCATCGGTTGCGTGCCCGACGTGGTGCAGTTCGATCGCGGCTCGGCCAACGGCCCGCAGCTCGTGCAGACGTACGACGCGGGCGTGACGGTCGACCAGTGGGCGACGCTGCTGCCGCTGTACCGCGACGGCCGCGTCTTCCGCCATGCGTTCGAGGACTGCGCGCATTGGTGGGCGCTTGCCCACTATTGCCTCAAGGCGCTCAAGGACATCCACGAGCTCGACCTCGTGCACCTCGACATCAAGGGGGACAACGTCTGCATTCCCTTCGGTCCCGCGACGTTCGATCCGGACGTGATCGACGCGCCGCTCTATCCGCTGTTCGGTCAGCTCGCGCTGATCGATTTCGCGTTTTCGCTCGTTTCCCGCGAGAGCCTGACCGTCGCGCTGCCGATCGGCTGGCAGCGCGAATACGACTATCAATCGCCGCGGCTGATCGAAGCGCTTGCGGCAGGGCACGAAGGCGACCTCCGGAAAACACGCGAGCTCGATTGGCGCTGCGACTTCTACAGTCTCGCGGCGATGCTCAAACGCTATCTGCCGGGAGAGATCGCCACGCAGCCGAAAGGACGTGCCATCGGCTGGACACCCGAGCGTTACGCCGCTGCCAGAACGATGATCCTGTCGCTTCGGCGTCATCACGATGCCGAGCTGCCGCTGCGAATGCCGCACGAGTCGCTGATCGACACGACCGGCGCAATGCTAGGCGAGGCCGAGCTTGCCCAATCGCTCGCGGAGGGATGGACGCTCGCGCGCGATGTCACCGTCACGTCCGGCGTGGCATCGCCGCTCACGCCGATGACGCGCATCGCGCCGCCGGTGCGGGTGTTCCGCAGGCCGCGCGAGCGCACGAAGGATGCGCCGGACGAAGCGACTGCGCAGGACAACGCTCGGCCCGTCCCGAACGCCCCGCGCGATCGTGCGGCCACCGATGTCGCCACGCCGGCGTTCGCGTTTGCCGCGCCCACGGATTTGCGAGTCGCGCGCCTGCAGCGCGGCGAAGGTCGCATTCCGCTGCTCGTCACCCGCGAAAGCAACAGCCGCTCTTCGCGACCGGAGCGCCGCGTGCCGCGGGCGGTCCCCGCGCTCGCCGTCATCGTCACGGTCGCGCTCGGCGCGGCCGTTGCGCATCAGGCTTTTCCCGACGCGACAAAAGGCGGAATGGCGGACGCACGCGACTGGTTCGGGAAGACCGCTCCCCGCGACAGCGCGCGCGCTCCCCGCGCGGACGCAACCTCGGCGCTACCCGCCGCAGCCGAAACGGTAGCGAAGGCAGACACGCCGCAACCCGCCGCCAGCGCAGCGGCTGCCCAGGCGGCGCCAGCTCCCGCGACATCATCGGCCAACGCCGCAGCGGCGGACGCCGCGAGGCCGGCGCCAGTCGAGCGCACCGAAAGCGCGACAGATGCCGCGAGCACGGAGTCCGCCGATGGCGCGGGAGCCACATCGCCAACGAAGTCGGATCCCTCGGTCGTCTCGGCACCATCGAAGCCGAGTCGTCGCGCGGCCCCTCCGGTTTCCGAAACACCGCCACGAACAGCGGGCAAGCGCCCGGCGACGGGTGCTTCGTCACCCCCTTCGACACGTCCGATGCTCTCCGCCCCGGCAGCACCGACAACGGCCTCGAGGTCCGCGCCTACTCGCTACGCTATGTCGACACCCCGCGGATCGGCAGCGGGCGCGAGCCCTTACGGCGGATCGGCCTCGACAGCTGAAAGACCCGCGAACGCCTGGACATCCCCATCGTCGGGAAGCGCGCGCGTGGAGACGGCGCCTGCGCCGCCCGTTCACATCATCGAGCTCGCGCCGGCTGGTCAGCTGTCGAGCGCCGACACGGCGGCGGCGACGCCGGAGACAGCTGCGCCCGCGAATTCGGCCGCCGTCGCCCAGCAGGACACGACTCGCTCGTCCGAGGCGCCGCCTGCTCCCAAGTCGGCGACGTCGCGCCGGTCGCGGCCGCTGGCGGTGGACGAGGAGTGGCGTGCGGGACTCAATGCGCTGGCGCAGTTCTTCGGTTTTTCCAAGCGCAAACCGGCGCCGGTCGAGGACCGCCGCTTCCAGGAGGTGACGCCGGCGGCGAAGCCTTCACGCGCGCCGCAATCCGCCATCGCATCGCAGGATCGTGCCGTCACTCCCGCACCGAGGACGGACGTGCAAGCGCTGACCGCGCCGCCGGCCGTCGTCTCGACGATGCCGAGGGCCGACACGCCGCCGCCGATCGTGTCGACGCGGCCGAGGGTCACCACGCCGCCGGCGCTCATCTCACCGTCGGTGTCTCCCTCACCGGCGCCGCCCCCGATTTACGGCGAGTCGCGCACCGACCTTCGGGGCTGGGAGATTCGCGAAAGCGACTACGCGAGCGACGCGCGGCGCGCGCTGGCGCAGAGCGTTCCACGCATCGCGATACAGGCGCAAAGCGAGATCGCGGCCGTGCTGGCGGCAGCTGCGCGAGCGCAGGATCCACGCGCCGAGCGCGAGGTAATCGACGCCGCGCAATCCGTCTGGGTTCGCGATGGCAGCGTCGCTTCCCCTCCGCCCACGGAGGCCGCGACCGCACGGCGCTTGAACGAGCAGGCCATGCAGGCGTACTGGGTTCGGCGCAACATTCCGGAGGCCTTCGATCTCGCGCTCAAGGCATTCGGAGCGAATCCGAACGATCCCGAGGTCGTCGGCAATCTTGCGTTCCTCCATCTGCGGATGACCCCGTCGCAGCCTGAAACGGCAAGGCAGCTCGCGCTGCACGCGATCGCCGTGCGCGGCACGAAATACCGCAGCGGCCGGCTCGAGGACTGGAACACGTACGCGCTGGCGAGCGCCCTGACGGGGCGCGACATCGACGCGCGAAATGCGATGTACGTGACGGTCGCGCTCGCGGGCAGCGTCGAGCGCAACTGCAAGGCCGGGCTCAGCGCCATCGCGAACTACGGCGAACGGGTGCGCGAGCCGGTCGAAGCGATGATGTACCGGATCCACGCGCAGGGACGCGCGTTCGACTCGCCCTATTGCGCGTGGCCGTCGAGCGGATCGGCAGTAGGGATGCGCCGCCAGTAGTCGGCACTGCGCATGCGCCTCCAGTCGTGACAGAGGGCATGCGCCGCGATTAGAAGGCGACGAGACGCCGGCGGCCGCGCCGTCATCTCACCGCCGGGCGCCCGTGCGGACGCCCGGGTCGCCGAAGTTTACAGGTACGGGTCCGTCCAGCCGTGCGCGTCGGTCTCAACCCGACCCGCGACCTGGCGCACGAAGCCCGCGTCGGTGCTCGCGTTCACCACGAGGTCGTACCAGCGGTTGGTCGCCGTCAGCGGCCACGCCGAGTTGAACGTTCCGCCGGGCTGCACGACCTGCTGCTGCGACGTACCGCCGGGATACTGGTCAGCGACGGTGACCGTGGTCGCAGCGGCGCCGTCGTTCGTGACGATCACCGTGATGCCGCCGGCGACGCCGTCGTACACGGTCTGGACGCGCAGGTTCGCGCCCCCGGCCGTGCCGACGAACTTGCGGAAGAACCCGTTGACGCCGTACACCGACAAGTCGTACTGCGGCGTTGCGCCTTGAGCGGCCCAGGTGTCCGACAGGGCTTTCCCGACCTCGACGGTATAGCCCCAAGGGCCGGTCCCGCCTCCTGCCACTGAATCGTTGGCGGTGCGAACATGGAACCACGCACCGACATCGCCCGTGTTGGTGAACGTGAGGTCGATCGTGCCGTTGGCGGGGTTCACCTGGCTGTCGACCTGCAATTCGTATGGAAGCGCGCGCGAGGGCTTGTAGCCGGGTTCCTGTATGGGGAGCGCATTGGTCGGCGGCAGCACCTGCGGGAAGTTGGGCTTCCGGACGTTGCCAATGATGTCGCTCGCCGGCGCAGCGTATTGCGCCGCGCTCGGGATCGGCGACGTTTTCGCGATGGGCTTCGAGAAATCGAGCGCCGAGGTCATGTCGCCGCAGATGGTGCGGCGCCACGGCGTAATGTTGGGCTCCGTCACGCCGAAGCGCTTCTCGATGAATTTGATCGTCGACGTGTGATCGAACACCTCGGAACAGACCCATCCGCCCTTGCTCCACGGCGAGATGACGAGCGCGGGAAGGCGCGCGCCGAGCCCATAGGGACCCGCCGGGAAGTTCGCGCTCGTCGTGCCGGGATAGATCTCGTTGACGGTCGAGACTGTCGACTTGCCTTGCCCTGCGTTCATCGGCGGCGTCGGCGGTACGACATGATCGAAGAACCCGTCGTTCTCGTCGTAACAGATGATGAAGACCGTGCTTGCAAACACCGCGGGGTTCGACGTCAGTGCAGACAGGACGTTCGAGACGTACCACGCGCCGTAGTTGGCGGGATAGTTCGGATGCTCACAGTAGGCTTCTGGCGCGGGAATCCACGAAACCTGCGGCAGCGTATTGTTCATGACGTCGGCGCGCAGCTGATCGAACAATGTGCCGTTGTCGTAGGTGCCGTTGGCGCTGTTGTAGATCTGGGTGCCGGAACGCGACGCCTCGAACAAGGGCGAACCCGGCGCGGCATTTTGGTATTGCAGGAAATACAGCAGCGAATTGCAACCGTAGTTGCCGGTATACGGCCTGGCGTCGGCCCATCCCCATGCGCCGGCAGCGTCGAGGCCAACTCCCTTGTCCTGGTAGATTTTCCAGGTCACGCCCGCGGCGAGCAGCCTTTCCGGGTAGGTCTTCCAGTTATACCCGACTTCCGCGTTGGTGATGACGGGTCCGAGTGGTGGCACCCCGTTACCGGTGTTATTCACCAGAACGGGAGTTCCCGGGGTGCTTCCGGTGTTGGGGCCCTCGGCGGTGCTCGTTCCATTCTGTCCGCACCAGCCCGTCCAGTGGTAGTACCGGTTCGGGTCCGTCGACAACATGGCCGACGTGAAATAGGCGTCGCACACGGTGAATGCGTCGGCAAGCGCGTAGTAGTACGGAATGTCGCTGCGTTTCATGTACGCCATCGTGTTGCGGCTGCCCTTGGCGCGCGGCCACATGTCGTAGCGCCCGTTGTTCCAGCACTGGTGCGCGTCGCGCCACGAATGCGGGAGATCGGCGAGGAACGCGAGCCCGAGGTCGTTCGCGACGGGCCGGAACGGGAAGATCGTCGGCGGAGTCTGCGTGACGCCCGACGAATTCTCATTCGGCTGCTCGAAGACGGAGTTGCCCGTTCCATAGAGCCGCACGGCGCGCGGATCCTGGAATCCACGCACGCCGCGCAGCGTGCCGAAATAGTGGTCGAACGAGCGATTCTCCTGCATCAGGATCACGATGTGCTGGACGTCCTGGATCGTGCCGGTGACGACGTTGGGCTCGATTGCGAGCGCCTTCTGGATGCTCTCCGGAAGTATGGTGGACGCGCCCGCGGCGGCCATGCTCTGAAGAAAAGTTCGGCGATCCATCATGGTCATTTCGGTTTACTCCTCGACACGTGGGTTTTTGAACCGGGACGATTCGCAACGGCACGAATCGATCGATGAAAATATTTTCAGTCGATTATCAGCGTGCGCACCGGCGTCGATGTTCCCATCGCGACTCCGCATTGCCAGAATGCGACCGGCCGCTTCCGCCGCTGTACTCGACAAGAAAACGTCAACGCGACGTGGTTCTGGCCGTGCATCGACGGCATCGGGCCGCGCGGCAAACGCATTCGTACGCTCGCAGCGGACAATATGGCAGCGCTGCTGCAACTTGATGACAATCCGACGAGCGCTGACAACGGACCAGACGGCTGGCGCTTGACGCGACATCAATTCCCGGCTCGACCTTCGATGCGCGCCGCGAGCTGCGCGTACTCGCGATTTTCCGGATCGAGCGCGACCAGCCTTTTCGCATAGCCGAGCGCGGCCTCGCGCTGGC
>Ga0207701_10001804_pt1 | contig 22301 bp, 16 predicted proteins | sample KBSSwiSSwithPhiX_FD_184294 | JGI IMG/M metagenome (GOLD analysis project Ga0207701, IMG submission 184294) | Switchgrass rhizosphere bulk soil microbial communities from Kellogg Biological Station, Michigan, USA, with PhiX - S5 (SPAdes) (version 2) | ecosystem: Environmental > Terrestrial >... | reverse complement strand
TTCGGGGACGAGAACGTCATTCTGAACCCCGACTGGCCACGCGATCGCAAGGAGTGGAGCCAGTACGAAGAGTATCTGAAGACGTGGCTCCGCATCGATGGTGTGCAAGTGCTCCACACTCGTGATCGGGCCATTGCCGACTCGGCCTCCTTCGTAGCCCCCCTTGAATCCGCGACTGGCGTCTACCTAGTGGCAGGTAACGCGGGCCGGTACGCGGACGCGTACTTGGGGACGCGCACGCAAGCAGAATTGAGGGCCGTTCTTTCTCGAGGCGGTGTGATTTTCGGCAGTTCGGCAGGCGCAATTATCCAAGGGTCTTTCGTGGTCCGCGGCCGTCCCGACAAGCCGCTCTTGATGGCGCCAGGGCGGACCACCGGCTTCGGCTTCCTGAAGAACGTCGCGATCAATCCCCATTTGACGTCGACACAACGCGATGCCGAACTGGTCAATGTGGTTGACGCTCATCCTGATATTCTCGGCATCGGCATCGACGATGACGCCGCACTTCTCGTGCGCAAGGACGTTTTCGAGGTCATCGGCGCTGGCCGGGTCGCGATCTATGACAACGTACGCCGTGGCGGGTCATGGTACTACTGGCTGAACCCTGGGGAGCGATTCGATCTTTCGAGGTGGGCCAAGGTCGTGCCGTAGCCTCGCTCCGCTTCAGGATTCGTGAGGGTCGCGCGATAGACCTCGCCCATACCCCAACGCCGATCTGCTCGGCGATGTCGTAGACGCCGAGACGAGTGCCGAGGGTAGCTGCCAGGCATCGGCTCAAGGACCGAGTAGAGGGCGTTCTGCGGGGCGATCCTCTGGTGGATGGTTCCGCCTACGCCGCAGTTCAACGGCTTCAGTCAGGCATTCACCGCAAACTCCTTGGTGAGCGGGACGAACGTCCGCCAGCCGCCGTCGTCAATGGAACCGACAACCTTGACGGCGTTCCTGGCCGCCCCGAGCCAGAACACCTGAATCACTCCTTCGTAGTGTTCACCGCTGCGGCCGGTGGTCTCGAACCGCCGCCAGCGGCCCACTTCTCCGGACAGCTCGCCGTAGGACCGACAGCGCCATTCCTGGAGCTGAGCCTCGAGCAACTGGCTGGCCTCGTTCTCGTCCATGCCCACGTTATCGACCGTCCCGGGTGCGGCATCAGGGCGGGCGCTCCGTGGATGGCCCACCAAATCGCCAAATCCCCGCGGATGAGCGCCCGAGTACCTGGACGTCGCCCAGGCGCGCGACCGTCAGGTGGTCCAGGCCGCCAATGCCGTGGCCGGCCCTGAGGCTGCGGATGCCGAGACGGGTGACCCGCCCTGGCGACCGTCGACGCGTCTGCTGGCGCTCCCGAAGCAACTCGTCGAGCGACGGTCCTGCGAGCCGTTCCTAGCCCGGCAGTGATCTCGATAGGGTCAGATCAAGAGCCGCCCGTGACGATCAATCCCAGGCCAGGACTATGACGTCCCCAGCGCCGCGTTGATCAGCGCCGCGAGGCGGCGCGCCGCCAGGATGACCCGCGCCTCCGCTATCGACCGTGCGTTGGTGACGTACGCTGCGTCGAGCGTGGCGTCGGGATCGCCGAGCGCCTGCCCGCCGCGATCCCGGTAGACATCGCTCTTCGCGAGCGTGAGGCTCTCCGCCGCCCAGGTCTCGACGATGCCGACGTCGGCGCCGGGAGGTACCGTGCGGCCGTCGAGCGCCGTGCCGAGCGCGGTGATCGCGGCGAGGTCGTGCGTGTTGCCCAGCACGTCGTCCCACTGCGCATGCAGGTTCGAGGCGCAATGCATCGGCGGCGGGCAATGCAGGTGCACGTCGTTGCCGCCGTTGTCCCCGTTCGTATCGGCCTGACGGAAACGCGCGGCGCCGTGCAATGGCTGATGCAGATCCCCAATGAGATGGATCAGCCATACCAGGTCATACGACTTGGTGGCATCCGACGTGCCCGGCGCTGCGAGGGCGTCGCGTAGCATCGTGATCTGGGTCAGGACGTTCGGCGTCGCCGCTGCGTCGGTCGGCGTGTTGTCGTCAGAGAACGCATTGTCCACGAAGTGCCAGTACTTGTGCCGATTGTGATCGACGTAGCCGATGTTCTGGGCCGCCTCAGGAGTCGGCGGCGGGGTGTTGCCGCCGTCGGTGCCGTCGGACACGTACCCTGTCATCCCCTTGATGTCGTCCGCCCACGTGCCCGCGAGCACAAAGGCCCGGCGCCGCTTCTGCTCAGCGGACGCGTTGGCTGGCAGCGGCGCGATCCAGGTGGCGTAGAGCGGATTGACCTTCAGCAACTGGCCGACGCGTATCCGGACCGCCGGCGTGAGGTGGCGGTAGGCGATGAACGCGACGATCATGTGGCCGTCGGGGTTCCACGCGGAGACCGGCACCGTTCGTTGGACGGCTGCCGCAACAACCAAGAAGACAAGCCCCCTGCGGACGATGGTGCGGAGCGTCATGTCGGCCTCCACTCAAAACCGGCGCGAAGCTGCTCGTCCAGTAAAACGCCGGCCGGCGGGCGATCGTACGAAGCCAGGTCCCGCGCCGTGCACACCGTCGGCACCTCGGCTGACCGGCACGCGGGCTGGACTCAGGCATGTCGGGAAGAGCTGACGAATCAGCCCGCGATCCGAGGAACAGAAAGAGGGCCGCGGCGTTCACTTTGCGGTGATGCGCAGGTTCGAGAAGTCGCCGTCGCTGTTGTTGCCGACCCACAGTCCGATCAGGCCGCGCTCTAACGCCCCGAGCTTCCGCACCTCGAGCGTTGGGGATTTCACCGCGCCTACGAAAATCCGGACCTTGGCCGCGTCCACGACCACGCGCAGCGGAATCCAGTCCGCCGGCGCGACCGACGCGTCGACAGGGTTTTCGAACTCCTCGGGAAACCGTTCCCTCAACACCGGCCAGTCGAACTCGGGCAGCACCATGTATTGCACCGCATGTTGTTTCCGGGCGGGATTATCGATGCGGAAGTTGAAAGGCCGCAGATACACGGATTCGTAGGCCGCATCGTTCTTGCGATGGAAGGCAATCCCGAGATAGCTGCGATCGACGACGTCGCGCCCGCGGACGTCGATGTCGATCGTGCCCTCACTGAAATCGGTGCCCTCGATCCAGGCCACTCCATTTCCGGGCTTTTCATCGACGTGCACGCCCGTGCGGTCGCCCTTCAGTGGCGTGACGCCCCGATTGACGGCCCGCAACTGGCCGGCACTCAGGCGTTGTGCGAGATCGATCGGCTGGAGCGCCGCTGCATTGGCAACGACGGTCGGTGGGTGCACGAGCGGCGTGGCGGCGGCGCACGTCAGACCGAGAAGCGCGAACAGGCGGCTCATGGAGACCTCCAGGGCCTAGTCTGCGCGCAGCCGCGAACGGCTGCAGGCCCTGGATCGCCCGCGCATGGTGTTGCTGCCTGCCCGAGGTCCACGGCGTCGGAGGCGTCGATCGGACCTGTCGAAGCTGCTCGTTTGCGCCGCGGCAGGCTTAGATCAGTCCGGTCGACACGGCATCCGTCGCGATCGTCCAGGTCGTTAAAGCACCGGGGGCGGGATCATCGCGCGATCAACACCCGGCATCGACACTCGCGGCAGCGGTATTCGAGATGCCCCGGGGCGGCTGTCAACCACTCCAGCCCGCGCGGCGCGCCGCAACCATCGCACGTGACGTCGATTCCCGCTCCGCCGCGATCAGTGACGCGGCGGCCGCCACGCTGGTCGCGCCGGCGATCCTCCCCGTGTCGATTGTCCTGTTCCAGCGACGGACGGACGGGCTTGGCAACCATCTGGAGACTCGGCATAAATCCAATCAATCGCATATGCCGTGCCCGGCGTTTACGGTGCCCAGACAAGTGAAATGCAAGGGATACGGCTGCTTGCGGTTGGCCCGGATAGACTTCCATCTACCCGCTGGAAGAACTCCCGGCTGTGGCGCCTGAGTGGGCGTGTCCGAACGAGTGGCAATGGACGCTTGCGGGACGCGTGTCGTCGAGTATCGAAACCATTCCGTCGCGCCGTCGCATGCACCGGCGTAAGATTACTGGCGAACGACCCCGCACGGATTGCGTTGACTGGGAGAGAACCGCGTATGGATCGCCCTCGACGGGTCTCGCATGTCCTCCGCCGGGCCGTGCTGCTGGTCGCGGTCGTCGCGGCGTCAGTACCGCGGTCCACTTTCGCACAGCTGCGCCTCAATCCGACCGCTGCGGCCAACGTGTCACCCGAGTTGCGCGAGCGGTTGCAAGCCGACCCGTTCACGTACTTCCGGTACATCAATCGGGCGTGGACGGAGCGCGTGTGTCAAGTCTTCGCCGATGTGCCGCACCCGCCGATCGTCCGCCTCCACGGCGACGCGCACGTCGAGCAATTCGCGCTGACGAAGGACGCATGGGGACTCGACGACTTCGACGACTCCATTCGGGGTCCGACCTTCATCGACATCGTCCGGTTCCTGGGCTCGATCGATCTCGTCACGCGACAACGCGGCTGGACCGACTCCCGCGACGCGCTGTGGAACCGCTTCCTCGACGGGTACCGAAAAGGACTCGCGAATCCGGCTTACCGCACACCCGAGCCCGGTATCGTCCATGAGCTGCGCAAGCAGGCCCCCATGCCGCGCTCAGCCTATCTGGCGTGGGCCGAACGACAGATGCGGCCGATGGACGACGCGCCCCCGACCTTCGTCGGCGCAGCCATGGAAGCGCTCGATCGGCTGGTCCGCCGGGACCGGCCGGATATCGCGCCGGGTTATTTCACGGTCGTCCGCGCCGGCTGGCTCCGCATCGGCGTCGGCAGCGAGGCGACCAGGAAAGTACTCATCCGCGTACAAGGTTCCACACCGGACCCGGACGACGACCCGCTTCTCGAAGCGAAAGAGGTGACGAATCTCGAGGGCGTCGATTGCGTCGACGGCGCGACGGATCCGGCAGTTCGCATCATCGCCGGGGCGCGCCAACTTGGCCGGTTGAAGCACGATATCCTGGCCGGCGGGCCCACGCTGCTCATCCCTTCGGCGGCCGATCGCGCGGAACACTGGTTGAACTGGTGGGTCAAGAGCTGGGACCCCTCCTATCGTGAGGTGTCCGTCAGTGACTTGCGATCGGTCGACGACCTCGCCGAGATTGCGTTCGATTCCGGCGTGCAACTGGGGGCAGGCAAAGTCGTCGGCGTCCGCCAACAAGCGCTGGCATCCGTGGAGCGACTCGAGTACCGCTTGAAAAAGGAGACGGCGGCGCTCATCGAGGAGCTGCTCGCCGGGTGGCGCGAGCTGCGAGAGCGTTGAAGTCGCCAGCTCCGGCACCTCACCGGCCTGATCGAGCCCATACAGGTCGGACGTGATCGGGTCGCAGGTGCTCTCGGCGGCGCCGGCTGCGCCACAGCACCCGTTGTCCACGCCGGACCTGGCGCTGACCGCGGCCTGTCGGTACTTTACCTCGGCATGCGAATGGGAGCGCTCGACGAGTACGGCTGTACGACGATGGTGATTCGCCGCTGGGCTCGGGGTGGCGAGGAGGTCGGCGCTCCCCCCATAACTGGATGGCCGCGTGGGACGGCGAACGATAAGCTTGAATCGGCGGGCGCTGATTCAGCGCGGGGAGCGAACGGATTTCAGGGGGAGAGTGACCGGTGCGCGTCGTATTGGCCGACGATCACAGCATCGTCCGGCGTGGCCTGCGGGCCCTGCTCGAAGAAGAAGGACATGCCGTCGTCGGGGAAGCGGCCGACGGTCTGGAGGCGGTGCGGCTGTGCGGAACCGAGCGCCCCGACCTGCTGGTGCTGGACATCGGCATGCCCAAGCTGAATGGGATCGAGGTCGCGGCGCGAGCCCAGAAGGTGCCGCGGCCGCCGGGGGTGATCATCCTGAGCATGCACGGCGACGAGTCGTACATCATTCGTGCGCTGGCGGCTGGAGCGCGCGCCTACCTGCTGAAGAGCGCGACGGATGAAGACCTGCTGCCCGCCGTGCGGGCCGTGGCCTCAGGACGCCCGTACTTCAGCCCTGCGGTGGCGGCGGTGCTCGTGGAGGACTACGTACGCCACCTGCAGAATCGCGGGCTGACTGATTCGTTCCACCTTTTAACGGATCGCGAAAAGGAAGTCCTGCAGCTCCTGGCTGAGGGGCGCACGAACAAGGAAGTGGCGACGCTTCTCAATCTTGGCCTTTCGACCGTCGAGACGCATCGCGCCAACCTGATGCAGAAACTCAATCTGCACAACACCGCGGAGATCGTGCTCTACGCGGTTCGCAAGGGCATCATCGTCTGACCGCCAGGCCGCGTGCCGGTCGAGAACGCTCGAAGGGCGGCGCGGCATTCGAGTTCCGCGTAGACGGTAGCCGGCGTCTGGCCTTTGAGGATGCAGACCAGGAGCTGATGCGGTGCGTCGGTCGGCGTGCAGTCATGCGGGAGAACGCCCGCGGGAATGCGGTCGCAGGCGACGTACGCGTGCAGCAGCTCACGCGGCGCGCCCGGGGGCTGCAGCCAGTGCGCGTCCTGGAGATCGTCGAGCGCTACGTGCGCGGACTTCCAGCTGTCCCAGTGCAGTCTGACGGAGATATTCCTGACGTCGGTATAGTCCACGCTGTCCTCCAGTGTTGATGCGGAGAGTGCCGCGCCGCTGGACGAGAGGAAAAACGCCGGCCGCGGAGGAGAGAGTCCGCGACCGGCAGGGCAAATGTCCAACGTGTGTGCCGCACGCTGGACGCCGCCGCTCCATTCATCCCGAGAATTGTCGCGACTCGCGTCCCGGATTGCACTCCGGCATTGACCGGAGAAGGCCGCGAACAGAAGGGGAATGCGCGTCGGACGAGACGGGGTCCGCCTCAGCTGACCGCACGCTGCAGCGGCACAGGCGGCTGGGCGGCGGGGAGTGGCAGAGTCACCGCCAGCCGAGTGCCGCGATGGCCGGGCACGCGGCCGACGATGAGCGTGCCGGAGAGCTCCTTGACGCGCTCTTCGATGCCACGGAGCCCGAGGCCGTTCGCGCGTCGAGTCGGATCCAGCCCCGTTCCATCGTCGGTCACGGAGAGATCGAGGCGCTGGCCGGTGATCGCGACGGTCACCGTGACGTGCGAGGCCTGTGCGTGACGGGCACAGTTGGTCAACGCTTCCTGCACCGCGCGGTACACGCAGGTGCGATGGTGATCGGGTAAGGCGTCGAAGTCACCATTCATGAGCAGCTCGACGTCGAGCCCACTCCGGCGAGTGAAATCACGGACGTGCCACTCGAGCGCGGCACGGAGACCGAAGTCGTCGAGCATGCTTGGTCGAAGCCCGAGCGCGAGGTCGCGAACGGTGCGAAACATGCTATCGACGAGATTCTTGGCCTCGGCTACCGCCGCCCCGACGCGCGTGTCACCCGGCGGTCGCACGCGCTCGATCCGCCCAAGCTCCATCCGCAAGGCCGTCAGCACCTGGGCGACGTGGTCGTGCAGCTCCCGCGACAGGTGGCGGCGTTCTTCTTCCTGCGCGGCGACGAGCTGTTGGGACAGTTCACGTAACCGGTGCTCGGCCGCCTGTGCTTCAGCACGCTGCTCATCCGAGCGGCGCTCCAAGACCCGCAGACGGAAGACCGCCAGCAGCGCCACGGCGAGCCCGAGAAGAATGGTACGCAGCAGCAGCCGATATAAGTCGTCGTGCAAGGCCGTCTGCCGCCGGGCCACTTCGGCCCGCTGCGCAACCAGGTTCGAGTTGTTCAGCTCCTCGATCTCCTGCGCGATCGCCAGAACGGCCTCGCGACGCGGCACCACCTCGCGCCGTAGAAACGTGGCACTCCGCATGATTTTCTCGGATGGGGTCCAATCGAATAATGGGTCGAACGTCTCCCAGTAGTCGTCCAGCTGGGCCTGTAGCGTAACGATGCGGTCCTGGTTGCCTTTCAGCAGGGCATGGAGCTCGGCCAGCGTGGCGATGGTCGTCTCGCGAAAGACGGTCAGCTGTTGGCGATACTCGGGGGCCCGTTCACGTTCGACGTCGAGGAGGTAATCGCGGACGAAGATACCCGAGAGGTTGACATCGGAGCGCAGCCGCCTGAGCTTCGCGTCCACCTGGTAGTGATAGGTGTTGAGCCGATCCAGCTCGGTGTAGATGCCCTCGGCTTTGCGAGATGAGGCGATCATCGACACGAAGATCAGGATCAGGAGGCTGCCCAGCCCGAGCGCCGCGACCGGCCACGTCTTGAACCGCACGCCATCCCCTCCGTTTTACGCAACTGCCGCCGGTCGACCTCCCGTCAGCGGCCAGGTCCATCATCGCCCACCCGCAACCGCGGAGCACAGCCTCCCCTCAAAAAAGAGGACATCTCCACTGTGCGCAGGATGGGTGATGGCCCGCGCCTGACGTGTACTGGGCTTCCGCGTCACACGCGGCCTTGCGCAACGTGGAGACGCGTGAATGCAGATACCAATGGCAGGATACCAATGCTGACATCAGTACAGACGCGATATACACCGCATACCGGCGGCGCCGCACACCGGGTGATTGTCCTGGCGAACCGCGCTCCGTTCAGACACGAGGTCGGGCCGGACGGCCGCGTCGGGACGGTCCGCTCGGCGAGCGGGTTGGTCACCGCGCTCGAGCCGTTGCTCGAAGAGCGGGGTGGAGTCTGGGTCGCACACGGGGCGACATCCACAACCGGCGATTCGGTTGACTCGACTCCGCGCGGCGCATCGCGCTACCGCGTCCGGTGGGTGGCGATCGACGAGCAGGAGTATCGTGGGTTCTACCAGGGGTTTGCGAACGAAGGGCTGTGGCCCCTGTGTCATGCCGTCGCCGTGGAGCCGTTTTTCCGGCCGGCGGACTACGCGGCGTATCGGGGCGCGAACCATCGTTTTGTCGACGCGGTCGTGCAGGAAGCCGGCGGCGAGACTCCCATCGTTCTGGTGCAGGACTATCACTTCGCGTTGGCGCCGCGCATGCTCCGCCAGCGGCTGCCCGCCAGTCGCCTCGTATCCTTCTGGCACATTCCATGGCCTGACGCGGAGACCTTCGCGCGCTGCCCGTGGGCGTCAGAGCTCCTGTACGGGCTCCTCGGCAGCGACACAGTCGGATTCCAAACGCCCGAGGACGGCACGCGTTTCCTCGAGAGCGTGGAAGCGCTGACCGGGGCCAGCGTCAACCGGCTGTCGTCGACGGTCAGGCTCGGCGGCCGCTCGACGAGTGTGCGCGCCCACCCCGTGGGCGTCGCGTGGCGCCACACCGTAGCGCGCGGCACGCCGAGCGTTGCGGACTGTCGAACCGAAGTGTTCCGGAGCCTGGGGCTCGAGGCAGACACCCGGCTGGTTGTCGGCGTCGATCGGCTCGACTACACCAAGGGCATCAACGAGAAGCTGCTCGCCGTCGAGCAGGTGCTGGAGGCCGAGCCGGCGTACCGGGGAACGCTGGTGCTGGCGCAGGTGGCCGAGCCCTCACGCGAGGCGCTCCCGGCGTACTCGGCGCTCCGCGCTCAGGTCACCGCTACGGCGCAACGCATCAACGAGCGGTTCGGATCGGGCTCGTATCGCCCGATCGTGCTGCTCGATCGGCACCATACCCAGGACGAGGTCTACACGCTCTATCGCGCCGCCGACGTGTGCTACGTCGGCAGCTTGCGCGACGGCATGAACCTCGTGGCCAAGGAGTTCGTGTGCGCCCGGACCGACGAGCGAGGCGTGTTGCTCCTGAGCCGCTTCACCGGCGCCGCGCAACAACTGCACGCCGCGGTGTCGATCGATCCCTTCAACCCGCGTCAATCCGCCGGCGCCCTGTTGCGAGCGTTGCAGATGCCGGTCGTGGAGCAGATGCGCCGTATGCGCGCGCTGAGGGCGATCGTCGCGGCGTTCGACGCGGACTGGTGGGGGCGGCAGATGATCCGTGAGGCGATGTCCAGCGACGCGTTCTCGCGGATGGGATACGTCGAGCCGCAACGGGCGACAGCTGCAGCGGGTCGATGACGCCAGGACACCTCAGTTGACGCTGCGTCCAGCCGCGGCGCGAACATCGGCCGCGAACGAGCGCTCGGACGCTGAAAGAGTGCGGCGGCTCCGCTTCATGCAGATGGGCATGGCCACGTCTGTCGCATGAGCGGAGCCGCCGGAGTGCCTGGCAGCGTCGGAGGCCCACAGGAGCATCGCGACGCGACCCGCGTTCCGAACTGCACGCGCACGCCGCGGTATCATCGCGGGATGCTCCCGGGCGCGAAGACGGTGTCAGCGGACCTGCAGGCCGAATTCGGCGGGCTCGACATCTATCTGTTCGATCAGCTGCTGCGCGGCCGATTCGATCGCCGTGCCCGCATCCTCGACGCCGGCTGCGGCGAAGGGCGCAATCTCGTCTATTTTCTGCGCCGCGGGTTCGAGGTCCATGCCGCTGACGCCAGCCCTCACGCGATCGCGGCGATGCGCCAACTCGCTGGGGCGCTGCAAGTCAATCTCCCGGAGGAGCGCCTCCATCAGGGATCGTTGGATGCGCTCCCGTGGCAGGACGCGTCGCTCGACGCGGTCATCTGCAGCGCGGTCCTGCACTTTGCGCACGATGCGGCGCACTGGGCGGCCATGGTCCGGGAGCTGTGGCGCGTGCTCGCCCCGGGCGGACTGTTCTTCGCACGCCTCGCCACGAGTATCGGCATCGAGCACCACCTGACGGCCTCAATCGGCCGGGTCCTCCTGCCGGACGGTTCCGAGCGCTACGTCGTCGACGAGCGGACACTGCTGGAGACGACCGCTGCGATCGGCGGAACCCTGGTCGATCCGATCAAGACGACCAACGTGCAGAACCTGCGCTGCATGACCACCTGGGTCGTCGAGAAATAGTGACTCGCCTGAGCGCGCCCGGCGACGCGGCCCCGCGGCGTCGGTGCAGCTCGTCGGGGCGGACGTGAAACGCTGCGGTTGCGCTGCGACGGCAGGAGAGTGGCCCGTAGAACACCTTGTGGGTAGCGTCCACCCCACACGCACGTCTACACCACTCCGCGGGAGACCGATTTCGTCACGGTAGGCGAGAGAGATGTGTACGTGGCGATCGGGAGCCGAATTGCGGCCCCCGTCGTTAGGGAAGGTTGCTGTCGGCGGCCAGAGTGGCGACCGAGCGATGCTGTCGGTTCACCGTAACAGCAAGCGCGGTGCCAATACTACTCGTCGACGATACGGTCGACCTTGGGCGGGCGCACGCCGTCTGCGACCTCGTCATATCCCTCGTTGTGGCGCGACCGGCGGCCTTCACGTTCCAGTTCCTGATCGCGATCGTTCGATTCGCGGATCCGCTGCCGTTCATCTTCGGTTTCGCTGCTGGGCAGCGGCACCACTGCCAGATCGTCGTCCTCGTTCTCGGCCACGTCGCACCTCCCACCTGATCTCGGGCAACCCGCTCCCAGTGTAATGGAAACCGGAGCGCGTCTCCCGTTCAGGCGTTCGCGGCGATCGGCTTACCGCCGCAGCTCTTCCCGCGATGGTCGCACCCGTCACGGCTGGCGGCTCGAGCTCGCCGCGTCAATTGCACGGGTCAGGCTCGCGGGCCATAATCGCCCACCGCGACCGTCTGAACCTGACCTGCCGTGCGTACGCTGCTGATGCTAAATGAGATGCATGCGAGGAGACGATCGACTCACCGTCACCTGCCGGATCGTATGGGAGTCGCATGATTGACCGTGTGCGGGCCGAGCTCGCGGCCGCCGCGCGCGTGCTGCTCGAGCATACGGCACGAGCCAGCGTGGCCCCGGTGGTCGCGTCGCTCGGCGATGTCCAGTCGGTCTTCCTGGTCCGATCCGGCGGACTCGATCAATTAGGCACGTTCCTGACGCGCCTGCAGGTGTTGGCGCCGGGCGCGACGCTGCGCGTTCTCGGCCGCCCGGGCGACGCCGCTGTCATCCCGCAGTTCTGGCCGGGCCCGTGGAGCTGCCACGAGCTGGCCGGAGATGCCTTCTTCGAGTGGAGTGCGATCCAGCAGGACGTCGCGTTGTGCACCGCGGCGCGCGCGTGTGAGGCGCATCTCTTCCTGATGCGCAACGTGAGCGCGACGGGCTACGACAACGTCCAGGACATCATGATGCACCTCGCGGGGCACCATTGGTTCGCCGTGACCCCTGACGACCGCGTCGTCCGCTTCGATGCCGCCACCCTCGACGATCTGCGTGCGCACACCCGGCTGCGCGAGGCGATCGTCGAGTGGGCTGCCCGGCTGCCGCCCGCATGATCGCTCGGCGGGTGCTGCTGGATACGCGTGTTCTCAACACCCGGCAACCGACCGGGTTGAGCCGGTATGCGGCGACGTTGTTCGAGCACCTGGTGGGCCGCGAGCGCTGCGAGTATCTGGTCGCGGACGGCGGCTCTGGTTCGATACCGGGGGCGCACTCCTTGCCGTTCGATGTGCCTCTCGGAGATGCGGCAGGTGCGGCACGATGGCTGACCGCCATCTGCCGCTTGTACGACGTCGATCTCGTGTTCTCGCCCTATCTGCCGGTATCAAAGTTAGCGGGCACGCCGGTCGTTCTGACCGTGCACGATCTGATTGCGCTCGAGCATCCGGAATGGTTCGCGGATGCATCGGTCCACCGATTTTTCGCGGGACCGCTCCGGGCGAGCGCGCGTGACGTGGACCGGATCATCACCGGCTCGGACGCTGCGGCGGCATCGATCGTCGAGCACTACGCGGTCGCACCCGGTCGCATCACGGTCGTGCCCCATGCTGCCGCGCGCGTGTTCTCTCCGGGACCGCTGCGCGACCGGGACCGGGTGACCTCACTCGTCGGGTCGGACCCCTTCATCCTCTCCGTCGCCACGCTGGAACCGCGCAAGAACATCGCGCGGCTCGTCGAGGCGTTCGAGATCGTCCGAGACCATCAGCCCGGCATACGGCGGCGGCTCGTACTCGTCGGCCGCCTCGGGTGGCGCTGCGGACCGATCCTCGAACGGATCTCCGTCTCTCGTTATCACGACGACATCGTCCATCTCGGTCACGTCGACGACCAGGCGCTGACCGATCTGTTTCGATCGTGTGCCGTTTGTGCTTACGTGAGCCTGGCCGAGGGATTCGGCTTGCCCGTGCTCGAGGCACTGGCGTGCGGGGCGGCGGTGGTCACATCCGACATCCCGGTCATCAGGGAGGTTGCGGCGGACGCGGCGTGGTATGCCGATCCCGAAGACGCGACCAGCATCGCCTGTCAGATCGGGCAGGCCTTGACGGATCGGCCGGCGGCCGAGGGGCTGCGTGAGGCCGCCCTACGCCGGGCTGCCATGTTCGACTGGGATCGGACAGCGGCCGCGACCGAAGGGGTGTTCGACGCGGCGCTCAGCGGACGCGGGCGATGATCAGCACGCCGAGCCGGCCGCGGGCGACAGATCCGCGAGGACGCCGCGGGGATGCAGCGTGAGCATGTCGGCGGGCACGCCCAGGTCACGCAGCTGCGCGCGGATCTCCGCTTCGTAGACGCTGCCGATCAGCAGCCGATCGATGGTCAGCGTGTCCACCTGCGACGGGGCCAGCACCGGCAGACCGAGCAGCGTCGTGCCATGTTTGCGGCTGTCGTTGTCCAGGAAGGCGAGCACTTCGTGGCGGCGCATCAGCTGACGGGCCAGCCGTTCGCCGCCCACGCCGGCGCCAAATACGGCAACGCGCAGGCGAGTCTGGGCCAGCCGGATCCCCGGGTGCGACGCCGATCGTGCACGCGCGGCCTCGAGGGCGGAGCGGTATTGGTCGATCGCGGCGCGATTGAAGTCGGCGACTGCCGGCGCAAACCGATCCCGGGCATGTTGTCGGGCTGCGTAGACGTGCCGGTACGCGCGCGCCGCTTCATCAAGGCGTGGCGAGGCCCAGCGGGTCCCCGCCGGATACGGGCCCATTCTCGCCTTCAGCGTGACGAGGTCGTAGCCGACGAGATGAGCCAAGGACGCGTGGCAGAAGTCCAGGTTGCCGCCGTACGCGCTGGCAATGACCGGCCTTCCAAGCGCCAGCGCTTCGGCGATCGGCAGCCCGTATCCTTCGGTCGTGTGCAGCGAGACGATCGCAGCGGCGCGGGCCATCAAGCGAGCGAGCGCGCTGGCGTCCAGGTTGTCGAGCAGGAATCGCACGTCGCCGCGGCCGCGTGCCGCGTGACGCAGCGTCTCCAGATAGTCCGGCCGGATCCGCGTGTTCGAGAGCTTCACGACGAGACCAGTCTCACCGTTGTCGCGAGGGAACGCATCCAGGTACGCGGTGATCGCCGCGAGCGGGTTCTTCCGCTCCGGGCAGCTGAAGAAGTCGGACATCGTGACGAACACGTGCTTACGATCCGCGAGAGGGAACTCGGCACGGACCGAGGGCTCGCCGCGCGCCATCCGGGCCAAATCCGGATTGACCAGAAGCGGGGCCAGCCTCACCGCGGGACCCTCGAGCTGTTCGAAGCACGCCGCGTTGAATGCGCTGGCGCACCAGATCTCGTTGAACAACCGCGCGTGTTCCCGCGCCTGGGCCGGCAAGGTCTCTAGCTCCCACAGCCAGTAGCCGATCTTGTAGCTCGGACGCGACCACACCTCCGGATGCGTCGCGTGAAAGAGCGGGACCGCATCGCAGTTGACGTGGACGAGATCGATCTCGGGATTGGCGAGCGGCAGCGACAACGACACGCCCGGCTGAGCGCAGAGCGACGGTGATCCAGCCAGGTAATTCACGTTGCGGGTGCCTGTGCCGGCGGCGAACGCCCGAGCCGTCGAGCGCGCCGCCTCGGCCAGCCCGCTCTGCGAGGTGAAGTAGCCGAACACGTTGATGCCACGGGCCCGTCGGGTTGTGACTACTCTCGGAAGACGCAGCCGCACGCGCTCACGGCCTTCGCCTGCGACCCACGCGTCCACCCGCGCCCGGCGATCTTCGGGCGACAGGTCCTCGACGTCGCGCTGGAGCGCCGGCGTCTGCCGGCACGCCTCTGCCAGCAGTCGCGGCAGTGTCGGGACGTCAGAGTCCGGCAGGCGCAGGTAATCGTGCAGGATCCGCCGTGCCGCCGCGAGCGAGGTGGCCGTCATGAGCGCCCCCTGGACCGCCGGCGACGCGATCACCGCCTCGCGCCATGACGCCGGGATCGGCAGCAGGCGATCGAGTGGGGAAGCGGCGCGGCGCGGGTGCGGGGCAACGTCACGCAGGCGGTCGCGGTACCCGGAGATCAGCGCATGAAGCCAGGCCGGCCAGGCATCACGTTGCACGCTGCTCGGGATCGCCCCGTTGTCGAGCAGTCCGCTGAAGCTGACCGTCCGGAGCGGGTGTCCATCGAGGAGCCGCAAGCGGTCGCGACGGCCTGCCGCGACGAGCTCGCGATGATGCAGGTTCCAGACGCTGACCTGATAGCCAGGATCCCTCAGGACGGTGACCCGATCGAGCAGCGCGGGGAGGAGCTCGAGCAGCGGCTTGGATGGATCGTCCGGTTCTCCCCGATCGGGATGGAGCCACCGGCTGCGCCAGGCGTCCATCCACCGCGCCAGCAACGCGGTAATGCCAGGGCTCGCGGACAAGCCGATGAGAGATGGATCGAAGAGTCCCGAGGTGCGCAACTCGCGCCCCCCCGGAATCAGTGAATCGGTGAAGGGCTGAATGATCCGGGGCACGAGCACCGCTTCGCTCGAGCGCAACGCGCGCTGGAGCTCCGGGAGCGGGGCATAGCAACGGACCTCTGGGCCGAAGTACACGACTCGGTCGTATCCCTGGGCAAAGAGCGCCTGAAAGGTCCACGGCACGAGCGCGGCGAGCATGGACGACTTCGGCAGACTCACCGCGAAGGCAACCCATTCGGCGAGCTTCACGTCCGCGGCGGACAACCGGTGCGTCCCGCGAGGCAGGCGGATGGGCAGACTCTCGGTGGAGACGAGCGCGCGAGCCCACCGCGGGTGAACACGCGCCAGGTCGTGTATCAGCACGGAGGCGTGCGCTGCGACGCCGTGATCGGCAACAGTGAACGCAATCGTGGACCGACGCGAGTGCTTCACCGGGTGGTGTCCTCGTAAAGCGGCTGGTGCGCGGCGGCGGATGTCGCCACGTCGTAAGTCGCCGCCGCGAAGGCCCGGCCTCGCGCCGACATCAGGTCCCGGTCGCGACGCCCGAGCACGCGCAGCATGCCTGCGGCCAGGGCGCTGTGATCGTCAGGCGCGACTGTCTCGCCGCAGTCCGCCCGATGGATCATCTCGGGAATGCCCCCGACGGTTGTCGATACGATCGGCAGGCCGGCGAGCATGGCTTCGACAATCGCCACCGGTTGATTGTCGGACCGCGTCGGGAGTACGAGCAGGTCGTAGTCGGGCAGCTGGCGATACGCCCCCCGGACGTGCCCGTGCAGGAACACGCGGCCTGAATCGATGTCGAGGACTCGCGCGCGCGCTTCGAGCGCCGGACGGAGGTCGCCGTCACCGAACAGGTGCACTTCGGCCTGCGGCAGGGCGTCCCAGACCGCCGGCATGGCCTCGAGCAGCACGTCCTGCCCTTTGCGGGCGGTCAGCTCGCCAACACAAGCAATTCGCGCCGGAGTGCGACCGCCACCGTTCGGTACGAGGTCGGCATAGCGCGAGAGGTCGAATCCATAAGGGATCACTTCGACGTGAGGGTGACCGGGCAGGGCAGCGACCCGCTCGGCCCAGTACGTCGATGGAGAGACGATCGTATCCGCGAGCGAGAAGGCGAGTGCGTCCTGCAGCGCGTATGCAGCAGGACGATCGATGCTCCATCCATGGCAGGTCGCCAAAATGCGTCGCGCGCCAGACCAGTGCGCCACCGCGATCCCCGGCGCGGTGTGGCTGTGCACGACCGTCAGGTCGTCCCATCGTCCGGCAATGGTGCGCAGCCGGACGGCGGCCGCGTCGAGAAAGACCGGGTCGCGATGGAAGAAGTCCCCGCCGGTAAGCACGCCCACTCCCGATGCGCGCAGTTCCTCGAGCAGCGCGGGATCCGATCGCCACCCGCCCTCGGCATCGTCAGCCACGACGACCAGCACGTCGTGACCAAGACGCGATACCTGGTGCACGGCAAGGTCGACGATCGCCCGGCCGGCGCCGAGGCGCAGGTGCGTGATCAGATGGACGATGCGCACGGTCAGCTCCGCCTCGTGATCACGCGGCGGGAGCGTGGATGATCAGGCCGTAGGACGTCGAGGTGTGTCCCCAGAGATCAAGCTTGAGGTGCACCTCACCCTTGAACGGGTATTTGTCGACGAGCGCGTCACCGGGCAGCGTGCCGTCGGTGAAGTCGAGATCGACCATGAAGCCGTCCTTCTCGAGCCGCGCGGCGACGTCTTCCATGTCCCTCCGGCGATAAATCACCACGCCGCCGTCGTCTACCGTCTTGTCATTCGACGAGACGTTGAACTCGGTCGTGTGGACCGCCACGCCACCGGGCCGAAGCAGCTTCGCCGAGTTGACGACGAATTGCAGTCCTTCCTCGAGGTTGCCGAGGTGCTCGAAGGAGCAGGCAGACCACAGGAAATCGGCGGTGCCGAGGTTGTCAGGCAGCGCACGCATGTCGACGTACTGGAACGACACGAGCTCCTGAAATCGATCCGGCGGGCACAGGCCGAGCCGATTCAACTCCATCAGCGACGCGGCGTGCTGATTGGTGTCGACCCAACCCTTTTTCGCTGCTTCGTCAGCCTGCAGATCCGTGCCCAGGACCTCGCACCCGTACGACGCAAACAGCGCGGCGAGCGGCTCGAGGCCTACGGCGAAGCCGATCCCGCGCTTGCCGGGTTGGAGCATCTGCCGCTCCTCGATGGCCTGGGAGATGTAGCAGTACTCCCAGATCTTGCGATGGAGGCGCTTCGGCTGTTGCTGCAGCTTCCGGCCCCAGCCCTGGAAGGTCTCCGACTCGAGCTGCGCCTGTGTGCACAGGCCGGAGCGCAGGAGTGACCTGCCGATTGCGCGTTCGATCGTTGCCACGAAGTGTCCTCTCTATGCGGCGTCCGGACGCCCCGTCATGCGGGCTCCGTCGCTTCGGTTTCTCTGAACCGCGTGTCTACCCGTGAGCCAAGGCGCGCGCGTGGACGCGTGCGAGCAATGCCTGCGCGGCCTGGTGAACCGGCACCAACCGCAGGCACTCCCTCGCGAGCTCCTCCGCCCGGTGCTCCTGGCCGGCGGCTTCGGCGATGGTCGCCAGGTGATAGCAGGCGCCCGCGACGAACGCGGGAGGTAGCGCCGCGGACCTCGACCGATCGAGGACGCGTTGATACCGTTCCTCGGCGGCCGCGAGGCGATCCAGTGCGCGCGCCGCGCCGCCCGCGAGATAGTCGAACTCGGCGGCGACGGCGGGATGGCGGGACACAGCGGCGCCGTACTCGCGGCAGATGGCGAGCGCCAGCTCGAACTCGCGCTCGCGCACGCAGCAGCGGACCAGCGCGATCGCAGCGGGCCAGGTCGGGGCATTCGCGAGCACCCACGACTCAGTGTCGCTGTCGGCATCGCCGCGCAAACGGGCCAGCCACAGCCGCGCGAGGAGAGTTGGCGGCTTGACGTCGGCGGCACCGCTGCGTGGCGAACTCGCGAGCCGTGCCGCATCGAGGTCGGATGCGCCGACCTCAACGACTGGGACGTCGGCCGCGCCGCTCCGTAGCCAGCTCGCTATGGACGACGTCGCCCGCACCACACCGCCGTCTGTCAGCTGCAGCACTGTGCGTCCAGTGCAGGCGAGGAGCCGGGCGACGAGCGGATCACCAGTCCAGAGCTCACCTTCGATTGGCATGGAGGCCGGTACGGGCAGTGCCAGACGGAACAGGTCCGCAGCACGGTGGGCCAGATCCCATGCATCAGCAGCTGACTCGAAGTCGGGCGGAGCGGCCGGGACCATCGCACTCGGGTCTGGCGAGGTGAATGCGGTGTGACGGCGCTGCCGATAGAGCTCGGCCGTTACGTGTCGGACCGCGGCCGGATTCGAGGTGGCGTCCAACCCGATCACGACGGTTGCGACACCGCGCGACCGGCGCACGATGTCGGCAAGTGACCTGGTCTCGGCTTCGGTGTGGTCGCTATCGGCCGGAGTGGTCTGATCGCGCTCGCGATCGGCCATCTGCAATCCGGCGCTGGCAGCAGCGGTCCGGCCCGTCCTCAGTTGCGCGTCAGCCCAGTCGGTCCATCGTTCCGCGGACTGTTCCGCGGCCACGGCAAGCGCGAATGCCTCGATACCGGCTTCGAGATCTCCGTGCTCGAGGAGCAGGAGTCCCTGCGCGTGGCTGTCAGGCGCGGAGATCGCAGGCGCAGCCGTTGGACGCGCCACCGCGCCCATCGCCCGCAACGGACGCTCCCAGTCCAGATGTCCGTAGCCCCAGTAGAGCGACAGGTTGTTGCGCAGCCGGCTCGTCTTGCGCGGCAGAGCGATCTCGCGTCCGGCGGCGACCTCGCAGACACTGGCCAGGATCTCCCGCCAGAACCCCGGCATCAGGAAGGCGTCATACACAGCAACGAATCGTCGTGACTCTGGCTCGTCGTGCTCGGTGGCGAGGTGCATCCGGGTGTCGGAGAGGAACGTCACCGCCTTGCCGAAATACTCGGCCTCATAGACGGCGCAGGAGCTGATCCCGCACACCTCGCTGACGTGAGGGTTGCAGAGCAACGCGTAAATGTTCTCGTCGACGACGCGGATGCGAGCGGCGGACCCGGCAAGCGCGCGCAGCAACGCCACGACGCGTGCCGTTTCTGGGGCGTATGGGTGGGGCTTGACGTAGACGACCTCGTGCCGGCTGACGAACGGGGTAAGGCCATCCGCGTAGTCCTCGATCGAGCAGAACCGCCCGTCGCGAACCAGTGCCTTGTCGATGCCATGCTGTGCCGCGAACAACCCTGAGTGAGGCGCAAGATCGGCCGGCCGCGGACGGCGCAGGCCGGCGCGGTGAATCGCCGCCTCGAGAAAGATGGCCTCGTCGGGATGGCGATACGCCTGCAGGGTGGTGAACATCGCCGGCACGTTGGTCCTGATGCCGAAGCAGAGGTCGTCCAGGAACCGCGCCGGATGAAGAATGAAATCGAGGTAAGGGACACCGAGTCGATCGAACACCCGCGTCTGGAACGCGGACATGGTGTTGCCGATCACCAGCGCGTCCGTGAAGAAGGACGCGAGATAGGCGAGTGCCGTCTCGCTGACTGTTTCCACGGCCTCGAGCGCGGCCCAATGTGCGACCGACGGCGTCATGCCGTTGAGGGCGTAAAAGTGCGCGGCATCGAACCTCGAGGCAGCCTGATCCCACGACACGACATCGATCGCGGACGCAGGGGACGCGAGGGAGACCTGATACCGGAGGAGGTCCGCCAGCCAGTGGGTCTCAAGCGACATCTTGGGCGCGCCGTCCAACGTCGTCTGCAGGATGTCTCCGGTGAAGACGATGCGGCGGCGCGGGGCAGTGCACGTCATGACGCGGGGGAATCCCTGGCGTGACGATCGCCGAGCGCGGCGGCGACGCGCTGTTCCGCGCTTGCAGAGCCAGCGCCGAACTCGACCTCTCGCGCGCAGCGCAGCCAGCGGCGGGCGAGCAGCTCGCAAGCGGTGTCGGTGGTCGGCATAGCTGGCGCCACGATGTCAGCGCCAGATTCCGGCCAGAGCTTTCCGAGGAGCGCCTCGAAGACTTCGATGGAGACGCGAAGCTGCTCGGGCCACTCGTAGGCAACGCTGATCGGCGCATCAATGGTGTCTGCCAGCGCCTTGACGGCCGGCAGCGCGCGAACGGCGCGCTCGATGCTGAGGAACAACGTCCAGGCATGCTCGAGCAGCAGCGCCGATTCGACCTGGGCATCCTCGGGCAGCGCCGGCGCCGGCTGTCTCCTCAACAGGGCCCGATACCTCGTCGTCGATTCCGGCAGCCGGCGGTAAAGACTTGGTGGGGCACCCGTCGGCGGCCAGGGTAGCGCCGGCGCAGGTGCGGCGACACTGCGCCCGCTCTCCAGCGTCTCTGCCGCCTCGACGAGGGCAGCCCGAACAGCGGCCGGATCGAACTCGTCACCGGCGAACGCCATCCACGCCGGCAGCGGGGCGGTCATGTGCGCGTTCATCTCGAGCGCGGCACACACGTTCCGCAGTCGTGACGCGAGGACCATCGGCTCGACGCCCTGGAAGCGCCGGACGAGCGATCGCATCGACGGGAGCGTCACCGGACAGGGCAGTGCTTGACCGAGGGTAGCTTGTTGGATGCCGGCACCGAACAGCATGCCGGCCCCGCTCGCGTTGATGACGGTGCGGCCGCTGCGTTGTGCGTGCGCGACCATCCAATCGCGGAAGGACAGGAGAAACGGGGTCGTGGCGGTGTCGATGCCGCGCAGGTCAGGCGTGCGGACGCTGTCCTTGCCATCGATCGACCAGCTCCAGACGGTTTCGACGGGCACCAGCGTGGCGGCGGCGCGCAGCCACTCGCGCTCGTAGGTCGTGCCGCGGGCGTAGGTGCGGTTACCGGTGTACGACAGGTCGGCGCCAACGATCACGATCGGGTCGCACCCCGCCAGACAGGCGAGCTCGAACGCCGCCGTGAGGACAGAGCCCCAGACATTCAAGCCGCCGATCTCGAGACCCTGCGCGTTCAGCCACGGCCACGGATGGTGGTTCGAGGCACCGAACCAGAACGTGCGCGACTCGAAGGCCGCCGTCACGTTCCGATCGAGGGCTGCCTCGGCGACCAGCCACGTGTCGCGGCATTCGGGGAGGTTGAGCAGGTGGCGCGCGTTGACGGTGCTCGGGTCGAGGCCGACGACGACGGGCGGCGTGATGCCGGCGGTCAGCAGGGGTCGGAGCGCGGTGTCGCACGCGATGATGTAGGCGCGATCGGCGTAGGTGCGGAGGTCATCGAGCGCGGCATCGAGCGACGGTCCAGCGGCGCAGATCACCGCCGGCGTGCCGGTGAGCGCCCCGCTCAGGGCGCGGACATCGCTGCCGGCCGTCACGGCGGGGACGTTGCGGATCGCGTTCACCAGGTAGCGCGGTGCGAAGCGCCTTCGCGCGGTGTCATTGGCTCTGACGCCAAAGATGATCCGGGTCAGGACGTCCTTGGCTGCCTGCGTGACCGTGCTCCCGCGTGTCACCAGCACTGGCGGATCGATGACCCCGACGGGGAAGATGCGCCACGCCTCGTCGGCACCGGCGTAGTCGGGGGCGGCCAGGTAGGCGAGCCGCCCGGTTGCGTGCCAGGCGCGCCACACCGGCGTCGTGACGAACCTTGCGGCCGTCCCGGGATCTGGTTCTACCGCCAGCACGCGCGTGCCCGGTGCAAAGCGATCGAGCGCTTCGAGCAGTGATCCGTCACCGAGCCCGATGAGGCCGAGCACGGGTGGCACCGGCGCACCCTTCAGCGCACCGCGCAGCCAGCGCCACGCTGCCGCGGTCGCGTCGGCCGAACCGGCGGGCCCCGCGGTAGCCATGGAGCGGAGTCGATCTTCAG
>Ga0207701_10001803_pt1 | contig 22302 bp, 19 predicted proteins | sample KBSSwiSSwithPhiX_FD_184294 | JGI IMG/M metagenome (GOLD analysis project Ga0207701, IMG submission 184294) | Switchgrass rhizosphere bulk soil microbial communities from Kellogg Biological Station, Michigan, USA, with PhiX - S5 (SPAdes) (version 2) | ecosystem: Environmental > Terrestrial >... | reverse complement strand
TTTGAGTGGGGCTGTCCTTAGTACGAGAGGACCGGGATGGACGCACCTCTAGTGTACGAGTTGTCGTGCCAACGGCAGCGCTCGGTAGCTACGTGCGGACGGGAGAAACGCTGAATGCATCTAAGCGTGAAACCCTCCACAAGATGAGATTTCCCAGGCCGCAAGGCCTCTAAAGGCTCCTGGAAGATGACCAGGTGATAGGTCGGGTGTGGAAGCACAGCGATGTGTGAAGCTAACCGATACTAATCAGCCGTGAGGCTTGACCATAATCTCTCTTCTCTCTTCATCGAGAGAACAGTGCACGCATTCAGCTGCGTGTGCCGCCACCTCCGGGTGGCGACCGTGGAACGAAGAAACTACCGTTTGCAGGATATTCAGTTGCCGCCGGCCCGCCCCGGCGCGACGCTCTTTACAGATTGTCTGGGACGATTCCACCTTCGCGCCTTCGGCGCTACGGTACACATGCCCGTCAGCGGGCCTGTCGCCGGAGCCCGTGTCGAGCACGCGGGCGGAGGAGGAAACCCCAGGCAGAACACGATTAGGCCTGCGGCTGTGGCAAGCTCGCAGGCACCTTTCCCGGTGGACATAGGAGAGGGGTCACACCCGTTCCCATTCCGAACACGGAAGTTAAGCCCTCTACCGCCGATGGTACTGCGTGGGTAACTGCGTGGGAGAGTAGGTCACTGCCGGGATTATTTCTCGCCCAAAAGGCCGCTGTGCAAACAGCGGCCTTTTTTACGTACCGCCTGTGCAGACAGCGGTCTTTCCACGTACCGCCGCTGTGCAAACGGCGGCCTTGTCCACGTACACCCGGTGTCCAAACGGCGGCCCTTTCCACGTACCGCCGCTGTGCAAGCAGCAGCCTTGTCTACGGACGAGCGCTGTGACCGGCCGCCCTTCGCTGCGTAAGACCCTGCAAGCGGCGGCCTGTCGTACGTGGCGGCCATGAACGAGCACCAGCTCCGCGTGCTGGGGTCTCCATCACTCCTCCAGGTGATCCATAATCGCCGCGCCCTGAGCGTGGGGCACGAGCGAACCATGGAGGCAGAGAGATGAGTCTCGGCAAGACGATGAGAACCGGCGTGCTCGCCGGAGTGCTGGTGTGCGGCGCCGCCTTGGACGGCGACCTGGCCGCGCAGGGACCCGCAACAACGCCGGTCGCACGCGGGAAGTACATCGTCGATAGCGGCGGATGCCACGATTGCCACTCGCCGAAGAAGATGGGAGCCAACGGCCCCGAGATCGATCCCACCCGTCTCCTCTCGGGTTTCGCGGCCGAGACCAATCTTCCGGCGCCGCCGCAGCTCGCAGAAGGGCCCTGGGCGGCGGTGGTCACCTGGGATCTGACGGCCTGGTCAGGACCCTGGGGCCGGAGCTACGCAGCCAACCTGACACCGGATGTAACGACCGGCCTCGGCGCGTGGAGCGAGCAGATGTTCGTCGGCGCGATCCGGAACGGCAAGCACATGGGAACGGGACGGCCGATCCTGCCGCCCATGCCCTGGCAGACGATTGGCAAGCTGAACGACGATGACCTCAAGGCGGTCTTCGCCTATCTGAAGACCCTGAAGCCGGTGAAGAATCTGGTCCCGGCACCCACGCCGCCAGCCAAATAGCACCCGACGATCACCGTCCAGGCTTCTGCTCCGCCGTCGTCGCCGAGTCGAACCGCTCGGCAAACGGCGCGAAGGCAGGCGACGGGCCGTTCCAGCGCAGCGCGTCGATCGACTCGAACAAGGGAAGGTCGGCGCGCAGCGTCGCCAGCTCACGGAAACGGAGGGCCAGCTGCCGATCGCGGTTCAGAGTGCGCGCCAGCCCGCCCGCATTTGCCGCGTTGACCCGCCACTCCGACGGATCGTCGGGGATCTGCTCGATGTGCTGGAACTTCGCCAGCACCGCCGCCGCTGACTTCGCTCCCCAGCCTTGAAGGCCGGGGTAGCCGTCCGCCGCATCGCCGACCAGCGCGAGGTAATCAGGGATCGACACCGGAGGGACGCCGAATTTGGCCACCACACCCGCCTCGTCGACGATCTTGTTGCCCCGACGGTGCCACTGCACGACGCGCGTGCCGCGGACGCATTGGGCCAGGTCCTTGTCCGGCGTGCAGATGAGCACCCTGCCGACCTCCGGGTCCTCACTCGCGATCCGCGCCGCCGCCGCCAGCGCATCGTCCGCCTCCTCTTCGACCATCGCCCAGACGGTGACGCCGAGTGCCGTCAGGGCCTCCTCGAGCAACCCGAATTGGCCGAGGAGTGCCGGATCGATCCCGGCCCCGGTTTTATAGCCAGGCCACATCCGGTTGCGAAACGACTCGATGACGTGATCGGTGGCGACCCCGACGTGAGTCGCGCCTCGATTCAGGAGCCCGAGCACAGACCCGACGACGCCTCGCACTGCCCCGACCTCGAGTCCGTTCGCATCGCGCGCCGACGGAACCGCGTAGAAATGCCGGAAGAGCTCGTATGTGCCGTCGATGAGGTGCACCTCCATCACTGGAGTATAATCACGCGCCTCAGGGGGATAGTGGCCGCGGTGGCCTCATGTCCGCGTTAGGGCTGCGGGGGAGGAAAAGATGCGAATGCTCGGATACTCGCTGTTTGCCGTCGTCACCGCCTGTGGGCTGGTGCAGGCGCAGGAAGTCGAAAAGGCGCGGAAGTCAGAAACCAAGATCACAGTCGAGGACGGCAAGGACATCAAGGCGACCGGCTGTGTGGAGCGCAACGCCGATGGCGGCTACATGCTGACCAACGTCGCCAACAAGGATGGCGCGATGGGGAGCTACGTCCTTGCGACCGATGACGACGACGACTTGAAGGACCACGTGGGCCATCGCGTGGAGATCAGCGGAAAAGCGGCGGACAAGGGCAACGGCAAGGTCACCATCGAGACCACCACGGAATCGCACGCCGCTGACGGGGACAAGTCGAAGACCAAGAGCAAAGCGGAGGTCAAGGGCGATCTCAAAGGCTTGCGCTACCTCGGTGTGAAATCGGTGCGGATGCTGGCCTCGGTCTGCCCGTAGCGACGCTCAGTACTTCAGGACGACACCCACAGTGCCCGTCCAGTACCGCAGCCTGACCGGACCGAGCGCGATCGTTTCGTTGGTCCGGCTCAGGCTGCTGTAGTAGCGCAGGTCGAAGCGCAGACCGGTGTGATCGTTGATGAACCCGATCGCGCCCCCGCCGACGTTGTAGCCGAGCAGGTCCTCGCTGAGCGAGAACACCGCCGGCGTGGTGCGCTGCGTCGCGTGCATCAGTCCCAGGCCGCCCGACACGAACGGCCGCAACCCGTACTCGTTCCAGCCCAGTGGTGTGGCCAGCACGACGTTGCCCATGAGCGCGTACGTGCGGCTGCTGGACACCGCGCCGACGTTCCCCGCCTCGAAGAAGTGCGGCACGACCAGTACGGTGCCTTCGACGCCGAGCGGGCCGCGCCCGATCAACGTGACGGTTCCACCCACGGTCCACCTGATTTTCAGATCGCCCCGCGCTTCCGGCGTGACCAGCGTCGTCTCGCCGTTGAACGAATAGCCGAAGAAGGGGGCGAACTGCCAGTCGGCGCGCGCCGGCGCCGGGTTGAGGAACAGACACGCGGCGGTGAGCAGCAGCCATCGGAACGCCGCGCGCGGAGCGAATAACGAGCCGCGGGAGAGACGCGGCACTTACGCGAAGAGGCGCAGGAAGAGCACGGCGAAGAGCGACTTGGTGACGTCACCAGACGCCAGGTCGAAGTACGAGCTCAGGCCGTCGCTGTTGGCCAGCAGGATCAGGGTCAGGCGTTGCGCCGGGATCTTCAGCATCAGCGACGAGTAGGCGTTGGTCGTCTGGCCGAACTGCCAGACGATCGTCTGGCCGTTGTACTTCTGGACGAACCATCCGAGGCCGGTGGGCATCGGCAAGCGGTCCCGGCCGATCGCGTTGGTCCAGGCCGCGGCCAGGGTGTCGTCGCGGACCAGCAGCGCGCTGTCGAGCGCCGCGTCGAACCGGGCCAAATCACGAACCGTGGAGACCACGCCGGCAGAGGCGCTCAGGGTCTCCGGCGGCAGCTCGGTATTGCGGGAGCTGCGGCCTTTCTTGTCGACCTTGTATGGGAGCGCGGTCCGCTCGAGGACGTCGGCATATCGCTGCTGCACCGAGGCCGCGAAGAGGTTTTGCGTGATCACCGCCTCGTCCTGCACGTCCCGGCCGGGCACCGAATCCTTCATCGCTAAGAACTCGAGAAGGCGGACGGCGATGGTCTTCCGGTACGGTTGCGGGACACAGGTCTCCACGACCCGCCCGAGCTGCGCGAAGCGGTCCGGGTCGTAGCGGAACTCGTCACCGCCGGAGGTGGGGTCCGCGTGCGTCAACAGCTGACGCACCGTGACCCCGGGGGGCGGCAGCGAGACGCCGTACGTCGCTGCGGGATCGTCGAGAAATACCCGCCGCTCCTCCGCGCACTGGAGGATCAGCGTGGCCGCCAGCGCCGCGCTCAGGTTGCTGATCGGGTAGGGGGTATCGGGGGTCGCTCGGATCCGTGCGTCGACGTTCTGGAACCCCAAACCGCGCTCCCACACGACCTCGCCGTTTTGGACGATGGCCGCGGAAATCGCGGGAATCCCGGCCTGCTGACGCAGCAGTTCCAGGTACGACTCAAAGGGGGATGTCGCGAGCGGCGACGGCGCCTGCGCGGCCACACCCGAAACGAGCGAGAGTGCCAGCACTGCGCTGCCGGCCAGCACTGAAGGCCGAATCATGGAAATTCCGGAACCCCCAGTGTAACCGATGAGCAGGGTCGCCGTGCAACCAGACCTGCTAACCGGCAGGTTTCGACGGCTGTATCAGGGGACCAGCTTGTCTACCTCGTCCATCACCCGGTTCATCTTCTGAATCGTCAGGTCGAGCGGCTCGTCGCTGGTCATGTCGACCCCGGCGTCCTTCAACAGCTCGATTGGATACTTCGATCCGCCCGAACCCAGGAAGGTGAGGAACCGCTCGGTGGCCGCTGGATCGCCACCCAGCACCATCTCGGAGAGCGCGGCCGACGCCGTGTACGAGGTGGCGTACTGGAACACGTAGAAGTTGCGATAGAAGTGCGGGATGAAGGCCCACTCGTGAGCGATGTAGTCGTCCACGACGCAGCCCCCGTTGTCGTGGCCGTAGTACTTGCGCGTGATCGACGCGTACAGCCCGTCGAGTGCGTCGCCGGTGAGCGGCCGCCCCTGCTGGATGGTCTCGTGCATGCGCAGCTCGAACTCGGCAAACTGCGTCTGCCGGAAGACCGTTCCCTTGATGTTCTCCAGGTAGCTCCCGAGGAGCGACAGGCGGGCGGCGGGATCGGTGATCTGCTGAAGCAGGTTCTCGATCAGCAACGCTTCGTTGAACGTCGACGCCACTTCGGCCACGAATGTGTGGTAGCCGGCCGTCGCGAACGGCTGCGTCCGGTTCGAGAAGAAGCTGTGCATCGTGTGCCCGAGCTCGTGGGTCAGGGTGCTGACGTCGTTGTACTTCCCGTTGAAGTTCTGCAGGATGTAGGGATGGACGTCGTATGCCCCTCCGTTCGAATAGGCACCCGCGCGCTTGCCGTCGCTCGGGAAGAGGTCGATCCAGCGCTCGGAGAAGGCGCGTCTCGCGCCCGCCGCGTACTCGGGCCCGAGCGGCGCCAGCGACTCGAGGATGTGCGCCTGCGCCTCGTCGGCGGTGTAGGTCAGGTCGACCGACGCCACCAGCGGGGCGTAGAGATCGTAGTAGTGCAGCTGTGGAACGGCGAGTAACCGCTGGCGCAGTCTCAGGTAGCGGTGGAATGTCGGCAGGTGGCGGTTCACCCCGTCGATCAGGCGCGTGTAGACCGACGACGGGATGTTCGGAGCATCGAGGGCCGCGGCGAGCGCGCTGTCGTACTTGCGGGCCCGCGCGAAGAAGACGTCGCTCTGCACCTGCGCGCTCAACATCGCTCCGAACGTCGCCTTGTATTGTCCGAGCGCGGTGAAGAAGACCGCCATCACCTGCGCGCGATCCTCTCTCACCGGCGAGGCGCGATGGACGCTGTATGCGGCGTTGTCCAGACGCACCAGCGTGCCGTCATGCAAGGTGATCGTCGGGTACGGGAAGTCCGCGTCCGAGAGGATGCCGTAGATCGTGCCAGGGCCATTCGCGAGAACCGCAGCGCTCGCCAGCAGGCGTTCCTCGCCATCGGTGCCGGTATGCGCCTGGCGGCGTTGAATGTCGTCGAGATAGACCTTGAAGATCTGGAGCCGCGGCTCCTCGGCCAGGAAGCGCGCGATGGTCGTTGGGGGGATCTTCAGGATCTCCGGTTCCAGGTAGGCCGCTTCGGCGCCGAGCTCCGCGGCGAGCTGCACCATCTCCTGCTGCATGCCCTGACAGGTGCTGTCGCGGGTGTCTTCGTCCGACTTCATGCTGGCGTAGACGTACGCGCGCGACAGCTCCTTCGTGAGGTGGCTCGAGAGCTCCAGCGCGTCAGCCATGCGGGCGGCGCTGGTGGCGAGCCGACCCTGGAACACGCGCATCCCCGGCACGGCGGCGACCAGGGCGGCCTTCGCCTCGCGCCAGGCGGCGTCAGTGGGGTAGATGTCCGTGAGGTCCCACTTGAAGCGGTCCGGAATGCGGCGGCGATCGCGCGGCGGTGCCGACTCCGTCTGAGGGTTGGCGGACCAGGAGGGCCAGCTGTCGATGGCTTCGCGCCGCGTTCCGTCCATGCGTTGTTTCCCTGCGTTCACTGACCGCGCCGAGCGCCGCGCCGATCAGCGCCGGCGGTCGAACACACCCGCGGGTCCGGCCTTCTCGATGAGCGCGACGATCTGGTCGCGCCGGGCGAGCAGGGCGTTAATCTGGAAGTCGCTGACGAAGTCGCCGATCTCGCGCTTCAGGACGTCACGATTCAACGTCTTCAGCCCGGCGAGCACCTGGCGATCGCAGCGGGTGATGTTGGCGGTCGGCGGCAGGGTGTTCTGGGTTCGGAACGCGCGCGTGTGATCGATCGCCCAGACCTCCCAGTTCTTGCCGATCAGCAGGTTGCCGGCGTTGCGGTCGGTATTGGCAATCAGCTGATCGAACAGCCGCACCATCTGCATCTGTTCGTTCCAGATCCCGCTGTCGGGCGGCTGCTGCTGCGACTTGACCCGTGTGCCCTCGTCCATCATCACGTCATCGATCCACCACGTGAAGGCCGCGCGCTCGGACCTCCAGGTGCGGGGAACGGTGACCGGCACCATGCGCAACCCGATCAGCCGGTCGACCCGGTAGGCCGCGACGTTGAATCTCCAGCTGTCCTCGAAGTTGAATTCCCGGATCTTGCCGGCGTTGAACTCGGCCTTCTTCTCGTCGATCTTCTGAATCTGCGCGTCGTGGGTCAACGTGCCGTCGCTGAGCGTCGCGCGGGCCGCGCCGGTCACACCTGTGCCGATGCCTTTCGTCTTCAAGATCTTGGCGTTCTGGAGGAACTGTGCGATCTGCTCGTCGGTCAGCGCCGGGGCCGGCGTCGCGACAGCCGGCGGCGCCTGCGGCATCGGCACGGCCATGGCCGTCGCCGGAGACCACAGCGTAAGCACGAGGACGGCAAGCGGCGTGAGACGCATTTTTCGCAAGACTCCTTCACGACCAGACGCCCGCCGGAACGGCATGGCCGTGGCCAGCCAGCACGCGTGAGCGACTGAGTATACGTCTCAGATGGCGGGATCACGCTCCTGCCATCGCGATCACGATTCCGTTACGGGCGCCGACATAGTCTGGAAAAAGTCCGGTAAAACCGGCGGTTTTGCCGGGAACGGTCCTTGCGGACCGGTGCGCCATCACCTACATGTGTTCGGGAGGCAAGATGGAACGGATTGCTGCTGTCGGAGCGTCGGTCGTGATCAAGGGAGAGTTGTCGGCGCGTGAGGACGTCGTGATTGCCGGCCGCGTCGAGGGCACGATCAGCGTCGAAGGCCACCTCGTCGTCGTCGAGCCGGGCGGACACGTCGCGGCGGACGTCGTGGCCAAGGGTGTCGTCGTCGCCGGGACGGTGAGCGGCAGCGTGATCGCCGAGGAGCGCATCGAGCTGCGCAGCACGGCCCGCGTCGAAGGCGAGCTGTCGGCGCCGCGCATCGCCATCGCCGAAGGCGCTACGCTGAGCGGCCGGGTCGAGACCTCGGCCCGCAACACTGCACCGAAGCTCAAGGTCGCGTCGTAGCGACCGCTGTTCGAGCCGGTTCCGGCGCGGCACCTCCGCAGATGTCGGAGACCCGCGCGTCGGAACCGGACCGAAAAAGACGGGACTCGGGATCCGGGATCCGGGACCCGGCGCTCGAATTCGCCAGGCCTGCGCAGCGCGCGTCGACCGTCGCCCCGGCACGCTGAACCTTGAACCCTGAACGCTGAACCGTGACCCCCCGGTTCCCGGGTCCCGGGTCGCGTCAACGATCTACCATCTCCCCCATGACCATCGAACCGGAAGTCTGGCTTCGCGGCCCTGTCGAAGGCGTTCCCGCGGAACTGTTGCCGGCCGCGCACGCGCTGCTGCAGACCCTGGAGGATGTCGAGCATGCGGCGGCGGGGCTGACGCGTGACCAGGTGTGGCGGACCCCCGGAGGCGCGCCGTCGGTGGGGTTCCATCTCCGGCACCTCGATGGCAGCACGGACCGCCTGCTGACGTACGCCCGCGGCGAGCGGTTGTCGGCCGATCAGAAGGCTGCCCTGGCTGGCGAGCAGGCGCCATCGGGGCCGGACGCCGGACCGCTGCTGGCGAACCTCCGCTCACGGATCGCGACCGCGCTCGATGTCTTGCGCGCGACCCCGGTATCGGCGATCTACGAGGCGCGCACCGTCGGCAGGGCGTCGCTGCCGACAACGGTCATCGGCCTGCTGTTCCATGCGGCGGAGCACTCGCAGCGGCATGCCGGCCAGGTTGTCACGACGGCCAGGATCGTCCGTGGTCTCGAGGCCAGCGACGGCGCAGCCGAGCGCAGCGAAAGCGGAGCTTGATTTTGCCCCCGCGAGGTGCAGGATGATGAGCCATGCAGCCGCTCGATCCGCGCGTCGAAATCGGCCACGTCCGTCTCCGCGTCCGTGACCTCGATCGCGCCCTCGCGTTTTACGCCGGCTCTCTGGGTTTCGAGGTCACCTACCGGCACGGCGCGATGGTGGCGTTCCTGGGGGCCGGCGGCTTCCACCATCACCTGGCGCTGCACGCGGCTGCACCCGGCGAAGAGGCTGCGGCCCCGTACCGCTTCGCGATCCGCTATCCCGATCGCGTCGCGCTGGGCGATGCCCTCGTCCGGATCGAACGCGCCAAGGTCCCGATCGAGTCGGCTGTTGACGACGGGATCAGCGCGTCGCTGTTCGTGCGGGATCCGGACGGCAATCAGGTGGAGCTCTATTACGACCGCCCGCGGGCCGAGCAGGGGCGCGAGGTCCCGCGGAGTGGCGTCGCGGAGCCGCTCGATCTCGACGCACTCCGCGCGGCGGCCTCTCAGCCTCCGTCGGCGGAGCCCGGAGCGGCGCTGCCGGTTCCGCTCAGCGAGGCGAGCCGTCAGCGGTTGCGTGACCTCCGCGCCCGGCTGCTCAACCTGCACAAGGTCCTGCTCGACGACACCAAGGTCGCGTACGAAATGGATCGCGGACGGGTCGGATCGAGCGGCAACCTGCTCCAGCTGGTGATCAACGATCCGTGGTTCGCGTGGCTGCACCCGCTGTCGGAGCTCGTGGTGCGGATCGACGAAGCAGTGGAGCAGGGCTCGCCGGCAACGCAGCCCGACGGTGGCGCTCTGCTGGACGAGGCGGAGCGGCTGCTGACGGCATCGGAATCCGGTGATGGATTCGCGCGGCGGTACTACGATGCGCTGCAGCGCCAGCCGGCAGTCGTGCTGGCGCACGCCGACGTGCGGCGCACGCTGAAGAGCATGCGCTGATCGCCGGGAGGCGGCAGGGCGGGTGCTATGATCGCCCTTCTTGTCAGCAGATCTGTCGCTAAGCGCGCCGTCTCGAGCAGAACCGGTTCCGGGGTCGTCAGCGCTTCCTGCCGCACCACCCGCCCGCCGTTTCGACCGCTCAATCATCGAAGGGCCGATCGCCCACGCCGTCTGGAAGCTCGCCTGGCCGACCGTCCTGCAGAACGCGATCGGCGGCCTGCAGGGGATCATCGATCACGCGATGGTCGGGCACTACGTGGGCTTCACCGGCAATGCCGCGATCGGCGTGAGCTGGCAGATCTTCCTCGTCGTCATCGTCTTCATCAGCTCGCTGTTCACCGGCATGGGCGTCCTGGTGGCCCGCTACGCCGGGGCCAATCTGCCGGACCGGGTGAACCGCACGGTCTATCAGGCGTTCCTCACCGCCATGGTGATCGGGCTGGGCGTGCTGGCGCCGATCGGCTATCTGCTCTCGCCCTACCTGCTGGAGCTGGTGCACGCGACCCCGGAGGTCCGCGCCGAGGCGCTGCCGTTCCTCCGGACGATGTTCGTGTTCAGCATCGGGCTGCTGATGTTCTTCATGCTGGGAGGGGCGCTTCGCGCCGCGGGTGACGCGCGGACGCCCATGCGGCTCGGCATCGCGATGACGCTCCTCAACATCGCCTTCAACGTCATCCTGATCCCGGGCTGGGGTCCGATTCCGGCATTCGGCGTGCGTGGTGCGGCGATCGGCACGTCGCTGGCGAGCTCGCTGGTGTCGGGTGTCGGCATCTGGCTGCTCCTCAGCGGCCGCCTCGTGGTCACGTTCCCGCGCGGGATGTCATGGCGTCCGGACTGGAGCATCGTCCGGGCGCTGTTCCGCTTCGGCCTTCCGGCGGGCGTGCAGGGTGTGGCGATGAACCTGGCCGGCGTCGCGCTGCTCCGCTTCATCGGCTCGCTCCAGCACAGCGCCGAAGCGCAGGCGGCCTACGCAGTCGGCTACACCGAGCTCTTTTCTTTGATCACCTGGACGTCGGTCGGGCTGATGGGGGCGGCAGGCGCGGTGGCGGGGCAGAACCTCGGCGCCGGCCACCCGGATCGGACCAAGCGGGCGGTGCAGATCGCGGCCCAAATCGGGCTTGGCGTGGCGGCCTGCGTGAGCGCGATGTTCCTGCTGATCCCGGCGCAGCTCCTGGCCGTCTTCGGTCTCAGGGATCCGATCGTGGTGGACCTCGGGAAAGAGCTCCTGCGCTATCTCAGCGTGTCCGGGTTCTTCATCACTGTCGCCCTGACTTACACCGGCGGTCTGCAAGGCACGGGGGACACGCGCAGTCCGCTCTATATCACGCTGGTGTCCCAGGTGGTGGTTCCCATCGGGTTGTGCGCCACGCTACAGGCGATGGGACGCCTCGAATCGTCCGGGGTGTGGACCGCCATCCTGCTCGGTCACGTCACGCGCTGCGTCCTGACGGTCGGTCGGTTCCGCCAGGCCCGCTGGCGCACCATCGTGGTCGACTAACGCAACGGGACGCGTGACAACCGGCATGAGTCCGGCGTGCGTTTCGCGACTGAGAGCCTCCGTCTATATATAGGCAACGAATCGGCGGACTCTGCTCGGACCCGTCCATAGAAATCGCTGGCTTGGGAGACTAAGCGCTCGGCTCATCTGGCGTCCGGTTTGCACATGTGCCGTCGGCACGTGATGCGTACAGGGAGCGACACATGAAGTGGACCAGCGGCGATCGCAGCAACATCGAGGATGCGCGCGGCAGTTCGGGCGGCGGCATGGGGATCCGGGCCGGCGGTCTGGGTGTCGGCGGCCTGCTCCTGGCGCTGGTTCTGAGCTGGGCGACTGGCATCGATTTCCTCTCGCTGCTCGGTGGTGGGGGCAGTGTGGTGCCGCCGTCGGCCGACGTCCAGCCGAGTGGTCCGCCCGCGAAGACATCGGCGGCCGAGGAGAGTGCCGTCGACATGGTCGACGCGGTGATGGACGACGCCCAGTCGACGTGGGAACAAGTGCTGGGAGGGCGCTACCGGCGGACGACCGCGGTTTTGTTCCGCGACGCCTACCAGTCCGGCTGCGGGTTCGCGCAATCCGCCACCGGCCCCTTCTACTGCCCCGCGGATCACAAGGTCTACCTCGATCTGGGGTTCTTCGGCGAGTTGCAGAGCCGATTCGGGGCGCCGGGTGATTTCGCGCGCGCCTACGTCATCGCCCACGAGCTCGGACATCACGTGCAGTCGCTTATGGGCACCGACGCGCAGGTGCGGCGAGCTCAATCAGCGCGTCCTGATCAGCAGAATGCGCTGTCGGTGGCGCTGGAGCTCCAGGCCGACTGCTATGCCGGTGTCTGGGGCCACCATGCCGCCCAGGGCGGTGGGGCGGGCAGCCACCGTGTCACGATCGAGACGGGCGACGTCGAGGCCGGGCTGAAGGCCGCGGCGGCAATCGGCGACGATCGGATTCAGCGGATGCAGACGGGCCACGTCGCGCCGGACCGCTTCACCCATGGATCTTCCGAGCAGCGCGTGACCTGGTTCCGCCGTGGGCTGGACTCCGGCGACCCGAACGCCTGCAACACCTTCAAGTAACCCGCCGGAGGTTCCCACCGCCGGGCGATCGGCTGTACGATCGCCGCGAATGGAAGGACCCCTCATCGGTCGATCCTTGCCGCGTCGCGAAGGCCAGGACAAGGTCACTGGCCGGGCGCGGTACGTCGACGACTTCACCCTGCCCGGCATGCTCTACGGGGCGACCGTGCGCAGCCAGATCGCGCGCGGCCGCATCCTCGGCATCGACTTCGCTCCCGGCATTCCGTGGGACGAGTTCACCATCGTCACCGCCGCGGATGTGCCCGGCCGCAACCGCGTGACGCTCATCGTCGACGACCAGCCCTACCTCGCGAGCGAAGCGATCAACCATCCTGAAGAGCCGATAGCGCTCATCGCGCATCGCGATCGCTTCCTGGTCGAGGAGGCGCGCCGGCACGTTCACGTGCGGGTGGCGGCGCAGCCCGGCGTGTTCTCGATCGACAGCTCGCTCGCCGCCGACCGCGTGGTCTGGGGCAGCGACAACGTGTTCAAGTCGTACACCGTGTCGCGCGGCGACGTGGCCGCGGCCTGGGGCGGCGCCGCGCTGATCGTCGAGGGGGAGTTCGAGACCGGCGCGCAGGAACAGCTGTACATCGAGCCGAACGGCATGCTCGCCGTCGCCAGCCCCGAAACCGGGGTCACCGTCTGGGGCTCGATGCAGTGTCCGTACTACATTCACAAGGCACTCGCGCCGCTGTTCGGGCTCCCCGCCGACAAGATTCGCGTCGTCCAGATGGAGACGGGCGGCGGGTTCGGGGGCAAGGAGGAGTACCCGACGATGATCGCCGGGCACGCCGCGCTCCTGGCGTGGAAATCGGGCCGGCCGGTCAAGCTGATTTACGACCGGGCCGAAGACATGGCCGCGACCACCAAGCGGCACCCATCGCGGACGCGCCATCGGACCGCGCTCGACGCGGACGGAAAGCTGCTGGCGATGGACATCGATTTCGTCGTCGACGGCGGAGCGTATTGCACCCTGAGTCCGGTGGTGCTTTCGCGCGGCACGATCCACGCACCGGGGCCGTACTTCTGCCCGAACGTGCGGATTCGCGGCCGCGCGGTGGCGACGAGCACGCCGCCGCACGGTGCGTTCCGCGGCTTCGGCGCGCCGCAGAGTTTGTTCGCGCTCGAGCGTCAGATGGACCGCGTCGCCGCCGCCGCGGGGTTGACCCCGGACGAACTCCGACGCCGCAACTTCATCACGCAGGGGCAGACCAGCGCCGTCGGTCAAACGATCTCGGAACCCGTCGACATGGCCGGTCTGCTCGATCGCGCGCTCGAGCTGTCGGGCTTTTGCGAGAAGCGGGCCCGCTTTGCCGCGGAGCGGTCCGGTCGGCTGCGGAAGGGGATCGGCCTTGCGACCTTCATGCACGGCGCCGGATTCACCGGCTCGGGGGAGGAGCATCTCGCGTCCGTCGTGGAGGTCGAAGCGACAGACGAAGGCCGGGTGAGAATCCTGACCGCGAACACCGAAATCGGGCAGGGGACCAACACGATCTTCACGCAGATCGCCGCCGACGCGCTCGGCCTACCGCCGAACTCGATCGAGATCGCCCAGCCGGACACGGCACTGGTGCCGGACAGCGGCCCCACCGTCGCGTCGCGCACGTGCATGGTGGTCGGCAAGCTGGTCGCGGACGCCGCGGTCACGTTGCGCCGGCTGTTGACGGGCGCGGGTCTCCTGGAGGAGACGTTTTCCGCGGAGGCCTTCGCGGAGGCGTGCCGGACGTATCGCGCACGGGTCGGGCCGCTGAAGGCGAGCGCGCGGTATCACCCGTCCCCCGGCGTGCGGTGGGACGACGAGCGGTACCAGGGAGACGCATACGGGACCTACGCGTGGGCCGTGTACGTCGCGGAAGTCACCGTCGATCTCACCACCTACGAGATCCGCGTTGACGACTTTGTCGCGGTCCAGGAGGTCGGACGAGTGATCAACCCGGTGCTTGCCGCCGGGCAGATCGAGGGAGGGGTCGCGCAGGCCATCGGGTGGGCCCTCTACGAACAGGTGGCGTGGCGCGAAGGGCGGATGATCAACGCCCAGATGACCAACTACATCATGCCGACATCGCTCGACCTGCCGCCGATTCGGGTCTACTTCGAGGAGCGGCCGTACCTCGCCGGTCCCGGCGGCGCGAAGGGCATCGGCGAGCTGCCGATGGACGGTCCGGCGCCAGCGATCCTCAACGCCGTCGCCCACGCCACCGGCCTCGATCCCGTTCGCCTGCCGCTGACGCCCGAGTCGCTCATGGCGCTGATCGGAGCGGCGCATGCCTGATCCGATCGAGGTCCGCTGCCGCGTCAACGGTGCCGAGCAGGTCATGACGGGTTACCCGATGGACCGGCTGCTCGACGTTCTGCGTCACGGGCTCGGATTGACCGGAACCAAGGAAGGATGCGGCGAGGGCGAGTGCGGCGCCTGCTCCGTGCTCGTCGACGGCCAGTTGGTGAACAGCTGCCTGCTGCCGCTCGCGCAGGTCGCGGGCACGTCTATCACCACGATCGAAGGGGTCGCCGCCGACGGACATCTCGATGCGGTTCAGCGCGCCTTCATCGCGCATGGCGGCGCGCAGTGTGGCATCTGCACGCCCGGGATGATCCTGGCGGCGAAGACGCTGCTGGCGCGCACCCCGCACCCCTCCGAGATCGAGGTGCGCGAAGCCCTTGCCGGAAATCTCTGCCGCTGCACCGGCTACATGCGGATCTTCCACGCGGTGCTCGAGGCGTGCGCGGAGGCGGCGCGGCCTTGAGGTCCTACGTGCCGGCCTACGACCTCCGGGTGCCGGCAACTCTGGAGGAGGCGCTCGCGCTGATCGCCGAGTCCGGCGGTTCGTGGCGGCCCTTCGCCGGCGGCACGGACCTGATGGTCCTGCTCGAAGCAGGGAAGCTCCCGCAGACCCGCTACGTCAGCCTTCGCGGTCTGGACGCGCTCACCGGGGTCATCGTCTCGAAGGACGAGATCGTCGTCCGGGCGCTGACTACTTATGCCGAGATCCGGGGTCACGACGAGCTGGCGCGGGAGTTCCCGCTGCTCGGCGCCGCGGCACGTGAGACAGGCGGTATCGCGACCCAGAATCGCGGCACCATCGGTGGCAACATCGCCAACGCCTCACCGGCTGCGGACACGCCGCCGGCGCTGCTGGCGTACGACGCGTCCCTCGACCTCGTGTCCGTCCGCGGCATCCGCCGCGTGCCCTACGCCGCCTTCCACACCGGTTACAAGACCATGGACCTGGCCGCGGGCGAGCTGATCGCGGCCGTACGGCTCCCGCGCGGCCGCGGCTGGACCCACCAGGATTACCGCAAGGTCGGCACGCGCCGCGCCCAGGCGATCTCCAAGGTATGCTTCGCCGGCACGCTCAAGACGGACGCCGGTGTCGTCAGCGACGTGCGACTCGCCTTCGGCAGCGTCGCCCCGATCCCCCTGCGCGCCCGAACCGCCGAGGCCGCCGTGCGCGGCCAGCGCCTCGACCCCGACACGGTCGCCGCCGCCGAAGCCGCACTGCTGCACGACATCGCGCCGATCGACGACGTGCGCTCGACCGCGAGCTATCGCGCGGGGGTGGCGGTGAATTTGGTCAGGGTGTTTCTTGCGGGTAGCAGTTCTACTGGTGCTTAGGGTTCTAGCGGTTCACAAGGTGCTGGTTCAACGCGGTTCGGCTGGTGCTAAAGGTTCACGTTCATTCGGAGCATCAGCGGCGTTGAGAATGGAGCGCCGCGGACCGCGCGGCGACGCGGAGCGGCGAGCGAGAACCCGTAGAACCCGTAGAACCCTTTAGCACCAGCACCTTGAGCACCCCAGAACCCTGAGAACCCGTAGAACCTCTCCGATCCTCAGAATAATGACGGCCTCGATGACCCTCCGAGCAATGACGTGTTGATCGTCAGCGCGACGTGGTGACCCTCCGGTCCGCCGGTGGCGAACGACAGCAGGACGACCGGGAAGCCCCCGGCACGCAGCGTCAGGCCGGCCGAGAACGTCGCCCGGAACGCGCCGGCGTCGCCGTCCTCGAAGGACACCCGGCCCTGGTCCGACGCGATCCACACGCCGACGGGGGTCGAGCCGATGGCCCGCTCGATGCTCTCCTGGAAGAGCAGCGCGTTAGGACCGCGGAAGCGGTAGTCCTCGTAGCTGGGGAGTACACGGTTCCCGTTGATGTCGGACCCGCCCAGCGTCGGCTGGAAGTAGAACGGCACGCTCGCGGTATCCGAAACATCGGACCGCGCCATGAACATGCGCAGATTGAGGGTGCCGTAGCGGTTCCGCGACACCGGCAGGCAGCCCGCATCGGCCGTGCCGCGCGGGCAGTCGTTGGGGGTGAAGTTCTCGGGCGGCGTGGCCGTCACCGTGCCGCGGATCGGGATCTCGTGATTGAGATCCAGCGTCCAGCGCTGGAACGAATATGCCGAATCGCCGGCGACGAACTGCTGCCACCGCGTCATGTAGTTCAGCTGCAGATGGCCGTTCAGCAGCGATGGCTTGATTCGTACTCCTTCGCCGAACTGCCCGAATCCCGGCTGAGAGGTGAGGCCGGGTGCGGTCGCCTCGGTGTAGACCTGCTCGATCGACGGCAGGTTGTCCGCATCCGAGGAACGGATATCGACGCCGCGGTAGTTGATCTCCCCCAGCAGGGACAGGTTCAGCCCGCCGATCGCCGAAGTGCCAATGGGGTAGATCACACTGCTCCCGATGATGTGCTCGCCCATGCCGTAATACGACTTGCCGGTGCGGTCGCTCGAGGGGCCCAAACCGAAATACGCCAGCTTCGGCAGTGAGATCGTCTGGGCGTACACGTCGATCACCGGATACGCGTGAATGCCGGCATGCGAGGACGCGGCCGGGCCGCTCGACACGGTTGGCAGCTCGACCCCGGTGCGAACGATCTTCAGATATCCCCCGGCGCGCCACGCGCCGCTGATCGCGCCGACGACGTCGGCGCTCCAGTTGAGGCGCCAGTTCTCGTTGGGCGTGTAGTGCATGGCGAGCGCCGGGCCGAACCCGATGCCGTTCTGCGGCGCGAGCGTGCCGAAGGTCACGTGCAGCGGATGATCGGTCGCCAGCTCGATTGCGCAGTCACTGATCTTCTTGAGCGTGAACGCGCTGCAGCTCTCGCGGACCCGATTGCCCTCGCGGCGCAGCTCGGCGTGAAACGCGCTTTCGCCCTGCGGCGCAGCGGCTGGTGTCTGCGCGGCCAGTGGGGCGGCTGCCAGCAGCCAGAGGATCGTCACCAGGCGTTTCATCGTTGTCCCCTCCGGCTTCGCGTCTTCTTGGCGCGTCTGGTCGTCCGGCTCTTGGCCTTCGGCGCGGCGTGGCGCGCCCGTTTTGCCGCCGTCCGGCGGGTGCTGCCGGAGGAGGTGCGCCGGGCCCGTGGACGAGGGCTTCCTGCCGCCGGTGGGGCCGCGGTGCGGGTCCGCGTCGTGGATGTGGGCGTCGGCGTGCCGGCGATCGGCGGGGTCGGGTGCGGCACGGCGATCTCCGGCTCGACCTGGCCGTCGCGGGCGTAGATCAGCGCCGTGAGCTTCTGGATGTAGTCGGCCGACGCGGCCTCGGAGCGTTTTTTCGGTCTGGCTCCGGGCTTCTTCGGGAAGATACCTGCCGCCGCTTCCAGATGCTGGATCTGCGCCTGAATCAGGCCGGAAGCGATCCGGGCGGAGTTGTAGGCTTTCCTGGGCGCCTTGGGGACCGCGATCTCCGCCACGCGGCCCTGAGGCGGGGGAGCCTCAGCGACCCGGCGTTCCGCCGCGACAGCCGCGGCCGGGACTCTCGCCGCCGCCGTTCGCGCGGTGGCTCCCAGGTTGAAGTTCGGGCCGTCGGTCCGCCTCGTTCCGAGCGACAGCAGATCCAGAAATGTTTCGGCCGCCGCCTCACGCGGCGTGCGCTGGCTGTTGTCGAACCCGCCGATGAGCCATTTCGTCACCGTGGCCGGAATCGACGCGTGCTCGAACACCCGGCCGTCGACAACCGTGTTCTTCGGAACCCACGGCGACACGAGCACCGCCGGCACGCGGACGCCCAGACGGTCGAACATGAATGGCTTGTTGGTGCCGGTCGCGGCCGGCTGCGCGACGAACCCGTCCGGCGTGCAGTCCGGCGGCGGCACGTGATCGTAGATGCCGCCGTGCTCGTCGTAGGTGATCAGCAGCGCGGTGGATTCCCACAGCGCCGGGTTGGACTTGATCGCGTTGTAGATCGTCCCGATGAAGCGCTCGCCCTCGAGCACGTGGTGATCAGGGTGCTGATCGGAGGCGAGCAGCTCCCCGCCGTCGCTGTCGTGATCGCTGAAGTTCGGTTCGATGAACGAATACTGCGGCAGCGTCCCGCTCTGGCAATCGTTCAGGAACTGATCGTAGGTCCCGAAGAACTGCGGCTGGTTCTGCAGCAGGTTGACGATCTCCATCGTCGAGCTCTTCTGATCGAAGTAGTAGATCTTCGCGGTGTGCCCGGCGTCCAGGAGCCGCTCATAGACGCTCTTGAACTTCTGGTTGGCGTAGAAGAGCTCCATCCCGACGTGCCCGAACGACGTGCCGTAGTGCGCGAACGCGCGGTTGCAGAGCGTCGGACCGGGGATGGCGGAGAACCAGCGGTTGAACACCGCGTACTCGAGCGCGAGCGTCGTGAGCACCGGCAGCTTCTCGCGCTTGAAGTAGTACATGATCTTTCGCGAGTGCGTCACGTCACGGCGCTGCTCGAAGTAGCTGGCGACGAACCCCTGCATGTTCGCGGTGGTGCCGCCGTTGAAGATCTGCTGGTTGACCGGCGCGAAATCGTGATTCGGGTCGGGGTCGAGCTGGCTTTGATACTGCGCCAAGGGGGCGACAAGCGCCTGGCGTCCCGAGGTGTCGAGATTGCTCTCGGTGCCGGTCAGACCGTCGATCCGCGGGTCGACCTGCTTGAGCGAGCCGAGCATGTGATCGAACGAGCGGTTCTCCATCATCAGGACGACGAGGTGCTTGAGCGAGTCGAGCCCTGGCGGCATGCAGTGCCCTCCGTGTGTGGCGTCGGCGGCGTGTCGGCGCCCGTTCCGTCGCAGTATGGCGCGGCGCACGCCGATCGTCCATGTATGGATGGACGGATCGCGGGCGCGCAGGACTAGAAACGCCGGTCGCCTCGGGATCGAACAGCCGGGCGGCACTCACGAGACGGACGGCCCGGCCGATCTGCTACACTCCGCTGGCGATTCCGCTCACAATCCGTGGTGCCGTTGAATGCATGTCTCTGCGATTGACCTGCTGCTGATCGCCTTGTACGGCGTCTTCGTCCTCGGCATCGGGTTCGCCGTGCGCCGCCGCATCTCGGGCAGCGGCGATTTCCTGCTGGCTGGCCGCGCCATCCCGGCCTGGGTCGCCGGCCTGGCCTTCCTGTCCGCCAACCTTGGCGCGCAGGAGATGATCGGCATGGCCGCGAGCGGCGCCAAGTACGGGATCATGACCAGCCACTTCTACTGGGTGGGGGCGATTCCGGCGATGCTCTTCGTCGGCGTCTTCATGATGCCGTTCTATTACGGCTCCAAGGCCCGCAGCGTCCCCGAATATCTCAAGCTCCGCTTCGACGAGAAGACCCGCGCCTTCAACGCCCTGACCTTCGCGGTCATGACCGTGTTCTCGTCGGGGATCAGCATGTACGCGATGGGGGCGCTGCTGTCGCTCCTGCTCGGCTGGAACATTCACGCGAGCATCCTCATCTCGGCGGTCGTGGTCCTGGTCTACATTTCGCTGGGCGGCCTCGCCAGCGCCATCTACAACGAGGTGCTCCAGTTCTTCATGATCGTCTTCGGCTTCGCGCCGCTGGTCTATCTGGGCTTGCGCGAGGTCGGCGGATGGGAAGGCCTGAAGGCGAAGATCCCCGAAACCTTCGCGCACTCGTGGACCAATCTCGGCTCACCCGCGGACAACCCGATGGGCGTCGAGTGGTTCGGCCTGGTGATGGGGCTCGGCTTCGTGCTGTCGTTCGGCTACTGGTGCACGGACTTCCTCGTCGTCCAGCGCGCCATGGCCGCCGACTCAATGAACGCCGCGCGCAAGACGCCGGTGATCGCGGCCGTGCCGAAGATGATCTTCCCCTTCCTGGTCATCGTCCCCGGCATCATCGCTCTCGGGCTGACCCTGCATCCCGTGAACGGCACGGCGCCGGTCCTGCCGCTGACGGCGAGCGGCGGTTACGACTACAACATGGCGTTGCCGATGATGATGGCGCGCTACTATCCGGAAGGCATGCTGGGGCTCGGACTGACCGCGCTGATGGCCAGCTTCATGTCCGGAATGGCTGGCAACGTCACTGCTTTCAATACCGTCTGGACCTACGACCTCTATCAGTCCTACCTGAAGCCGGGCCAGAGCGACGCGCACTACCTGAGCGTCGGGCGCGCGACGACGGTGGTCGGCACGTTGTTGAGCGTCGCCGCCGCCTATCTGGCGATGCGCTTCAACAACATCATGGACATGCTGCAGCTGATCTTCAGCTTCGTGAACGCGCCGCTCTTCGCGACGTTCCTGCTCGGCATGTTCTGGCGCCGGACGACGGGGCACGGAGCGTTCTGGGGGCTGGTCGCCGGCACGCTTGCGGCGACGATGCACTATGAGGTGACCGCGGTCACCGGGGGCGGCTCGCTGATTCCGAAGCTCGCGCTGGTGCACGACTACGCCTCCGACATGGCCCAGAACTTCTGGGGCGCGATCTGGGCCTGGACGGTCTGCTTCGGCGTGACGCTCGTCGTCAGCCTCGTGACCGCGCCGAAGCCCGAGGGGCAACTCGCTGGTCTGGTCTACGGTCTCACGCCGCACCCGTCCGAGACGGGGCTCGCGTGGTATCAGCGGCCCGCGCCGCTCGCGCTCTGCGTGCTGCTGCTCACGGCAGCCGTGAACGTCATCTTCTGGTGATATGAGCTTCGATCTCCGCCTCCCCATCGGTGCGCTCTTCACGCTGTTCGGACTGATCCTGGCCGCCGACGGGCTGTTCGCCGGCCGCCTGGTGCTGGGCGTCAACGTCAACCTGTGGTGGGGTCTCGTGATGCTCCTCTTCGGCGGGTTGATGCTCGCCTTCGCCGCGCGCGCGAAGAACAGGACCTCCGCCGCACCGCACGCTCCGTCCGCCCGGCCTCGATCGCACTGACGATTCGGGTCGCCAGCGTGCTGGTGATGCAGATCTGAAACATGGTCCGGCGCGGCCCTCTTGCCGCGCCCGTCACATGGTTACGATCTTGTTTCCGGCTCACCAGATCGTCTCCCGTCCTCCCGCGCTGCCGCGCGTCTGATCCTCGCCGTACAACACCCTTCGGCAGTTTTACTCAGCATTTCGCCGCGTTCCTAGGCCACGTGCGAACCGGCACCAGCCTTGCCCTCATGTCGGCATCCCGGATCGAGCGACTTCTTTCCGACATGTTCCACGGGTGCAAGCCATGAAAGTGCGTAACCTCCTCACTGCGGCCGCCGCGCTGCTGCTCACGATCGCCGCCCAGCCGGTGTTCGCCGCCGCCGTCACGATCGCCTGGAATCCGGCCACCGACGCCGACGTCGCCGGTTACATCGTCAGATACGGCACCAGGCCGGGCGAGTACGCCGCGCAGGTGAATGTCGGCAAGGCCACGACCTTCAAGGCCGAGGATCTCGTCGTCGGCCAGACCTACTACTTCACCGTGCAGGCCTACGCTGCCGATGGCTCGACCAGCGCTCCGGCATCGGAGCTGCCGGCTGTCGTCATCGGCGCCTCCCGCGGTGTCGCCTCCCGTTTGCTGACCCCGGATCGCGACGCCACCAACGTGACGTCGGCACAGGTCTTTGCGTGGGAGCAGGTAGCCAACGCCGACGCGTATGTCTTCTCGATCGGCACCCGGCCCGGTGGCCGCGACGTGGTC
>Ga0207701_10001802_pt1 | contig 22309 bp, 24 predicted proteins | sample KBSSwiSSwithPhiX_FD_184294 | JGI IMG/M metagenome (GOLD analysis project Ga0207701, IMG submission 184294) | Switchgrass rhizosphere bulk soil microbial communities from Kellogg Biological Station, Michigan, USA, with PhiX - S5 (SPAdes) (version 2) | ecosystem: Environmental > Terrestrial >... | reverse complement strand
ACGATGATGCTGCTTGCCGACGCCAAGAAAATGGTGGAGGAAATCAACAAGGCCCTCGGCTAAGCCACGGCCATACAAGCGTTTCTGGGTTAAAGCCCCCAGCCGGATTGCCCCGGTTGGGGCAGAGTCGGGAAGGGGTCCGCAACGTGCGCAAACTGGGAATCATCGGCGGCACCAGCTGGGCGTCGACGGCGCTTTATTACGAGCATCTCAACCGCGGCGTCGCCGCTCGCCTTGGCGGACTGCACAGTGCCTTGCTGTGCATCGAAAGCCTCGACATGGCCCCCTTTGTTGCCATGCAGCAGTCTGGCGATTGGGACGGCGTCGCACATGTCGCCGTCGAAGCCGGCCGCCGTCTCAAGGCGTCGGGCGCGGAGGGATTGCTGATCGCCTCGAACACCGGCCACAAGGTCGAGGGCGCCATCACGGCCGAAACCGGGCTCCCGGTCCTGCACATCGCCGAGGCTACCGCGGACCGCCTCGTCGCCGACAACCGGACGCGGGTCGCTTTGTTCGGCACCCGTTTCACCATGACGGAGCCGTACGTTCGCGAGCGATTGGAATCGCGCGGCATTTCCCTCGCGCCCATCGACGCCAACTGGATCCGGGAAGTCGACCGCATCATCTATGAAGAGCTCGCCGCTGGCCGCGTCGTCCGCGACAGCCAGCGCAAGCTCAAGACGCTGATCACCGAGCTCGCCAAACAGAAGGTCCAGGCGATCGTACTCGGTTGCACCGAGCTGGTGCTCGCCGTCGACACCCGCGCGAACGTCCTGCCGGTCTACGATACGACCGCCATCCACGCGCGCTTCGCCGTCGATTGGATGCTGAGCGAGGAAGAGCAGGCAAGGGCAGCCGCCTAGCGGGAATCCGCTTCGCGCCCTACATCGTCGGAGTGAGCAAAGCCGATCGCCCCGATCAACCTGGAGCCGCCGAGCGTTTCAACGAAGAGACGGCGACCTATGCGGTCCGCGGCTCGGATACGCCGGACCTCGAAGCGGGCGTGGCGGCGATCCGCAATGTGCTGAAGACCTTGCCGGTTCGGCCCGGTGTCTATCGCATGCAAGACGCGCGGGGCGACGTGCTCTACGTCGGCAAGGCACGGGCTCTCAAGAACCGCGTCACCAATTACACGCAAGTCGCCAAGCTGCCGAAGCGACTGCAGCGCATGGTCTCGCAGACCCGGTCGATGACAATCGTCACGACGCAGACCGAGGCTGAAGCCTTGTTGTTGGAAGCCCAGCTGATCAAACGGTTCCGGCCCGCGTACAACGTCCTGCTACGCGACGACAAAAGCTTCCCGTTCATCTTGCTGCGCGAAGACCATGAATTCCCGCGAGTCCAAAAGCACCGCGGCGCGCGGCGGATCAAAGGGCAGTATTACGGGCCCTTCGCCAGCGCCGGATCGGTCACCAGCACGATCAACGCTTTGCAGAAGCTGTTCCTGCTCAGGAGCTGCTCGGACAGTTTTTTCGCCAACCGCTCCCGGCCTTGTTTGCTCTATCAAATCAAGCGCTGCTCGGCGCCCTGCGTCGATCGCATCGACCGCAAGGATTATGCGGAGCTCGTCGCGGACGCGAAATCGTTCCTCGCGGGCAAGTCGACCAACGTCCAGACGCGCCTGTCGAAATCGATGGCCGAGGCCGCAGCGGTGCAGGACTATGAGCTCGCCGCGGTCTACCGTGATCGCTTGCGGGCGCTGACCTATGTCCAGGGCAGCCAGACGGTCCATGCAGAAGGGCTTGGCGACGCCGACATCTTCGCGCTCGCGTGCAAGGCCGGGTCGATGTGCATCCAGTCCTTCTTCATCCGCGGCGGGCAGAATTGGGGCCATCGGGCATTCTTCCCCGCGCACACCGCGGATGTCCCCGAAGCGGAAGTGCTCTCCAGCTTCCTCGCCCAGTTCTACGACGATATGCCGCCGCCGCGACGGATCCTCGTCGATCGCGAGCTAGCGGATGAAGATGTCCTGGCCGAGGCACTGTCGGCGAAGGCGGAGCGCAAGGTTGTGATCGAGCGCCCCCAACGCGGCGACCGCCGCAAGTTGATGGAACAGGCCCGCCGCAATGCCGAGGAGGCGCTCGACCGCCGCATGGCCGAAGCGACGACGCAAGGTAAGCTGCTCCGCGAGCTGGCCGAAACCTTCGAGCTCGCCGAGCCGCCAAAGCGCATCGAAGTCTATGACAACAGCCATATCATGGGCACCAATGCCACCGGCGCGATGATCGTCGCCGGACCGGAGGGCTTCCGCAAGAACAATTACCGAAAGTTCAACATCAAATCTGGCGTCACTCCTGGCGACGACTTTGGAATGATGCGCGAGGTACTTCAACGGCGCTTCGCCCGGCTTGAGAAGGACGACCCCGACCGCGCCAGTGGCGAATGGCCCGACCTTATCCTCATCGATGGCGGCAAGGGGCAATTGTCGGCGGTCTGCGAAGTCATGGAGGACGCCGGCGTTCATGACGTGCCGGTGGTGGGTGTCGCCAAGGGCCCGCACCACGGCCGTGAGGGTAGGGAGGTCTTCCACCTGCCAGGGGGCCGTGAAATCACGCTGCCGCCAAACTCTGCATTGCTGTTTTATATCCAGCGCCTTCGGGATGAAGCGCATCGCTTCGCCATCGGCACGCATCGCCAGAAGCGGGCCAAGAGCCTGACGACATCCACACTTGATGACGTCCCGGGAATTGGTCCCAACCGCAAGCGGGCACTGCTTATGCATTTTGGCACGGCACGGGCGGTGAAGGGCGCCGCGCTTGAAGACCTCGAGCGCGCCCCGGGAATCAGCAGCGCGATGGCGCGCCAGCTCTACGATTTCTTCCATCCGGCAGGATGAGGATCGAGACTCAAGCAATCGTCTGCGCCCTGCTTGGTCACGGCGAGCACGGCGCCGTCGTTCGCTTGATGACGCCGCACGATGGCCTGCAGGCGGCCTATGTCCGCGGCGCCCGGGGGCGGAGGATGCGTCCGGTGCTAATCCCCGGAAACCAGGTCCAGGCACGCCTGTCTTCGCGCACGGAGACGCAGCTCGCGCAGGCTGAAATTGAGCTGGTGCACAGCCGGGGACCATTGCTCGGCGAGCCCTTGCCGGCGGTGGCGATCGAATGGGCAACGGCCTTGACCGCGACTGCCCTCCCGGAAGCACAGCCTTATCCGCGTATCTATCAGGCACTGGACGGTTTGCTGGCGGCGATCGAGGCAGCGCCGGCCGCAAGTGGCTGGGGCTCGGCGCTGGTCCGTTACGAGCTGCTCCTTCTCGCCGAGCTTGGTTTCGGGCTGGACCTGCAGACTTGCGCAGTGACTGGCTCGAACGAGGCGCTGGTCGCCGTCAGCCCCAGGTCGGGGAGAGCGGTCAGCACTGCCGAAGCCGAACCCTATCGCGACAAGTTGCTGCCCTTGCCCAATTTTCTCCTGGACGGCGGGGCGGCATCATGGCCCGAGATCATCGATGGGCTTCGCCTGACCGGCCATTTCTTGATGCGCGATCTATTGACCGACCGCGCCGCATCATTGCTCGAGGGCCGCGAAAGGCTTGTCGACCGCTTGCGCCGTGCTGCCGGAGTGGCCTAGCGTTGCATTCATGAGCAGCGGATCCAGCTTCGATACCATGGCGATGCTGTTCCCGCATGTCGCGACTACAGGTGATATCCACGTCCGTGTCGCGGTTTCCTACCTTCCCGAACAAAGCGCACCGAAAGCAGGCCGCTGGTTCTGGTCCTACCATGTCCGGATCGAGAACGAGGGTGAGCGGTCGGTTCAGCTATTGTCGCGGCATTGGCATATCGTGGAGGGGCGCGGCACCGAGCATGAGGTGAAGGGCGAAGGTGTGGTCGGTGAGATGCCGCTCATCCCGCCGGGGGGCAGTTACGATTATGTATCAGGCTGTCCACTCGCTACTCCGTCGGGGGCCATGCACGGCAGCTATCGGCTCGTGGATGAAAACGGATCGACCTTCGATGTGGCCATCCCGAGCTTCCAGTTGTTGAGCCCAATCGAATAGGGCCGGCGCGGCCTCTGCAACTTTGAACCTCCGAAATGGTTGTCGGAATTGGCCCGAGTCATGGCCAGCCATTTGTCGAGGAGGGTGTGAAATGACGAAGCCCGGTTTTGCGTTAGCACTCGCAGGTGTTGCCATATTAACTGCGCCGGTTGCAGCACAGGCGCAGTGGGTGCCCGGATCTGAAATTGTCGGCCAGACGCTGCAGGTTCAGAAGAACGGCGTCACCAATTCCGTGTTCCTTGGACCCAACGGTCAGGCACAGATCACGACTCCCGGCGGCTCCGTCATCCCCGCGTCCTGGACGGCCGCCAACGGCCAATTATGCCTCAATACGGGTGCTGCGCAGGAATGCTGGGGATATGCGAATGCCTTCCAGGCTGGCCAGCCCCTGACCCTGACCAGCAATTGCGGGACGGCGTCATGGCTTGCCAATTCCACCAACGCTCCGCCGCCGCCAGTTCAGCAGCCGCCAGTTCAGCAGCCCGCGGGCGAACGGGGTTAGGGTACTCGGCGCCCGTCGATATTTCCGGCAGGCGCATACCGGCAGACAAGGAAATCCGCGCGGGCACTGCTTGCAATCGCGCAGTCAAGTCGCGTGGTCGCAGGCCAAAATCCCGCTCCAGCACATGTGAAAATGGCCGCCAAATGGCGGCCATTTTCATTCAATGCCGACGGAGCTTAGTCGGGGCTGGCCGGTGAGTGGCTGTCGTGGTTCTGACTGGCGATCAGCGCCGCGAGCGCGGCAATGCCGAGAAGGCCGAGGATCACCGGTGAGATACCGAATCCGTAGTGGGCCGGAGGCTCCACGCCTTCAGCCGCAGGCGGCGGAGGAGGCACGTCCGACGCAGGAAGTACGCAGCCAGTCTGGCCCTGAACGGCCGTCGAGCCGGCTGCCGCGGCGGCGGAGGCCGCCTCAGTGCATACCGTCTGAGCAGACGCCTGCGTGCCAAACACGCTGAGCGCCACCAACGGGCTGATCGACTGGACTGGGGCAGCAGTGGCTGCTGCCGCCATGCTCGGGCTCGCGCAAAGAACGAGTGCGACCGCAATACCGATACCGGACTTCAAACGCGCCATCTGCATCACGGACTCCTACGCCCCGTCGGGCCTATACATATGTCGCCGCCCATTGTTAAGGGAGGACGGCTAACTTTCGTTAAACGGTCAACCCGGTGCGAAGTTGCGCGGAAAATTGGGCCAACCGACTTAACGCCGGCCATGTGTGGAGAAATTGTGACTCTCGCTCACCGTCCGGCCTCACCAATAGCCGTTATCGCCGCCAATAGCGCATGGAATATCGCCAATTTCCGGGCCCCGTTGATTAAGGCCCTGCTTAAGGACGGCTGGCAGGTCGTCGCACTTGCACCCGAAGACGGGAGCGTCGCTGCCCTTGAAGCGCTTGGCGCAGAGTTCGTGCCGATCGCGATCGCCAGCTCAGGTACGTCCCCAATCGGAGACGCGCGCCTGGTCGCCAGATACCTGCGCATCCTTCAGAGGATTCGGCCCCGGCTGTTCCTCGGCTTCACCGTCAAGCCAAACGTCTATGGATCGATTGCCGCGCACCTCCTCGGGATCAAGGTCATCAACAATATCAGCGGCCTAGGCACCGCCTTCATGAAACCGGGTCCGCTTAACTGGCTCGTCAGCAGGCTCTACAAGCTGTCGCTCCGTGGTTCGGCACGAGTCTTCTTTCAGAACCCCCATGACCGTGACCTTTTCCTATCCCGGAGGCTCGTACGGGTGGCTCAGGCGGCAGTTATTCCAGGTTCCGGCATCGATCTTGAACGGTTCAAGCCGCCCGCCGAGGCGCGCAAGCAGGACGTTCCATTCCGCTTCCTGTTCATCGGCCGGCTCCTCCGCGACAAGGGCCTCGTCGAATATGCCGAGGCTGCTCGCCTTCTTCGCCCATCCTGGCCGGACGTCGAGTTCGCGGTGCTCGGGTTTGCCGGCAGCGAGAACCCCTCGGTGGTCCCCTTGTCGGAGGTTGGGCGTTGGCAGGACGAACAGCTAGTAACCTACCTCGGGGAAACCGACGATGTGCGCCCATTTATCGCCGACAGCGATTGCATTGTTCTGCCGTCCTATCGCGAAGGCCTGCCGCGCTCGCTTCTCGAAGGCGCGGCAATGGCCCGGCCGATGATCGCCACCGACGTCCCCGGTTGCCGCGATGTTGTCGTGAATGGCGAGAACGGGTTCCTGTGCGAACCTCGGTCGGCATCGTCGCTGGCTTCGACAATGGAGGCGATGCTTCGCCTCAGCCCGGACGAGCGCAGGGGCTTGGGGCGCAAGGCCCGGACGACGGTTGAATCCCGTTTCGATCAGGCGTTGGTCTCCGGAGCGTATTTGCAGGAACTGAAATGAGGATGTTCGGTCGCCTTTTTGGGACCAGCAAGGAAATGCAACCGCGCGTGCCTGCCGGCTATCGCGTCTATGCGATCGGCGATGTCCACGGCCGTGACGACCTGCTTGGCGAATTGCTGAGCAGTATTCAGGCGGATCATGCATCGCGGGGCGAATCCCGGCTGATCATGGTCCTCCTTGGCGACCTGATCGACCGGGGGTCATCCTCATTCGGGGTGATTGAACGGCTTCGAACATACGATCCCGATAGCGGACGGCTCGTGATCCTGTCTGGTAATCACGAGGAGGTGCTGCTCCGGATCATCGACGGCGAAGTGCGGCTAGTGCCCGACTGGCTGCGCTTTGGCGGTGCGGAATGCCTTCGTAGCTACGGCGTCGATGCAGATCGTGTGCGGGCAATGTCGCCGGCGCGAGCGATCGCGACGGTGAGGGAGGCAATCCCGGCGGCGCACATCGAGTTCATTCGGTCGTTCGAAGACACATTTCGGGCCGGCGACTATTTGTTTGTGCATGCCGGATTGCGCCCGGGCATTCCGCTGGATGAGCAGTCGCGAACCGACTTGCGATGGATCCGGGAGCCTTTCCTCGGCGATCGCGCTGACCATGGGTTCATCGTCGTTCACGGGCATACGGTCCGCGAGGATGTCGAGGAAATGCCGAACCGGATCGGCATCGACACCGGCGCCTACCGATACGGGGTCCTTACCGCCGTCGCCCTTGAGGCGGACAAACGCTGGTTCATCCAGGCCGGCGTGCAGCCCGAAAATTGATTCGGCCCTGAATTGGAACTGTGTAATTCCATCCGCATTGGATGCAGTTAGTGGCCAGTCCGGATAGGTCTTGCTAAGCGGCTGCCGGCTGCATTCCGGGTTAGGAGCGTGACTTTGTCTGAACCGCAGTTCTCCAAGGGCGTCGTCCGCGCTTTGTTTATTGTCGCGGCGGCCGTCGGCCTGATGTCCTGCTCGGACAGTCGAGGCGGACCGATCCCGTACAATGTCCAGAGTTTCGGGCTTCCCGACGCGCCCAAGGTGGTACCGCTGGAAGAAAATTACCGCATCGCACCGCTCGACGTCGTCAGCGTTCGCGTCTTCAAGATGACCGACCTCACCGGAGATTACGAAGTCGACCTGACGGGCAAGATTTCGATGCCGTTGATCGGCGAGGTATCGGCAATCGACCTGACCACAGCCCAACTCGATCAGCGACTGACCACCAAACTCGGCGAGAAATATCTCGAAAATCCGGATGTCAGTGTCGGTATCAAGTCATCCACTCGCCGCAGCGTCACCGTGGACGGCTCGGTCGGCAAATCCGGAACTTACGCGATTAACGGTCCCACCACACTCATTCAGGCCATTGCCGGTGCAGGCGGTGTCAGCGAAAACGGCAACCCCCGCCGCGTCGCGATCTTTCGCCAGATCAGCGGACAGCGGCAGGCGGCCGCGTTTGACCTGACCAGTATCCGCCGCGGCGAGGCGCCCGATCCGCCAATTTATGCGGGTGACATCATTGTCGTCGACGGCTCGGCGACGAAGGAAGCGCAGCGCAAAATCCTGAGTGCGCTGCCCATCTTATCGCTTTTCCAGCCGTTCTAGCGAGGCGAGCAGCATGATGCGTCGATCAGGAATGACTCATGGGTAACGATGTTGCCTTGACGGCCGGCGAGCGCCAGGCGCTCGTCGATCCGTTCTCGCCGACCCGTGGCCATGGCCTCCACTGGCAATCGACGCAGTCAGAGCGCTCGCTCGATTTCGCATCCATCGTCAGGATTCTGCGGGAACACCGTTGGCTGATTTTGGGCGCCGTTGTTGCCGGCCTGGTTTTCGCAGTGATTGTCACCTTGATGACCAAGCCGCTCTATCGGGCGGAAGTCATCCTTGAAGTGAATCCGCCCAATGTCGAGGTGATGGACGAGAACAAGCGGGAGAATGCTGGTTCGTCCACCGATAGCTGGGACATCCTCAACACCCAGGTCGGCCTGCTTCGAAGCCGAAGCCTGGCCGAGCGCGTTGCGCAGGACCTTAACCTCGCCGCCGATCCCAATGTCGTCGGCACGCAAGGCGACGCCGCAACGCGAATGAAGATCGCCGCTACGGTCGTGCAAGGCGGCCTGAAAGTGGAAGTCCCCGAAAGTGGGCAACTGGTCAGCTATAGTTATGTGTCCCAGTCGCCCCAGTTGGCCGCACGGATCGCCAACGGCATTGCCGACAGTTTCATCGATTCCGGGTTGCAGCGACGGTACGATGCATCCGCTTATGCGCGGCGCTTCCTGCAGCAACAAATCGCCAAGACCCGCGGCGACCTCGAGAAGTCCGAACGTGAACTGGTTGCCTATGCCCAGGCGGAGGGCATTATCAACACGGCGACCGGCGAACCTGGCTCATCTGGCAGCGATGCCTCGTCGCTTCAGGGCGAATCCCTTATCAGCTTGAACAAGGCTCTCGCGGATGCGACGGCTCGGCGCGTGTTGGCAGAGGGGAATTATCGTCAGGCGCAGCTGGCGGGCTCTGCAGACGCCGCGCAGGACACGAGTCCCCTTCGCCAGGCGCGCGCCTCAGTCGAAGCGGAATATCAGGAAAAAAGAACGCTGATGAAGCCCGATCATCCGGACATGCTCAGCCTCCGTTCGCGCATCGACGAACTCGACCGGCAGATTTCCCGTGAGAGCGGGGTCGCTGCTGGTGGACGTACCAATACGCTTCTTGCCGAATATCGCGCCGCCGCGTCCGCCGAGCGGGCGCTGCAGGGCAGGGTCGCTTCGCTCAAGGGCTCAGTGCTTGACCTGCGCGGCCGCAGTATTCGTTACAATATCCTGCAACGCGACGTGGACACCTACCGAGGTCTCTATGACGCGCTGCTGCAGCGCTATAAGCAGATTGGCGTCGCCGGAGGCGTCGGCGCATCTCCCGTTTCAATCGTCGACCGGGCTGACGCTCCCTCCGGACCATTCAAGCCTAACCTCCTCTACAATCTCTTGGCGGGGTTGGGGTTGGGCCTGCTTGCGGGCGTCGCCGGAGCACTCGGGCTCGAATTCCTTCACGACACCATCAAGACCCGCGAGGATGTCCGCTCCAAGCTCGACCTCGCCTGCCTCGGCGTTGTCCCTCGCCAGCGCGGCAAAGGCAGCGTCGTCGAGGATCTCAAGGATCCCGCGTCACCGGTGTCGGAAGCCTATTCCGCGATCCTGGCTGCGCTGCGGTTCAGTACGGAACATGGCGCTCCAAAGTCGATGCTCATCACAAGTACCGAGCCCTCCGAAGGTAAATCCTCGTCCGCCTTCGCACTTGCCCAGAATTATTCTCGCCGTGGCGAATCTGTCTTGCTGATCGATGCCGACCTGCGGCGTCCTGCGTTCCGCGGCGCTTCCGATCGCCAGGGCTTGACCAAATTGCTGACCAACGAAGAGCCGGTTCGGGGCCATATCCTTGAGACCCAATTTGAGAAGCTCTGGCTGCTGCCTTGCGGACCGACCCCGCCCAACCCTGCGGATCTCCTTGCAACCGGCAGGTTCAAGGAAATCCTGCGCGAGGCGAGCGAGCACTTCGACCGGATCGTGATCGACGGGCCGCCGGTCATCGGCCTTGCAGATGCGACGCTCCTCGCGGCCGTTGTCGGCGATGTGATGATGGTCGTCGAAGCCGGCAAGACGAAAACCCGTGCCGCGCGTGACGCTGCCGAGCGCGTGCAGGCATCCGGCGCGAAGATCGTCGGAGTCGCGCTCACCAAGTCGACCGACGAAGGCAGCCACTACGGTTATCGCTCCTATCGTTACGGCTATAAGCGGATCGATGAGCCGAGAAACGAGATCGTCATGATCTCGCACCAGCCGGAGAGTTGATGGCGGCGCGGGGGGTCGGAAAGCCAAGAAGCGCAGCGGCAATCGCCGCAATAGCGCTCTGTGCGGGCTTGCTGTCCTTCCAGATTATTAGAAATGCCGCCGCGACCGACCATGAGCGGCATCCCGCTCTGGCCCAAAGGCTTTGGCCTTCGCATCCCGCGGTTCTGACGGACCGGGTGTTGCTCGACATCGCCGTAGCCGCCGCACATGGTCGGACGCCTCCTGCAAATGTCGCTGGCGATGCTCGGCGGATTGCGGTCGGCGCGTCCTTGTCGCCGGATCCCTTCGTCATCCGGGGCGCGATTGCCGAGACCGAGGGAAGAGAAGCCGTTTCCGAAACCCTTCTCTCTGAAGCACGATCCCGCGACCCCCGCTCGCGCGCTTCCCGTTACCTGTTGGCCGACCGCTATTTCCGCACCGGCCGAATGACCCAAGGGCTTATCGAGATGCAGGTGCTCGTTGGCCTGCAGTCGCGAGGCCTTGAGGCCTTCCTTCCGGCGTTGGTGGCCTATGCAAAATTACCGGGCGCCATACCTCAGATGCGCGATTTCTTTCGGCTTCGGCCCCAATCCGAAGCGCCGGTACTGTCTATCCTGGCGATTGAACCGGCCAACGCCGACCTGGTGATGGCGCTAGCCACGAATGTCCGCAGCCCTGAGCCGGACTGGCGGGGAACCCTCGTGACCCGTCTCGCCGCGACGGGCCAATATGCAAAAGCCTATGAGAGCTGGAGCCGCCTGACCGGAATTCCGATGCGCTCTGGGTTGTACAATGCGGCATTCGCGAAATTGCCGGCTCCTCCACCATTCAATTGGAGCTATGCCGAAACACCCGAGGGCGTGGCCGAAGCCGACGGCAAGGGTGGCCTCGACCTTCTTTATTACGGTCGCGCCCCCGCCACCTTTGCTGAACAACTCATGCTGCTGCGTCCGGCTACCTACAAGCTGGTGATGAAGGTCGACGTGGATAGCGGCGACGCTGCAGCAATCCGCTGGGTGGTTAGGTGTTTACCGGGCGAAAAGGCCCTAGCCGAACTTCCCCTGAGGTCCGGCCCGGTTGAAGCGAAGTTCGCTGTTCCGGAAACGTGCCTGGCGGCGAGGCTTGAGCTGGCGGGCGTTGCCGGGGACGTTCCGCGAACGACCGAAGTGATCGTTTCTGGCCTTCGCCTGGACGCGGAGGCCCCACGGTGAGCAGGCTAAAGCTCGCCATCCTTCCGTCCTACCTGTTCCTTTGCCTCGTCCTGGGAGGCAGCTCTCGCGGCCTTTGGGCCAACGCCTTCCTGCAGCTTGCAGCGGTCGGTTTCTTCGTTTGGGCTCTCATGTCGCATGACCGGCCGGCACTTCGCCCTGCGGGCCGGCGTCTGCTGCTCATGGTCGCGGTTCTCGGAGCGCTGTTCGTCATTCAGCTGGTGCCGATGCCGCCGTCGCTATGGACCCGGGTCCCGGGCAGGGAGTTCGTCGCGCGAGGTTTCGATCTGCTAGGCATGCCGCAACCTTGGATGTCACTCAGTCTGTCGCCCTATGACACCATGGCTGCTGCACTGACATTGTTGCCTCCCTTGGCCCTTCTTATCGCCATGCTGCGATTGCGGACTTGGCAGGCAGAAACCATGTTCATTGCGTTACTGGCCGGAGCCGCAACTTCGATCCTGCTGGGCCTCCTCCAGGTCCGAAGCGGTACCGAATGGTACTTCTATGAGGTTACCAACATCGGTGTTGCTGTCGGGACCTTCGCCAACGCCAATCATTTCGCAACATTGCTGCTCGTCGCCATTCCTACCCTCGGTGCAGTCGCTGTTAGCCGATGGCGCGCTACCAAGGGCCAGCAACAACGGTCCGGGATCTTTCTCGTCTCAGCCGCGGCCGCGGCAGTGCTTCTGGTCGGCATCCTCATGTGCCGATCCGCGGCCTTTCTTCTGCTCGGCCCGCCCGTTCTGGCGGCAACGATCATGATCCCGATGCGCCTAGGAAAAAGGCGTATTCGCATAGGATTCCTGGCCATCTTCGCCTTGATCGCGATCGCGGGAACCACATTGGTTGTCGCGGGCGACCGATTGCCTGGATGGGGGACAAGTGCGTCGGTTGAGACTCGCAAACAGTTTTGGGCGACGAGCGCGGAAGCCGCCAAAGGCCAGGCGCTGACGGGCTGGGGATTCGGCACTTTCCAGCAAGCTTATCGTCGCTACGAAGATGCGGGGTCGGTTGATCGGTTTTACGTCAACCATGCCCATAATGATTATCTCGAGATCGCTGTCGAAGGCGGCCTTCCAGCACTCTTGCTGGTAGGGGCCTTCCTCATATGGTGGGCAAATCGCTCGCGGGAGGCGTGGATGTCGCCGGGCTCCATTATTGAACAGAAAGCGGCTTCGATCGCTTCGGCTGCAATCCTGTTGCACAGCCTGTTCGATTTTCCGTTGCGGACCTCGGCCATCACCGCGGCTCTAGCCGTTTGCCTTGCCCTCCTGGCGGGTGCCCGGGGAACGATCTCCTCCGGCGACGTCGAAAAGCCAAGGCATGCAACGCTCTAGATTCCAGATTCCGTGCGCGGAAACCCCCCGCTTAGTCCATCGTTCACACTCCAAAGGGATCATTCGGATGGAGAGTGTGATGGCCTTCACTTTCAATAACATGTTTCTGGCCGGAGCGTCGCGGATGATGAGGCCGGGGTTCGCGGCGGTCTTTCAAGCCTGATGGTCAGGACCTTCGGCGCGATCGTGGTCACGGCGGTGCTGACCAGCGCTTTCTGGATCTTCTATTACAACGTCAGCAACGCGCCGCCGGTCGCGCTTGCCGGCGAGAAGACGACGGTCAATCCGTCGAATGAGCCGCCGGTTACAATCGCCGAGGGTGTGACCGTCGGTCCGGCCGGCCTTGCGCTGCCTGTGGTCGGCGTGAAGCCGGGCGAGCTAACCGATACCTACACCCAGGCCCGGGCCGGCGGCGCCCGCAGTCACGACGCAATCGACATCATGGCCCCGGAAGGCCGGCCGGTCGTTTCGGCTGCTGCTGGAACAGTCGAGAAGCTCTTCTTCAGTAACGGCGGCGGGGGTACGACCGTCTACGTCCGCTCCGACGACCGTCGCTGGATGTATTATTATGCCCACCTCAGCGCATACGCACCTGGCCTTCATGAAGGGCAGCATTTGCTACGCGGTGCACCGGTCGGTTTCGTCGGCCATTCCGGCAACGCCAATCCCGACGGCCCGCACCTGCATTTCGCCATCAACCGCATGGAGCCGGGCGAGCATTGGTCGCAGGGGACGGCGATCAATCCCTATCCGCTCCTTGCCGCCAAACCGGTCAGCCGCTAAGGGCCCGGTCGAATTTCCACCAAACCGTTCGCCCTGAGCTTGTCGAAGGGCTGCTCTGCTCTTTCCATCGTCGAATTGAAGGACAGGGCTTCGACAGGCTCAGCCCGAACGGCTGAAGAGGCTAGTATTTTATGAAGATCAGCGGCGTGGACATCCGTCCCGGCAACATCATCGAATATGAAGGCGGCATCTGGCGTGCGGTGAAGATCCAGCACACGCAGCCGGGCAAGGGCGGCGCCTATATGCAGGTCGAACTGAAAAATCTGATCGACGGGCGCAAGAACAACGTCCGCTTCCGTTCTGCCGAGACGGTCGAACGGATCCGCCTCGACACGAAGGACTTCCAGTTCCTGTTCCACGACGGCGACATGCTCGTGTTCATGGACAAGGAAACCTATGAGCAGGTCTCGCTTCCCGAGGATCTGATCGGCGAGCCCGCCGCCTTCCTGCAGGACGGTATGGACGTCATCATGGAGCTTCATGAGGAGCGGCCGATCTCGGTCCAGCTCCCCGACACGATCGAAGCGACGATCGTCGAGGCCGACGCCGTCGTGAAGGGCCAGACCGCGAGCTCCTCCTACAAGCCGGCCAAGCTCGACAATGGCGTCCGCGTCATGGTGCCGCCGCACATTGCCGCGGGAACCCGAATCGTCGTTGACGTCTACGAAAAAACCTACGTCCGCCGCGCCGACTAAACCAACCGGTTCGCCTGCGAACCGGATAGAAAGACAAAGATGGTTTCGCACTCCGGCCTCATCACCGTCATGCAGCGCGCCGTACGCAAGGCGGCGCCGCGCCTTCGCCGCGACTTTGGCGAGGTCGAACAGCTGCAGGTGTCGAAGAAGGGGCCGGCCGACTTTGTCTCCATGGCCGACAAGCGCGCCGAGGCGACAATCGTCGAGGAATTGCGCAACGCTCGGCCCGATTGGGGCTTGCTGCTGGAGGAAGGCGGCGAGGTCGAGGGCGATCCGAACAAGCCGCGCTGGATTGTCGATCCGATCGACGGCACAACCAATTTCCTTCACGGCATCCCGCATTTCGCCATCTCGATCGCCGTCGAGGAGCGCAAACCGGACGGTAGGGGAGAGATCAGCCACGGCATGGTCTACCAGCCGCTGACCGACGAAACCTATTGGGCAGAAAAGGGCAGGGGAGCCTGGCTTCAGGACCGCCGCCTGCGCGTCTCCTCGCGCCGATACCTCGACGAGGCGCTGATCGGCACCGGCATGCCGCACCTTGGACGCGGCAAGACCGAGAGCTGGGCGAAGATCTACAACGCTGTCGCGCCGGAAGTTGCTGGCGTACGCCGCTTCGGCGCAGCAACGCTCGACCTTGCCTGGGTCGCCGCCGGCCGCATCGACGGTTTCTGGGAAGACGACCTCGATCCTTGGGATACGGCAGCGGGCCTGATCCTCGTCAAGGAGGCGGGCGGTTTCATCACCGATTACCGCGGTTCCGACCGCAGCTTCGAGCGCCGCGAATATCTCGCGGCCAATGGCGAATTGCACAGCAAATTACACAAGCTTGTGGCAGGCGCGCTCAGATAGGGCCAATTCGCCCTTTCAAGTGGTTGCGAGCCTCACTTCCCTGTCCTAAAGCCCCGCCATCTTTCGCCCTGTTGGGAGTTCTCCTTTGGCCAGCGTTGCCGCCGGATATCTGCCGATCCTCATGTTCATCGCCATCGCTTTGGCGTTGTCGACCGCATTCGTCGTATTGCCGATGCTGGTCAGCCGCCTGACGGGCACGCACCGGCCTGACCCGGCGAAGCTTGCCGAATATGAGTGCGGCTTCCCGGCCTTCGAGGACAGCCGCAGCCAGTTCGACGTCCGCTTCTACCTGGTCGCCATCCTCTTCATCGTCTTCGACCTTGAAGCGGCGTTTCTGTTCCCCTGGGCGGTGTCGCTGAAGGAGACCGGCTGGACCGGCTGGATCGCGATGGTCGTCTTCCTCGCCGAACTTGCCCTGGGCCTCGCCTATGCCTGGAAGAAGGGTGCGCTCGAATGGGAGTGATGCTCGATGCCAAGGCGAACCCGGCGCCGACCGAGGAAGAGCTCGCCCGCGCCGCCGGCCTCGTCCCAGGCGGTCCGGAAATGCAGCGCTTCGAGGAGATGCGCCGCGAGCTCGATGAGAAGGGCTTCCTGGTCACGACGACCGAAGACCTGTTCACCTGGGCCCGCACCGGCTCGCTCTGGTGGATGACCTTCGGCCTCGCCTGCTGCGCGGTCGAGATGATTCACGTCAACATGCCGCGCTACGACCTTGAACGCTTCGGCGCCGCACCGCGCGCGTCCCCGCGCCAATCGGACGTGATGATTGTCGCCGGCACACTCTGCAACAAGATGGCCCCCGCTCTGCGCACGGTTTACGACCAGATGTCGGAGCCGCGCTACGTCATCTCAATGGGCAGCTGCGCCAATGGCGGCGGCTATTATCATTACAGCTATTCGGTGGTGCGCGGCTGCGACCGCATCGTGCCGGTCGACATTTACGTCCCGGGCTGCCCGCCGACCGCCGAGGCCCTGCTCTACGGCATCATGCAGCTGCAGCGGAAAATCCGCCGCGAAGGCACGATCGAGCGCTGATGGCCGTCTCTATCGCCAAACATGTTCCGACCTATGCGGACGAGCCGGCGTCGCTGGCGAACCTCGCGCGCGCCCGTCGCCACGAAGGCATCGAAACCGCCTTCGATGTCGACCGCGACGACCTGCTCGACGTCCTGCGCTCGCTCCGCGATGAGCATGAGTATCAGCAGCTGATGGAGATCGCCGGGGTCGATTACCCGGAGCGCCCGGAGCGTTTCGAGGTTGTCTACTGCCTCCTGTCGCTGACGAAGAACCATCGCCTGCACATCCACGTCTCGACCGACGAGAAGACACCGGTGCCGAGTGTGACCGGCCTGTGGCCTGTCGCCGGCTGGCTGGAGCGTGAAGTCTACGACATGTACGGCGTCGGTTTCGCCGGTAACCCGGACCTCCGCCGCATCCTCACCGACTACGGGTTCGAGGGCCATCCGCAGCGCAAGGACTTCCCGCTGACCGGCTATGTCGAGCTGCGTTATTCTGAAGCCGAGAAGCGCGTCGTCTATGAGCCGGTGAGCCTGGCCCAGGACTTCCGCACCTTCGACTTCCTGATGCCGTGGGAAGGCGCCGAATACCGCCTGCCCGGCGACGAGAAGGCGACGCCGGAAGAGCCGGGCGCTCCTTCGCCGGTTAAGGCGAACGCGGGCGCGGGAACGCCCAACCCGAAGACCCCGGCAGAGACACCCAAGACCACCGAGAAGCCGGCGGACACCGGCGCGGGCGCTCCTGCAAACGCCGAGGCGACTAAGCAGGCCCGCAAGCCCCGCGCCGCCAAGGCTGCGAGCGAAGTCAGCAAGGCTAGCGCAACGCCCGCTCCTAAGCAGCCGGGCGGAAGTAAGCCGAGGGCGAAAAAATGACCCAGACCCTCGATGTCATGGTTGGCGGCGCGCCGGGCGACAAGCCGACGGCGGGCGACCAGACGGTCAGCAACTACACGATCAACTTTGGCCCGCAGCACCCGGCCGCGCATGGCGTGCTGCGCCTGATCATGGAGCTGGACGGCGAGATCGTCGAGCGCGTCGACCCGCATATCGGCCTGCTCCACCGCGGCACCGAAAAGCTGATCGAGTACAAGACCTACGCGCAGGCGCTGCCCTACTTCGACCGGCTCGATTACTGCTCGCCTATGTGCATGGAGCACAGCTACGTACTGGCGGTCGAGAAGCTGATGGGCCTCGAGGTGCCGATCCGCGCCCAGTACATCCGCACGTTGATGGCGGAGCTGACCCGCATCTCCAATCACATGCTGAACCTTGGCAGCCACATCATGGACGTTGGCGCCATGACGCCAAACCTGTGGCTGTTCGAAGTGCGCGAAGACACGATGGTCTTCTACGAGCGCGTCTCCGGCGCGCGCATGCACGCCAATTACTTCCGCGTCGGCGGCGTCCACCAGGACATCCCTGAAAAGGTGTTGGCGGACATGGGCGACTGGCTCGACAACCGCCTGCATCTGTTCGAGGACGCGATCAGCCTCGTCGCCGACAACCGCATCTTCAAGCAGCGCAATGTCGACATCGGCACCGTCACCAAGGAAGACGCCATCGCCTGGGGCTTCTCCGGTCCGATGATCCGCGCCGCCGGCGTGCCGTGGGACATCCGCCGGTCACAGCCCTACGAAGTCTATGACCGGATGGATTTCGACATCCCGGTCGGCACCAAGGGCGATTGCTACGACCGCTTCATGGTCCGCGTCGAAGAGGTGCGGCAGTCGGCGAAGATCATGCGCCAGTGCCTGAAGGAAATGCCCTCAGGCCCGATCGGCACGCTCGACCGCAAGGTCTTCCCGCCCTCGCGGGCTGAGATGAAGCAGTCGATGGAAGCGCTGATCCATCACTTCAAGCTTTACACGGAGGGCTATCATGTGCCCGCCGGCGAAGTATATGTCGCTACCGAAAGCCCCAAGGGTGAGTTCGGCGTCTATCTCGTCGCCGACGGCACCAACAAGCCCTACCGCTGCAAGATCCGCCCGACCGCTTTCTCGCATTTGCAGGCCATGGATTTCATGATGAAGGGCCACATGCTGGCCGACACCACCGCCGTCCTCTCCGCCATCGACGTCGTCTTCGGCGAGTGTGACCGCTAATGGCTGAGCGCCTCCTTCATCCCGACACGCCGGAGCTCCGCGAGCGCTGGGGCAGTTTCGCCTGGACCGAGGCGAACGCCAAGGCGGCGGCCGCGGCCATCGCGAAATATCCCGAGGGCCGCCAGCAATCGGCGGTCATTCCCTTGCTCGACCTCGCCCAGCGCCAGATCGGCGAGGAGACGGGCACGCAGGGCTGGCTGCCGATCCCGGTGCAGGAATTCATCGCTCGCGAGCTGAAAATGCCGCCGGTCGCGGTGATGGAGGTCGCGACCTTCTACACCATGTTCAACCTCGCACCCGTCGGCAAATTCCATGTCCAGGTGTGCGGCACGACGCCGTGCATGCTGCGCGGGTCGGATGACGTCCTCTCGGCCTGCTACAAGCGCGGGATGAAGAAGGGCCACACGACCAAGGACGGTTTGTTCACCCTGACCGAGGTCGAGTGCCTGGGCGTCTGCGCCAATGCGCCGATGGTCCAGATCAACGACGACAATTTCGAGGACCTGACCGAGGCAAGCATGGGTGCGATCCTCGACGCGCTGGCCGAGGGCAAACAGCCCAAGCCGGGTCCGCAGATCGAGCGCCAGACCAGCGCCCCCGAAGGCGGCCCGACCACGCTCAAGAAGATGGCCGAGCGCAACTACGACTATCGTCCCCAGTGGGGGGAGGGCGCCCGATGAAGGACATCCTCAAAGCGGTACTGGCGATCATTATCGTCATCATCGCCATCAAGATCATCGGTGTGATCCTCGGCCTGCTGGTCGGCATCGCGGTTGCCGGTCTCGTTGTTTACGGCGGCGTCAAGCTTCTGGAGGGGCCGCGCAATGGGTAGCGTCACGCCCCTCAGCGACAAGGATCGCATCTTCACCAACGTCTACGGCTTCCAATCCGCCGGCCTGAAGGCAGCGCAGGCGCGCGGCGATTGGGACAAGACCGCCGATCTGATGAAGCTGGGCCAGGACCAGATCATCGAGATCGTCAAGGCGTCGGGCCTGCGCGGCCGCGGCGGCGCCGGCTTCCCGACGGGCCTGAAGTGGAGCTTTATGCCCAAGGAGCCCAAGCCCGGAAAGCCGAATTTCCTGGTCGTCAACGCGGACGAGTCCGAGCCGGGCAGTTGCAAGGATCGCGAGATCCTGCGCCACGACCCGCACAAATTGGTCGAAGGCTCGCTGATCGCCGGCTTCGCCATGCGTGCCCGCGCCGGCTACATTTACGTGCGCGGCGAGTTCATCCGCGAGACGCAGGCACTCGAGAAAGCGGTCGCCGAGGCCTATTCCGCCGGCTTGCTCGGCAAGAATGCCGCCGGTTCCGGCTACGACTTCGACCTCTTCGTTCACCGCGGCGCTGGCGCCTACATCTGCGGCGAAGAAACGGCGATGCTCGAGAGCCTCGAAGGCAAGCAGGGCAAGCCGCGCCTGAAGCCGCCGTTCCCGGCCGGCGCCGGCCTCTATGGTTGCCCGACGACCGTCAACAATGTCGAGAGCATCGCGGTCGTCCCGACCATCCTGCGCCGTGGGGCCGCCTGGTTCGCCGGCTTCGGCCGCGAGAAGAACGAGGGCACCAAGCTCTTCCAGATCAGCGGCCACGTGAACAAGCCGTGCGTCGTTGAAGAATCGATGTCGATCAGCTTCCGGGAGCTCATCGACATCCACGCCGGCGGAATACGGGGCGGCTGGGACAATCTCCTTGCCGTCATTCCGGGCGGCTCTTCAGTCCCGCTCGTGCCCGCCGCGCAGATCATGGACGCGCCGATGGATTTCGACGGCCTGAAGGAGCTCGGCTCCGGCCTCGGCACCGCCGCCGTCATCGTCATGGACAAGTCGACCGACATCGTCCGCGCGATCAGCCGCATTAGCTATTTCTACAAGCATGAGAGCTGCGGCCAGTGCACGCCGTGCCGCGAAGGCACCGGCTGGATGTGGCGCACCATGGAACGCCTGCGCGAAGGCGACGCGACCCCTGAGACCATCGACCGCCTGCTCGATGTCACCAAACAGGTCGAAGGCCACACCATCTGCGCGCTCGGCGATGCCGCCGCCTGGCCGATCCAGGGCCTCATCCGCCACTTCCGTCCCGAACTCGAGCGCCGCATCGCCGAGCGTGGCAACGAAACTCTCGAGGCAGCCGAATAATGCCTAAAGTCACCGTCGACGGCGTCGAGATTGAAGTCCCGCAGGGCGCGACCGTCCTCCAGGCTTGCGAGCTGGCGGGGAAAGAAATCCCGCGCTTTTGCTATCACGAGCGCCTCAGCATCGCCGGCAATTGCCGCATGTGCCTGGTCGAAGTCGCGCCGGGGCCGCCCAAGCCGCAGGCGAGCTGCGCGCTGCCCGCCGCCGATGGCCAGGCGATCAAGACCGACACCGCGATGGTCAAGAAGGCGCGCGAAGGGGTGATGGAGTTCCTGCTCATCAACCACCCGCTCGATTGCCCGATCTGCGACCAGGGGGGCGAGTGCGACCTGCAGGACCAGGCCATGGCCTACGGCCGCAGCTATTCGCGCTACGACGAGAACAAGCGCGCGGTCGAAGACAAATATATGGGCCCGGTCATCAAGACGTCGATGACCCGCTGCATCCAGTGCACGCGCTGCATCCGCTTCGCCGACGAAGTTGCGGGTACGCCGGAAATCGGCATGCTCTACCGCGGCGAGGACAGTCAGATCACGTCCTACCTCGAGCGCGCCCTGACGAGCGAGTTGTCCGGCAACCTCGCCGACGTCTGCCCGGTCGGCGCGCTGCTGCAGCGGCCGCAGAGCTTCGAATCTCGCCCGTGGGAGCTGCGCAAGGTCCCGGCGATCGACGTCATGGACGCAGTCGGCTCGAACATCCGCCTCGACGTCCGCCAGCGCCAGGTGATGCGCATCCTGCCCCGCACCAATGACGCGGTGAACGAGGAGTGGATCCACGACAAGACGCGCCACCATGTCGATGCGCTGGTCCGCAACCGGCTCGATCGGCCGTGGGTGCGCGAGAACGGCAAGCTGCGCGCAGCGACCTGGAGCGAAGCGCTGGAAACCTTCGCCAAGCAACTGAAATTGGCCGGTAAAAAGGTCGCGGCCATCGCCGGCGACCTGCTCGACGCCGAGACCATGTATGCCGCGAAGAAGCTGCTTGCGGGGCAGGGGTCGAACTTGATCGAAGGCCGCCAGACCGGCCTCGACTATGACGTCTCAAGCCTGTCGGCGCTGCGCTTCAACACGCCGATTGCCGAGCTGGAAAATGCCGATGCCATCCTGCTCGTCGGCTCCAACCCGCGCTGGGAAGCGCCGCTGGTCAACACGCGCCTGCGCAAGGCCGCGCGCAAGGGTGCGGAGGTCTTCGCCATCGGTCCGGTCGCCGACCTCGCCTTCCCGGTTACCTGGCTTGGCGACGACCTGAAGCTGCTCGGCAAGCTGCCGAAGGCCGCCGCGGACGCAATTGCCAAGGCCGAGCGGCCGGTGATGATTGTCGGCCCCGGCGCGCTCGGCAAAGGCGCGCTCGGGGCGGCGCTCAAGGCCTCAGGGCCGTTCATCAAGAACGGCTGGAACGGCTTCAATACACTGCATATTTCCGCCGCTCGCATGGCTGGCCTGATTCTCGGTTATGCCCAAAAGGGCGGCATTGCCGATATCGAGGCTGCCAAGCCTGAGCTCGTCCTGCTACTCGGCGCCGACGAAGTTCCGGACGGCAAGTTCGCATCCACCTTCAAGGTCTATGTCGGACACCACGGCGACAAGGGCGCCAAGCATGCCGACCTCGTCCTCCCGGCCGCCGCCTGGAGCGAGAAGCACGGCACTTACGTCAATATCGAGGGCCGGGTGCAGCGCGGTGAGCGCGCAACCTTCCCGCCGGGCGACGCTCGCGAGGATTGGACGATTTTCCGCGCCGTTTCCGACCTTATCGGCAAGCCGCTGCCGTTCGACCGTTTCGACCAGTTGCGCTCTGCAATGGTCGCGGATCATCCGGAACTCGGCATCGACGGCATCATCGACTGGAAGTGGAGCGCGCGGAAGCTCGACGCCAAGGCGGAAGGCCCGGTCGGCTATGCGATCAAGGACTTCTACCTAACCAACGCCATCTGCCGCGCCAGCCCGACCATGCAGCGCTGCTCTGAAGAGCTCGTGCATGGCGCGAGCTTCCAGGAGGCCGCCGAATGA
>Ga0207701_10001801_pt1 | contig 22321 bp, 24 predicted proteins | sample KBSSwiSSwithPhiX_FD_184294 | JGI IMG/M metagenome (GOLD analysis project Ga0207701, IMG submission 184294) | Switchgrass rhizosphere bulk soil microbial communities from Kellogg Biological Station, Michigan, USA, with PhiX - S5 (SPAdes) (version 2) | ecosystem: Environmental > Terrestrial >... | reverse complement strand
GGTGCAGCCGGTGGCGGCGCTGCAAAGCGAATCCTCCCTCTGGTGGCGCGAACCCGAGCGCGAGATCCTGCCGACGCTCGAGGAACTGGGCATCGGGTTCGTGCCATTCAGCCCGCTCGGCAAGGGTTTCTTGACTGGCACGATCGACGATAAAACGACGTTCGAGGCGACCGATTTCCGCAACGTCGTGCCGCGCTTCACGGAAGAGAACCGGAAGGCGAACTTGGCATTCGTCGAGTGGCTGAAGGGATTCGCGACGCGCAAGAACGCCACGCCGGCGCAGATCGCCCTCGCCTGGCTGCTCGCGCAGAAGCCGTGGATTGTGCCGATTCCGGGGACGACGAAACGTCACCGGCTCGAGGAGAACCTCGGTGCCGAGGGCATTCATCTGAAGGTTGATGACCTTCAAGAAATTGACCGGGCCGCGTCACAGATCGAAGTGCAGGGCGCGCGTTATCCCGAGCCCATGTTGAAGATGGTGGGGCGCTAAGCGCCGCCGATGATCTACGTTCGTTTCGCACCGACGAACATCGCGGCGTACGCCAGCAAGTGACGCTCAGAACTGTGTAGAAACTGTGTAAGGTCGCCTCGAAACCACCGATAAACACCGACGTTTACGCGGTCACATCAAGAGGCATCTCGTGGCGGGAAGTCGTTGAATCGATTGCGCGAAGAGGTGGTTTGGTGTCACTTGGTGAGCGTCGCCAGATTCGTTTTCCAAGCGTGCTCCTTCAACCACTCGGACATCTCTCCGTGCAAGTGGAATCAACAGTTTACCGGCAGGCGGCGATCCGCGCAAAACCAAACTGTGACGTGACTGTGACGTAAGGTCGTCGCCGACCTCGACGACAGTCTGAATCTCCGTCTCGTTTGCGCCGTCCCCATTGCCATCGCCATTATGCGCTGTCGCGCGCCGGGCGGCGTCCAAGGCGTCGAGCGCCTGGCGTTTCGCGTCGATGCGGATGTGCGAGTAGTGCTCCAGCATCCGACGCGACAGATGGCCGCTGATGGACTCCAGCACGTGTCCGCCACGCCCATCTCGGCCAGTTCGGTGATCACCGTGTGTCGCAGGTCGTGGAACCGGAGCCCCGGCAGGCGCGCCGCGTCGCGTAGCGCGCGCCAGGCCGTGTCCCACTTCAGCATCGGGTTGGTGGCGTCGTAGCGGCCCCACTGGCACGCCGGCCAGAGGTAGTGCTCGGGCTCTGTGTGTCCGAGAAGATCCGCGCGCTCGAACATTCGCGCAGTCGCTTCGACGGCCGATGCGTTTAGCGGGATAACGCGGTGGCTCGTCTCGTTCTTGCTCCGTCGAACGTGCACGAGCCGCTTGACCAGATCCACATCGCAGCGGCGAAGGTGCTTCACCTCGACCGGCCGCATCGACGTGTTGGCGGCGACGACAGCTGCGCAATACACGTGCTCCCACTCTGCGTTCGACGCTTGTTGATGAACGCTCCGTTTGATGAATAGTAGTGAACGCCTCGGACTCAGTGCGGCTTCCGAGGCGTGATCTTGAAGGCCCGCAGACGTGATGCAGAGTGGTCGGATTGAGACCGAGGAGATCGGCGGCGCCGCCGGCGCTGTAAATACGACTGCGTGCGCTGGAGCGCCTTCATCAAATTCGCACGCTCGCGCTCTTGACTCCCGCGATCAGTCAGAATCGTGTCTGGCGTGTCACCCTCGGACCACGTGGTCGGTGACGCGGGCGCAGGCAGGTCTGCGAGTGCGATGTCGAGCCGAAGTCGGGCGCCTTTCGAGAGGATGACGGCGCGTTCGAGAACGTTTTGGAGCTCCCGGATCCGCGCGAGCAGTGTCCGCGGAGCACATGAACAGGATGATTGGGGAGGCGTACGGTGAAGGCGATTGTGGTGACGGACCAGACTGCGGGAACGGCCCGCATGGCGCTCGTGGAGCGGCCCCAGCCGGAGGCGGCGATAAACGACGTCGTCGTTCGGGTTCATGCCTCGGGATTCGTCCCGACCGAGCTGACGTGGCCTTCGACCTGGACCGATCGCATCGGCCGTGACCGGACGCCGTCGATCCCAGGGCACGAACTGGCCGGAGTGGTCACGGCCCTCGGCTACGGTACGACGGGTCTCTCGGTGGGACAGCGCGTGTTCGGCCTCGCGGACTGGTATCGCGACGGCACTCTTGCGGAGTATCTGGCGATCGAAGCACGCAACGTCGCGCCGCTGCCGGGCGACGTCGACTTTACGGTGGGCGCGAGCTTGCCGATCTCGGGCTTGACCGCCTGGCAGGGACTGTTCGACCATGGCCGCCTTCAGGCGGGGCAGAGCGTCTTGGCGCACGGCGCGGCCGGCGCCGTCGGGTCGATGGTGGTGCAACTTGCACGACAGGCCGGCGCCTACGTCATCGGCACCGGACGCGGTGCCGACCGTCAGGCGGTGCTCGACTTTGGCGCGAAGGCGTTCGTCGATCTCGAGCACGACGTCCTCGAAGACGTCGGCCGAGTCGATATGGTGTTCGATGTCATCGGCGGTGACATCGGGAAGCGGTCCGCAGGCCTGGTTCGACCCGGGGGAACGCTGGTGTCGATCGTCGGGCCCGCCGAGGCGCGGCCTGCCGATGGCCTCGCGGTCGCCTTCGTTGTCGAATCGGATCGTGACCAATTGAGCGAGATCGTCCAGCGCGTGCGGGACGGACGACTGCGGACGAACATCGGCACCGTCTCGACCCTCGACGATGCGGTCGCCGCCTTCAACCCGACGACGCGGATCAAGGGGAAGACGATTATCCGCGTTCGTCCGTGAGGACTCGGGGAGCGAGCGGTTCTCCAGAGGCCGACGGCCTGAGGCGTGGCCCAGGTGCCACAGACCCAGGTAGTGGTCTAAGCGGCGGATTCGATGGACGCACAAAAGCACACCGAGAAACATCGCCGCGTACCGCGGCAAGTGGCGCTGAGAACTGTGAAACTGTGTAAGGTCACCCCAAAAACCCTGACAAACAGCGACGTTTACGGGTTCACATCGAGCGGCATTCTGCGGCGGGAAGTCGTTGGATCGATTGCGCGAAGAGGTGTTTCAGTATCACTCGGTGCAGCTCGCCGGATTCGCGTTGTCCAAGCGTGCTCAATCGACCACTCTGACATCTCTCCGTTTAGAATCGACGATTTGCAGACGGCCCGGCTCTGATTATCGCAAAACGCTCTTCAAAACCTAATGTTCCGCGCTGCGGTTTGTATTCAGTCGGTTGCGTGCTACCACCACGCGGCGAATCGCAGAAATTGTGTAAGACCTGCAATGTTGCTGGTTGACTTACGGCGATTTGGTTGAGGTGGGTCGATTGTGGAATGTTCGAGGTTGACGGTCTCAGCGCCTTGACGTTGACGGATCGCACTCGGTGGACGCTTTCCTTTGAACGTTTCTCACCCGCCGGCGAACGAGTTTCAGTCGGCGACGGGTTGATAAAGAATCCAGACCGCGAGAATCGTGATGATTGTCAACTGCCTCCAGGCGCGTCCAGGAGCGGCCTGGATAGCGTACGACATCATCTTGATTGGCGAAATTGCTCCCGGACGCGGAAGTTGATCCGGGCCGAGCGGCTCCGAAAACTCGTGGAAGTACGTTTGGATCAGCGTCATTCCGGCCCAGAGGCCCACGGCAAAGCTCACGTACTCCGTCCGGCCGCTTGCAAAGAGCAGTGTGACCAGGACGATCACGATGGTCAGCAGAAGAATATCCGAAACATTCGTGGCGCTGTTCTTGGTCCCATACTGCGAATCGAGCATCCGCCGGCGGGTTGCGTACGGAACGAGGAAGAACACAGCGAATTTGACGAGCGCCTGCAGCATCAGCACGCCGATAACAACCCGCAGAATCACTGTTGTCGATGACACGTGAAGTTCCTCCATGCCGCAGCGGCGCCAATTGCCTGACCCAAACCCTCGCTGTAGCTGGGGTACGTCGGCGTCCAGCCAAGCTCTCGTCGTGCTTTCTGATTGGAGAGCGTCAGCCGGCGTTCGAATAACCGTGCGAGATAAGGACTAACGAGCCGCAGGAGCCAGGCCGGGACGGTGAACGGCGGTGGCGAGTCAGTTGCCGTGGCAAGTTCGCTGACGAACTCGCTGAAGCTGACCGGCCGGTCGTCCACGATGTCGTAGGTACCGCCTGACGACCCGTGGTCCAGTGCTGCCTGCGTCGCCGACACAGCATCGTCGATGTGAATGTACGGCAGCTGTCCACGGTCGTGGCGAACGCGCGGCAGCCGTCGCTTCCGAATCAGCGCGATCAATTCGTCGGTCGACGACGTACCCAGCCCGTAGAAAAGTCCGTACCGCAGGACGAGTCCCTCGATAGCGCCGCGGTGCGCGGCCCCGACAATCTGTGCCTCCATCGACTTGACGGCTCGCGTCGCAGGGTCGTCCGCGCCGTCGGACCTTCCAGCCGACTCCGACCCAAGGATCGCGAAAGAGCCGGCGATGATGCGCCGCGACCCCGCAGCGATGGCGGCGCGTAGCAGATTCCGAGTGCCCTGCTCCCGAAGCCGGTTGGTGGGCACGAGGTCGCTGCTACGGCGGACGCCGCCTTTGGGCAAAGCCGTCAATTCGTGAATCACATGCGTCGGCGCGACCTCTCGTAGAACTGCATCGAGGGCTGCCGCGTCGAAGGCGTCGACGACGACCGGTGCCGCACCGAGGCCGCGCAACATCGGGGCCTTCTGCGGCGTTCGTGTGCTCGCGACGACATCATGGCCGGCTTTTACCAGTGCACGGACGAGCGGCACCCCGATCGTCCCTGATCCACCCGCAACGAACACCTTCATACGTCACCTGCGCTTCAGGCCAGTGAGAGACCGCAGTTCTTCGATGAGAGTTGTGTTGAACAGCGTGGGTTCTTCAAAAGGCACGTTGTGTGCCGAGTGGTCGAACCACACCAGACGTTTGACCGGGGCGCGCAGGCGATCGAAGTACGACGCGCTGATCGTGGCGTCGAGATGCCGATCGTAGCGGCCGAGGAAAAAAGCGACAGGCACGTTCAGTGCGGGAACCGCCGATCTCAGGTCCAGGCGGAGCAGTTCGTCGTTCATCGCAGCCAGAGACACATCGTTTCCCTGGATGATTGACCTGATTTCCCAGGGCGTGACCATGCCCGCCACGACGGCGCGAATCATCACCCACAGGCGGTGCGGCTCGTTGTGGTAGATCCCGCCGTACCTTTGTACCAACTTTTCAAACGCCAATGCGGTTCGCGAGGTCGCGAAAGGCGGGCTCCCGATGCGGCGCGCCTCTGTCAGGGTTCTCTGATCCTTACGCCGCGCCGCCTCGTTGATGACGAAGTGGTACTCGGACTGTTCCGCCTCCTTACGCGACACGAGCGGATTGACGGCCACCAGCCCAAAGACTTTGCCTGGATGCGCGGCGGCATACAACAAACCCAGGGCAGCTCCCCACGAATGGCCGACGAGGATGATCTTGTCGGTCGACAGCGAGGCGCGCAGGTGATCGACGATGCGGTCGAGATCCGCGACGTGTTGAGCGATGGTCAAGCGGTTAGGATCCGCCGCCGGATCGAACGATCGGCCGGCGCCGCGCTGGTCCCAGTAGGCCACGACAAATCGGTTCTCCAATTCCGAATTGAAATACCGGAACAGCGGCCGCTCGGCTCCGCCCGGGCCGCCATGCAGCCAGAGCAGCACAGGCGCTGCGCTGTCGGCGCCCCGAACGAGGACATAAAGTTTCGCGTCTTGAACGCGCACGTATTCGGAGCGATGGACCTCTGTCCGATCCGCACTTGCAACGCCGATTGTTGTGAGGCAATCGGATAGTAGCGGCGTGGTCGCCACGACAGCGATCAGCGCACCGAGCCGGCAGACAGCGCGCCATGGCATGCCGGATGCGATCACCGGCTCCCCCGGGTTCCCGCAGCGCAGACAATCACCCCCGGCCATGCCGGCTTTTCGTCGACCGTGCAGTTGATGAATCCGGCGTCGCCCATCGCGGCCGCCAAGTTGCGGACGATTGTTCTAGCGGCCCGGTTCGTGGCGCCCTTCCACATCGGCTGGATGGAGAACAGCGCCAGGCCGCTGGGGCGCAGCACTCGATGAACCTCGCGTAAATCGTAGAGCAGCGCGCGCGAGAACTGGATGGAATTAGTTCCACACGCTTTGTTGAAGTGGCGATCCGGGTACGGAATCGCGCTCGTCGACGCGAGTTGGATGTCAACACGCCCGCGGCGAATCGCCTCGCGATTCCGACGCACGGCCTGATGCACCATCAATTCGAACGGATCGATCCCGGCGACGAACCCCCTCATCGCGATTTTCGCGATGTCGCGAAGCGCGACGCCAGGGCCACAGCCGATTTCGAGCACGCGATCGCATGCCTGCAGGTCGAGACGCGACAGCGTCCACCGATTCCTGGTCCGGTGCGTCCACGCCATCGAATAGCCGATCAGGGTGCCCCAGAGGCCTCGCGGGCAGCCGAATCCGCCCTGGGCCGCTGCGGCATACGTCCGGTCGTCCAGCAGTTGTTCGCTATGCATCATGGGCCTGCCCAATCCCCGCACACGACCCGTGCGCGACGACAGTCGACGTATCCGCAAGGATTCGCCAGCTGCCTTCCGCGTGCCGTTTCCAGATCGCCACGAACCAGACGACGGTCGGCTCGCCGGCCTCGGTCCTGAGGCTGACGGTTCCTTGCAGATAGGCGAGGTCGCCACACGTGTCGTATTGGTCCGCGTGCACCGTCCGGCGGACTCCGCTCCGCTGTGCGCCCGCGCAGGCTTCGCGCCAGAATTGCGCGATCGCTCGGCGGCCAATCACGCAGCTGTCGCCGGCCACCAGCATCGCGTCATCCGTATACACCGCCGCCATCGACGCCGATTGGCCGCGATCAAAGGCGACGTCCCATGCACGCACGAACTGCTCGATATCGTGCCACTCGAATGTTGTGAGCAAGTTCACTGCTCCTTTCCCTGAACCCGAACGCGCGGCGCCCGGCCGTACCGCACTTCGTCCGTGGTGATACTCCAGACCCGGACGGTTCGCGGAACATGACCGGACATTGATCCCTCGCCTCGGTCGACTGTTGCGGCTCGTCCGTTTCCGGCTCCAGAGCAAATACGCCGCGCTGGGCCATGCACCGAGCGTAACGAATCGGCAGTCAACCGCTCGTGACAGATCCGTTGAATTCCTGTGACTTGAGGGGTTCCGTTCACCCGGCGAACATCCGAGCGAGCTTGAGTCAGTGCAACATAGTTGGCTACAGTGATCCGTTGATCCGGTCAATGAAGTGCTTCGACCAATTCAAGCTCGACGTTACGAATCAGTGCCTGTGGCGGGGGGACGCGCGCGTCCCGGTGATGCCGAAGCCGTTCGATGTGCTCACCTACCTGGTGGAGCATGCCGGCCGACTGATTCCCCAGGATGAATTGCTGAAAGCCGTCTGGCCCGGCACGTACGTGCAGCCGGACGTTCTGCGAAAGCACATCAAGGAGGTGCGGCGCGTCCTCGGTGACATGGCGGCGACGCCGCATTTCATCGAGACGCTGCCCAAACGCGGGTACCGCTTCATCCCACCGGTGTGGGAACAGACCGCTTTGGCTGACCCGGTTGGGCGCGCCGCGGTGTCGACGCTGGTTGGACGCGCGCCGGTGTTGGCGGCTCTACGCGATCGGCTACAACGTGCGCTGGCGGGCGAACGGCAGGTCGTGTTCGTCACCGGCGAGGCCGGCATCGGCAAGACCAGCGTCGTTCAGGCGTTTGAAAGGTCGGTGAGTGGGATCGATCCGATTCGCGTGGCGTGGGGGCAGGCGGTCGAAGGATTTGGCGGAAAGGAACCCTATTATCCGGTTTTGGGGGCTCTCGCCAGGTTCGGTCGTGGACCTGACCGACCGTTGATCGTCGATACGCTGGCGACGTGCGCCCCGACGTGGCTGATTCAGATGCCGTCTCTGGTTCCGCCCGAGCAACGCGCCAGCCTGCGTCGTGAAACGGTTGGCGCAACGACCCAGCGCATGGTGCGTGAACTGTGTGAGGCGCTGGAGACCCTCACCAGAACGATCTCGCTCGTGCTGATTCTCGAGGACCTACATTGGGTCGACCATTCGACTCTGGACGCGCTCTCCGCGATCGCCCGAGGCCGTGAACCGGCGCGTCTGCTCATCATCGCGACCTACCGGCCGGTGAACGTGATTCTCAGCGACAGTCCGTTCAAACATCTGCAACGGGACCTCTGCGTGCGTGGGCTGGCGCACGAAATCGCACTCGAGCCACTCAGCGCACCCGACATCGCCCGCTACTTGGCCACCGCGTTTTCGCCGAACCAGTTTCCACCCGGTCTCGAAGGCGTTCTCCATCTTCATTCAGGCGGAAATCCGCTGTTCACGTCCGCCACGCTCGATCACCTCGTGCAAAGGGGCATGCTGGAATGGGATGGCGGGTGCTGGAACCTGACGCTGCCGCTCGAACGCATCGAACCGGGCGTACCGGAGACACTCCGCCACCTACTCGAGCTCCAGCTCGAGCAGCTGACGGACGACGAACGCCTCGTGCTGACGTGCGCGAGCGTCGCAGGAGAGACGTTCTCTGCGTCGGACGTCGCGATCATGTTGGCCGGAGTCGCGATCGATCCGGAGAGCGTGTGCGATGCGCTCGTCACCCGCGGGCAGTTCTTACGAACAGCCGGCATGACGGATCGGCCCGACGGGGCGCGCGAGTCGGTCTACGAATTCAAACACGCGCTCTATCGTGACGCGCTGTACCGGCGCGTGCCGGCGATGACGCGAACCGGTTATCACCACCGGCTCGCTGACGCGTTGAACGCGGTGCGCGCGGCAGGTCGTGCTGAATTGGCGGGTGCGGCGGCGGCGCATTACGAGGCTGCGCGCGTCTACGACCGTGCTGTCAACAATCTCATCGTCTCGGCGGACAACGCGCTGGGAAGGTACGCGCATGGCGACGCGCTCGCGCTCTTGAACTACGCACATGAACTGAATCAGCGTACGCAGGATACCGAGCGCGGCCGACGAGAGCTCGACCTGTTGCAGCGAATTGGCGATGCGGAGTACGCCCGTGGCGAGATGACGCATGCTGCCGCCGCGTACGAACGGGCGGCAGAGATGGCGATCGACTCGCAGTCCTGGTCAGCAGCGGCGCAGGCGCGGCTACGCGCGGCACGTGCCGCCGTGTTCTTCGACGTGCAACGGGCGCTCGACGCGTGCGAACGCGCGGCACAGGTCGCCGGCAACCCGGGTATGCCAGCCTTGGCGGCGAGGTCGACCCTCGTGCGCCTGTGCTGGGAACTGCTCCATCGCGGTTGGTCGAGAGCACGAGCGGCCGAAGCGGCAGCGGCGTTCGAGACGCTGTATCGTTCGGACGCCGACCTGACGCCGGCAGACCACATCCTGTACGCCAACGTTCAGGTGTTTCGATCCGAGTACGCCGAGGCTAGTGCACGGGCGGACGCCGCGCTGCGCCAGCTCCAGCCGAGCGACACGCTGTGGGAGCATCTGGGCGCGCTCGCCGCGAAAGGGGGCGCGCTGGCGCTCCAGGGCCGTTGGGGTGACGCTCATGAGACATTGACCATCGCACTCGAGATCGCCCGCAGAAACGAGAACGGGCCGTGGCTCGACATCCTGAGCGGCCTCTTCGGATCCTTGCACCTTCAGGCGTGCGACTTCGCCGGTGCCCGCGACGTCGCGTCCGGCCGGTTGGCCGCAGACCCCCGCGATCCGGGCGCCCCAACGCAGATGCACGTACTTCTTGTCAGAGGTGGCGCCGAATTGGGCCTCGGTCATTTGCGAGAGGCGATGCGGATATTCTCAGCGGTGCGCGCGACCACATCGAACGACCAGCCGATCATCCAGTGGTATTGGCGTTTACAAGCGCAACTCGGACTCGCCGAATCCGCGCTCGCCGCCGGCGATCTGCCGCGCGCGCGCGACGAAATATCGCACCTCACCGACGCCGTCGCGGATCTGGACGAAACGATGATTACGGCGCTCGCCTGGGAATGTCGTGCCCGTGTCGATGTGGCACGAAACGGACCCGATTCGGCTGAAGCGAGCATTAGCCGCGCACTTCAGACCGTGGCCACATGCGACGTTCCAAGTGCGTCCTGGCGCGTTCACGTCACCGCCGCGGCCATTCGCCAACTCACCGACCCGGCGCGCGCAGAAGCGCACTGGGATCGCGCCCGAACAATCCTGACGGGACTCGCGAAGTCGCTCGAGCCTCATCCGCGGCTGCATCAGTCATTCCTCTCCTCCTTCGCGATTCAGGCAATCCTCAGCGGTAGCCACGTGATGGCCGCGACGCCAGCTCGCGGGAGACGGAACAGCCGGAGCTCCTAATTACAACACTCAACAGAACGGTCGCAGGCGGAGGCACGCGCCTCCGCTTCAAGCCTGACGGGCGTGACCTGGAAACGTGCGATTCGCCGCTTCGCGTATCCGCAGACGAACGGCTGCAGAAGCCGCAGCTGACGACGCAATTCGATATCCGCACGAACCACAAACCGGGTGCCAGCCCCGACCGTCTCGAAGCGATTTCGGAAGTGCCCATCGTACCGGCGCTTCCTTTCCCATAACTCAATCTCGTCTGGCCATCGCACCAGCAGCTCGTTGATGACAGGGCCTTCAACGTGATTGACCGCAAGTACCAGCCTGCCGCCTTCACGCCGAATCATCCGGACCGCTTTGATCGCTGGAAAGAACGAGGGCCACTTCTCATAGTCCATATAGACGTCCATCACGGTCTTTCGAGGCGCCGCCACGAACGCTGACACGCTGATGTTTATCATCGGAATTCGCTCTCTTCTCGCCCCAGGAAGTGAGTCACTGATCACCGGGTCTCCCCTGCGAGTCGGCGGGCTGATCCGATCGCAGCTGTGTGATGCAGTCGGCGAGAAACGCCAGGAGTTCATCCGTCGATCGAAAGCGCCGCTCCTGACCGGTGGCCACATGTTCGATCCAGCCGGCGAACACGCGTCGCACGGGCTTCGTCCCCTCACCAAGCGTCAACACGAATGCTTCACGCATACGGTCAGCCTAACGAGCTTCCGCGGTTGTGGACGTGACCGTTCCGTCCAATTGCTGTAACCCTGCGAAGGTTCTGAACTATTCGGCGCACCATGAGCGCCCGCAGGCACAGCGCGGTTCCGCGCGTAGCGCGGCGGTCAGGTCACACGAATTCAACGAATCGGTCACGGGCGCTCGCGTGTGGATTCGCTACGCTGGGTTGTCGCACATCGACGTTGACTTTTTCGGAGAAGCCCGCCATGGAACACTCGATCATCGTCACGAATGCTGGCGCGATGACCAGGAGCGACCGCGCCACGACAGCACGGCAACATCCCGGCATCTACTGGGTGTCGACGATGTACATCGTCTTGACATCGTTCGCAGCCGGTGTCAGTGCGATCCTGCGCGCCCCGGCGCTGTTCGCCGAGTTGTTGCGGCTGGGATATCCATCCCACTTCATCGTCCTACTCGGCTCATGGGAGGTGCTCGGCGCGGCTGCCTTGTGTGCACCTCGACGTCCACTGCTTAAAGAGTGGGCCTACGCGGGCATGTTCATCAACTTCTCTGGCGCCATCGTCGCACATGCGTCGGCCGCGGACGGTGCCGGCTGGTACCTCGCACCTGTTCTCTCCATCAGCGCCCTGATCGCATCGTGGTGGTTGCGCCCGCCATCCAGGCGAGTGACTGAGAGGTAGCTATGAAACGAACCTTCGTCGTTATTCTCGCCGTCGTCGCTGGAGCCGCCCTGTTCGCGGGGCTTGTCTATGCCGTGCTGGTGGTCGCGCGCGTGTCCGAGCAGCCTCCACAACGGTGTACGGCCCGACGTTGAGGCGACTCTGGGCCACTGCGGCCGCTGCGGTGGCATTGGTCGGCGCGGTAGTCGGTGGCCTTGCTCTGGCTCGCTCCGTTAATCGTTTCGGCACCACATCGGGGCGCCTCGGAGCCATCGTTGCGCTTACGACGGGACTCATCGGCCTGGCTAATGGCGGCCTGAATTTGGCTACGGCCAATGGTGGCCCGGGAACGGGCAACGGAGTGGTCGGTGGCGCAGCGGCGTTCGTTGTGGGCTGGATCGCGGCAACCGTCGGCGCGTCTGCTCTGGCGCGCAGCCGTCGCGCCAAGCTCGAAGCGGGCCGATGAGGAGAGTGAAATTGCCATGAAACCGATCACGAATGCTTTGCAACACACACTGCTCGACAGGAAAGTGCCCATGCGCGCCGCGTCGGCGTTACGCGTTTTGCCGGTCGGCCATTTCCCTGAAGTTCGACTCATTCCGCCGAGTGCCTCAGGGTTCGTCCTGCTCGCAGCGCAGGTGGACCGGCGCCCACCGCTCTTGGGATCGAGCGCTCGCAAGCGCAAAGTGCTGCAGGGGTGTAAGCGGCTCTGTGTCGACTTGCGGCGAGAGCCCGGTGTCTTGGACTGCACCGTTCTTCGCGCCATTCTCGTGCCACCAGGCAGTGGTGGTCCTTACCTCAAACGTCGAGGCAATGTTCACAAAGCGCGGTTCGACGTCGTGGTGCTGCTGGAAGTGGCGACCGTGCAGCTGGTGGAGCGGATTCTTGCGAGCGCGGCGTATCGGGCGCTCGACAGATGCGTGCGCGATGCCGCCCACGACGTGTACCAGACGACGGCGACCAACGTGAAGCGCATCGGGCCAGTCGATCACTCCAGAGACGGGGTGTTTCTCTTAAACTTCTTCGTGGCGGATTGCACGGACCAGAACATTGCCGTCTGGCACCAGACGGCTGGGTGGTTCCAGCAAGAGACGGGTCTGGACAATTCGACGGTCCTGCTGCCAATGCCGGCGCATGGTTCTCCGTACACAATCATCAACCATTGCCGCTGGAATCGGCTGCGCGACGTCTTGCCGGCGCTCATCTTCAGGCGATCGTTTCGCACGTATGTCCTCGCGCATTTCGATGCGAACAACACGGCGCCGATGCCAGTGCTATATCGGCTTGTGTGAATACGTGCCGTGACGTTCACCAGGGGTTGTTCGACGCGCTGCACGATGCAGCTTAACGGCATAGCCGAGCCTGAACTTCGCGATGCGAGCCGCGCCGGCCCAGTGTCACAGCATCCTCCGTGATGTCGTCTTATTGGAAGGAGGCAAAACATCATGAACGCACGATTCAATCTCATGAATGTGAACCCGGGCATCTTCCAGGCGATGCTCGGCCTCGAAAAGCAGGTGAGCAAGGGCGGATTCGACACCAAGCTGCTTGACCTCATCCGCATGCGTGCATCGCAAATCAACGGTTGCGCGTACTGCCTGGACATGCACAGCAAGGATGCACGCGCCGCCGGCGAGACCGAACGACGGCTCTACGGCCTCGACGCCTGGCGCGAGACACCGTACTACTCGGCACGGGAGCGGGCCGCCCTCGAATGGACAGAGGCGCTCACGCTCGTCACGGAAGGCCATGTCCCAGACGACGTGTACGAGCGTGTGCGGCAGGAGTTGTCGGAAGACGAGCTCGCGCACCTGAGCCTGGCGATCGTCGCGATCAACGGCTGGAACCGGCTCAATGTCGCCGCCCGCACGGATCCCGGCGACTATGTGCGGCAGCCTTGCGACGCATACGACGGGCTGATTGCACAGGTCGCCGTGCAGTGACGGCGGCGAAGCTGGTGCCTACGTACGATTCGTATCTCCTCTCGCCGGTCGTGAGGTTCGCGTCGAATGAGGAGGCATGGGCATGGAGCGCAGGGTTCGGGTAGCGGTGAACGGCTACGGCGTCATCGGCAAACGGGTCGCCCAAGCGGTGACGATGCAGGACGACATGTCGCTTGCGGGCGTTTCCGATGTCGTGACCGACTGGCGAGCGAAGATCGTCGTCCGGAACGGCTTCAGGCTGTTCGGCGCCACGGACGATGCCATGTCGGCGATGCGTGCGGCCGGGCTCGCCGCCGCCGGCACGCTGGATGATTGCTCGGAGAGGCCGATGTGGTCGTGGATTGCACACCGAAGCGGGTCGCCACCGCCAACGTCGAGCGATATCGCCGCCGTTCCGTGAAATTCATCGTGCAGGGCGGGGAGGAACACGCGTCGACCGGTCATTCGTTCGTCGCCGAGTCCAACTACGCGAGCGCGCTCGGCCGAGGGGCCACACGGGTTGTATCGTGCAACACGACGTCGGTGGTCCGCACGCTGACGGCGCTCAAGCGCGCCGGGCTGCTGCGGCGGGCGCGCGGCACGCTGTTACGGCGTGCCACCGACCCGTGGGAGAGCCATGAGCACGGAATCATGAACACACTCGTCCCGGAGCCGGAGATTCCAAGCCACCAGGGGGCAGATGCGCAGACCGTCGATCCGGAGCTCGACGTCGTCACGATGGCTGTCAAGGTTCCCGAGACCCTTGCGCACCTTCACTACTGGTCCGTGCAGATGACCAGGGAAGCCACCAAGGAGGAGGTGCTCGACGCATTCCGCCGCTCGTCGCGAATCGCGCTCATCCGAGTCGCCGACGGACTGGTCGCGCTCAACGCTGTGAAGGAACTGATGTCGGATCGCGGGCGGCCGCACGACAACCTGTACGCGGTGGCCCTGTGGGCCGACATGCTCCAGGTCCGCGGGGACGAGCTGTTTTACGCCGACATGGTGGACAACCAGGCGATTGTCATCCCGGAGACGATCGACGCCATTCGCGCTTTGAGCGGCATCGTCGGGGACGCAAACGAATCGATCACCAAAACGAACGCGGCGCTCTCCTTGGCGACCGTGCTCATCTGACGAGAAGGGAGCGAGTCGTGCGCATTGTCGTGCTGGGCGGCGGGTTCGGCGGCGTCACGACGGCGCGGCACCTCGAGCGGCGCCTGCGCGGGCAGCGCGAGGTCGAGATCACGCTGGTGGGCCGCGAGAACTTCTTCGTCCTCACGCCGCTGCTGTTCGAAGCCTGCTCCGGACGATTAGAACTGCGGCACCCTCGAAGTGCGCCATCATGCCGGCCGCGTGGTGCTCGAGAATGTGGCAGTGGTACATCCACATGCCGGGCCTGTCATCGGGATACCACGCAATTCGGACGGTCCCCTTCGGCGGCACGTTGATCACGTCCTCCAGCGATCGCCACGCCGGTTTCTTTCCATTGACCCCGAGGACCTGGAAAAAGAAGCCGTTCAGGTGGAACGGATGATCCATCATCGTGGCGTTGACGACGTCCCATACTTGAAGCTCGCCGACCTTCACCGGCTGGTCATGATGGTGACGCTCATCATTGACGACGAAGTCGAAGCCGCGGCGAAGGCTCATCTTGAAACCTAACGTCACGGTGCGCGTCACGGGCGCGTCCGCGGTGACCAGCGGAGCGATCTCGCGCAGCCGTTCCGGTACGCGCGCAGTGGACGGCTTTCGTGGTGCAACGCGAATCGTTCCGAACCGCTCGACGCCCTTTTTCCCCGCCAGGCGGTTATACGGCAGGTCCTCGATGTTCAGAACCTCACCTTCCTTCTCGAATGGACCCACGGCGAGCTCGACGCGGTCCGCAGCCGGAAGAAGCACCTCCTCCGCTGTGACGGGAGCCTCGATCAATCCGCCGTCGGTGCCGATGATCCGGAACGGAAGGCCGCCGAGAGAGAGACGGATGTAACGCGCGCTCGATGCGTTCACGATCCGCCAACGTTCGATCTGTCCAGCCGCGATCGTCAGCTCCGGCTCGGACCTACCGTTGATCAGGCGCACGTTGCCTTCGCGGCCGTTGTGGCGGTCCTTGAGGCCACCGAACTTCGCGATCTGTCCCCTCTTGTCGACGCGCAGATCATCGAAGACGAGGACTTTCTCCCCGTCGAGCGTCAGTTCATCTGCCGCGCGCACGATCAGCGCGCCGTACAGTCCCTTCTCCAGCTGCTCGGTCTCATTGAGGTGGGGGTGATACCAGAATGTGCCGGCGTCAGGCGGTGTAAACCGGTATGTGAAGGTCTCTCCGGGCTGGACGGGACGCTGGACGATCTCCGTGCCATCCATCGCCGCCGGAATTCTCAGGCCATGCCAGTGAATCACAGTCCGCTCGGGCAGCCGGTTTGTGAACTCGATCTCGAGCGGGACGCCCTGCTTCGCTTCCAGGTCCGCAATGCTCCGTCATCGATCGTTTCCCTCCCAGTGCGTCCATTGGTTCATTTCCAACGCCGCCGCCGTCCAGCAGCACTTCGCCAGACGATCAAAAGACAGCGCATTCCGCTTGTGGCGAATCGAACCGTGCGGCCGTTTTGTTGAACAGGCTGCTGCTCTCGAACGAGCAGCTAGCGCCGGGGCAGGGCTGTCGACCGGCGTGCGATTCCGACCGCGCGCCGTTTACTGGTCACGCCGCTGGGACCCAATTTCAGGCGACGTCGTAGCTGTCTTTGCGAGAACGGCGCGATTCTACACGGATCGGTAGGATTAATGATGAGCGTGGCATTCTGTACGCAATCGAGAACAACAGGGGTCGATGGGCTTCGAATTCCGCTCCGTCCCAGTTGCTGGCTGCCATCCCGCCTGCACTCCTTCTGCTGTTTAGACGAATCACCGACACGGCCGGTGACAAGCAATGTTGCGGGGCGACCGTCACAACGTTCATCCGCTATTCGTCTTGATCGATGGAGGCTAAAGACATGAAACCGCGAATCCGTCTAATGAACGTCAGCCCGGGCATCATCCACGCCATGCTCGGCCTCGAAAAGCAGGTCAGTAAGGCCGGACTCGACGGCAAGCTGCTCGACCTCGTCCGCTTGCGCGCGTCACAAATCAACGGTTGCGCCTATTGCCTGGACATGCACAGCAAGGAGGCACGTGCCGGTGGAGAGACGGAACAGCGGCTCTACGGCCCCGACGCATGGCGCGAGACGCCGTATTACTCGGCACGGGAGCGCGCCGCGCTCGAATGGACTGAAGCGCTCACGCTCGTGACGCAAGGGCACGTGCCAGACGACGTGTACGAGCGAGTGCGGCAGGAGTTCTCCGAAGACGAGCTTGCGCACCTGAGCCTCGCGATCGTCGCGATCAACGGCTGGAACCGGCTCAATGTTGCCGCCCGCACGGTACCCGGCGACTACGTGGCCGGCAGCCTTGCGACGCACGTGACGAGCTGATGGCCTTGAACGACCTCGGTCGAGTGCCGAAGCTCAGGAAAAAGAAACCATCGTAGCAACGCGGTCGTCGTACCAATTTGGTGCTTTCAATGTGCCCGAACTCTCGAGGTGCTCTCCGTCGATCGGTCGGGCTCGCGCTGATTGCAGGTTCCCGTAGCGCAGACAAATCGGTGCCTCGGCGTAGCGATTCCTCCGCGGCGGTCGTCGTGCTGGCGACGGCCGACGCTTCTACGCTCCGGTGGCCGGATCGCAGAGCAAAGGAGGACCTGTGAAGACCGAGACCGATATCCAGATCTCTGACCTCCGCGCCAGCCTCAAGGGCGAGGTGATCGGCGCGCAACATCCCAGTTACGACGACCGGCGCCGGGTGTTCTTCACCGGCTTCGACCGGCGGCCCGCGGTCATCGTGCGCGCCGCCGACGCATCGGACGTCGCGCGCGTCGTGACGGTGGCGCGTGACAGCGGCGTCGAGCTCGCGGTCCGGAGCGGCGGCCACAGCCGGGCGGGACAGGGCACGTCCGACGGCGGCATTGTCCTCGACCTTTCCGCGATGAACGGACTCGATATCGACGCTGACGGCCGCGCGGCATGGGCACAGGCCGGCATCAGCGCCGGCGACTACACAAGACGAACTGGCGAACGAGGGCTCGCGACCGGGCTCGGCGACACCGCGAGCGTCGGCCTTGGCGGGATCACGCTTTGCGGCGGCATGGGATTTCTCGTCCGCAAGCACGGCCTCACCATCGACGATGTGCTTGCCGCGGAAGTGGTGACCGCCGATGGCGAGGTTGTCGGCGTGGACGAGCACGCTCACCCCGATCTCTTCTGGGCGCTCCGGGGCGGTGGCGGCAATTTTGGCGTCGTAACCAGACTCCGATTGCGGCTCCACGAGATCAACCAGGTCGTTGGCGGAATGCTGGTGCTCCCTGCGACCGCCGACGTGATCACCGGGATCGTGGCTGCGGCAGATGCGGCGCCGGAGGAGCTGTCCGTGATCGCGAACGTGCTGAAGGCGCCGCCGTTGCCGTTCATCGCCCCCGAGCAGCACGGCAAGCCCGTCGTCATGGCCGTCATGGTCTACGCGGGCGCGCCCGCGGCTGGCGAGAAAGCGCTCGCGCCGCTCCGCGCCCTCGCCACTCCGTTCGCTGACATGGTCCGGCCGATTCACTATCCGGAGATTTACGGACCGGAATCCCCGGGTCCGGCCTTCGACGTCGGAACAAACATGCTTGTCGGTGAGGTTCCGGCGCGCGGCGCGGAAACGATCCTCGCGCACCTCGAAACCGCGAGTGCGGCGCTGGCCGCCGTCCAATTGCGCGTACTTGGCGGCGCGATGGCCCGCGTCGCCGATGGGGCGACCGCGTTCGGCCACCGGCGCGCACGGCTCATGGTGAACATCTCCGCCAGGGATCAGCGCGCCGAGAAACGCGCCGAGCATGAGGCTTGGGCCTCGGGCGTAGCCGAAGCGCTTTCCGGCGGAGCCAAGACTTCGGCCTATGTCGCATTCATCGGCGATGAGGGCGAGGAGGGTGTCCGCCGGGCGTACCCGGCAGCAACCCTGAAGCGCCTCGCGCAGGTGAAGCGTCGGTACGACCCAGGCAATCTCTTTCACCTGAACGTGAACGTCACCCCTGAGATGAAAGAAGCGTGAGCTCCACAACACGAACGACAAACGCCTTCAGGAGGGAGCAATGACTAGCCACACGATCGTCGCCCGCGTGGATCGCGAACTGGAACCATTCATCTCGATGTTCCCCCGCGCGGAGCTGAACGACCCGATCACCGCGCGTAAGAACCTTGCCGAGCTGTCCGCCAAGGCACCGGCGCCGGATATTCACGGAATGGAAATCGAGGACCGCACGGTGTCCGCGACTCCCAACGTGCCGGTGCGGATCTATCGACCGCAAGGCACGCTGGGTGGAATTGTCTGGCTGCACGGTGGCGGATTCGTCATGGGCGGTCTGGACGTCGAGCATCCGTGGGCCGCACGAATCGCGGATGCCTCCAACACGGTGGTGGTGTCCGTCGGCTACCGATTGGCTCCGGAGCATCGGTTTCCGGCCGCCCTCGACGATGCCTACGCCGCCGTGCTGTGGACGGCGGAGCACGCCGCGGAACTAGGGCTCAACCCACAACACATCGCCGTCGGCGGTCACGCTGCCGGCGCGGGGCTCGCGGCCGCGGTGGCGTTGCGCGCGCGTGATCAACGCGGGCCAACAATCGCCTTTCAACTACTCAATCAGCCCGAGCTCGACGATCGGCAGGAGACGTGGTCGGCGCGAAACTTCACCGATACGCCGTTCATGACGCGCGACAAGGTCTCTGCATCGTGGCGGCACTATCTGGGCTCCGCTGCCGCGTCGCCCTACGCCGCCCCGGCGCGGGCGAGCGATCTGTCGGGCCTACCGCCCGCCTACATTGCGACGGCGGAGTTCGATCCGAACCGCGATGAAGCGATCGTCTACGCCCAGCGCCTGATGGAGGCGGGCGTGCCCGTCGAACTCCATCAGTGGCGCGGGACGTTTCACGGATCGCAAGCGGTGCTGTCCGCCGACGTATCGCAGCGGCAGATCGCCGAACTGGGGGCCGTTCTGCACCATGCCCTCGCCGGGTGAATACGCCCGCCGCGTCGGCGCGTACCCATCGCCGCACGCGGAACTCACGTTGTCTTCTCGATGGTGGCGCCCGCTGTCCCGCATCGTCCGGGACACGAAAGAGAGGAGGAAGGAGGCAGTCGTGCGTATTCTCGTACTCGGCGGAGGATTTGGTGGCGTCACAACGGCACGGCACCTCGAGCGGCGGCTGCGCGGCCAACGCGACGCAGAGATCACGCTCGTTAACCGCGAGAACTTCTTCGTCCTGACGCCGCTCCTGTTTGAATCCTGCTCGGGACGGCTGGAACTGCGGCACTGCGCTCAGCCGATCCGCGCCGCCCTGCGGCGGACGCGCTTCATCGAGGCGAACGTTGACCACGTCGACGTCGAACGCCAGACGGTGCGAGCCGTTTCGGCAGAAGGAACTGGCTACGATCTGCCATACGACCAGCTCGTCGTGGCGCTCGGCGCAGCTACGAACGACCGCCTGATTCCCGGTTCGTCGAACGCGTTCACCTTCAAGACGATGGCGGACGCGCTCGTGTTGAGAAATCACGTCATCGAGCAATTCGAGCGGGCCGATGCAACGGCCGAGGCGAGCACCCGACGCGGGTGCCTGACTATCGTGGTGATCGGGGGCGGCCTCGTCGGTGTCGAACTGCTAGGCGAGCTCACGGCATTCGTCGAAGACGTGCTGCGCTTCTATCCTCGGATCCGACGCGACGAAATCCGCTTCTTGTTGTTCGAGGCCGGTGCGCGCATCCTGCCCGAGCTCGATGAGAAGCTCGCGGCCGTCGCCGCCAACGTGCTCCGTCGGCGGGGCGCTGACCTCCACGCGTCGACGGCCGTCCAGTCCATCGAACCGGGCGGTGTGCGTGTGGGAGACGAGATCATCGACGCCGGCACGATCGTTTTGACGGCGGGCATCGTCCCGAGCGTTGTCGCCAGCGAGATGTCCGTCATGCGCGATCAACGCGGTCGCATCGCCGTCGACGCGACGATGCGGAGCCGCAGCCATCCGAATGTGTGGGCGCTGGGCGATTGCGCCGCGATTCCGGGACCTGACGGCCGCCCGTACCCAGCGCTGGCGCAGCATACCGTTCGTGAAGCGGGACACCTCGCGCGCAACGTCGAGGCAGCAATCGAACGCCGCGTGCCAACGCCGTTCGTGTTCCGCCCGCTCGGGACCATGGCGTCGCTCGGTCACACCCGCGCGGTGGCGCTCGTATTTGGCATGCGGCTGACCGGGTTCGTGGCCTGGTGGCTGCGGCGGACGTACTACCTGTTCCAGATGCCGCGCTGGGATCGCCGTCTGCGCATCGTCCTCGACTGGACGGTCGCCCTGTTCTTCCGGCCGGACATCACGAAGGTCGAGCTGCGCGTCGAACGCGAGCAGGTGCGTCGACCGCGAAGCATGACGGCGGTAGCGGGAGGCCGAAATGATCGGCACGCTTGAGGATGCGGCCCTCGTTCGCCTGGAGAACACCGGAGCGCTGACGTGGCGCGATCCGCTGTTGATGCTGGTTGCCCGCTCGGCGTTCGCGATCGTGGCGCAGGCGCTCGTGGCGGTAATCTTCGCGTTTCGGTCCTCGCCCGCGCCATGGCACGACGCGGAACCGTGGATGCCGGTGTATGGAACGTTGATCGACCTGGGATGCCTCACCCTGCTGTGGCGGCTGACCGGCCGCGAGGGCATCGGTCTTCGCGATCTGGTTGGGTTCGATCGGTCACGACTCGGTCGCGATCTGCTCCTAGGTCTGGCGTTGATCCCTGTGGGTCTCGCGTTGATTCTGGGCGGCGTCTACGGGATGGGTTGACTCGTGTACGGGACGCTCACGCCACCATACCTATTTGGGGCGTTGCCATTACCCGCGGCGCTCTATGCCGTCTTTGTCTTTCCGTTCATTTGGGGGCTGACCGAACAGATGACCTATAACGGCTATCTGGCCACGCGGTTCCGCGTGCTGTGCCGAAGTACGAGCCTGTCGGTCGCGCTCGTATCGATGGCCTGGTCGTTCCAGCACGCGGTAATGCCGCTGACGTTCGATCCGAAGTTCATGGTCGTCCGCGCGCTGTCGCCGCTGCCGTTCTCGGTCTTCCAGACGCTCGTGTATTTGCGTTTCCGGCGGCTTATTCCGTTCGCGATCGCACACGCGTCGATGGATCGGACGAGCGCATTTCTCGGCGTGCTGCTTCCGCACCTCGCAATATGACCAACAGCTGTCGCCAGTCGTATGGAGTTTGCTCAACGGCGACGCCGCGGCCATTACTCACTGAGGTATGCCGATGCGTTCAACGACGGTGTTATCGGCTTCGAGATTCTTCGCCGGATGTGCTCTCTTACGACGCCGTGTTCGTTGGTGTTTGTCGCCGCCAACTCACCACTCGGATTGTGTCAGAACTGTGTCACATACCCCTCGAAACTCCCGGTGAACACCGTCACTTACGGGCGCATCCCAACGTCGTTCGTTGTAGCGGGAACTGATTGATCGGACGTGTGTTGGTGGGATTTAGTGTGCGTCAGCACGCGCGAGCGGCATCAATTTCCAAGCGTGCGCCTTCAACCACTCGGCCATCTCTCCGTGTCTTTAGAATCAACAACTTGTGGTCACCGCTCAAGCGAAGACACGGCGAATTGTGTAAGACCCTATAATGTGGCGCGATCACTTACGAGCACTCAGTATAGCT
>Ga0207701_10001799_pt1 | contig 22324 bp, 18 predicted proteins | sample KBSSwiSSwithPhiX_FD_184294 | JGI IMG/M metagenome (GOLD analysis project Ga0207701, IMG submission 184294) | Switchgrass rhizosphere bulk soil microbial communities from Kellogg Biological Station, Michigan, USA, with PhiX - S5 (SPAdes) (version 2) | ecosystem: Environmental > Terrestrial >... | reverse complement strand
ATCGGACCAGGCTCGCTGTCGATAACGGTCACGCTCGGCACGGGCGCGGGCACGGCTCCTGTCGCGTCACTGCTCGGCGCTATTGCGGGAATCGCTGTGGTGTCGTTGGCGGTGTATCTCTGCTACCGCTTCTCCGCGCGTGCGGCGCGCATGCTCGGCGCCGCCGGTACGCTGGTGCTCTTGCGTATGTCCGCGTTCATCCTGCTTGCAGTCGGGGTGAAGATCCTCGGCGACGGTTTGGTTGAGCGCTTTACAACCGGATCGGCATAGTTCGCACCTGACGGCGGCGTGATCGTGAGATGTGATGCGTACCGCACTCACGATCATCATCATCCCCGTACTCATGCTCTTCATACTTGCCGGAGACGTCTCCGCGCAGTACTTCGGACAAAACAAGGTGCAGTATCGGAGACATGCGTTCCGACTGCTGCAGACGGAACACTTCGATATCTACTTCCATCAGGATCGTCGCGAAGCCGTCGACATCGCCGGACGTCTGGCGGAGCGGTGGTATCGGCGCTTCTCGCGTTTCTTCGGCGAGGAGCTGAGTGGCCGACAGCCGATCGCGCTGTACAGCTCGAAGCCGGATTTCGATCAGACGCTGGTAGTGTCCGGATTGATTGACAACGGCACCGCCGGAGTCACCGAGCCGCGAAAGCGCCGGATCGCCCTGCCGTTTGCGGCGTCGCTTGCCGACACCGACCACGTACTCGGGCACGAAATCGTCCACGCGTTTCAGTTCAACCTGATTGCCAGCGCAGCGCTCGGGAGTGGAGGGAACGGCGTCGAGGAGCTGCCGCTGTGGGCCGTCGAGGGCCTCGCGGAGTATCTGTCGCTTGGTGCGGTGGAAACCCATACGGCCATGTGGCTGCGCGACGCGGTGCGGGGCGGCACGCTGCCCAAACTCGCGGACCTGTCGAAGCCGGAGTACTTCCCGTACCGGTGGGGACACGCGTTCTGGGCGTATGTCGGCGGACGGTGGGGCGACAGGACGGCAGCAGATCTGTTCAGGGTTGCCGCGTTTTCCGGCATGACGAACGCGATTGAATCCGTGCTCAACACCACCGAAGACGACTTTGCCCGGGAATGGCACGAGGCGCTGCGCGCGGCGTACCCGCCGGTAGCGCCGACGACAATCGGCACGCAGATCGCCGGTGCGCGTCCGCTTGGCGGCTCGATCAATGTGGGCGCTGCCATCAGCCCCGACGGGCGATGGGTCGCATATCTGACCGAACGAACCTTCAGTGTCGATCTCGTCGTCGCCGACGTCGAGAAGGGCAAGATCGTCGCAACACTGACGGATACGGCGGCGAACCCGCGTTATCAGAGCCTCCAGTACGTCGGATCCAGCGCCGCGTGGAACGCCCGTGGCGACCGACTCGCGCTGTCGACGCTCACCGACGGGCGGCCGGCGCTCTCGATCTTCAAATGGCCCGGCGGCGGGGTGGACAAAGACATGGTGATTGACGGCGTCGACGAAGTCTTCAATCCGACGTGGTCGCCGGACGGCAAGCGCATCGCCTTCAGCGCCATGAACCAGGGTGAAACGGATCTCTTCGTCTACGACATCGAGCACGCCTCGCTGCGCCGGCTGACCGCCGACATGTTTGCGGATTTGCAGCCGGCCTGGTCGCCCGATGGGCGGAGCATCGCCTTCGTCACCGATCGGTTCACGACCAATCTCGAGACCCTCACGGCGGGCGCCCTTCGCGTGGCCATCATGGATGCGGTCACCGGCGAGATCCGACCCGTTCAGGCCTTCGCGACGGGCAAGCACATCGCGCCACAGTGGTCTCGCGATGGCGGCACGCTCTATTTCATCGCCGACGGCGACGGCAAGCCGGACGTGTACGGGGTCAACCTGCAGGACGGGATGCTCGCTCGCCTGACACAGGCCGACAGCGGGATCGCGGGGCTCACGGAGTCCAGTCCCGCGCTCTCGATCGCTGCCGGCTCTGACAGTGCGGCCGTCACGGTCTATGAGGGCGGCGTGTTTGCGATCCATGTACTCGCGTTGTCGGGCGGCACGCCGGCCCCACGCGACGGCTTCGAGACGCCTCGCCTTCCCCCCGGTGCCGCCGCCAGCCGGATTCCCCTGATGGCGGACGACGATGCTTCGGCCCCTGCGCCAGCGACGCCCCCGACGGTGTCGCCCTATCGCGCGAAGCTGTTGCTCGAGGACGTCTCGCAGCCGACCTTCAGCGCCGGTGTGGACCCGTTCGGAGCCACGGCTGGAGGCGGGGTGGGACTGGCATTCAGCGATCTGCTGCACACCCAGTGGCTCGTGACCGGCGTGCAGATGGACAACCCGCTCGGCTCAGGAATGAGTCTTCGCGATCTCGCCGGGTCCGCCGGCTACTTCAACCAGGGTCGCCGGTGGCAGTGGGGTGCCTTCGGCCAGGCCGTCCCGACGTATGTCGGTGTGCGCGCGACGCGATCCGACGCTGCGGATGTCATTGCGCCGTTCGCCGTGGTGCGACAGGTCGAACGCACCGCTCGCGCCGCCGCCTCGTATCCATTCAGCCGTGCGCGCCGAATCGAGTTCAACGGGGGCATCGCGCAACTCTCATTCGACGAGCTGACCGGCTTCTTCACCACCGGTAGCGGGTGGCGGCCCATCGCCCAGTCGATGACGTTGGAGAGCGCTGCGGTCGCATTTGTCAGCGACACCAGCAGCCCCGGTGCGACCAGTATTGTCAGCGGCGAGCGCTACCGCCTGGAGGTCGCACCGGTGTTCGGCGACCTCAATTATGTGAATGTCACAGCTGACTATCGCCGCTACTTCATGCCTGTGCCGTTCTTCACGATCGCCGGGCGGGCGCTGCACATTGGCCGCTACGGCAGCGGTGCGGAAGACACTCGAATCGCGCCGCTGTACCTCGGTTATCCGTGGCTCGTCCGCGGATTCGATTTCGCGTGGAACGTGGTCAACGATTGCGTGACGGTGCTGTCGCCCGGATGTCCTGAGCTGAACCACCTGATCGGCAGTCGGCTTGCCGTCGGCAATCTCGAGGTCCGGCTTCCGCTCCTTCGCCCGTTCGGACTCTCGCGCTCGATGTACGGCCCCCTGCCGGTGGAAGTGGCTGCGTTTGTCGATGGTGGCGTGGCATGGCGAGCGGCGGGATCGTCGCCGGGCGGCCCTCCGGTGGTGAGTACCGGTATGACGTTTCGCGCCAACCTCGTCGGCTTCGGTATTGGTCAGTTCGACATCGCGCATCCGCTCTCCCGGCCGAACGACGGATGGGTGTTTCAGTTCAATCTGTCGCCGGGTTTCTAGCGCGGCTTGACGTTGCATCGAGTGCCGGTTCGACATAGGCGCCGCGCCGCCGGCGCGCGATGCTGACTGACGGGGATGATGGTGCCAACCGCCCGGGCTGCTCTCATTACGCTGATCGTGAGCGCAGCGCCCGCCCGACCGTACGGATGCTCGTGGCCATTGACGGGTGGCGGAGGCATTCACTGGTGCAGCCGGGATTTCAACATCCCCTACAACTCCACCCGTGTGTCGTCTGCGCCATGAGTGCATTTCGCGTGATTCGACCCTGTGCCCTGGCATTGCTGCTGATCGCGATCGCACGCGTGGCGGCAGCGCAGGAAGCGCCCCCCCCTGTGGAGTCGGACGGTCGTGCACTCTTCGCCGAGCCGACGTTGCTGACGTCGATCGTCGATCAAGCCATCCGATTCCATCTAACCGACGACGGCGATCAGGACGAGGGGTTCTACCCAAAGGTGGGCGGCATGATCTCCGGTGCCGGCTGGATTTCGCTCGGTCCCGGCTATCGCCGTAATTTCTTCGACGGGCGTGCGCGTGGCGATGTCCACGCCACGGTGTCATGGCGCGCCTACCTGCTGGGGAATGCCACCTTCGAGTTTCCGCTCCTCGCCAGCGGGCATCTGGCTGCCGGCGCCGAGGCGCTGTGGCAGGACTCCACGCAGGTGAACTACTACGGCCTCGGCCCGGACACTCCGGACGTGCGTGCCCAATATCGCCTGCAGACGACGGACGTCGTGATGTATGCGCGATACCGGCCTCGACGCTGGCTGGCGGTGGGCACGCGATTCGGATGGCTCGCACGTCCATCCGTATCGTCGCCGACGGGCCCGTTCCAGCATGCCGACACCCTGGACGCGCAGACCGCCTTTCCGAACGACCCGGCGATGACACTTGCCATTCAGCCCCGCTTCCTGCATAGCGAGATGGCGATCACCGCGGACAACCGGAATTTCCCCGACCATTTAACGCACGGGGGCCTCTACCGCGCCTCAGCCGGTGCATATGTCGCGGATCAAAGTCAGTTCAGCTTCAACCGCTACGAAGTTGAAGGGTTGCAGGCGATACCGCTGCTGGACCGTGCCTGGGTCATCGTGCTGCGCGGGTGGGGTGTGTTCAATCAGGCGCCGTCGACGCGGGAGGTTCCGGTCTACCTGATGCCCGCGCTCGGTGGCGCCAACACGCTGCGGGGGTATGCGAACTTCCGGTTCCACGACTCGAACCTGCTGCTCGCCAGTGTCGAATCCCGGTTGGCGATCTTCGCGCATATGGATGCGGCGCTGTTCGTCGACTCCGGCACGGTCGCCCCGCGCGTCGGCGATCTCGGCCTCAACAACACGGTATACGGGTTTGGTGTTCGCGTTCACACGCACACCGCAACGTTGGCCCGGGTGGACGTCGCACACAACCGTGAGGGCTGGAGTGTGCTGTTCCGATCCAGCGACGCGTACAACCTCGATCGCTTGAAGCAGTGGGTGGCCGCGATCCCGTTCGTGCCGTAGGAGACGCACATGTCAAGAGGGTTCGTGCTGTTGACGACGCTGCCGATCGTCATCGGCCTATCGGCCGCAGACAACTACTCGCGCGTGCGCGCCAAGGATCTCCCAGCTCCGGCCCCCATCAAGGAGCTCTGGCAGCCGCCCGCCCGCATTTCGGCGCAGGACCTGTTTCATGGCCCATGGGGCAACCTGGATCCTCCCAATGCCGCAGCCACGTACCGGTTCCAACGGTCGAAGCGGCACGGAGTCAACCCCGGCATGACCGTCGTCGATCAGCTCGGACGCGAGTGGAGCGTCAAGCAGGCGCCACACGATTCCCGCGGAGCCGAGGGACCGATTGAAGTCGTGCTGTCCCGGGTGCTGTCCGCCGTCGGCTATCACCAGCCGCCCGTCTACTATCTGCCGGGCTTCACACTGGCGGATACGTTCGGCACCCGACATGAGCCAGGCGGCCGGTTCCGGCTCAAACTTCCGGATCTCAAAGAGCGCACCACGTGGTCCTGGGGAGAGAATCCGTTCGTCGGCATGCGGCCTCATCAGGGACTCCTGGTCATTCTGATCATGTTCAACAGCGCCGATTTGAAGAACTCGAACAACACCGTGTACGACCACAAGACCGCCTCCGGCACGGAGGAGTGGTACGTCGTTCGCGATCTCGGCGCGGCGCTCGGCACGACCGCCGGTCTCCGCCCCCGACGCGGCGACCCCGACCAATTCGCGGCGTTGCCCTTCCTCTCGGGCATCAACGGCGGACACGTCACGTTTGGATATGACGGCTGGCGGTACAAAATCGTCCGCGACCGCATCACTCCGGAAGACGTGCGTTGGGCATGTGCGCTGCTCGCGCAGCTCACCGAGGCGCAGTGGTACGACGCCTTCCGCGCCGGCGGCTTCGAGAAGCCGGTCGCCGAACCGTTCATCAGGACGCTGCGTCGGAAGATTGCTGAAGGACTGGCACTGGCGACGGCGTAGCGCCGCTCACGCGGCCTTTGCATCGAGATGCCAGAGGCGGACCGACGTGGTGAGCGGCTCGCACAACAGGCCGCTCACTTGACCGTCCTCCGAGGCGACGAACACAACGCTGCCCGGATGCTCTGCCGCATAGGTCGCGGCCGCGCGGTGACGGGTGCCGCGACTATCGAAATCGACCGGGATCGCCGTGCCGTCCGTGCGGGTCTTGTGCTCATGGACCGCAACCGATCCGCCAACGGGCAGGATCACGCCGAACGCGAGCAGCGCCAGATCCCGGTTGAGCAGGACGGCCCCGTCGATGGCGGTGAGGCGACCGAACTCTTCGGCCACCCGTTCGGCTTCCGTCAGGAACGCGCTGCGGAGCAGCTGCCCGAACGCTGCGCGTGGTGGCGGGTCGGGCATGGCGCCGCCGATGCGCCAGGCCAGGCGCAGCAGAGACGCGAGCGAGGAGTCGAGCACCATGCGGTACGGGGCGGACTCACTCGATCGCGGTTCCTCGTCGGTGCTGATGATCAGGATGCCGCCGCGGCCGTGCGCGATCATCTCGCGAACGAGAAACGATACGGAATCCAGATAGTGGGGGACGACGTGGTCCTCCACGTCACCGCTGCGCGCGATCGCCGTCAGCGCGCCGCGAATCGAGCCGTCGTCTGCGGATACGGGATCGTCGGTGACCGACAGGATCGCGCCGCGCTCGTATTCGATCACCAGCTCGCGTCCGCTCCTGATGGACAGGCACCCCGGGCGCGACGTCACGATCTTCACGAACGGATCGGGTCCGCCGCTGTTGACCCCTTCGCGGGCCAGCCCGGTGATGGCGAGGGTCCCGTCCTCGAGGACGCCGACGGCCGAATACATGCGCCGGTCGTCGCTGGCGACGGCCAGCTTCGCGAGCTCGCGCGGCACGAACGGACGCGGTGAGGCGAACCGCAGGATCTTCCAGCGATACAACGGCACCCCCGCGGCGGCCGCGGCATCCGTCATCACGAAGTCGCTCGCGTTCCGTCCGACGAACGTCACGCTGATCGCGTGGTGCTCGCCTTCATGCGTCTCCAGCCCGGCAAAGAACACCGTGGTGAGCAGCCGCACGAGCTCCTCATCCGATACCCGCGACAGGCAGGCGCTCATCGGCGTGAGGCGCTCGCGTGCCACGTGCGCAAGTGCCGGCGGAAACACCAGCGACGGCTCATGCCGCGTCGTGGGTCGTTGCGGCGTCATGCCGACTCCTTCCAGGACAGCGTCGTCGGGCGATCGAGCGGTGGTGCCGCGGGCAGCACTGGCACCGGCGAACCATCCAGAGGGAGCGCGACGTGAAAGGTCGTGCCCACGCCGGGAGCGCTCTCCGCCCAGATGCGACCGTGGTGAGCCGTGACCAGCCCCTTGGCGATGTACAGCCCGAGCCCAAGTCCTTTCACTTTTCGCGGGCCGGCAGTACGGGCCCGGGCGAAGCGATTGAAGACGAAGGGCAGCTCGTCTTCGGGAATCGGATCGCCGGCATTCATCACGCGAATGTGCGCCCGCCCGGCGGCGAGGCTCAGGTCGACGACGATTTCCGTATCGGGAGCCGCGTACTTCACCGCGTTCGACAGCAGATTCGCGAGCACCTGTTCGAGACGCTGTGCGTCGCCGCGCACGGACAGACGCAGATCGTGGGGAATGGCCGTTCGCGTACGAGCCGCCGCGAGCGGCGTTCGTCGAACGACGTCGCGCAGCAGTTCGCCGATGTCGAGGCGCTCGAACGTCACACGAAGGCGATCGCTTTCGAGCAGTGAGGCGTCCATGAGGTCGGTGACCATGCGGCCGAGACCGTGCACCGATCTGGCGATCTGTTCGAGACTGTCGCGCTGCTCAGAGGAGAGATGTCCGCGGAGCAGCAATGAGCACCTGACGGCAATGACGCTGATCGGTTGTCGCAGCTCGTGGGCGACAATCGAGGCCCACTCTTCGCGGACGCGTTGCAACTCTCGTACGGCGGAAACCTCCTGGCAGACCATCACCGCGCCGTCGAGCGATCCGTCATGCTTCAGGATCGGCGCCGCGCTCACGAGGAGCGGCACCGGCCGATTGTCCCGACCACGCGCGATGAGCTCGCGACCGATGGTCACTTCGCCGTCCGCAACCGCCCGCGCGGCCGGAACGTCACGAGGAGACAAGCGATCACCCGACGGCAGGCTCAGGTCCAGCATCCGTGGCGTGCTGGAATCGGGCCTCTCGTGAGGATCTGCATGCGCCAGGGAGCCAAGCGGTCTGTTCTCCAGTGTCACCTCACCGCGGGTGTTGAGGACGACGACACCCTCCGGCATTTCATCGAGTACCGACTGCAGCCAGGCGTTCGGCTCCTGCGTCCGCGCGGCCTCGAGCGCGTCGCCCGCCCGCGCCGCGAGCATCTCCGCCATCTGCTGATCCTCGAGCGTGAATTCGGCGCCGTCGCGCTTGTTCCCGAGGCACAAACATCCAGCGACCCGGCCGCGAAACCGGATCGGCACGCCGAGAAATGTGGTGATCGGCGCATGGTGCGGTGGCAGACCGACGTATCCGAGATGGTGACGCGCGTCGCGCAGACGTACGGCTCGGTTCTCGTCCGTGAGGAGCGCAAGCAGACCGACTCGCCGTGGTAGCCGTCCGATCTGCCGCACCTGCTCGGGTGGCATCCCCAGGTGTGCCCAGACGAGGAACGGGTTCGTCGCGTCGCCACCGATGCCGGCTGCCGCGAGCTCAGAACCGGTGAGCGTTTGTGCCTGCAGGGCGATCGTATGCAGGGCGACGCGGGCGCTCTCGCCGGCGCTGCCGATCGCCGCGGCGATGTCGAGCGCCGCCTGATCGGAGGTGTCGCTCCGCCGGCGCTGCAGCGGTCGGTCCCGCCGCGGCGAGGTGCGACCGATTGCCCCGGCCACAGCGGCAGCGAAGATCAGCATCATCGCCAGCATCGCCGGTGCGGCAGCTCTGGTTCGCGCCGAGGGTGCGCGCGTCCATCCACGAATCGGAGAGGGCAAGCTAATCATGCGTGCGATATCGTGCATTCCAGTGGCGACGGCAACGCGTCGCGAACCCGCGATCGACGACAGCTACTGCTGACGCTCCGCCTCGGGCGGACCCGACGCGATCAGGCGCTGCGCGGCGGACGCGAGCTCGTCGAGCCCGAACGGCTTTCGCAGCAGCACCGCATTTGCGCCGAGCGCCTGCACTCGCGCCGGAATCTGCTCGTCCGTCAATGCCGTCATGACCACGACCGGTGTGGTCACGCCGGCGCTCCGAATCGAGCGCAGCGTCTTCAGGCTGTCCATCCACGGCATCGAAATGTCGGTGACGATGAGATCGAACGGGCCGTCCATCGCCAGCCGATCGATCAGGCCGGCCCCGCTCTCGACGCTCAGCACGTCAAAACCGAGGCTGGCAAGGGCATCGGATACCGCCGCAAGCATGTCGGCGTCGTCATCGGCCACGAGCACCCGCGCGGGGATCCCCACGCCGTTTGAGATAGCAGGAAGGGTGCCGCGAGAAATTCGAGCATTTCGTCCAGTACGCATCGGTCCAGGCGTGCGTCGAGGCAACACTCCGTTGTGGGCGGCTTACGGCATATAGACGCCACCCGTGCGGGCTGGACGCCGCCCGTGCCGGCGCCTGGTACATCTGACAGGTGTAGTTCCGGCATAGTTGCCAGCTTGTTTCGCTGAGGTGGTGGATCCAAAGTCCCCATTGGTGCCACCCCCAATCCGAGACTTCATCTCGCGGCACCGTGCGGTCCTGTCCCAGGACCGACTGGTACTGGCGGTTGCTACGGTTGCGCTGATCGTGGCGGTCATGGCGCTGGCGCGGCACGCCGGTCCTGCCAATGTCCCGCAGATCCAATCGGAGGAAGCGCGGACACCGCTAGCCCGGCCGACGACTGCGCCCCTCGGCTATTTCGCTGAGTTCCTCGTATCAGACCGTTTCTCCGGCGCGCGGTTGACCGCTGCCGTTGTGGTCGTCGCCGCCCAGATGCTCCTCATTACCGCGCTCCTGACACAAAGAACCCGGCGGCGCAGGGCCGAGGAAACATTGCGAGCGCGCGAGGCCACGCTTTTGACCAGTTACAGACGAATCCGCCAGCTGACCGGAGGACTGATCTACGCCGAGGAGGCCGCTCGTGTCGCGATGGCGCGCGACCTCCACGACGATATCTGCCAGGAAATGGTTGGTATGGCCATGTCCATCAACACCCTCACGCAGTCAAACAGTCGAATCCAGGATGTGCGGACCCAGTACACACTGGCGAAGCTGCACCGGCAGGCGCTCGAGATTGCCGATCGCGTCCGCCGAATCTCCCACGAGCTGCATCCCGCGACGCTGCAGCTTCTCGGGCTCGGACCTGCCGTCAAGGCACACTGCCTGGAAGTCGAGACACGGCACAAGGTCTCGATTGCCTTCCACGCCACAGGCGATCTCAAGCGCGTTCACCCCGACATCGGGTTGTGCCTGTTTCGCATCGCACAGGAAGCGCTGCGAAACGCGGTGATGCATGGAGGCGGGCGTCACCTCGAGGTGTCGTTGGTGCGTCTGGGCGACGACATCGAGCTCACGGTCCATGACGATGGACGCGGGTTCGACGTCGAGGCGGTGCGCCGCGACGGCCGCGGACTGGGTCTCGTCAGCATAGAGGAGCGCGGGCATGCGGCTGGCGGCGAGGTGATGGTGGTGTCGCAGCCCGGCCAGGGAACGACGATTTTCGCGTGCGTCCCGGCTGGAGAGCCCGTGCGCGCGTCGTCGGAAACATACGACTGGAGGCCGGCAGCCGAGGAATCAGCCGAGCCTGCGAACAAGCCGCAGACGCCGGAACCGCTGTGAGCCGACCCCGCCTGCTGATTGTCGACGACCACGAGCTGGTCATCGAGGGCCTCCAACGGCTGCTCGGCGACCACAACGACATCGTCGGCACCTGCACCGACGGACGCACTGCCGTCGAGGACGTCTGCCGTCTCCGTCCCGACGTGATTCTTCTCGACCTGTCTATTCCCTACGTGAGCGGACTCGAAGTCCTGCGCCGGCTGCACGAACGGAAGGTCGCATTCAAGGCGATCGTGCTGACGATGCACGCCGATGCGAGCCTGGCCGTCGAAGCGCTCAGGATGGGAGCGTCGGCGTTCGTGCTGAAGCAGTCCAGCGGGAGTGAACTGCTGAAGGCCCTCGACCTGGTTCTGCGGGGGGCGACGTACCTACCGGCACAGATCACGAAACGCGCCGTGTTGATGATGATGGCCGGCCCCACTCCGAGCCGGACCGAGCAGCTCACGACGCGTCAGGTGGAGGTCCTGCGGCTCATTGTGCGTGGGCAGCGGGCGAAGGAGATCGCGGCGACGCTCGGCGTGTCGACGCGCGCCGTCGAGGCCACCAAATACCGGATCATGCAGCAACTGCAGGTGCGTTCGACCGCGGAACTCGTCCGGAAGACCGTCGAACGCCGTCTCGTTTCCTACTAGCCCTCCCGGAAGTCATCCGCTCGCTCACGCCAGAACAGATCGCAGAGCTGCGACGTAACATTCGAATTCACGGGCCTCACTCCGCGACTCCTGAGGCGAAAAGGCGCGGAATTTAACAAAAACCTAATAATTTCCCGGCACTCGGTGCTTGCAGCCCAGGATGCCCTCTTGTTACTATCCGGCGGCAATCCCGCGAATGGAGTAAACCATGAGCTCACGAACCGCTCGACTACTTGTAGTGTCCGGACTTCTTATCGCTGGCGTCATTCTCTCTGGCCGCCCGCTGCAGGCACATCATGCCGTGGCCGGTGTATATGACCTGAATAAAGAGGTCGTCATGGAGGGGAAGCTCAAGAAGTTGAACTTCGTTAATCCGCACGCGAGCATCGTGCTCACTGTCGAGGATAAGAAGGTCAAGGGCAAGCTCGTGGACTGGACGTTGACGACCGCCTCCGTCACCAGTCTGACGTTGCAGGGGTTCGGCAAGAACACGATCAAGCCTGGCGACCCGCTCAAGGTGACCATCCTTCCGGCCGTCAACGGCAACCCCGCGGGATACATTCGGCGTATCTCGCTCGGCGACAAGGATTTCAAGTTCAACGTCGAATAGCTGTATCCCTGGAGTTGCCCATGTGTGAACGACGAACTCTCGCGACAGGTGTGATTGCTCTCTGTGTCGCGATGAGCCCGATGATGTCCCAACTGGCCCGGGGTCAGGCTGCCCAGGGTGCCTCAGCGCCGCAGGCGCCGGGAGGCGCAGCACCGCAGACACCCGGAGGCGCACGTGGCGCGGCGCCGCAGGGTCGAGCCGGCGGTCGAGGCGGCGGTGGTGGTGGCGGCCGTGGTGATGGGGGGGCATTTACGCCCGAGCCTGGAGCCAAAGACCTGAAGTCGGTGCTCTTCAACTGGACGTGGCACATGGGCATGCTGCGGAGCGGCGCCGAGTCCGAGCTGATCAAGACACTCGACTACCACGCCGCCGGCGGCACGATGCAGGTGGACGGTCAGCCCTGCACGCTCACGAAGTACCGCATTCAGGCGAACTACCAGGTCCCTGGATACAGAGTTCAGATCGCGTGCACCCGTGCCAACAAGCAGACCTACTCGAACGTTGAGACGTTGAGTGGTGATTACGCCTGGGACGAAGACATTCCGGGCGCTGAACTTGTTGCTGGCGAGGGCAAGGCGACGGCGCGGCAGGCGGCGCTCGAGGAGCGGCGGATTCGTCTGTGGGCGAGTCCTCACGGGGCAGTGAAGGCCGCCATCGCTGCTGCTGCGGGCATGCACCCGTTGAAGTCCTTCGGCCAGAACCCTGGTGTCCTGCTCGATACCCAGGCAAAGGCCGGCGTGCAACCGCTGACGACGCTGACGTGGCAGAAGGAGAAGACGGTGGAAAAGGCCGTCCTCACATTCCCGATTCCGGATGTCCCGGGTGCGACCGCAACGGCCACGCTCGTCAACGACCTGCCTGAAAGCGTCGTCGTGACGCACGGGGCAAACAAGACTGAGTTTATCTACGGGAAATGGGCGGACTGGAACAACCCGCTGTTCAAGATCGATGCGTTGTACCCCGGCACGATGGTCGAGCGCAAGAACGGCAACGTCGTTCGCAGCGTGAATACGAAGGTGACTGAGATCGGCCAGATATACGTCATCATGCCGGTTCCGGAGAGCGTCAAGAAGGCTGGAAAGTGAGGGGATCGGCGATGACCAAACAGCAAATCACAAGGGCGCGGCTTTTCGCGTGCACGGCAGCAATCCTTGCGGTGATCGGTTCGTCCCTCGTCGCCCAGGGCGGGTTTGGACAAGGCGGTCGCGGCGGCGGAGCCCCGCAAGGGGACCCGGCGGCGGCGCCGACGCCGAGGCTGGCGAACGGGCACCCTGACCTGACCGGCTCCTGGGGTGGAGGCGGCTGGAGTTTTACGGGCTCCGGAGCCCCGGGTGCGACCGTGGGTGGCATGTTCCGGCGATGCACGCCCTTCCAGTCGAAGAACTGTATGGAGTGGACCAACCAGAGCGAGGACTGGCCGTTCATGTCGACCGCGCGGCTCGATATGCGCGTGCCGGTCTACAAGCCCAAGCACTGGGACAAGATGATCGAGATGGATCAGTGGACGAATAGAGACGATCCGGTCATGACCTGCCTGCCGCTCGGAATTCCGAGGCAGGGACCGCCGAGGCGAATCTTCGCTACCGATACCGACATCACTTTTCTATACGGAGCCGGCGTCGATGGCGCCGGTGGGTATGCTGAGCACCGCATGGTTGCGATTGACGGCAAGCCACATGATCCGCGGCGAGCGGCCAATTACACGTACATGGGATACACGGTCGGCAGGTGGGAAGGCGACACGCTCGTGCTCGACTCGATCGGGTTCTCGGACGAGACCTGGCTCGGACGCGGCGGCTACTTCCACTCTGACCAGATGCGCGTTGTCGAGAAGTTCACGCGCACTGGAAACGTGATTCTTTACCAGGTGACGGTCGAGGATCCTGAGGTGCTCGTCGAACCGTGGGTCATGCCTGACAGGAGACTGACTCTCGCCCCCAACAACACGATCATCCCCGAGCGTGGAAGCTGCACGGAGAGCGAGCACACCGAAGTCGCCACGCAGTACCGGCATTAGGCTGCGGACTCCCTCACTGTGCTCGAATGGATTGAAGGCACCTCAGTAGGCCTCTGGATGCGGGAATCGCCCTCCGTATGGGCGTTCCCGACCATCCTGACCCTGCACACCACCGGAATGGGGATCCTGGTTGGCGCAAGCTGGCTCCTGGACTTGCGCCTGCTCGGCATCAACCGCAGTACCCCGCTTTCCGCCTATAGATGGGTCTTCCCGGCGATCACCGTCGGCCTGATCATCAACCTCGTGACCGGTGTGTTCCTGTTCATCAAGAACGCCACCACGTGGGGAACCGCAGCCCCGTTCGGCGTGAAGATGTTGCTGGTCGTCACCAGCGTCGTCCTGCTGCTGCCAATTCGCAAATATGTTCGCGGCGATGCGAATGAGGTCGGTGGCAACACGCGTCTTCTCGCCATCGCCTCAATCCTCGCGTGGGCAGCTGCCGTGACCGCGGGCCGTCTGCTCGCCTACCTCGTGGTCTAAGGCAGCCGCTGTGAATCTCGCCCACCTCCATCTCGTGATGAACCATGTGCCCACCATCGGGTCGGTGGCGGCGCTTGGTGTGCTGCTCCTGGGGTACGTCCGGCGGAACGAGCATCTGAAGCACGTCGGCCTCGAAGTGCTCTTCATCGTCGCGCTGCTCACCCTTCCCGTCTACGTGAGCGGCGTCGCCGGCTATTTCGAAATCAAAAATCGCCCCGACGTGTCGGTCGACGCCGTCAAGATCCATCAGGACGTCGCGCTCTTCGGATTCGGCTGGATGATGATGGCCGGCTTCGTCGCGTGGATCGCCTTGTGGCAGTGGAGACGCCACGGCCGGCCTGGACGCGGGCTTGTCCCCGCGGCGACGTTGCTGCTGGTGATGACACTCGTCGTCATGGGCCGCGCTGCGAATCTTGGCGGAGAAATTCGCCATCCGGAGATCCTCACGGGCGGCGCCGCTGCTGCACCTGCCGGTGATCCTGATCGATTCGTGACGTCGGCGATCACGGAGGTGGCTGTCTACAGCCACTGGGCCTGGCCGGCGGCGGAAACCGTGCACTTCCTGGGCCTCTCTCTTTCGCTCGGCGTGCTCCTGGCGATCAATCTGCGGCTCCTCGGTTTCATGAGCGAGATACCATTTGCGCAAGTGCATCGCCTGCTGCCGTGGGGCATGCTGGGCTTTGGCGCGAACCTCATCACCGGGATGTTCTTCTTTGTCGGCCAGCCGGGGCAGTACACGTCGAGCAATCCGTTCTACTGGAAGATTCTGTTCCTGGTGATCGCCGGCGCGAATTTTCTGTATCTGACAGTGTTCGGGAAAGCGTGGAAAGAGGGTGAGAGCGCCAGGTTCGATCCGAACATCGCGGACAAGGCCATGGCGATTCTGTCACTGACGGCATGGCTCGGCGTGCTGTACGCAGGCCGAATGCTGCCCTTCCTGGGCAAGTCCTTCTGAGATGATTGCGCTCTACGTCGGCTCGGCGGTCCTTGTCACGCTGTTGATCATCGGCGTCATCGGGTTGCTGCTCGATCGCAGCGCCTGACGGATCCGTTGCGAATCCAAACGCAAAAAAGGGGCGCCCCGGTCGAGGCGCCCCTTCTGTAGTCAGTATCTCGCGCCACAGACCGTCGTTCAAGACTGTTTGTTTCCGCTGCTGGCCGGTATCATCGCCGGCCCATGTCAGAAGACCCCCACCTCGACGTCCTTGCTCGCATTTCCCGCAACCAGGATCTGGCTCGCGCCGTGCCGCTCCTGCGCCCGGAGGTCCTGCATGCCGTGATTACGCACTGCGGACTCCAGGACTGCGGCGAGCTGCTCGCGCTGGCAACCTCGGAACAGCTCTCGGCCGTCTTCGACCTCGATCTGTGGAAGGTCAATCGAGCCGGCGAAGAAGAGCAGTTCGATGCTGCGCGTTTCTGTGAGTGGCTCGAGGTGCTCGTCGACGCCGGCCCCGCAGTGGCAGCGGCGCGGTTGGCGGACATGGACGCTGCCCTTGTCGTTTCAGGGCTGTCGCGGAATATCCGGGTCTTCGATCCCGGAGCGATCGCCCCCGTCGTCGAACTGAACGGCGCGGACGCTGTTTCAAACGCCGGTCGCGAACGGGGTGTCTATGCGGAAATCGGTGGGTACATCGTGGTCGAACGACGGCCAGGCGCGTGGGACGCGATTGTCGACGTGTTGCTCGCGCTCAACGAGCACCACTCGGACACCTTTCATCGCGTGATGCGCGCCTGCCGAAGGCTGTCGAACGCAGGCTGGGAGCTCGATGGTCTCGACGACCTGCTGCCGGATGAGGCGCAGGTACGGCTCGACGTCTCACTGAGCCGGGAGCATCGCCAGAATCGACTCGGATTTCTGCCGACGCAGCAGGCCCGCGCATTTCTCGACTCAGCGCGGCGTGTTCCGCTCACAGCGGTACCGCCCGGAAGTCATCCCGTGTTCACGGCGTATCGGCGCTCCTTGGCGGTGAGCGAACCGGAGATTCGATTTGCGGCAGCATCGGCGGAGGAGGCGGAAGAACCGGCATCCGCCGCGCACTCGGCAGCGATCACCGTGATCGAGGTGCTGCGCAGTGCCGGTGTGCTCGCCGAGGCGCCGCGTGCGCTGCTTCCCGGTGCGCCGGACGAGAGCGCATCCGCGAATCCATCGCTGAATCGCTATCTGCAACGCTGGACGGAATCTGATTCCGACGGCTGGACGCGGCGGAATCAGGAACTCGGGTTCCTCGCGAATGCTCTTGTCGGCGCGTGTTCGCTACAGGGACGATCGTTTACACGGCGCGAAGCTGTCGACGCAGCGTCGTCGATGTGCAATCTGGGATTGGATCATTGGCCGCCGCAGTGGCCCGCGTCATCCGATCACGACCTTGTCACCATATTCCAGGTCGGCTGGTCCATCCTGCATCGTGAGGTGTCGATGGTCGCGGCCGCGTACCTGCTGACGGCGTTGGACGGCCTGCGGGTGAGTGATCGCGACTTACAGGTGGCGCTGCATGCGCTGCGTCGCGAGCTGGACAAACAGCGACAGGCCGGTACGCCGTGGCATGCACGCAGTCGGCTCGACCTGCTCGCCACCTTCGATCTGTCCACCTGGGCGGCATTAGCGGCACTCTTCGACGAGTGTCCCGTGATGCTCGCGAACGTCAGCGCGCCGCAAGATCGGCAGCCGCACACGGTGACCCTTTCGGAATTTCAGTTCATCGCGAACGCGCGACATATCGCCGCGGTTCACGATTTCCTTCGGTCCGTGCCCGAGCGACTTGCCTCCTGAATGGGCACACCCCGTACAGAGAACGAGGCACCGCGACTCGCTGTCTCGGTGCCTCATTGGTTGGTCCGGCTGAAGCCGGACACTACTCTGGTCCGGCTGAAGCCGGACACTACGGACGACAAGGCCTTCCAGAAGACTCAGTGCCGAATCTGTGTGGCGATGTCGTTGAGCTCGTACACTTCGCAGTGGTTACGCTCCGGCTGAATCTGCCCGGCCCCGCCGTAGCGCAGCACTTTCGGCGTCATCACCCAGGGCTCGACGAGCACCTCGGGATCCTCGACGGTCACTTCGTAGAGGATTTCGTTGCCCTTCCGCGTGAGCTTCTCGATGACATGCATTTTGTCGGAATGGAAGAACCCGCCACGAGCGAGCCATGTCGAGTCGACGAACGAGATGGAGTCGAGCACCAGCGTGTCGCCTTCCCAGCGGCCGACGGTGTACCCGTAATACCGGGATTCAATCGCCTGCTGCGGGTCGTGCTTGCGGCCGTCGGTCGGGATGTCGCGGTATTCGTTGTTCCCGCCGCCGCCATCGGCGTACTGCCCGTAGAAGAAGATCACCTCGTTGTCGGTCTGGATGATGCGGCGCGGCGGGCCCTGACGCGGGTTGCCCAGCGGCTGGCACGTCATGACCGGATCTTCCTTGTTCGTCCACATGTCGAGCTGCTGGACCTTGTCCCAGTTCTGCGGCTTGTAGAGCGGACGATTCGGACCGAAGCGTGACGGCGCTTCGAACTCGAAGTCGGCGGTCTGGTTGATCGCCGGCGTGCAGCCTTCTGCCTGCGTCGGGCCGCAGCGGCGATTGCCGTAGCGCCAGTTCATCCCACCGGAATTCCAGGCGCCAGTCAGGTCGGGGTGTCCGTCGGCCCTGCGCGGCGTGGCCGGGGCAGCGGCCGCTGGCGCCTGTCCCTGTGGTCCTGGTGGTCCGGCTGCCTGCGTTGGCATCGGCCTCTCGGGCGGCGCCGGTACGGTCGGCGTGATTGCCTTCCTCACGCTCGCGGGCACCGGCATGACGACATAGACGCTGCCAGTTTCCGTTTCGACCGTCGTCAGATCGCGGACGACCGCGTTGTTCCGCCGCTCCGTGATCTTCCCGGCGTACATCGTGTCGATCAGGTTCAGCTTGTTGTTCCAGTCCTTGTAGTTGCTGTACGCGAACTCGGTGGTTCCGCCGGCGTGCTTCACCACCACGCGTTCCGCCATGTACTTCGCGTCGAGCGTGGCGGTGGCTGTTGCGCCAGGAACACCAGGAATCGGGAAGGTGAGCACGGGCTTGTTCCCTTCCCACGTCAGCGAGGTCTTCCCTGCCGTCGTGACGCCGTCCTGCATTCCGACGCCGGGATTGGCACCCCACTCCGCGGTCTCATTGACGCCGAGCAGTGCCGCCTTCGGCGCGCCTTGTGGACTTGACCACAGACGGATCAGGCGTTCCTGAACGGCGGCGGCCATCGGCGTGACCGTTCCCTTCGTGCCGGCAATTTCCGCACCCGGAACGCTTTCATTCCACGCGTACTGGCCGTTGACGACTTCGACGTTGTTGACCGTCTGGCCGCCACGAGTGCAGGTGATCTGCGTCCGCTGCCCCGGCAGCTGGTAGTTGATGCTGACGCGATACTTCTTCAGCGTGCAGGGCTGTCCGTCTACCTGAATGGTGCCGTTGCCCTGATACTCGAGCGTGGTGATGAGCTCGTGCTCGTCAACGCCGCGGAGCATCCCCATGTAGGACGTCCAGTTGAAGAGCACTGCGCGTAGATCCTTGGCCCCGGCTGCCGGCGTGTATGGAGGTCCGCCGCCGCGGCCGCCGCCCTGAGCGCTGGCGATCATCGGCGCACCGATGGTCAGCATGACAGCGAGCGCGAGACTCGTCCGAATCGTACGAAGGGTCATGTTCGTCCCTTTTCAGTCGCGGCTGCTGCCGGTTGAGATCTGGACTTCTTTCTTATTCGCCAGCGTGATCGACCGGATGAAGCCGAGCGGCTTGCCACTGAGCGCGGGGAAGATCTTGATGGCGACCTCGTCACCGGCATGGACCTGATTCGGACCGTTGTTGCCGAACCCAAGTCCCGCCAGCGTGCTGGCAGACCCGGTTGTCAGGATCCACTCGGTCGTCGAGCCGTCCTGGTTCTTCACCGCGATATGCATCGCGCCATGCGGGTTGGTAAATGCCACTCTCGTGAGCGTGCCCTTCACTTCCTGTTCTTTCTTCAGGTCGTAGACGCCCGCGAGTGAATGGTGGGCCTGCAGTGAGGCGCTGGCCACCAGCCCGCACAACACGACACCAGCCAGGATTCGCCCAATCATTGTGTGCCTCCGAAAAGTCGTGGAGGGCGACCTGTGCCCCCACGCAGCCACCCATAAGACGGGACAGAGCGTAACACCCAGAGCATCCGGGCTCAAACAGTGGTTACGACACCCGGACCACGGGTTTTTACCTGGGTTTTTCGAGCGGCTTTTCCTGTTTTTGAAGCTCGCCATTCACGAAGGCGGCGCGATTCGTGACGTACGGGACGATCCCTGAGCGGCCGGCGACGACCTGGTCGAAGGCCGTCAGCCATTCCGGGCCCTCCAGTTCGATCGACGGGCGGATGGCCGGCCCGATCTCGCTGACCTGCTGGGCGAATCGCTCGGGCACGAACAGACGCTCGGAGAATTCGGCCATCCTGGCGAGGTACTTCGAACGAAACGCCTCAACGCCGTACAGGCGCGACACGAACCGCTGGCCGGTGAACGGGGAATAGATGGACCAGACGCCGCCGTTGGTCCGACCGTTCCCGAACGAAAAGTCCTGATCCCACGCAATGAACTGCATCTTGTTCGTGTGCGGGTTCAGGTACGTGTAGAAGTTCTGGCCGTTCTGCAGCAGGCTGTCGTGGTTGGCAAGCCAGACGAGCACGGCAAAGTACCGTGCGAAGTCGTCAAGGTCGACAAAGTCGGCGATCTTCGCCGCGAACTCCTCGTCGGGCGCGGCGGACACGAGCCGCCCGAGGTCGATGACACGCTGCTTCTGCGCGTCGGTCAACTCGGTCTTGGGATCGTAGGACTGGTTGTAGGCCGACCAGTCCGCGCCCCAATCCGTGAACAGGGAACTGGTGGACGGCTTGAAGATCGCACCCTTCGTCGTGCCAAACCGTTCCTCGGCGAAATTCTCGTCCACGTTCTCGGATATTGAGTACAGACCGAGGTAGCGCTTCTCGCGCTGGCCTTCCACCGTGAGATACACCTGTGCGTATGTGGTTCGTGGCGCCAGCGCGCCCGCATCCCGATAGAGCCGGTAGGCGAGCACCTCGTTCATCCAGCCGACATCCGTGATGTTGTTCTGGAAATTGATGGTGGTGATGCCGGCGAGCGCCTGGCCTTTCACGTACTTGTTGAGATCGACTTTCAGCGAAATCTTGTCGCCGCCCGAGCGCGTCGCGCGCAAGTACGAGCCGTTCCCTTTGTAGCGGACCCCGACGTCGCGGAACGTCCAGTCATCCATCTGCAGCGTGGCGTGGACGTAGCTGTACTCGATGCCCTGCCGCCCAGCGACGCCATTACGACCTCCGGGCGGGGCAAGAAACCGATCGCCCCCGCCGCCGCCGAATCCAAATCCGCCATTCGAGGCGCCGTAGCGCGGCTGCATCGCCTTCCACGCCTCTGCGGACAGCGTCAGATGCGCCGTCCAGACCTTGGTCGGCGAGAAAAATTCCGCCGCTTTGATCGAAGTGATGTTCGTCGCGTCGTTCTGCCAGGCGGCAGACGGCGCTATGCCGAACAGGCCAAGGGCAATGACCGTGGAGAGGATGAGTTGGATAAATGGGCGCCCCATGTACGTCGTGCAGGATACGACGGCAACTCGCAACCGCACAAACATGACGGCGGGCACGTTTTCTGGATCCCTGCGGTCGTTGCATCCGGATCTCCGAATGCCACGAACGAATCGACTCGATTGCCCGCCAACAGTCACGGCATGTTGTGACCGACGCAACGAAGGGCGGGGAACTGTTACGACGGGCGTGTGGTCAGGGGACCTTTGGAGAAAGCAAACACTGATGGCCAATGCGACCAGGCAGGCCGAAGCGTTGATGAAACGGTTTGACCTTGAAGAAGCGCATCTCGTCGGCCTGCGGTTCGCGATCAACGTCGCCATCGCGACGACCATCGTGTGGTACACCCTGAAGGCCATCGGCGATAGCAATCCGGTCTGGGCGATCGCGTCGATGATCGCGGCGTCCGACCCGGATCCGGATGAGGCCCGCCGGATGTTCAAGTGTCGCCTCATCAACGTCGCGGTCGGCAGCGCGACCGGTTTCATCTTTCTCGTCGTCGGCGGTAATCGGGCCTGGATCCTCCCGCTGGCCCTGGCGGCGGCGGTATTGGTGTCGGCATATGTCGTTCGCGTCAAGACGATGTGGCGTCAGGCGCCCATCACCGCGGCCGTCGTCATAGCAGCCGCAGCGGCGAACGAGTCGCTCACCGTTGGCCTCGTGCAGGGACTACATAAGGTGGCCGAGGTCGCCTTCGGGTGCCTGGTGGGCATCGTGGTGAGCCTGGCCATGTCGAAGGTCTGGCTGATTCGATCGCCCACCGCAGAGGCCTGCCCGCCGTGACCGTCACGACGGTCATCCGAACACGCATACTTGCGACCGTTCTGGCGCTCGCCCCCCTGCCGCCGACGCTCGCCGTCGTCGCCCAGTCGAGCAGGACCCTCGATATCTATTTCATCGACGTCGAAGGTGGACAGGCCACGCTCATCGTGACGCCAGCGGGCCAGTCGCTGTTGATCGATACCGGCTTCGCAGGTTTCGACGGCCGCGACGCCGGCCGCATCGTCGAGGCAGCGCGCGCTGCCGGCATCACCCAGATCGACTTCCTGCTGCTCACGCACTTCCACTGGGATCACGACGGAGGGGTCGTCGAACTGGCCCGGCAGATACCGATTCGGACCTTTATCGACGACGGCGATCTGGATCGGAGTCCAGCGGCGATGTCGGTCAAGGGATGGCCGGTCACCCTCGAGCGGTATAACGCTTACCTGCCTGTCCGGGCCACGGGTAAGCACCTCGTTCCGAAACCGGGCGATCGGCTGCCGCTGAGAGGGGTCGACGTCACGTTCGTCAGTTCTTCAGGGGCGACAACAACTCGCCCGATGCCTCGCGCTGCGGCAACCTCAGGTCTCGAGCTGGAAGCTGACTTCCACGTCGGTCAGCGCTCCCGGCACGAGGCCGCTGCCCTTGCTGTCCCCCTCGTAGTTACTGAGCAATACTCCCA